>Ga0210393_10001263_pt1 | contig 21408 bp, 20 predicted proteins | sample IncBWC27OmetaG_FD_160068 | JGI IMG/M metagenome (GOLD analysis project Ga0210393, IMG submission 160068) | Forest soil microbial communities from Barre Woods Harvard Forest LTER site, Petersham, Massachusetts, United States - Inc-BW-C-27-O ... | reverse complement strand
GTTGGCGCGAGCAATTTGGGCCGGTGCCGTTGCGGCGGTCTTTGGTTTTGGGCTGGCGACGGCGCTGGGCACCGGCCATGCGGCGCTTTATGGGGTGCTGATGGCTTCGTCGTCGGCGGCGATGACTTTGCCGATGATCGATTCGCTGCGATTGCAGGGACCGCAGGTGCTCTCCGTGACTGCGCAAATAGCCATCGCGAATACTGCGTGTATTGTGTTGCTGCCTTTGGTAATTGACTTTAGCCAGGCGTCGACGGCGGCGCTGGGTGGGCTGGCGGTCACGGGCTGCGCGGTAGTGGTCTATGTAGTGATGCGCGCGGGCGATCGCAGGGGCTGGCGTCAGCGCATGCATGACTATTCCCACAAACAACAGCTTGCGCTGGAATTGCGGACCAACCTGCTGGTGCTGTTCGGGCTGTCGGCGCTGGCCGTCAGCACCGACGTCTCGATCATGCTGGCGGGCTTCGCGTTGGGTTTGGTGATCGCCTCGGTCGGCGAACCGCGGCGGTTGGCGCGTCAGTTGTTCGGAATTACCGAGGGGTTCTTCGGACCGCTGTTCTTCGTCTGGCTGGGCGCCTCGCTGCAAGTGCGCGAACTGGGTTCGCATCCGAAATTCATCCTGCTCGGCGTAGGCCTGGGACTGGGTGGTGCGCTGGCGCATTGCGCGGGAAGGCTGCTCGGCCAGCCGCTCACCTTTGCGGTGATGTCCTGCACGCAGCTCGGCGTGTCGGTGGCGGCGGCCACCATCGGCACCCAGCGGCACCTGCTTGCCGCGGGCGAAGCCTCGGCGTTGATGTTCGGCGCGTTGCTGACGATCGCCGCCACCTCGGTCGCGGGCACGCTGGCGGCACGCGGTCAGACCGTCAAAGAAGCGGATAAGCCCGCTGGGACCGACAAGCCCGCCTAACGCGGGGCTTTGGGAGCCCGTGTCAGCTGAGTGCAGTGCCGAAAAGGTGCCCGACTCCGTAGGTGAACGCAAGGCCAGCGGCGCCACCGATCACGACGCGCAGCACAGCGCGCCAGACGTAGCTGCCGCCGATGCGGGCACTGAGTGCGCCCGCAAGACCTAAAGCAACCAGCACGGCCACGAAAGTCACTGGTACCCGCCACGCGATTGGTGGCAACAGAATCGCCCACAGTGGAAGCAGCGCGCCGGTGATGAATGAGGCTGCCGACGCCGCCGCGGCCTGCCACGGATTCGCGAGGTCCTCAGGATCGATATTGAGCTCGGCGTCGACGTGCGCCGCGAACGCATCGTGGGCGGTTAACTCCTCGGCCACTTGCGCTGCGGTCTGCGGCGAAAGGCCTTTGGCCTCAAAGATGGCGGTTAGCTCGGCCAGCTCGGTCTCCGGGATGTGGCGTAATTCGTGGCGTTCCTTGGCCAGCAGGGCCTGCTCGCTGTCGCGTTGGCTGGACACGGAGATGTATTCGCCCAACGCCATCGACACCGCGCCGGCCACCAGACCCGCCAGCCTGGCGGTGAAAATCGGACCGCGCTGTGAGGTGGCTCCTGCGACACCGAGCACGATGCCGGCTACCGATACGATCCCATCATTGGCGCCCAGTACCGCCGCTCTCAACCAGTTCAACCGCGCCGATGCACCCTCGCTGTGCGGCTCGGCCGGATGGGTTAGTTCCCTGCTCGCGGCGGACGCCATTTGGCGCGGTGCCGGCGGCGCCGGTTTCCCGTCGTCTCGATGATCATCAACCACGGAGTAAAGCCAACAGCACTGCCGCCCGTCTCGCCAGCAAGCAAAGCCTCACCAAAGTCGCAGGTTAAGCGGTCCGCGCAGCTCCACGGTTTCGGGCCGCGGCGGCGTTACGATCGCGGTCGTCGCCCGCTGCTGCCATCAGCCAAGGAGTCCGATGAATGTTGTCAATGGCTTGCCGGCTCACGTCCTGCTCGTGCACTTTATGGTGGCGCTCGCACCACTAACGGCTCTGCTCGAGATCGCTTGCGTGCTTTGGCCTCCCGTCCGCCGCGGACAGCGGGTGTGGCTCACGCTGATCCTGGCCCTCGTGACCATGGTGTTGACACCAATCACTACAAACGCCGGCGGGTGGCTGTATGACCTGCGGCGCAATCCCGACCCGATCTTGCGCGAGCATGCCGAGCGGGGCGGCACCATGATTTATTTTTCGGCTGCGTTGCTCGCGGTCGCAATTGTCCTGGTGGCATTGCATTTCGCCGAACGCCGCCGGGCTGGGAAGGTGCGGCGAGTAACCAACATCATCGTCGCGGTTGTGGTGCTGGCCGTTGGGGTCTCGTCGATGATCCAGATCTACCGCATCGGTGACGCCGGTGCCCAGTCGGTGTGGGGCAACGAGATCGCACGTCTGAAGAAGGCCGACGGAACCTAGCGACGCGCTAGTAAGCCGCTGAAGGTCAAGGCCGAAGTTCCGCATGGGACCAATGGCACGCCAGGAGCGTGGCCTAAAGGCCCTTCCGAAAACCGCAGATCACGCATAACGTCATGCGCTAGATCGCCCGGTCGGGATGGCGGCGAGGAGTGTGAAATGTCCGAGGACACTGCAAAACACGGAATAGTGGTCTGCGTCGACGGATCTGCAGCTTCTCACGCCGCTGTAGCCTGGGCAACCCAAGAGGCCATTATGCGTCGGTCGTCGATCACGGTGATTCACGCTATTCCTCCCGTCGTTGTCGGCTGGCCCGTGGGGCAAATGTATGCGGGCATGACCGAGTGGCAGCAGGACGACGGACAGCATGTTGTCGATGAGGCTCGCAAGACACTGAGCGCCAACGTGGGCAAGTCCGCGCCGCCTGAAGTACACACTCAAATGGTGTATTCCAGTGTTCTACCGGCGCTGATTGACGCTTCGAAGGATGCTTGGATGATCGTCGTCGGCAGCCAGGGCCTGGGAGCATTGGGCCGCCTGCTATTGGGCTCGGTCACTGCGGGGCTGGTTCATCATGCCCGGTGTCCGGTCGCGGTTATTCATACCGGTGAAGGCACTGCTCCTGAGTCCAACGCGCCTGTGCTCCTAGGTATCGACGGATCGCCTACTTCGCAAGCAGCGACCGCCTTGGCCTTCGATGAGGCCTCCCGTCGAGGGGTTGGGTTGGTCGCGCTGCACGCCTGGAGCGATGTGGGGGTTTTCCCGATGCTTGGGATGGACTGGCGAGACAGCGCGGCTAAAGGCGAGGAGGTCCTCGCCGAGCGTCTCGCCGGTTGGCAAGAACAGTATCCGGACGTGTGCGTAAAGCGATTACTCTTCTGTGACAAGCCTTCCCGATGGTTGCTACAGGAATCTGAACGTGCTCAGCTAGTAGTGGTCGGTAGCCATGGGCGCGGAGGGTTCACAGGCATGCTTCTGGGTTCAGTCAGCTCCGCCGTGGCCCAATCGGCAAGAGTTCCTGTGATCGTCGTCCGTGGTAGCTAGCTCATCCGAGAATGGGCACCACCGTTGCCGCGTTGCGCACCAGGGCCTTTAGTCCTTCACATAGATGCTGTTCGGCAGGCGCGGCCGCCACCGGTGCTGGCTAGCGTCATGCTCATGACCTACGTGATCGGTAAAGCATGCGTCGATGTGATGGACAGGTCCTGTGTTCGGGAATGCCCGGTCGACTGCATCTACCAGGGTGCCCGTGCGATGTATATCAACCCCGATGAGTGCGTCGACTGTGGCGCCTGCAAACCGATGTGTCGCGTCGGAGCCATTTACTGGGAGGGCGATCTGCCCGATGACGAGCGGCAGCACCTCGAGGACAATGCCGCGTTTTTCAGCGAACCGCTCGCCGGCCGAGGCGCCCCCTTGGGTTCCCCGGGTGGCGCCACCAAGTTAGGGCCACTCGGCGTTGACACGCCGTTGATCGCAGCGATGCCCACGGTGTGTTGAGCACCGGTAAATGGTTGAGGGAAAAGTAGGTCTAGCTTGCTTTCAGGAGCGCCATGAACCCAAAGTCCATGTGCAGCTGTTGATGGCAGTGGAACAGCGACAGGCCGGGTTGGTCCGCGGTGAAGTCGATGTCGATCGCTTGATAGCCCCCGACCATGGCAACGTCTTTGTGCAGGCCGGCGGTTGGCGTCCCGGCGATATGCGTGATTTCGAAAGTATGGCGGTGCAGGTGAATGGGATGGATGTCGTCTGTGCCGTTGCGTAGCCGCAGCCGGTATCGTGCGCCGCGCTTCAGCTCGAATTGTGGTGTGCCTGTCTGCATGTCGAACGGCTTATCGTTGAGTGTCCAAACATTGAAGCCGTCATGGTCGGCGTTGCGTTTGCCGATCAGCAGTTCGATTGCGTACTCAGGTGGGGCCGCCGTCGCGTCAGGCTGGGTGAAGACCCGGTAGTCCCAGATAAACGGCGGCGGTGGCACCCATTGTGGGTCGCCCGTGCTGCCTGCGTATTCGACGACGGTGCCCATTCCATTGCTGCGGTCGTCATCGGACAAATCGCCCAGCACCCATTTGCCGGGGTTGGTCATGTGCACGATTGCCGAGACTCGTTCTGCGGCACCGAGCCACAGCACCGGCACCGCGACCGCTTTGGGTACGGGGTTGCCGTCGAGGGCCACAACAGTAAACATATGTCCGGGCAGGGCAAGGCTGCGGTTTTCGGTGGCGCTGGCGTTGAGCACATGCAGCAGCACTCGTTGGCCCTGTGTGACTTTGATCGGTTCGCCGTGGCCGAGCATGGAGCCGTTGATCGCAAACGCCTGGTAGCCGACTTCGAACCCGTGCGGTTTTCCGGAGGCCAACGATGCGGCCATCGCCGCCTCGCCTTTTTCGCGCAGCTCTGGGATCGCCTGGCCTGCCAGAAAATTGGCGGCCATATCGCCGCCCCTGCTGAAGGCGGGTTCGAATTCCTTGAGAGTCAGAAATATTTCTTGGTCGTAGGTGCCGGGATTGTGTCTTGGTTCGATGTAGACCGGGCCGACCAAGCCGTTGTACTGGCCCAGGCTCAGATCAGAACCAGGAACGAGGTGGGTGTGGTAGAAGCGAAACCCCGACGGTCCGGGAGTGAACGACAGTCGGCGCATCCCGTGCTGCGGGATGTACGGGGTGCCTTCCTCGGCGGATCCGTCGACATCGACGGGCAGCGTCTGACCATGCCAGTGAAGTTGTTCGGGAGTGTCGGTGTCGTTGTGGACATCGACCACTACGGCTTTACCTTCGGTGAACCGCAATAGCGGTCCAGGGAACTGGCCGTTGTAGAGGGTAGTCGACAACACCCGATCGGGCGCCAACTCCACCAGGCCGCGCCCGATGCGAAGCGTGTAGTCGGCTTTTGCCGGCGGGCCTTGGCGGCCGCATCCCGCCACTGCGGTCGTTGAACCGCTGGCGGCCAGCACCGCCGCGGCTGCGCCGCGCTTCAGGAACCCGCGCCGGTCTATGCGTACCACTTAACTATCCGTGATTCACCCGCGGCCTTTGCCAGCTGGCCAAGCCGACATCGATGACGCCAGCACAGCTAAACGCTAGCGCATTCCAGGTCACGTGTGGGCTCTCGCGACGAGACCCTGGTCATACGTCGTTACGTATATGTATGGTGCCAGTACGCGCCAGGCGCAGGTGCGCAACGTCTGGAGCGATTTCAGGCCCTGACGACGTACCGACACGACAGGAGAATCGAAGTGGCAGAACGGTTGGCGGGAAAGGTCGCGCTCGTCAGTGGCGGTGCGCGGGGGATGGGCGCCTCACACGTGCGCACGATGGTGGCCGAGGGCGCCAAGGTGGTATTCGGCGACATCCTCGACGACGAGGGCAAGGCCGTCGCAACAGAACTCGGTGACGCTGTCCGCTATGTACATCTCGACGTCACCCAGCCCGAGCAATGGGAGGCGGCCGTGACCACCGCCATCACCGAGTTCGGCGGTATCGACGTGCTGGTGAACAACGCGGGCATCCTGAACGTCGGTACTTTCGAGGACTACGAGATCTCCGAGTGGCAAAAGATCCTCGACGTCAACCTGACCGGCGTGTTTCTCGGCATCCGCGCCGTGGTGAAACCCATGAAGGAAGCGGGTCGAGGATCGATCATCAACATCTCCTCGATCGAGGGAATGGCCGGCACCATGGCCTGCCACGGGTATACCGCAAGCAAGTTCGGTGTTCGGGGTTTGACGAAGTCGGCGGCAATGGAATTGGGGCTCAATGGCATCCGAGTCAATTCGATTCATCCCGGGCTCATCAAGACGCCGATGACGCAGTGGGTTCCCGACGACATCTTCCAGACCGCATTGGGCCGGGCCGCCGACCCCAAGGAGGTGTCCAGCCTCGTGGTCTATCTGGCCAGTGACGAATCCAGCTATTCGACCGGGTCAGAGTTCGTCGTCGACGGAGGCACCATGGCCGGCCTGGGCCACAAGGACTTCTCCGCAATCGACGTCGACGAACAACCGGAGTGGGTTACCTAGCCCGGGTCAAGCGTTGGTCAAGGAGTCTTCGGTCTTCTTGACCGGCGCAGGCCAGGGTGCTGGGACCGGGCGTTGCCGGACTCGTTGTGGCCACCAGAACCACTTGCCCAACAGCGCGGCAATGGATGGCGTCATCAGCGACCGGACGATCAGTGTGTCGAAGAGCAGGCCGAGGCCAATGGTGGTGCCGACCTGACCGATGACAGTCAGCTGGCTGACCGCCATGGTCATCATCGTGAAGGCGAATACCAGTCCCGCTGAGGTGACTACCGAGCCGGTGCCGCCCATCGATCGGATGATGCCGGTGTTCAGGCCGGCGTGGATCTCCTCCTTGAACCGCGCCACCAGAAGCAAGTTGTAGTCGGCGCCGACGGCGAGCAGGATGATGACCGACATCGCAAGCACCATCCAGTGCAGTTCGATGCCGATGAGGTGTTGCCAGATCAGCACCGAAAGCCCGAAGGACGCACCCAGCGAGATCAACACGGTTCCCACGATGACCGCCGACGCGACCACACCTCGAGTGATGATCAGCATGATGATGAAAATCAAGCAGAGTGAGGCTATTCCGGCGATCAACAAGTCGTAGGTATTGCCATCACTGAGGTCTTTGTAGATTGACGCGGTGCCGGCGAGATAGATCTTCGAGCCCTCCAGCGGAGTGCCCTTGAGTGCTTCGTAAGCGGCTTTCTTGATTGCACCGATGTGCGAAATGCCTTCCTGGGACATCGGATCGCCGTCGTGGCTGATGATGAAGCGCACGGCATGGCCGTCGGGGGAGATGAAGTTCTTCATGCCCTTCTTGAACTCGGCATTGTTGAAAGTTTCTGGCGGCAGGTAGAACGAGTCGTCGTTCTTGGATGTGTCGAATGCCTTCCCCATGGCGTTCGAGTTTTTCTGCGCCTCATTCTGCTGATCCTGCAGGCCTTTTTGGGTCGAATACATCGTCAGCATGGTCGTTTTCATGGCCTTCATGTTTTCGACCATGCTGGGCATCAGCGCGTTCAACTGAGGCATCACTGTGTCGAGGTGATCCATGATGGGTAGCAAGCTCTCGATGTCATCGGTCATCGTGTCGATGCCGTCGAGGCCGTCGAAGACGGAGCGAAGTGACCAGCACACCGGGATATCAAAGCAGTGCTTTTCCCAGTAGAGGTAGCTGCGGAGGGGCCGGTAGAAGTCCTCGAAATCCGCCATGTGGTCGCGTAATTCGTTGATGTCGATGGTCATGTCATGCATCTTTTTGACCATCTGATGCATATCGTTGGTCATCTGCTGGGTCAGGCTCTGCATCTTGACCATGCTGTCGATGGTCGTCTGCATCATGTCGGCCTGTTTGAGCATGTCGGCCATCTGGTCTTCTTGGTACTTCTGGTTCATCTGCTGGGTGACGCCCTGCATGCTGATCTGAAAGGGGATTGAGGTGTGCTCAATCGGCGTGCCCTCGGGCCGAGTGATGGCTTGCACGCGGGAAATTCCCGGCACCCGGAAGATCGTCTTGGCGATTTTGTCGATGACCAGGAAGTCCGCGGAGTTACGCAGATCATGGTCGCTTTCGATCATCAGCACTTCGGGATTCATCCGCGCCTGCGAGAAGTGCCGATCCGCGGCCGCATAACCCTCATTCGCGGGTAAATCGGCGGGCAGATAGTTACGGTCGTTGTAGTTGGTGCGGTATCCGGGCAGAGTCAGCAAGCCCACCAGCGCCACCCCGATCGTCATGACCAAGATCGGGCCGGGCCACCGGACGACGAGGGCGCCGATCTTGCGCCACCCGCGAATACGTTGTGTTCGCCTGGGTTCGAGGGTCTTGCCGAAGCGAGTTACCACCGAGATGACCGCAGGGCCAAGCGTCAACGCGGCTGTCACGACGACCACCATGCCGATGGCCAACGGGATACCCAGTGTCTGGAAATAGGGCAGGTTGGTGAAGTGCAGGCAGAAGGTCGCGCCGGCGATGGTCATGCCCGAGCCGAGCACGACATGTGCGGTGCCCTTGTACATCGTGTAATACGCGTCTTCTCGCGACTCGCCGATAGCCCGGGCTTCCTGATATCGGCCTATCAAAAAGATCGCATAGTCGGTGGCGGCCGCGATCGCCAGCGTGACCAGCAAGTTCGTGGCGAACGTCGAGAGCCCGATGATCTTGTAGTAGCCCAGGAAAGCGACCATTCCGCGGGCAGCCGCCAGCTCGAATACGACCATCAGCAGCGTCAGCAATACCGTGACGACCGACCGATAGACCAACAGCAGCATTGCGATGATCACGGTGAAGGTGACCATCGTGATCACCTGCACGCTGCGGTCACCGGCCGTGTGCTGATCCGCTGACAGCGCCGCGGGTCCGGTGACGTAAGCCTTCACCCCGTTGGGCGCGGGCACACTTTTGACGATGCTTTGCACGGACTCGACCGATTCGTTGGCCAAGGCTTCGCCCTGGTTACCGGCGAGGTAGACCTGCACATAGGCGGCCTTGCCGTCGTTGCTCTGTGCGCCCGCCCCGGTCAGTGGGTCGCTCCACATATCCTGAACATGCTCAACGTGTTTGGTGTCGGCGTCGAGCTTTTTGACGATCTGATCGTAGTAGGCGTGGGCATCGGCGCCTAGCGGATTTTGACCCTCCAGAACGATCATCACTGAGCTGTTGGACTTGTACTCGTTGAACACCGCGCCCATGCGCTTGGTCGCGACCACCGATTGCGCATCGTCAGGGGCCATCGACACGGAGCGCATCTTCCCGACCTCGTCCAGCTGGGGGACGAGCATGTTGAGCAACGCAATGATGGCGATCCAGCCCAGAATGATGGGTACCGCGAACTTCCGGATAAGGCGCGGGATCGACGGCCGTTCTTTGTCTTTGGCGATCGGGATGGTGTCGGTCCGGGTGTCATTGAACGTTGTGCTCATGCTGATTTCACCAAGCAGAATGTCAGGGCGTGCACGCCGTTGGTTATTTTCTCGTCCTTGACTTCGTCATCGATGGTGATGCGGCAACCGAGGTAGTCACCGTCGCTTTGTGCCGAGAGGTTCGGGAACACCGAGGGGGCGGTCGTGCTGAGGACCAGTGTCCACGGCAGCGGCGCACCGTCGACCCGCTTCGGGTCGGCGCTGAGATCCAAGTAGTTCACGTTGGCGTGGCTTGCCGAACCGAAGACCTCGTACTTGACGACCTTGGGCTTGAACGGCTTGGAATCATCCAGCCGTGGGCTTGTCATGACGCCGGTGTCGTGGGCGCCGAAGAACGACTTGACCCTGACCACGCCAAAGCCGCCGACCACCATGACCGCCACGATCAACAGCGGCAACCACGCGTTTCGCACAGCCTTCGACGTCTGCACTTAAGTGATTCCCTTCCTTACCGCGCAACGGTGATGTGGCCGGCGTTAGCGTGTCCCGCAGACGGGGTTCTGAGCAGGCGGGCGCCGCGAGTTGCGCAGCTCAGCAAGGAATTCCGGCGTTTGCCGTGATTCGCACGCACTCGGTCGTCAAGCGCTTGGGCAGCTGCCCGTGTACCCCCGCGGTCGCCCCCGATACTGTCGCCCGCCTCGCATTGCTGAAGCGTTCTCGAATACCGCCACCAGCGCATAGTACATGATGTGCATATCTTGCACAGTATGCAACATTTGCCGCGGTGTTTCAGATCACTTTCGTGAAGATGCTGTTGACCAGCGCGGCGGCCCGCTCGACGTAGGGCATCGGCGTGTCGTCGGGGTCCTTTGACCCCCCACTTGCCCACTTTTCGATACCCGAACGGACCGCGGTCAACGCCAGCGCAGAGATCAATGCAGCCATCTCATCGTCGGGATGCATCGCCTGGCGGCGGACGATGATGTCGGTCAACTGATGTTGAAACCGCTCCAAATCGGCGAGGAACGCTGCCAACACGGCCGGAGAGGTTTTGGCCAGTTCCAGCATGTCGGCTGCCTGTTCGCGCGGCGGGGGCACATCGCGGAGATGGTGCGCCGCCAGGGTGATCAGCTCTGCCAGCACTACTGAGTAGGGGGCGGGTCCGGCCGCGACGAAATCCGCTACCAGCTCGGGGGGTATGTCCGAGGGGCCATAAGCGATCGCCGACTCCTTGTTCGGGAAGTAGTTGAAGAACGTGCGCGTCGAGATTCCGGCTTCGGCACAGATTTCCTCGATGGTTACCTTGTCGAAGCCGCGTTCGAGGGCCAGGCGCACCGCGGCGTCGCGGATGTCTGCGCTGGTCTGGCGGCGACGACGCTCGCGTAGACCCACCTGATTGGTCATAACCCTATAGTTGCACGTTATGCACACTTTGCAGTCAACTGGCGCCGGGTGGATTCGCATAACTCGCTGACGGCCGTGCCGCGCGGCATTGGATCCCCACCGCCGATATCGCAGAAAGCCGCTCTCGGACAACGTGATTCGGCTGTCGAGGGAACGCTTGGCGCCGGTATCATTCGCTGGGCGCGACGAGGGCGGCCCATAGGTGATCGCGTTCGCTGGCGAAGAAGTTGACCGATATTTGCGCTTTGTCCGCGATCTGGTCGAACGCGTGAAACGCGCCGGGAACGACCTCCTCCTGGACCGCCACACCCGCCTCGCGCAGGCGCCGTCCGTACTCCACACACTCCTGATAGAACAGATCCAAGGTCCCGACACCGATCCACGCCGGAGGCAGGCCGGTCAAATCTTCCCGACGAGCCGGCGCCGCCTCGACGGGATCCGCTCCGTTGAGGTACCACTGCCAGGCCAACTGGTTGTCGGTTTCGGTCCACATGATGCGCTTCGGACCGTCGCGATTCGCACCCGTGCGGTCGTCGAGCATCGGGTACACCAGCATCTGGTACGCGAGTTTGACCTCGTTGCGATCGTGCGCTCGCTGTGCCACCGCTGCCGCGAAATGTCCACCGGCACTGGCTCCGCCGACGGCGACGCGATCAGGGTCCACCCATGGTTGGCGCGCCAGCCACAGCAGTGCTGCATAACAGTCTTCGACTGGTGTGGGATACGGGTGTTCGGGAGCGAGCCGATGTTCCACCGCCGCCACTGCGACACCGGTGAGATGGGATAGCTTGCGGCAGTACTTGTCGTCCGCCACGGCGGTCCCCATGATCGTGGCGCCGCCGTGAATCCACAGCAGTGCGGGCGCCCGGTCGGGAAGACCGGTCGGACGGTGGAGGCGAACCTTGACGTGTTCGTTGACCGCGATGACCGGTACGTTGCGGATTCGGCCCGCGTTACCCATCAGCTGCGTGAGCGCCCGCTGGACTCTGTAGCCGCGGTGCAGGGCGTATCCCCGGGGCAGGAAGCGAGCCACGTGGCGCAGGCCGGGATCCAACGCCTGTCGCGAGGTGAAGGCGTTGTCGGACAATCTGCTTGCCATGGGTGCTCTCTGTTCCCTCGCGGTGCCAGGCCAGGTTGACCATACACAGCGGGAACAGTGTCGGTATAGGCGTTGGCTACCCGGCCGAATCGTCAATCTGCACCGGATAGCCGGCGCGAAGTATTTGTACGGTGGACGGTGGGGTAAGCACTTTTGCAATGCCGGCTTCGGGGCGGGGCAGTTTCTCCCGATAGATGTTGTCGTGTTGGTCCCAAACCGCGAGGTGGTCGCCGGCAACGACGGCGGGTCCGGAGTCGGTGGCAACGAAAACTCCGTCAGGCAGACCCTCCCAGGTAGCCGGATGCTCAGCTGGACCGGTGCGCTCCTGGTGCAATTGCGCATCCATGTCCTTGGCGTAAGGAGTTGCACCACTGTGAGTTTCGGACCACAACGTCCGGTACCTGTTGTAAGCCTTGCGCCGGCATTCAGCGCATGGACGGTGCCCAGCGGCGAGCGCGACGGCCTCGTCGAGAAAGAACAGCGGCGTATAGCGGTTGAGCTCCCACTGCGGCACCCGTCGGCCCCTGAACGACAGGGCACAGGTGATCCACGTCTTGTGTTGATGGTTGCGCACCACGTCGCGGGCGCCGCGGCCCCGATGCAGGCGACCGCGGTTGCCCATCCATGCGCCGCGGCCCGGGACGGCGATGATCTCGCCCAGCGGTGAGACCCGGTTGCGTGCCGGCCGCTGTGTCGCCATCAGAGCCGCTCGAGGTCGAGTAGAGCGCGCTTGGCGGCGGGGCCGCCGCGGTAAGCGCCGACAGCTCCATCGGATCGGATCACCCGGTGGCACGGCACGACAATAGGGATCGGGTTGGTCGCGCACGCGGTGCCGACGGCGCGCACCGCCTTGGGGGAGCCTGACAGGCGGGCCAGGGTGGCATAGCTGGTGGTGCTGCCGTAGCCGATATCGCTGTTGAGGTGCTCCAGCACCGTGCGCCGAAACCCGTGCGACAGCGACCAGTCCAGCGCAACGTCGAAGCTCTGGCGGCGGCCGGTGAAGAATTCCTCGAGTTGTCGCGCAACCGGATCCAGCCGCGTGGGCGCTTCAAGTACTCGCGGGCTTACGCGCGCAGAGAGGTTCTGCAGCACGCTGTCGTGATTTTCGCTGGCAAACGCGACCCGCAGCAATCCGAGTGGGGTAGCTGCCAAAAGCAGTGAACCGACAGCGGAATCCACAGTGCGATAGGCGATGTCGAGCAGATCGCCAGCTTGGGCGTCCCTTTCCAGTCGGGCGTGCAGCCGCTTGAGATGATCCTGATCAATGGGGAAGTGCTGCTTAAGGCTTGGTGTGGTCATTGATGTTTCCTTGCGGTGTCGATAAGTGGATAGGTGCGTCGGAGGGTGGCTATCCCGTCGGCGGCAGCACGCCTGGCGGCGGCCACGGTGCTGTCGAGGATCAGCGCGATCTCCGAGTAGGGGAGTCCGGCCAGATAGTGGTAGGCCACGGCCTGGCGCTGTTTGGGTGGCAGCGCGCCCACCGCAGCGTCCAGGTCGAGATCGTGGGTATCGGCCCGCTCGCGTGCAGGGGAATCGGGCGGATCGGCAACCGGGACGGCCCGCCGTGACGCTGTGCGAGTGATGTCGATGGCTTTGCGATGAGCGATCGTCACCATCCACGCCTCGATGTTGGCGCCGGCCGGTAGTTGCGGGTAGGCCCTCAAGGCGGCCAGGAAGGTCTCCGACCAGGCGTCATCCGCATCGCTGTGGCCGACCACCGCACGAACCACGCGCAATACCGTGGCGCCGTGCTGAGCAACAACAGCCTCGAACGGCGGCTTGACATGCTGATCGGCCGTCACCCTGACATCACCGACAGGCTCGGGTAAGCATTCGAGTTTCCTCCGTAACAATCAACACTTTCACTGTGAAGACGTCCGCGCGGTATGGAATGTGAGAAAGCCGTTCAGGCGTAGCTAGCAGACCACTCTCCGGTCGCTGGAAAGGTCGGATCTCACATCTGGGCCCTCTCAGCCGTCTACTTAGGTGAAGGGTGCTTCGACAGCGGGGAGACAAACCGTGAGTTTTCACGATCTTCACCACCAGGGTGTTCCGTTCGTGTTGCCCAACGCCTGGGATGTACCGTCGGCGCTGGCCTACCTGGCAGACGGCTTCACGGCGATTGGCACCACCAGCTTCGGCGTGGCCGCTAGCGGCGGGCACCGCGACGGGGGGCGCGCCATCCGTAGTGCCAACATCACCTTGGCCGCGGCGTTGGCGCCGCTGCGGTGTCATGTCAGCGTCGACATCGAAGATGGATACAGCGACGACCCCGACGCCGTAGCCGATTACGTCGCGCAACTGTCGATCGCTGGGATCAATATCGAAGACAGCACCGACCAAAAGCTCATTGATCCCGATCTGGCAGCTGCCAAAGTCGCTGCGATCAAACGACGAAACTCCGAGGTATTCATCAACGCCCGCGTCGACACCTATTGGCTACACCAGGAGGCCAACACTGCCACCACGATCGAGCGGGCCCTGCGCTATGTCGACGCGGGCGCCGACGGCATCTTTGTGCCGTCGGCCAACGATCGCGGCGAGCTCGCCGAACTGACTCGCAATATTCCGCGACCCGTCAACACGCTGCCTGTGCCCGGCCTGACGCTCACCGACCTCGGTGAGCTCGGGGTGGCGCGGGTGTCAACCGGTTCGGCGCCCTACAGGGCGGGATTGCACGCCGCCGCTCAGGTCGCTCGAGCCGTTCACGACGGACAGCCACTGCCACCGTCCACACCGTATGGTGAGCTGCAAGGACGTCTGGCTGATTATGAGAAGTGCTCGGGCACAACGTAATTAGCTTGGATCTCACGTTTCCTTGCCACTCATCGTTTACCGAGAAAGGAGGTTGGACGATGACAACACGACACACGGTGATCGAGAGCCCACTGGGCGAACTTACACTCGTCGCCAACGACGACGCCCTGACCGGTGTGTATTTCCGGCATCACTGGCACCCGCCCGCATCCGACGCCATGGGCCAGTACGTCGAGGCAACCGCCGACGAGTTGTTCGATCGCACCAAGAAGCAGCTCGACGAATACCTCGCCGGGGAGCGGACACAATTCGATCTCCCCGTTGCGCTGGCCGGCGAGCCGAGCCAGCAGCGAGTCTGGGATCTCCTGGCCGACATCGCCTACGGCCAGACCACCACCTACGGCGAGTTGGCTGCCAAACTGGCTGACGGCACCACCGCATACAACGTCGGCCAAGCCGTTGGGCGCAATCCGCTCAGCATCATCGTCCCCTGCCACCGCGTAGTCGGAAAGGACGGCACTCTAACCGGTTACGCTGGCGGTCTGAAGCGCAAACGACTCCTGCTCGACCTCGAAGAGCCGGTACCCGCGGCGGCCGGCAGGTTGTTTTGATGCCATCGACTTGGCACCAGCGCGTCAATGCCGCTGACTGGGACGCGGTCGCCGCGGACATGAACGATGTCGGCGGCGCGCTGCTCCCACAGCTGATTACCGCTACCGAGTGCGTCGCGGTCCGCGATCTCTACCCCGACGACGGCCTATTCCGCGCCACCGTTGACATGACTCGCCACCGCTACGGGCACGGCGAATACCGCTACTTCAAACAGCCCTACCCACACCCGATCGAGGCACTGAAACAAGCTCTCTACCCTCGGCTGCTACCGATCGCACGCGACTGATGGACCAAGTTGCGCCGCGAAGCCCCCTGGCCCGACACTCTCGACGAGTGGCTGGAAATGTGCCATCACGCCGGCCAAACCAAATCCACCGCTCTCATGCTCAAGTACGGGCCAGGGGACTGGAACGCCCTGCACCGAGACCTCTACGGAGACCTGGTCTTTCCACTGCAGGTTGTCATCAACCTCAACGAGCCGGGCGTGGCGCACACGGGCGGCGAATTCCTGCTTGTCGAGCAACGGCCTCGGGCGCAGTCACGCGGCACAGCCACCACGCTGCCGCAAGGACACGGTTACATCTTCACCACCAGGGAACGACCGGTCCGCTCGACCCGGGGATGGTCGGCCGCCCCGGTGCGCCACGGAGTATCTGCGGTCCACACCGGCGAGCGCTACACCCTCGGCTTGATCTTTCACGACGCCGCGTGAATGCCGTTGCAACTGCGTGGGGCACCATGGTGCTCATGGAGCTTTACGACGTCATGCGATCCACGCCCGCCGTGCGCGAATTCACCGACGACCCTCTTCCCGACGACGTCCTCGCTCGGATTCTCGACAACGCCCGTTTCGCACCGACCGGCGGTAACCGGCAGGGCGTGCGCGTCGTCGTGCTCCGCGATAACGACACGCGGGCGGCCCTGGCCGACCTGACCCTTCCCGTCGCGCGCCGTTATGCCGCGCAGCTCGCTAACGGCGAGTCGCCGTGGAATCCGTTGCAGCCGCCCGGTGTGGACGTTTCCACGATCGAGGCGACGGAGGCGCCTCCGCAGATGTCGGCTCCGCTTCGCGATGCGCCGGTGGTGCTGGTGATCTGCCTGGATCTCGCCGTGGTCGCCGCCACCGACCAGGATCTCGATCGCATCGGCGTGATACCCGGCGCGTCGGTGTACCCGTTTGTGTGGAACGTGTTGCTGGCCGCGCGCAATGAGGGCTACGGCGGTGTGTTGAACACAGCGGTGGTGGCCGAGGAGCCGCGCGTCAAGGAGCTTCTCGGCGTGCCCGACACGTACGCCATCGCCGCAGTTGTGCCGCTGGGCAAACCCGTGCGGCAAGTGACGAAGCTACGGCGACGGCCGGTCCCTGAATTCACCACACGCGAGCGCTTCGACGGAGCACCCTTCACCGGGTAGCCAAAGAGCAATACTTTAGGAGACCCAGAGGGGTTCCGCACGCAGGAGACGCAGAAATGACACGAATCACGCCTTCCACAGCCTTCGCCGCGGTGCCGACAGAGGATCTCGGTCAAGGAGATCGGATCAACCTCGACGTTGCAGCCATTATGGGTCGCCTCCCCGCCGCGGCCGAGGCCCTTGGCTCCTTGACTGCCGCGCTGCGCAGCAACGGGACCTTGCCGCCCCGACTACTCGTACTGGTGCGGCTGCGCATCGCGTATTTCAACCAATGCCGAAGCTGCATCGCGGTGCGCTACCAAACTGCTATCGACGACGGACTTGATGAAGACGCCGTGTGCTCGCTGGAAAGGCCCGCCGACGCAGAAAATCTCTCAGCCGCCGAGCGATCCGCCCTGCGCTTCGCCGAGCTATTCGCGACCAACCATCTCGCCATCGACGACGCGGTTTACGACGGGTTGCGCGAGCACTTCACCGAGGACGAGCTCGTGGAGCTCGGTCTGAACTGCGCGATTGCACTGGGAGTTGGACGGCTCTCAGCAACCTGGGATGTCAATGATGATCTTCCCGATGCGATCGGGTCATCCGAACGTTTGGCGCCCTGGAACTCGGCGTCTGTTGTCGCGTCGGGCTAGGCGCCGTCCGCCGACACGTGGATGGCTGGCGCAGACCCACTACAGCCAAATTTGTTACCCGGGTTGAGTTTCCGGAGTACGTTCCGTTAGGGCATGTTGCGCCATGACTGCCTCGTAGTGCTGCGTGACGTCATTGCGGTCTGCGGGGTCGGCCACCGTGGTCAGGTTCGCTCGCTGGATCGCCTCCGCTTGGCGGATCAACACCGTTCGACGTGCACGGTCGGGGGTTTGTTCAATGACCTTAGCCAGGGCATCGAGCTGCCGGATCATGATGGCGGGCATGCCTGTTGCGGCCTGACGGATCTTCTCGAACGCACGCTCCACAAGCCGATCGAAATCGGCCTGGTAGGCGATGACACGTATCAGGCCCTCCGCATCACGCCAGGTCCGCTGCGGACGCCACGAGGTGGAGATTCGGCACAGGCAGTCGGCGATCCAGTCGACACAAGTCAACGCTGTGAACGTGTCGTTGACGGCTGGCGATAGTGCGCGCAGGGCGATCTCGACCAATTGGTCGAAGCCGAACGAAATATCCTGTGCAAGTGTCCGATACGCACCCGTGACGTGGCCGAGTGCGAGGCTCTTTTCGACCGATTCGGCTGCGCTGGGCGGCCACACCCTGGCTATTACCTGACCTGCGACCAGGAAATGCCCTGGGCGGTAGGGCAGCTGAACGACCGCATCTGCCGCAGAAGCGATCTTCAGCAGCGTGTCATGCCGGATGACCTGAAGATAGCCACTGCGCGGTGTGCGGATCGGGGCACCAGACTCCGCTAACCGCTCCAACAACTCCTCAGACGACGGGCCGCGCGCTGCGCCGAGACCAAAAGCCGCACCGCGATCTTGCGCCGCGATCTCGGCGGCCAGTGTCCCGGCAATTCTCGCAATCACCACCGGAAGCTGGATCGTCGACGCGATGTGATTGAGGAAGTAGATCAGCACCCCAACGTCAGCCAGCGTGAGTACTAGGGCCACGGTGATCGACAGATGCGGAACGAACTCGCCATGCGGCCCGCCACCCACAGCAACAAGGGTGATCATCGCGTAGCAGAATGTCGCGACGAATGTCCCCAGTGTCAGCTGAGTTCCACGGTCCCGCAAGAAGTTACGCAGCATCCGCGGACCGAACTGGGTCGACGCCAGCGTGAGCGCCACAATCGTGATCGAGAAGACGATGCCAACTACGGTGATGATCGCCGCAGCGACTGTGGCCAAGATGATTCGCGCGGCATCGGCTGTGCCGCTGAGCACCCACGACGGGAGTTGTAGCAGTCCACCGTAAGCCGCACGGTCGACACCGTACGTGGCGGCGAAGAGGAGCAAAACGCCAAGCGTTTCCACCGCGGGAATGATCCACAGGTTGGTCCGCAGCGCCTCCCGCCGCCAATCAGCCTCCAGATAAGCGTGAGCGCGCATCACGGCACGACCACACGATCCCGTCCGGTCGGGCTGGCCGACTTCTGTCTACCCTGCGCCGTCACGGCGCAAGTTTCCCGCTGCAACATGTCACGATCTAACCCTGCAACTCACCCCTGATCCATTCCGTCTGTTAGTGGATTCCTTCGGCGAGCGGACCGAGTGCCAAGGCTGGTAAGAAGGTGAGGCCACTCAGGATGATCGTCACGGCCGCGACTAGGCCGACGAACTGCGGCCGGTGGGTGGGTAGGGTGCCGGGCGACACCGGCGTACGACCCTGACGGGCCAGCGAGCCGGCCAGCGCGAGCACCAGGATCATCGGCAGGTATCTGCCGATGAGCATCGCCAGACCGAGAGCGGTGTTGTACCACGTCGTGTTCGCCGACAGACCCGCGAAAGCCGAGCCATTGGTGTTGGCCGCGGAAGTGAACGCGTACAGCACCTCTGAAAGGCCGTGCGGTCCGCTGTTGGCCATACCGGCGCGTGGGCCCGGGAACGCCATGGTGACCCCGGTGCCGAGCAGCACGACTACCTCGGTAGTCAGGAAATAGCCTGTCGCAAGCTTCATCTCGCGCGCCGTGATCTTCTTACCGAGGTATTCCGGTGTGCGGCCAACCATCAACCCGGCGATGAACACCGTCACCACCGCAAGGATCAGCATGCCGTAGAGGCCCGAGCCGGGCCCGCCCGGCGCCACCTCACCGAGCTGCATGTTGAACATCGCCATGAAACCGCCCAGGCTGGTGTAGGAGTCGTGCATCGAGTCGACGGCGCCGTCGGAGGTGAGCGTGCCCGCGTCCGCGAAGACCGCGGAGGCGGGAACCCCGAAACGTTGCTCGACGCCTTCTATCGCGGCGCCCACAGCGGTGGGGACGGTTCCGTGATGCTGCGACTGAACCAGCATCATCAAGCCCACGCTGATCACGGCGATCACACCCATCACCGCGGCGATCGCATAGCCCTGTTTCTTGTTGCCCACAATGCGGCCGAAGGTGCGCGGCAGCGTGAAACCGATGACCAGCATGAGGAAGGTCTCGGCCCAGTTCGTCCAGGCGGTCGGATCCTCAAAAGGGTGCGCGGATTGAGCGTTGTAGAAGCCGCCCCCGTCGCCGCTGAGTACCTTGATGGCTTCCTGACTGGCGACCGGTCCTCCGGTGATGGTCTGCTGCGCGCCACCCAACGTGGTGACGACCTGGTCATTGAGATGGAAGTTTTGGATCACTCCGCCGGCCAACAAGACTATCGCGCCGATTAATGAGACTGGCAGCAATATGCGAAGTGTGCCGCGGACCAGATCTACCCAGAAGTTGCCCAGCATATCGGTTTTAGCCCTGGCAAAGCCGCGAACCAGGGTTACCGCCACGGACATGCCTACCGCCGCGGAGAGAAAACTGTGGACGGCAATGCCGGCCATCTGCACCAGATGACCTTGCGTCGACTCGCCTGCGTACGACTGCCAGCTGGTGTTGCTCACGAAACTGACTGCCGTGTTCCACGCCAGGGAGGGCGTCATCCGTGTCGCGGGGTCATGCAGGTGGAGCGGCAACTTGTCCTGCAGCAGCTCGAAGAGGAACAGGAATACGACGCCGACCGCCGAGAACGCCAGGAGGCTGCGGACGTAATGGTCCCACGTCTGTCCGGCTTTCGGGTCGACCCCGATGATGCGGTAAATGCCTCGCTCGACGCGCCAGTCCCGTGTCGAGGTATAAGCGCGGTACATGTAGTCGCCAAGTGGTACGTGCACAATTACCAGCGCCATCACTAACAGACCGAGGAACGCGATCCCCGCGGATGGAGTATTCAACAAAGAACCTCCCAGAAAGAGCAGGGCCGCGGCCAGGCACGCGAGGATCCAGAATGAAGTTAGAAGTTAAACGTCCACACATCGCAGCGCTTTAACGTTGACGCTTTCTTTACGGACGGTCCGGCATCCAAAGTCATGCGCCGAAATGGACCTCGGTACGCTGAAACAGATGTGTGGAGCCACCGGTGAGGTGCGACTCGATGGCCGCGTCCCGGATGTGTCGGCGGTATCGGCGATGGCTGAGGTCATGGCGCCGCGAGGGCCGGACAGCGCGGGCGTCTGGTCACAGGGTCGGGTTGCCCTCGGGCACCGGCGCCTGAAGATCATCGACCTGACCGAGCACGGTGCTCAGCCGATGGTCGATTCCGACTTGGGCCTGACGATTGCCTGGAACGGCTGCATCTACAACTACAAAGAACTTGCACGCGAGCTCACCGGGCACGGCTACCGCTTCTTTTCTCACAGCGACACCGAGGTCTTGCTCAAGGCCTACCACCACTGGGGTGACGACTTCGTCAGCCACCTCATGGGGATGTTTGCGTTCGCCATCGTCGAACGAGACAGCGGCCGGGTTTTGCTGGGCCGGGATCGGCTCGGGATCAAACCTCTCTACTTGACCGAGGACAGTCGCCGGATCCGGTTCGCGTCGACTTTGCCGGCATTGCTTGCTGGCGGCGGCGTGGATACCAGGATCGACCACGTCGCCCTGCACCACTACATGACGTTTCACTCCGTGGTGCCGCCGCCGTTGACAATCCTGCGCGGAGTGCGCAAAGTCCCACCCGGGTCGCTCGTCGCCATCGAGCCCGACGGCGAGCGCATTATCACGACGTACTGGACACCCGACTTCACCAGGCACGACGACCGTTTGGACTGGTCTGAACGCGACTGGGAAGACGCTGTGCTGTCGTCGCTGCGAGTCGCGGTAAAGCGCCGACTCGTCGCTGACGTCCCGGTCGGCTGCCTGCTGTCGGGCGGTGTCGACTCCAGCCTGATCGTCGGCCTCCTCGCCGAGGCCGGCCAGCACGGCCTATCGACCTTCTCC
>Ga0210393_10001261_pt1 | contig 21425 bp, 13 predicted proteins | sample IncBWC27OmetaG_FD_160068 | JGI IMG/M metagenome (GOLD analysis project Ga0210393, IMG submission 160068) | Forest soil microbial communities from Barre Woods Harvard Forest LTER site, Petersham, Massachusetts, United States - Inc-BW-C-27-O ... | reverse complement strand
TTCCCTTCTCTACACCCTTCTTAATCAGCACCCTCTGATTGCCCTGCTGTATGAAGGAGAACTGCCCGTGATGCGGCCGCTATTTTCTGGCGGGCGCGCGAAATCAGACTGGCTGGAGCGCTGGGATTTCTGGAATCAGGGGGCCAGCCGGCACGGAATCGACGGCGCGGCCATTGCGCCGGGTCTCGACATTCGCTCCACAACCGAAGCCGTATGTAAGCAGTACGCGGCGCGGAAAGGCGCTGCCATCTGGGGATGCAAGTCGCCGCAATATTACGACTGTCTTCCCCAGCTTGCGGGCGAGTTCCCCAACGCCAAATTTATCGTGATCTGGCGTGATCCCACCCCGATTTGCAGCAGTATCGTTCGGGCTGCGGCGCGCTCCCATTATTTCGCCCGCCGCGGGATGATCCTCCGCGCTTTGCTCGGTCTCGAAGAACTAAAGCACGGCTGCGACGACTTGGTCCAAAAAGGCACCCCCGTGCACCAGCTTCATTACGAAGACCTGGTGAAAGATCCGGCTGTCGAGATGACGGCGATTTGCCGTTTTCTAGAAATCCCGTTTGATCCCCGCATGTTGTCTTTAGAGGATGCAGATCGCTCTGCCATTTACCTGGACGAACATCACTCTCTAGTGAACGGAAAGGAAGTTCTGAGTTCGTCACCGCGTCCCGAGGCCTTGCCATCATCCGCCCAGCGCAAGATTCAACGCTACATCCGCCGATGGAAAGAACAGTCAGGCGGACAATTTCCGGTTCATCCCTCACGGCAGCCAGATTCTGAAACGGATGCACCAAACCTGTTTGAGATTTGGCGCGATCGGGTTCTTTACCGCTGGTTCGCGGGTTATGATTCCTTCGTTCTTTCCGTCTATTCGTTCCTGCCCCTGTGGGTGCTCAGCGGATACCGCGCCCTCCGAAACCGGTATACTGCGATCGGTCAGGTCGAAGCCAGCTCCTAGATCGAGGCTTCGGCAGGGGGCGCAAGATATCGAGAGTTCAGGCTGTATCTGCTTAAGTACCTATACTTTAGGTGTACCTTCGGGATGAGTTAAATTGCATTAGCCTCTGTTAATGTCGCAACCATTGCACTGGGAAATGAGGTTTGCCCATGTCCCCCTTGCGTTGGTTGCTTATCGTGTTATTGACCGGAAGCTTGTTGTCTTGTGGTGGTCTCGCCAGCAATAGTGCTACGAGTTCCACGCCCCCCGTGAATAACAGTGCCAGTGGGACCAATGCCTTGTTCTTTGGCATGCAGATGAATACCGGAGTGCTGAATCGCCAGCCTTGGCCCACAGCTCAGTTCGGTACGCTTCGCCTCTGGGACACAAATACCGCTTGGGGCGAGATCAGCTCGGCGTCGGGAGTCTATGATTGGTCGGTTCTTGATCATTGGCTTGCGACGGCACAGTCGCACGGCGTCAACGACGTGATGTATACCTTCGGCAAGACGCCAGGGTGGGCCTCTTCAAAGCCGGATGACACCTCTTGCGCCGCTTTCTGGGCCCCCGGCGCCTGCGATCCGCCAAACGACCTCAATCCGGACGGGACCGGTACGGACCAGCACTGGAAAGACTTTGTAACGGCCATCGCCACCCACGCTGCGGGTAGGATCAAGTACTGGGAAGGTTGGAACGAGCCCGAGAATCCCACGGAGTGGGCTGGCACCGTACCACAAATGGTCCGAATGGCAAAGGATGCCAGAGCCATCATTCTTAGCATCGATCAAAATGCCGTGCTTTTGACTCCGCCCAGCCAGGACACCTGGTTCCAGCAATACGTAGCGGCCGGTGGAGTCCAGCAGGCCGACATCGTTACGATCCATGGTTATTTCGGCGTGCAATGCGGTGAGTTTCCTGATCCTGCGCGCATTACCGACCGGGTGAATAGTATTCAAGCGACCATGGCCGCCGCCGGAATCAACGGTAAGCCGCTGTGGGACACGGAAGCCAGTTGGGGCGACGAGCAAACCAGTTGCTTCACCGATCAGGGTCAGCGAGCCGCCTTTCTGGCACAATTTTATCTGCTCCATTTGTCGGCAAATATTTCCCGATTTTATTGGTACCAGTGGAACAACGATGAGTGGGGGACGCTTTGGAATCCCGCTCCCGCTCCGAATGGTACCGTGCTGGAACCGGCGATCGCCTACAAGCAGGTTTATGGATGGCTGGTCGGAAGCACGCTGTCTGCTCCCTGCGCCTCGAACGGTAGCGTCTGGACCTGCGCTTTCACCCGCCCAAATGGCTACCAGGCCGAGGCGGTTTGGGACACATCCCAGTCCTGCAATGGCGGCGCCTGCACAACCAGTAATCTCGCGGTCGGCGCGCAATACACCAAGAGCTATGACCTGGCGGGAAATTCCAGCGTGATCTCCGACCACACTGCGGCGGTTGGCCTGAAGCCGATCTGGTTGGCAAACCAGTAGTCAGAGTTTTCACCTAGGTAAAGTTTTTCACACAGCTCCCCCGCAGTTCATCTCCGATTGTTTGTCCCTTTTCGTCCAAACACCACAACTATTAACTCCGGCTCGGGTTCAAGTGAACCCGTAAAGCTCCGTTGGATTGGAGAAAAGGCCGGCATCTGTTCCACCAATTCCCAGGGGAGTAAGCACCATATGATTACCACCACTACAACACGAAGACTATCCAGTGCATTGCTTTGCATTGCCAGCATGATTTTTTGCGCGGGAATGACCGCGCAAAACACCCCATCCAACGTGGGCCAATGGACCAAACCAACCAAGTGGCCGCTTTCGGCTGCGCACGCCCACTTGTTAACAAACGGCAATGTCCTATTCTGGCCCACGGCGGATACACCTGAGGTTTACGACCCGGTCGCCGGGACCTTCACCGCGGCCACACCCGCTGGCTTTGACATATTCTCTTCTGGTCATGCCTTCCTTCCTAACGGCCAATTGCTGGTTGCGGGCGGATGGAAAGGCAATAAAATTGGCCTCCCCAACGCGGCCATCTACGATCCCGTGGGTAATGCATGGACCCAACTTCCAAACATGTTCACTGGCCGTTTCTTGCCCACGAACACTACCCTATCCAACGGCGACATTCTTGTGACTGGCGGCTATGTCGACGCTTTTGTTGGCCCCAACCGATCGCTACAAGTCTGGCAACTGGGCCCGCAAAGCTGGCGTTATCTGAACGGCGCTTCCCTCGGACTACCCGTCGACCCCTGGATCTTTTCGATACCTAACAATGAAGTTTTTGATGCTGGACCGTATCCGGCCACTCGTGTTCTAAATCCCAGCGGAGTCGGTCACTGGGGCAATGTGATTACAACCAAATTAGGCACGCCTCGAGACTACGGAACTGCGGTCAACTACGCGCCCGGGCAAGTCTTGATCTTGGGAGGAGCTGACGATCCTCCGACCGCCACGGCCGAGACCATTAATCTGAATGCTTCGAATCCGGCGTGGAGCAATACCAATCCCATGTCGAACGCCCGCCAACAGCCCAACGCTACGATCCTCGCGGACGGCACCGTCCTGGTCACTGGCGGAAGCAGCGGTAGCGGATTCAACAACTCCACTGGTGCCGTGCTGACCCCGGAACTCTGGAATCCCGCGTCCGGTACCTGGACCACGATGGCGGCGTCGACGGTCTTTCGTGGATACGATTCCATCGCCCTCCTGCTGCCGGACGCGCGAGTTCTTACGGCTGGCGGAGCACATCCGAGCGGCGAAATCTTTTCTCCACCTTATCTGTTCAACGGCTCCCGGCCCACAATCACGTCTGCGCCCTCGGTGGTAAATTACGGGCAGAATTTCACCGTGAGCACACCTGATCCCGAATCCATCACCAATGTGACTTGGGTCAGCATGGGCTCGGTCACACATGGCTTCAATACCGGTCAGCATTTCAATTCGCTGGCGTTCACGCAAGTATCTGGGGGACTCAGCGTGACTGCTCCTGACCTCCCTGGCTTGGCCGCGTCGGGATATTACATGCTGTTCATTTTTAACAAAACCGGTGTGCCTTCAGTAGCGGCCATCGTGCAACTTCTGGAAGCAGCACCCACCGTGACCTCGGTTGGTCCTGGTTCCGGTTCAACGAATGGAGCTACTTCCGTAACCGTTTCGGGTACGAATTTCTTACCCGGAGCTTCGGTACAAATTGGCGGAATCGCGGCTACAAACGCCCAGGTAACCAGTAGCACCGCGATCACCGCAGATACTCCGGCTGGCGCTCCTGGAGCGGTCAGCGTGACAGTTACAAATCCCGACTATCAAACCAGCACACTGAACAACGGATACAGCTACACGATGGGCCAGGGAATTGCCTTTGCTCAAGTCGGCTTTTCCGCTATTCCGAAAAACGGGGTGAGTTCGGTTTCGCCGGTCTTTCCTTTACCCCAGTCTGCGGGCGATCTGAACGTCGTCGTTGTGGGATGGAACGATTCGACTTCAACGATAAGTTCAGTCACCGACTCCGCGGGAAATACTTACGCTCTGGCGGCGGGCCCCGTAGTTGGTACCAACCTGACCCAAGCCATCTACTACGCGAAGAACATTGTGGCGTCGAGCAGCAACACTGTGACCGTGCAGTTCAATCAGGGAGCGAGCTATCCGGATGTCCGCATATTCGAATATGCGGGCCTTGATACCTCGAGCCCGCTCGATGTCAGCCACGGAGCTAGTGGTCAGAGTCTGACTGCCAGCAGCGGCTCGGTCACAACCACCGCAGCTGCGGAGCTTGTATTCGCTTCTGACACCGTGCTTTCCAAGACGTTGAGCCCTGGGACGGGTTATGTGCCCATCGTCTTAACCAATTTCTTCGATCTCGCCGAGCATCAAGTGACGTCGAAAAAAGGCAAATTCAACCCCACGGCGAATCTCATTGCATCGACCAATTGGGTCATGCAAGTTGTGACTTTCAAAGCGCCGGGGCAATGAAACCTATGCGAACCTAGACGCGTCTCGAAGGTAGTGGCGCAGTTCAAGAAGGAAGCGAGCCAAACTCGCGAGTATCGGGTCGCAGAAAATCGCGACCCTTCGCGCGGCTCGTCAAGATTCCCCACGGCGCAAAGCGCGCTTGTTAGGAATGACCATCAAACTGCACCACTACAGTCTTGACCGATGACTCGACCGATGAAACGATAAGGAGGCAAGACCCCCTCAAGAGCGTATCTCGTCATTCTGGCCAATTCGCGTTCGCGCCCATTTCGTCGACCTTCTGTAAAATAGCTGAGCGTTTGAGTCTCAGGCTCAAAACGTCCCCATCAACCGTTCTACGAAAAGGGGAACGATATGCTTACGATGCGTTCATTTGATGTGCGTCGAAGACAGCTTTGGCGTTTGCTGATTCTGACAGCCCCGCTGGCGCTGTGTGGAGTGTTGTCCGCCCAATCGAACGCCCCTTCCAGCGTGGGCCAATGGTCTACAACTGAGCAGTGGCCGAACCTGGCCGTGCACGGCCATATGTTGACCAACGGAAAGGTGCTGTTCTGGCCCCAGTTCGCTCAAGGGGATACTCCGGAGATTTACGATCCCATCGCCAATACCTTCGCCGCTGCCACGCCAGCGGGATTCAACATCTTCTGCTCCGGCCACACCATCCTTCCCAACGGCCAAGTCTTTGTCGCCGGCGGACACGTTGCCATTGAAGTCGGCCTGAAGAATGCGGCCATCTACGATCCTGCTACAAACGCCTGGACGCAACTTCCCGACATGAACGATGGCCGGTGGTACCCAACTTCCACCAGCCTCTCAAACGGCGACGTTCTCGTCCTCGGCGGCGACGTCACCCCCTACCACGGCACCAATCTAATCCCTCAGGTCTGGGAATTAGTTCCCCAACAGTGGCGTTATCTCAACAGTGCTTCACTGTCAGTTGCGGATTACCCGCGTATGTTTGTGGCTCCCAATGGCGAGGTTTTCAACGCGGGGCCAACGGTTGGAACCCGATATCTGAACACAGCTGGAACCGGCTCTTGGACCATGGTGGGTAAGACCAACTACCCGAACCCTCGCGATTACGGCAGCGCCGTCATGTACACGCCGGGAAAAGTTTTGATCGTAGGCGGCGATGACCCTCCCACTAACACCGCAGAAACAATCGACCTGAACTCTTCGACCCCGGCTTGGAGCTATACCAGTTCGATGGCGAATCATCGCCGCCAGTTGAACGCCACGATTCTTCCCGATGGGACGGTGCTGGCCACCGGCGGCAGCAGCGGCAAAGGGTTTAACAACTTTGGGGATCCCGTCTACGCTGCGGAGCTTTGGAACCCAAGTACCGGCGCCTGGACTACCCTCGCCAGCTCAAGCCACTACCGCGGCTACCATTCCATTGCTGTCTTGTTGCCGGACGGACGCGTGCTCACCGCTGGAGGCTCCGCTCCCACAGCTGACGCGAACGGTGAACTTTTTTCGCCTCCCTATCTCTTTAACGGCGCACGACCCACCATTGCAAGCGCTCCCGGCCAAGTCACCTATGGCCAGAATTTCTTTGTGTCCACGCCCAACGCAACGTCTATCCAGAATGTGAACTTGGTCAGGCTTAGTTCGGTGACCCATGCCTTTAATGCCAATCAGCGCTTTAATCAACTCAGCTTCTCGCAAGCCTCTGGTGGCTTGACCGTAACGGCTCCTTCGGGACCGACCCTCGCGCCGCCCGGACAGTACATGCTCTTCATCCTTAACGGCAACGGCGTGCCGTCGGTCGCGTCGATCTTGGAGATCAGCGCTTCCGCGCCTTCAGTTGGTTCAGTCAGCCCATCTTCGGGAGCAACCGACGGTGGAACTGCTGTAACCATCTCCGGCCAGAATTTCTTGACCGGTGCGACGGTCCAGCTCGGCGGCATCATGGCCACCAACGTCCAGGTCACCAGCGCGACGACGATCAAGGCAAATACGCCGGCTCACGCCGCGGGTGCTGTGAATGTCACGGTGAGCAACCCGGACTACCAACAGAACACCTTGCAGGGCGGCTATACCTACGGCGCCGGCCAGGGAATTTCCTTCGTTCAAACCAACTACAACACTTCGAAATCTGCCAGCTCGATTTCAGCGCCCTATTCACTGGCGCAGTCGGCTGGCGATTTGAACATAGTTGTTATGGGATGGAACGACACGTCTGCCTCCATCACTTCCGTGCATGACTCGTCGGGAAACTCCTACAGCCAGGCTGGGGCGGTGGTAAAGGGCACCAACATAACCCAGGCGATCTTCTACGCCCAGAACATTAAACCCGCCGGCGCCGGCTCGAACAAGTTGACGGTGAAGTTCAGCAAGGCCGCCAGCTATGCCGATCTTCGTATCTTCGAATACGCCGGTCTCGATGCAACCAACCCCTTGGACGTCGCTGCGGGTTCCAGCGGTACCAGTTTCACCGCAAGCAGCGGGCAGATCAGTACCAACTTCGCTCAGGAACTCGTTTTTGCCTCCGATACGGTGGAGTCGAAGACACTGAATCCTGGGGCGGGTTACATACCGGTTCTATTGACCAGCTTTTTCGACATCGCTGAGCACGTCATTCCGTCGAAAAAGGGTAGGTTCACGCCAACGGCCAAGCTCGATGCGTCGACCAACTGGGTAATGCAGACTGCGGCTTTCAAGGCCTCCGGTCAATGAATTTTCGGACGAACCAAGCAGTAGCCATTCCGGCTGCAGATGAGGAGTCTGGTTTATGAGAGTCTGGAATATGCGAAAGTTCGAAAGCCTCCTGACATTCGTCGCGCTGACTTCTATTCTTGCCGTGCCCAGTCTTGCGGCTGGTCCTTACAAAGTGGAGAAGCTGGGCACGCTTCGCGGTGGAAGCAGTTTTGGCACTGCGCTCAATTCTGCTGGCCAAGTCGTCGGTTGGTCCGGCTTCCGCGACGGCGGCGAGGTCGCAGCAATCTTGTGGTCGCAGGGCAGCGGGCCACAAACACTCCCCAGCATTCCTGGCAGCGATTCCAGCGTCGCTTTCGGCATCAATCAGTCTGGCGTGGTTGTCGGCCGCTTTAATGGAGCCACTTCCACGCATGCCTTTTTGTGGACGAGTCATGGCGGGATCCAAGACTTGGGAACGATACGCGGTGATACCGCCAGCGCCGCTGCTGACATCAACGATCGCGGCGAAGTCGTAGGTTTCTCCACCGGTTCGCATGGCATGCATGCTTTTCTTTGGAGCAAGTCGACAGGAATGCGTGCCTTGAGTAATACACCCGTCCAGGCCGGGAGCGAAGCTAGGAGCATCAACAATCCCGGAGCGATGGTCGGCGTTAGCAAAAGCGACTCCGGGAATGTGGCGTTTCTCTGGACGAGCCGCGACGGTTTAACCAGTCTCGGAACCCTGCCGGGCGACAATACCAGCACGGCGACACGTATCGACGATTCCGGTGTTGTAGTAGGAAGCTCTACCGGACAGGGCGGGACTCGTGCCGTCCTCTGGACCAAAGAACACGAAATCCAAAACCTCGGCACCCTCCAATCGGGGGACTATAGCGCGGCCTTCGGTGTTAACAACTCGGGCGAAGTCGTCGGTACGTCGAATACTTCTCTGGGCTCACGCGCTTTCTTGTGGACGCGCCAGACCGGAATGGTCGACCTGAACACTCTAATCCCGACCGACTCCAATATCGTCCTGACGTCGGCTCAGGCAATTAATCAACGCGGCCAGATTATCGCCGTCGGGGGCGGCCATCACGATCTGACCAGCGACCGAATGATGGATATGGACGACGAACAGCACGCCGGTCCGGTCTACCTTTTTCTTCTAACGCCTACCGGCGTCAACTGACGTCAACTTGAACTTAACTCGAGAAATGAAACTTATGCTTAAGACCTTCTCATGCTTGATTGTTTTGTGCATCCTTAGTGTGGCTTCTCCGGCACAGATCACCCCCAAATTCTTCGGCATGCACATCAACCATCGCGAAGAACATGGTTGGCCGCCTTTTCGTTTCGGCACCTACCGGCTCTGGGATAGTCAGACCAATTGGTTTCAAATCAATCAGCAGAAAGACAAGTACGATTGGAGTGTTTTGGACCGTCGTCTGAAAGACGCCAAGGAGCATGGCAACGATGTCCTCTACACTTTTGGCAAAACCCCTCGTTGGGCCAGCTCGCGTCCCGACGACCAAAGCGAATGCGGAGACGGCCCCGGTTCCTGCGGACCACCCGCCGACCTGAAGGAGGATGGTACCGGGCCCGATCAGTACTGGAAAGACTTTGTCACCGCAATCGTTAACCACGCGGACGGGCGCATTCAGTACTGGGAAATTTGGAATGAGCCCTTCAATGCGATGTACTGGAAAGGCACCTTCCCACAAATGGTTCGGATGGCGAAGGATGCGCAGGAGATTATCAAGAGTCTCGATCCCAGCGCCATAGTTCTCACGCCTTGCGGCGGTCTCCGGAACGAAAAGGCTATGGCGTGGATGAAGCAGTACCTGGCCGCCGGTGGTGGTCAGTATGCGGATGGCATTTCATTTCACGCCTACATCCGCATCCCCGAGAACATCGACGGCTTTCTGCACGATTTCCGGCACATGCTCGAACAATATGGCCAGGCGTCCAAACCCATCTTTGATACTGAGGGCAGTTGGAACCCGAACGGAGCACCTGAAGATCCCATTGCCGATATTGCCCGGCTCTATATTCTGCAGGCCGCCGAGCGAGTGTCCCTCGTAGTCTGGTACTCGTGGGATAACCGTAAATTGGGCACTCTGTGGACTCCGGAACAGGGATCGTTGCCCGCCGCCAAGGCATACGAGCAATTACAAGACTGGCTGGTCGGCGCTACATTTGATCATCCCTGTGACAACAAAGACGGTGTGTGGAGTTGCGACTTGCGCAAAGATACTGGCCAGGCAAGGATTGTCTGGCTTGCGACCCCGGGAGCGAATGCTAACTACAAAGTCCCGGACGGCTATGTAAGTCAACGCGACCTCACCGGCAATGCGTCACCATTGAAGGGTGGAACTGCAACCATCTCCAACCGGCCAGTGCTTCTTGAAGGGGGTCATAAGTAGCCTTCGTCCCTTCGCAGTTGTAGCTTTCGTGATCGTGTGAAAGCCGTGAGTATGGTTTTACTAGTTCTGCAGCCAGATTGGCTTAGCGCCAATCGGGACTCTGCCATTTGTGATCTTGACCTTGCCTCCATCCAGGGTAAGGTAATTGGTGTACTGGGAGCCGACCCCATGACTCCGGGTGGCGCAATTGCCATCATGACAGGTCAGAGAGGTATCCCAGACGGCCTGGGCCACATAGCCGTCCGAACCGCTGAAATCGCACGTCCATGTGGTTCGCGAGACACTGCAGGAACCGTTCATGGTCACGCCTCCCATCCACTTGTAAACCTGCTCATAGGCTACCCCTGCTTTGTGCAGGGTTCCTGGGAGGTTGCGATGGTGAGAGTTGGAATTGGGAGTCCAGAGCGTGCCATTTTGCTGGTTGTTGTATTGATACCAGAAAACTCGCTCCACCCCGGCCGACCAATGCAGCATCAATAACTGCGCCAAGAAAGCCGACTGCAGATCCTGATCATAAAAACAGCTGGCCCCCGTGACTCCCCAACTCGTCTCCGTGTCCCATAGCGGCTTGTCGGACTGGCCGTAGGTCGCCATCACGGCACGCACGCCGCTGATGATCTGCAACTCGTCGGAAGCTATTGGGTAACCGACGCAGCCAGACTTATACACGTATCCGTGATAGGTGATGACATCCGCGTACTGCGGACCACCGGCGGCAAAGTAAAGAGTTTGCCAGGGACCATGGCTGGGCGGGGTTAGCATCACTGCCTGCGGATCGATGCTCAAAATGACTTCGCGCGCGTCCTTGGCCATCCGCACCAATTGAGCCACAGTGCCATTCCAGTAGTAGGCATTCTTGGGCTCATTCCAGACCTCCCAGTACTTGATACGACCGGAAGCGTAGCCGGCAATCGCTGCAACATAGTTTTTCCAGATCTGATCGGGTCCGCTGCCATCGGCATTGAGATCTTTCGGAGGATCGCACTCGCCGGGCCCCCAGGCACAGGTCTTATCGTTCGGATGGGATGAAGCCCACTGCGGTGTCATCCCGAACGTGTACATCACTTCCTGAACATTGAAGGTCTGCGCGTCCTGCAACCATTCGTCAAGCAGGGTCCAGTCGTAGACGCCCTCAGCGGTGTTGATTTGAGCCCAGCCCACGCCCGCGTCCCAGAGGCGCAAGCTGGCGATCGGCACTTGCGGCCACGGGTTGGACCACCACTGGGGTGGTTGCAGTGCGACTCCCGAAGTGGCTTGCATTCCGAAATACGTGGACGGTACTTGCGCCTGAGCCGGTACAGCTATTATGACAAGAATGAATAAATCCAAGAGTAAATACATCGATCTCGAATTCTTCCCGGATGTTTTGCGCACAAAAACTCCTTGTACAAAAAACTGGGTACAAAAGACTGAAAATTGGGTGCTGGACTAGACTCTGACTGTTCCGGCCCTGACTCTAGCCTTCGCGATAATCGGACGCTAGGTCTCAGAAGTGCATGCGGTCCTCTTCTGGTCATGTCCCTGAAAACCGTTTGCTGAGCTCCGCCAGAATCGGCACCAAAGCTTACGCCAACCGCAGTCTATGCCGCAACCCGGCTGGCGCACGCTTCAGCCGCAAAGCGAGCGCCTGGGCCATGCAAAATCCTTCATCTTATCTATTTCGTTAATATTGACAACCGCCTCCGAATAGACCAGAATTTGGCATAACCATAGCGGGGTTTTGTCGACCCTAGTTGTTTCCTCCTCCCAGACCTAATTCCGTGCGATTGGATGGTGTATCAATGACCAGATGGAAACTCCTGCTATCGTTGCTTTTAGTCTGCTCCAGTTTTCTACCGGCCCAGACTGTGCAGTCCTTCGAGGGCATCGACGCATCCCAACTTCCTAACCCACGACAGACGATTGATCCCAACGGTGCCATCGGTACCAAGCAATACGTGGAATGGGTGAACGGATATTTTCAGGCCTTCAACAAAACCACTTTTGCGAAGGTTTGGACCAACGCGCAAGCCATCGGCAATTTGAAGTGGGGATCAAGTGCGCCAAACTGTTCTGGCATCGGTGTGGACACGACTGTTCTTTTCGACCGTTTGGCGTCCCGTTGGGTCATCGGCGGGCACTCTCCGGAGATCAACGGCCACTATTATTCCTGCGTTGCAATTTCGAACACGGACGATCTCACCGCCAGCAACCTCGCCTGGTACACCTACCAGTTTGACTTAACCGGCTGCATCGGGACCAATCCCGAGGGCAAACTTTATTATCCGGATTACACCAAGTTGAGCACTTGGCTGGATGGCTATTATGGGAGCGTCGATCTTGAGGATCCGAGCCATGGATACCGGGAAATTGGCGTGGTTGCCTTCGTTCTTGACCGGACCAACATGCTCAATGATGCCACTGCGAGACCCATGCAGTGTTTCAGCAATATCAGTTCTAACGGCGCTGTGTATCTCGCGCATAGCCTTGAACCAGCCGACATTGACGGAGCTACGCCTCCGCCAACCGGGCGCGACGAGTTTATGGTGAGCATTCAGAATCCGCCCGCTGACGGCAAAAGCACGACGTCCAACAGTATTAACCTCTGGGATTTCCACACAGATTGGACTACTCCCTCGAACTCGACCTTCACCCAGTCTTCCCTATCCGTGCCGACCTACACACCCGGCTGCTACAACGTCGCAAACGTGTCTTACACATTCTGTGTTCCCGAGCCATCGTACAACGGGGGACAGGTCCACAATCACATAGATTCGGTCGGCGATCGCATCATGTGGCGTCTCGGGTACCGGAACTTTGGCACCTACGAATCTTTTCTGGGCAGTCAGACAATCCAAGTGGGATCGGGGATCGGCCTGGGTAAGAAACAGACGGGGATCACATGGTTTGAACTTCGCGGAAGCGGGGTTCCAGCGGTTTATCAAACCGGGATCGTCGATCCTGATACTGTGCTTTACCGCTTTATGCCCAGCATCGCGCAAGATCACTCCGCGAATGCTGCCATCGGTTACAGCGTTTCAGGCGGAGTAATTCATCCCGGAATCAGAGCATCGTGGTTTAGTCTGTCGGACCCAGTCCCCACAGAAATCTCTATTCAGGTGGGCAAAGCGGACGAGAAGGATTCTCAGGGATGGGGCGATTACACAAGCATGACTGTGGATCCCGTCGACGATTGTACCTTCTGGTATGTGAACGAGTACTTTACGACCGCCCAGGTTTCAGCCCTCACCTGGAGAACCAGGATTGCGAACTTCAAGCTGCCGACTTGCCAGTAAGAACGAGCTGTCGCCCAGCCATGATCGATTTGCAGTAGTGAAAGAAACGGAGCCCATTACGAGACGGATACGACTAAGCGAGCATAAGATCTTCTACCGACCCCTACGCCTGGCGATCGGCGCTTTCATGCTAGTCGCTTCATTGGCGGTGGCCCAGGTGAGCGTGACCACGCAGCATAATGACATCTCTCGCACCGGGCAGAATATTTCCGAGACCTACCTCACTCCGAGCAACGTCACCTCCAAGTATTTCGGAAAATTGTTTACTCAAACGGTAGATGGCCTGGTGGTCGCACAGCCCCTTTATATGCCCGGCGTGGTGATTCCAAACGCCGGCACTCACAACGTGGTGTATGTTGTCACGCAGCACGACAGCATTTTTGCCTTTGATGCCGACAACAACCAGGGAAGCAATGCGTCTCCACTCTGGAGCACAAGCTTAATCAATCCGGGTGGTGGCATCACGACCGAATCCAGCACCGACGAGGGTTGCGGCCCGCAAACCGGATTCACCGAATTCGGCATCATGGGCACGCCGGTAATTGATCCAACAACCAACACGATGTACCTCGTTGCTAAAACCGACGAGAACGGTACATTTGTTTTCCGATTACACGCCCTCGACATCACCACCGGACTGGAAAAGTTCGGCGGCCCGGTCGCGATCGCTGGCTCCGTCGTAAATTCCTTCGGCGTGACCGTGCCCTTAGTCAACAAGAAGCAAGCGCAACGGCCCGGCCTGCTGCTGCTCAACGGGAACGTGTACATCGGCTTCGGTTCCAATGGCTGCGATCACAATGCCCATGGATGGGTCTTCGCCTACAATGCCGCTACACTGCAACAAACGGGGGTTTTCAACACCACTCCGGATGTAAGCGAGGGCGGATCGGTTTGGCAGAGCGGAGCGGGATTGGCTGGAGACAGCGACGGGAATATCTATTTCTCGACCGCCGCACTCGGCGATTTCGATGCCAACACCGGTGGCATGGATTTTGGCGACACCGTGCTCAAAATGAATCTTTCCGGTGGTACCTTGGACTGGACCGATTATTTCACTCCTTACAACCAAAGTTACTTGAACACCAATGATCTGGATCTGGGATCAGGCGGTGTAGTATTGCTCCCCGACCAGCAGGGCATGACACCGCATCTTTTACTGGCCGCGGGCAAAGAGGGCGTTATCTATCTGGTGAACCGGGATGACATGGGCCAGTTCAACCAAAACGGGGATAACACAGTGCAGGAACTGGACACCGACCTTGGCCAGGTCTACAGCGATCCCATCTACTGGAATGGAATGGTTTATTACATCGGCACCAACGGCCACTCCCTGCAAGGGTACTCACTTACTGATGGTGTGCTCTCGACAGGTCCGGTGGTGCAGAGCATTGCTATGAGCGATCGCGGCTTGCCCTCGCTTTCCGCCAACGGTACGAGTAACGGCATTATATGGTTGCTGCGCGGTCCAAGTTATACCGCTCCCCTGCTCACAGCTTTCAATACCGCCAATCTGGCGATTACCTACAGCAGCAATCAAGCTCTAAACAACCGCGACACTGTTGGTCCAGTCGCACACTTTGCGACGCCCACTATTGCAAATGGAAAGGTCTACGTAGGCACCACAACCCATGTGGTGATTTATGGCCTTATGTCCATACTGAAGGCGACAGGGGGAGCCGGTCAAACCGGCACGGCGGGCACGACTCTGCCCAAGCCACTAACGGTGAAGGCAGTGGATGCATACTCGGGAAATGTGATTCAGGGTACAACCGTGACCTTCAGCGACAACGGCGCGGGGGGAACTTTTGGAAATCCAACGCCGGTTACGGGAAGCAACGGAGTTGCCTCTACCACCTACACGCTGCCGAGTAACCCCGGTACGATTTCGATTACTATCAGCGCGCCGGCATTTGTTTCTCCCCTTCCCTACAAGGAAACGGCGCAGTAAAGAACGAGTTCACAGCTGCGTCATTGTAGCTGGATTTCCGCTCAGAGCTCGACGACACCGGTCACGTGACCGGTGTCTTTGTTTTGGAAAGTGATCACCGATAAAGTTCGAATCCCTTCTGTCCACTGGACCTCCATAAGAATGGGTTTATCTGCTACCCTGCATAATCATGGACAACATTCTTCGGGTCTGCATCACCTCCAATTCGCGCATCTAAAGCTTCGACCCTTAACCTCAGGTATTGTCGGCAGAAGATACCGAGGTTCTGCTGCCACAAAAAGATTTCGTCAACGCATCGAGTGAAAACTCTGGGAACTGGGTTCTATAGTTAATGTTGAGGAGTGTTCAATACGATTAGGAGGACGTAAATGATGCGATCTAAGGCGCTACTGGTCTGGGGCTTGCTCCTCTGCGCCGCCGGCTTTCTCGTCAGCAACGGTTGCGGCGGGAGCAGTAGCCAAAAAAGTGAAGTTTTGCCATCATCAGCTATTCAGCACGTGGTTGTGATCTTCCAGGAGAATCGCAGCCCAGACAATTTATTTCAAGATCCCAAGCTGATTGCGGCGGGTGCGAATATTAAAAATTATGGGATCAGTGCAACCCAACCCGGCGTTCACATTCCTCTCACCCCGGTTCCACTGGGTTGCCCTCCCGCTGATTGCACAACCTACAATCCCGATCACTCCCATGACCCTGCCTTTTTAGACATGTGCGACTTAAACCCTGCGAACAACACATGCCGAATGGACGGCGCCTATAAGGTCCAAGCGTTCTGCCAGAAAGCGGGAACGTATTGTTTGAACGGCCAGGGAAATTATTCCTATGCCTATGTGCAACCTAGCGATGTGCAACCGTACTTTCAGCTCGCCGAAACTTATACCTTCGCCGATAACATGTTTCAGAGCAATCAAGGCCCGAGCTTTCCTGCACATCAATACCTCATCTCCGGAAGTTCCGCAGTCGCTCCGCCGGGAATGCCGGGTGCCAATTTGCTGCTCGCCGAGAATCCCAACGGAATCACTACCGGGGTTTCAGCCAACGCGACCGGATGTACTGCTCCTGCGGACGAAACCGTGCCAATCATTGATCCCTCGACCGGTAAGGAGACCGATGTCTATCCTTGCTTCGACCGCCCGACTATCACCGATCTGCTCAACGCGAAGGGGATCAGTTGGAAATATTACGCGCCCTCGCCAGGATCAATCTGGACCGCTCCCAACGCCATTTCCCACATGTGTGGTCCTGCGCACTCGACCGCGTGCACGGCTTCGGATTGGGTCAATAACGTCGTCCTCGCCACGCCCGCCAATCCTGCCCCGGTGCTCACCGACATCATGAACAACCAGCTCCCGACGGTGAGTTGGGTGATTCCCTCCGGACAGGCGTCCGATCACCCGGTCACCAACGATGGCTCCGGCCCCTCATGGGTTGCGTCCGTGGTCAACGCCATCGGCAACAGTCCCTACTGGGCAAACACCGCCATCATTATTACCTGGGATGACTGGGGCGGATGGTACGATCACGTTGCCCCACCCTTGATGCTCAACCACTACGAAATCGGTTTCCGCGTGCCGATGATCGTGGTGTCGCCCTATTCCAACCTGAAAAACACCGGGACTGGTACCAACGTAAATCACACCTTCTATGAGTTTGGCAGCATCCTCAAATTCATCGAGAACAATTTCGGCTTGGGCAACATTGCGCCCTCAGCTACGCTGACCTATGCGGACCAGTTCACCGGACCTACTTCAGCCACTACGCCCGGCGACCTCTCCGAATGTTTCGACTTCACGCAGACCCCGCTCCCCTTTCAATCTATACAGGCACAATTCGACGCTTCCCATTTCCTGAACGATAGGCGGCCGCCAACCGATCCCGACGACGACTAAAACCCGCCGAATCCGGGGAGCCGGATATTGGATATTCGGCTCCCCGTGCTCGCCGGAGCGCGTTCTTGGAAGCTCCAGACAAGGCCGTAAATTGCTGATTCATAACGGGAAAACTGATGTCCGGCGGGAATTATCAATCCAGTGGTAGAATGGTCGCAACATTCCATACGACTCAGTGTTTGAATACTTGGCAGCGGCAGAGCGCTGCAGGAACATTCGAACGATTGGTTAAAAATACCCCCTAGGAGACACAACCATGAATAACCTGCTGAAAGCTACATTGTGCAGTGCAGCCCTGGCGGTTTTCACCCTGCCTGTGATCGCGCAGAGTGCGACCCCCTCCACTCCGCCCGCGTCGACGGCCACGCCCACTACTACCGCTCCGTCGAGCAGCGCCCCTGCGCCAAGCGCCACGGCACCAGGCAGCACCGCCGCACCAGGCAGCGCCACCAACGCTCCCACGGTCAATCAGCGCGCCAAGGATCAGCAGAACCGCATCTCGCAAGGCGTCTCCAGTGGCCAGTTGACCGCAGGCGAGTCCAGCAACCTGGAGAAGAAAGAATCTGAACTGAATCATGAAGAGACCGACATGCGCAAAGAGGATAACGGCCATCTGACCGCTGCCGACAAAGCCGCTCTGAACCAGCAGCAGAACCAGCTTTCCCACCAGATTTACAAAGACAAGCACAACAGCGCCGTCCAAGGAAACCAGGGATACGAGAGCGAAGTTGGCGGACGGGCCCAGAATCAGCAGTCCCGCATTTCCCAGGGCGTGAACAGCGGCCAGCTGAATGCGAACCAGACCAGCCATCTCGAGAACCAGGAAGCTGGCATCAACAAGGAAATTCGCACCGACAAAGCTGCCAATGGTGGTCAGTTGACTCCAGCCCAGCGCGCGCAGATTAACAAGCAGCAGACCAAGCTCTCTCACCAGATCAACAAAGACAAGCGCACACCCAAGAAGTAGCAGCTTCACACCGACATTACCGACGCCCTCGCCAAAAGCGGGGGCGTTTTTTTGTGCGCCGAACCCATTCGGGTGGCCCATTCAAGCCCTTCTTCGGCTTGAGGTTAAGATGGACGGAGTCTGCTTGCCGAGTGCCCCGTTCAAGCTTCGCTTGGGCGGGGATGTTCAGTTGTCACGGAATATGTCGTCGACCGCGTGAGCGCTCAAATCGAATCGGCAAACCGGATAAATGTCATGGTAAGATTGCGCGGCTTTCGGGAGGAGGCGATTATGCGCAACGTGACTTGTTGTTTACTGGTAATCCTGTTCGGGTCGTGCCTGAGCAGTCTCGGGCAAAAAACCTCAAAACTTACGAGTCCACAAATCGTGGCCACGTACCAAAGACTGAATCGGACTGGCGCGATAGATCGGGCCGTACTCTACGATCCCGCGCTTTGGGGCATCTTCCGCGTTTCACTTATTATGACATTGACTGAAGCCAATGGAAACGGTGGAAGTTGGAATGGGGTAATCGAGTTCAAAAACGGAGCAGGAACAGTCGCGGAGCCGTCGATAATCCTGAATACAAACGTTCTAAACTCCGAAGGTTCGGACGTTCCCATTCGCGTGAGAGCTGGCGCACCCATCACGCTCTCGGTTACGCCCACCGGCGACACATCAGGCTCGAAATACAGCGTGTTCGTTATTGTGGAGCAGCTAATGTAGCCTTACGCGTCCGGCCAGACTCACTTCGCGACCCCTGCTGCGACCGGAGCCGTTTTCCTTCACGGCAATGGCTTGAATAGTCACCGGCCTATTCCCAATGGGCGTCCTTTCACAATGCGATTGCCACAGTTGATCTTGGACCCCAGTTAACGGATAATGAATCGACCCTCCAAGGAGGCCTTATGCGACGTTCCACCGGGCCCCGCAAAACTGCCAGCCTTTCGAAATCAATCCTTCAGCAACTCAACATGTACACGAGAGCGGCAGGCGCAGCGGGAGTGGGCGTGCTCGCATTGAGTCAGTCCGCGGCAGCGAAAACTGTTTATACGCCAGCCAACATCAACCTCGGCTTTGATCAGGTAACTCCACTCGACTTGAACCATGATGGAATCACAGATTTCAGTTTCTACGCCCTCTATGGCGACAGCAGTGGCGGTGGCGAAAATAGTTTATTTGCGCGCCCAGGGCAGCGCCAAAACGCCATAGTGGGGCATGTTAGCGGACACTCCAACTTCGCGAGCGCCCTTCGCCCCGGCGCTGGTGTCGGAAAGGCCCGAGCCTTTGTCGGGAGCGGCCTCATGGGCCGAGCGAGATGGCACAGCTTCAGCAAGCATACAACTTTCTTCGGGCCGTGGGCGAACGGCGGCAAGGGTGTCAAGAACCGCTATTTGGGACTGAAATTCCTTGTGAAGGGAAAAGTTCATTATGGGTGGGCCCGGCTGACCGTCACCGCGGATGGTAGCATCGATGGCACGCTGACCGGATATGCCTATGAAACCATTCCCGGAAAGTCAATCATCGCAGGCCAGACCAAAGGCCCCGACGACGATGCTCAACCTATTGCCGCAACGCACACGTCGCCCGCTCCCAAACCGCCTACGCTGGCTATATTGGCGTTAGGAGCACCGGGATTGTCCATCTGGCGACGCGAGGATCCTGTGGCCGCCACCTCTGACGGGAATTGATCTAACGCAAGCCGATAGGTGACGACAAATTCGGGTTGGAGAGTGAGATTCCGAATTGCGAGGAGATTTTAGGTTCGACCCGGCTTTCATTCGCCGCCCAGCACCAAGGAGGAAACATCATGAGCTGTAAGAAATTCCTGGGAGCCGCCAGCGCGGCTCTGATGATTGTCATCGCGGTAACTCTAGTGCTGGCGCCCGCCGCTCGGGCTGCTAGCAAATATGAGGTGCTGCACGCGTTCCATGGAAAGGATGGGTTCCAGCCCGCCGGCGGCCTGATCTTCGATGCCGCCAGCAATCTCTACGGCACGACCAACTTTGGCGGCGGTCATGACCTGGGCACGGTCTTCAAGCTCACGCCGAACACCGACGGAAGCTGGACGGAGAGCGTGCTGCATTCGTTCAACGGCAGCGACGGAGAGATCCCCGACGCCAGACTCATCTTCGATGCAGCCGGAAATCTCTACGGCACAACCTCGAAGGGCGGCACTTCCAGTGATGGCACGGTCTTCAAGCTCACCCCGAACGCCGACGGAAGCTGGACGGAGAGCGTGCTGCATTCGTTCAGCGGCGGCGACGGAGATGAGCCCTCTGCTGCCCTCATCTTCGATGCGGCTGGGAATCTCTACGGCACGACTACCGCGGGAGGCGGCGTTGATGGCAACGGCACGGTCTTCAAACTGACTCCGAACGCCGACGGAAGCTGGACGGAAAGCGTGCTGTACTCGTTCAGTTCGTTCCGCAAGGGCGACGGAGATCAGCCCAGTTCCGGCCTGATCTTCGATGCAGCCGGGAATCTCTATGGCACGACCTTCGGGGGCGGCGCCTACGGCCCTGGCGCGGTCTTCAGACTAACCCCGAAAGCCCACGGAAGCTGGACGGAAACCGTGGTGTACTCGTTCAACGGAAGCGCGGGAGAGTACCCCTATGGTGGCCTCATTTTCGATGCGGCAGGGAATCTCTTTGGCACGACCGAGTATGGCGGCGCTTACGATTTGGGCACAGTTTTCAAGCTAACCCCGAACGCAGACGGAAGCTGGACGGAGAGTGTGCTGCACTCGTTCAACGGCAGCGCCGGGAGGGGCCCCGTCGGTGTCGTCTTCGATGCGGCTGGAAATCTTTACGGGACAACGTTCGAGGGCGGGTTTCATATGTCGGGCACCGCTTTCAAGCTGACGCCAAACGCCGATGGAAGCTGGACGGAGAGTTTGATCCACAAATTCAAAGGCAGGCCCGCTGAGGATCCGGTTAGTGGCCTCATACTCGACAGCGCTGGCACCCTCTACGGTACGACAGCGAACTGCAGCAGCGGCTGCAGGGGTGTGGTCTACCAGATCACGCCGTAAGCTCAGCTCTCCGGCTGCTCGAGTTGTGGGGGAGAAATGCGGGGACAGACGGGAATGACCCAGTTTCTAGCCGACAACAAATGACGTGAACATCCCGTCTGTCCCCGCTTCCCGACAGGGATTGTCGATCTGGCGACGCGAGGACCCTGTGGCGTCCGACTCTGACGGGAATTGATCTAACGCAAGCCGATTGGATCGGTTTTCGTTCGCTATTCGGCATCAAGGAGGAAACATCATGAGCTATGAGAAATTCCTGGGAGCCGCCAGCGCGGCTCTGATGATTGTCATCGCATTAACTCTGGCGCTGGCGCCCGCCGCTAGGGCAGCTGACAAGTATAAGGCGCTGCACGCGTTCCATGGCGGGG
>Ga0210393_10001260_pt1 | contig 21425 bp, 16 predicted proteins | sample IncBWC27OmetaG_FD_160068 | JGI IMG/M metagenome (GOLD analysis project Ga0210393, IMG submission 160068) | Forest soil microbial communities from Barre Woods Harvard Forest LTER site, Petersham, Massachusetts, United States - Inc-BW-C-27-O ... | reverse complement strand
CAAATGGTCGCCGCCCACCTGGGTCGGCCAGATGCTCACCGACACGGAGGCAGCTTCAAAGTCGGAGCTAACGTGCACACTCGACTCGGTCATGGACGAGAAGGCGAAGGTGAACGTGAGCGGAACGGTGACCGGCGCCACCACTGGCTGCACCGGTACGGTCGAGCTGCACGGTTCGTACGTGTTCGACCTGAAGACCAAGCTGCTCATTTCTGCCGAGCTTGACCAGACCGAAGACCGCACGGTCGGCCCGGTTTCGCCCGGCATGAAAGTCAGCGCTAAGATCGTGGTCGCACGCGCCGCGTCGACTAACTCAGAAGGTCTGACCCAGGAAGCAGTCTCCGCCGTCCCGCTCGACGCACCGGCTGCTTTGACGCGACTCCAGTTTCGCTCCCCTTGGAATATTGAGATCACGCACGATCGCGACTGGCACGTCTTCCAACAGAATCCGCAAATCGCCGTTCTGCGACTGATCGAACAAGGCACTTTGATCTCGCAATGCAATCTGACTTCGTTGCGGGCCGCCGCCCCGGGCGAGCACGTTGCGGTGACTCAATTCCAAGACGACATCCGCACGAGTCTCGGAGCGCGGTTCAAGGCGATCCAGAAAGCCGAGCAGGTCCCCATGAGCGATGGTCGCTTCCTCTACCGGGTGGCCGTCACGGGAGAAGCGAATAAGAATCCGATCACGTGGATTTACTATCTGTGTGCGGCCGCGAATGGATCGCAGACGTCGTCGGTGTTCGCCGTCGACACGACGCTGCTCAAGCGGCTGGGCGACCGCGATCTCGAGATGATGAAAAGTCTCAAGTTCCTGGAGGCCCCCTCCCCCGTGCAGGCCGACAAACGCTAGGCACGACCCGCGCTTCCGCAAGGTCGTCACGATCGGCATCACCCTCACGTAAAACGAGCCGCTGCGCCCTTCGTCCGCCGCTCCGGTCGTCGTTTTTGACCTAGGGTTCAGACGCGCCAGGCTGGAGGGAAGAAGTGTCGGAGGCACGGATTGTTGTCGATCTTTGATTTTGATTTGCCGACGCGCGTATCATCCGCGCTCTTTTGGATCTGGGCCGCTGCCACGCTGATCGTGGGAACCGGTCTCGGATTTCTCGCCGGCGTCGCCTACGCCAATCGGTCGACCGATCGGGGCATGCGCAAGGCGGCGAAGTCCATTTCCTCGCTTTACGCGCTGGTTCTCGACTCCCTCGAGAACTCTCGCAAGATCGTGGCGCTGCTCGAGGGCTTTCCCAAGGTGGCCCTCACCAAGGAGCAGGTCGACCAGCTCGACACCAAGCGCGGCTCACTCTTCGACGTCGTCGGCCGCATCATCGGCACTCATCGCGAAGCTCTGACAAAGCAGGACGCCCCGCCGAAAAGTCGGCCCAAGCAAAAGCCATTTAAAATGTCGTGGCAATGCGGCACGCTCGATGCGGCGACCGGTCTGCCCGATCGGACCGCATTCGATATCAACTTGCCACTCATGCTCGACGCGGGAACACAGGCCGAACAATCGAGCGGCTTGTTGCTCGTGCGCATCGACCGCATGGACCAGCTCAAATCCCGCTTCGGCATTGCCGGTGCGGACGCCTTCGCCAAAGAGCTGGCCGGAATGATCACACAGTCGACTCGAGAGCAGGATTTGGCCTGCCGAACGGCCCCCGATTCCTTCGCGGTCCTGATCCCAAGTGTCGACGCGGAAAGCGGCCGAAAGCTATCTCAAGCCGTTCGGAACGTAGTCCGAGTCCACAATTTTCGGATACACGACGGGGGTCCCGAAGTGCTGGTCACCGCCAGTTTCGGCTTCACCGCCTGTCCACCCCACGATTCAGCCGAGGCGGCGCTCGGGCGGGCGGGGGATGCGGTGGCCCAATCTACGCGTCGGGGCCGCAATCAGCTGCATGTTTACGCGGATGAAGCGGTTGTTCACTGCGTGGCGACTTAGCGCTGATTTTTTGCCCTTTGGGGCCGACATCTCGACTGCGGCTCCAGATCGTTCAGCGCGGCCGCGCTTACGAATGCGTCGCACGGGCTCGTTGGCCAAAAATGCGGTTCATTAAAGAAATGCTGGGTTTTTGCCCGGCCGTGTACACCTCCGCGCCGCCGCAAAACGGGTTGCCCGGACCCGACTTCCGACAAAGCGCCTCTTGTCACGTTTCGCGTGTTCCGATACGATCCCTTGGGCATCGGATCACCGGTGCTTGGCAGCCTGTTGGAAAGCCAGCAGACCTGACGTCTGCATCATTTGGGGAAGAGTGTCTGCTCGACCGGAAGGGGCTTTTGCATTGAACATCCGGGTCGGGCGGGTCGATGTTGCGGGAGCGAGTCGATCTTTCGGCGGCTGCTGTCCCCTTTTCTTCTCTTTCGCCATGGGATGAGGATCTATGCGGTTCCCAGCACGTTCGCGCGCCGGCAGTACACTGGTTACGGTTACGTTGGCCCTGGCCGCTTCGACGATTTTCGCCCATGAGGCTGCTGAGCCCCGGCCAGCTGAATCACGGACGGCCATCCTCGTTTCCAAGCTGATCGAAGAAAACCACATCAGCCATGTCCGCATCAACGACGAAGTGTCCGCCAAACTCTTCAAGCGTTACATCGAGCTGTTGGACCCGCGTAAGCTGTACTTCACGCAGACCGACGTCGATGAGCTGGGCCAGGACAAGACCAAGCTCGGCGAACTGATGAAGCACGGCAACGTCGACTTCGCGTACAACACGTTCGATCTGTTTCTGAAACGGGTCAACGAGCGCAAGGCATTGGCCGATACGCTGGTCGACGGGAAGCACGACTTCACCGTCCAAGAAGGCATGGTGATCGACGCCGAAAAGCTCCCCTGGGCCAAGAACGAAGACGAAATTCGCGAGCGCTGGCGCAAGCAGATCAAGTACGACCTGTTGCAGCTCAAGCTCGAAGACACGGCCGACGCCGAAGCTCGGACCCGCGTGAAGAAGCGTTATCACCTGAACCTCGAAAACTGGACGCAGATGGATGACGGCGAGAAGCTCGAACTCTATCTGTCGGCACTCACTCACTGTCTCGATCCGCACTCCAGCTACATGTCGCCCCAGACGCGGGACGAATTCCGCATCTCGATGGAGCTGAGGCTCGAGGGAATCGGCGCGGCGCTGGGCCAAGAGGACGGTTACACCGTCGTGAAGCGAGTGGTCCCGGGCGGCGCCGCTGAAAAAGACGGCCGCTTGAAAGTCGGCGACAAGATCATCGGGGTCGACAGCAAGGGCGACGGCGACATCGTGCCGGTCGTCGAAATGAAGCTGAATAAGGTTGTCCGTATGATCCGCGGGCCGCGCGGCACCAAGGTGCGGCTGCAGGTCAAAACCGCCGAACACATCGACTTGAAGAATCCGGCCAAGAACCGTAAGAGCCAGGTCGCGATTTACGCCTTCACCCGACGCACGGTCGAACTCACCTCGCAGGAAGTCAAAGGACAGATCCTGCAGGCCGCCGATCGCGTGAAGGGCAGCCAGGCTCGCGTCGGCATCCTCAACATTCCGTCCTTCTACCGCGACTTCAACGGAGCCTCCAGCGGCGAAGACGACTTCAAGAGCACCGCTCGCGACGTACAGAAAGTGCTCGAGAACTTCAAACGCCAGGGCGGCATCGACCTGCTGGTGATCGATCTGCGCGGTAACGGCGGCGGCGCCCTGAGCGAGGCGATCGAAGTCTCCGGCCTGTTCATCGAGTCGGGACCGATCGTCCAGGTGAAGACGCCGGGCGGAGAGAAGGACATTCATCCGGACACGAATCCGAGCGTTGCCTATTCGGGCCCGCTCGTGGTCCTCACCAACCGTCTGTCGGCCTCGGCCTCGGAGATTTTCGCGGGAGTCATCAAGGACTACCGCCGCGGAATCATCGTCGGCGATAACTCGACTCACGGCAAAGGAACGGTTCAAAACGTCATGCCCGTGGGGCAGTCAGGTCTGGCCGGCCTTTTCAATCCGGAGGATCGCGGCGCCCTCAAACTAACGATCAGCCAGTTCTACCGGGTCAACGGCGACAGCACGCAAAACCTCGGAGTGCCGTCCGACGTGGTGCTCCCGTCGCTGTTAGACCATATGGACTTGGGCGAGTCGTCTCTCGAGAACGCCTTGAAGTTTGATCGCGTCGAACCGGCCGACTACCAGCCGTGGAATCGAGTCAATCCGGAGCTGGTTTCCATGTTGCAACGCCGCAGCCAAGCTCGCGTCGCGACCGAGGCCGAATTCCAGAAGCTCAATAAGGACATCGCCACCTTCGACGAACGGAAGAGCCGTAAGCAGATTTCGCTGAACCTGGAGGCACGCAAGAAAGAACGGATCCAGGACAAGCTTGAGGAGAAGAAGGCCGACGAGATCACGGCGGAAGACCCCGCCGACGGCCCGATCTTCGCCGCGGGCTACTACAACAACGAAGTGCTGCGGATCGGCGTCGACTATTTGCAGCTCGTCCACAGCATGGCGACCGCCGGCAAATAACGCCGTCTGATCGCCGAGTTTGATACAGCCCGCAGGCTCCGACCTGCGGGCTTTTTTGTTGCTTCGGTGGAGAAGTGGCGAACGCTTCCGACATTGGACGCAACTGGTTACATAAACCGCGCGTCTGTTCTAAGATGTCTGCATGCCGGCGATCGAAGTCCGTGAGCTGTCGAAAACCTATCGGGTGTATCGGAAACGGGAAGGCTTGCGAGCCTCAATGGCCGGCCTTTTCCGCCGGGAATACAACCCCGTCACCGCCGTCGATCGCGTCAGCTTCGAGGTGGAGACCGGCGAGATCGTGGCCTTTCTGGGCCCCAACGGCGCGGGAAAGACCACCACCCTCAAGTTGCTCTCGGGACTGATCTTTCCCAGCAGCGGCGAAGCCCGTGTGTTGGGTTATACCCCCTGGAAGCGCGACAACGCTTTCCGCCGGCGGTTCTCGCTCGTAATGGGGCAAAAGAACCAACTCTGGTGGGATCTGCCTGCCCAAGAGTCGTTTCGCCTGCATCGCGAGATTTACCGGGTCGAGCCAGCACTCTTTCAGCGACGTCTCGACGAATTGACCAGTCTGCTGGAAGTGCGAGCGCTCGTCGGCCAACCCGTGCGCGAGCTGTCGCTGGGTGAGCGGATGCGCATGGAGCTGATCGCCGCCCTGCTCCACGGTCCCGAGGTGCTGCTCTTGGACGAACCGACGATCGGGCTCGACGTCGTCTCGCAGCGCCGCGTGCAGGAGTTTCTCAAGTATTACCAGGCCGAACGCAAGATCACCGTTCTCTTGACCAGTCACTACATGAAGGACGTCGAGGCTCTCTGCAAGCGGGCCATCATCATCAACCACGGCCGAATCAATCACGACGGGCCGCTGGAAGACATTCTGGATCGCTTCAGCCGCCACAAGATCATGGACCTGCAATTCGCAGGCACTGAAGTGCCGAACGACCTGGCCCGGTTCGGCACGATCGTCGAATGCCAGCCCCCCAAAGTGCGCTTGGAAGTCCCACGCCAAAACATTCCGAAGATCCTCTCGAACCTGTTGGCCAACTACAACATCGAGGACGTCGGGGTACAGGAACGCCCGCTCGAGGACGTCATCGCCGAGCTGTTTTCGTCTGACTCGGCCGCAGCGTCGGAAAACGCGAACGCCGAATCCACCGCGCAAGGTTCGCTTCCGAATGACGGCACGAGCGCTCTCGACGTCGAAGCCGAACAACCGGTCGACCGTTAGCGACAGTCTTCAGCAATCAGCAATGAGTGTCGAGCATGATGGCCCAGGCCGTGCGACTGCGTTGGACGATCCTCAAGACGTGTGTCGAGGAGCGGCTGGCCTATCGGGGCGACTTCGTGTTCGGCACCCTGGTGCGGTTCCTGCCGACCGTCACGCAGATCTTCCTGTGGGCGGCCATCTATTCGGCGGCCAGCGCCGATCCAGGGCGCAAGCTGAACGGCTACACCTATCGCAACATGATTGCCTATTACCTCCTGGCACTCGTGTCCCGGGCCTTTTCGAGCATGCCGGGGCTGGCGGAGGGAATCGCTCTCGAAATTCGCGACGGGACGATCAAGAAGTACCTGACGCAGCCGATCGACATGCTCGGATATCTCTTTTGGCATCGCATGGCGCACAAGCTCGTGTACTACGCGATCGCGACTGTCCCGTTCGTGTTCGTGTTTTGGCTGTGCCGCGATTATTTTGACGGCTGGCCCGACGGGCTGACGACCGCCGGCTGGGTGGCGTCCCTGTTGCTTTCGTTCCTGTTGGGCTTTCTGATGGAAGCGCTGATCGGGCTGATCGGCTTCTGGTTTCTTGAGGTCAGCTCACTCGTCTTCATCTACATGATGATCACCTTCTTCCTGTCGGGTCAGATGCTGCCCCTCGACTGGTTGCCGGCGGCCATTACGCGCCCGCTCGAATTCCTACCCTTCAAGTATCTGGCGTATTTTCCGGCGGCCGTCATGCTGCATCGCTACACGCACGAGCAATTGGCCCTTGAACTGGCGGTATTGGTCGGCTGGGTCGTGGTCCTCTTTATCGCCTGCCGAACGGCGTTCGCTTTGGGTCTGCGGCGGTACGGCGCGTACGGTGGCTGACGAGTCTGTTGGGGCCAAACGATGTCTGCCTCTCCACAGCCAGGCGACTCCGAAAGCTCGACAAACGAAAAGGCCACCGACGAGAAAGTCTACGGCTCGCAATTCTGGCTCGCCTACGTCGCCAACTTTGCGTTGGTTGCCGCCAACTCCTTGATGTATCGCTTCGCCGAGTTGGTGGCCTTCTTGGGTGGCTCTGAACAAGCGGCTGGAGCGATCGTCGGCACGGGCTTCGCCGCGGTGCTGTTCGTACGGCTCTACCTCGGCCAGGGCATCGATCGTTACGGCGTGCGGACGGCCTGGGTCATTTCGAGTTTGCTGTTCATCGCTGGCTCCGCGTCGCTGCTTTTCTGTCACAAAGTCGCCGCCGGGCTCTACGTCGCACGAATTCTCTATTCGATCGGCATGTCGGGAATGTTGACCTGCAGCGTGGTGCACGTGCAGGATCTGGTCCCTCCTCACCGCCGAACCGAGGCCATCGGCATCCTGGGAACCAGCGGCTTCTTGGCGATGATTGCCGGAACCAACCTGGGCGACGGCATCTTTGCGATTTTTCCTCTCGGCTACATGCGCTTCGCCGTCTTAAGCGGAACGGTTGCCGCGCTGGGAGTCTTCTACCTGGCTTGTGTTCTGTTTTTCATGCGCGGCCACGTGCATGTCCGGCTTCCGAACTCCCCCTCGGCAATCAAACTCCTGATCCACTATTGGCCCGGCACCGTAGTGGCTGTCGCGATCACGGTCGGAATGGGCTTCAGTTTGACCACTGTTTTCTTGACGCGGTTTGCGACCGAGCGAAACATCCCGGGGATTCGCACGTTTTTCACCGTCTACGCACTGGTGGCCCTCACCTTTCGCTTGCCGGGGACGCGCTGGGCCCGCACGATCGGCCGTCCTCTGACAATCCTGATCGGGTTGACTGGCAATGCGCTGGGCTGCTTACTACTCCCCTTGGTCACGCACGAATGGCAATTTGTGCTTCCTGCGGCCGCATGTGGCTTCGGACACGCCCTGCTCTATCCGGCAGTTGTTTCTTTGGGCGCGGGCGCGTTTCCTCGTCGCTATCGAGGGCTGGCCACAACACTTGTGCTCGGGCTGATTGAATTCGGAACGGCCGTGTCGCCGCCGATCCTCGGCTCGATCATCGATCACTGGGGCTTCGACAAGATGTTCGACCTGGCCGCTCTGACGGTCTTTTGCGTCATGCTGTACTACGCCATCACCAAGGCTCGCCAGCCCGACAGCGACAACGATCCGGAACCCGAGGTGCTATTGGACGAGCCAGAGATGGTGGCCGTGCCCCTCTCGGATTAGCGCGAGTTGGGCTAAGGAAACTGTAGGGAAAACCATGAAGCAATTCCGATGGCTCGTCGCGCTTGCCACCACAGTGACAGCGGCACAATTCGCTTCAGGTGCCGAGCCCACGCCGGCGCTATCTCGATACACTCGGCCGTATCCCATTGTCGGCGTGCCGACAGGTGCGAGCGAGGCTCACAAAGCCCTGGCTCAGCAAGTCGCCGTGTTGATCGGCCACCCGCCAATTGTCGAGCAACGAACCAACCCAGTCTGTTGTATCTGGATCGAGATCAATGGATTCACTCCGAATCCAGGCAAGGCAGGCTACGTCATTGTCAACGACGCGGGCGGAAGCATCATCGCAGCATCGGATCTCGAGCAGCTTCGTGCGGCCGTACAGCGATTTAAAAAGAGCATCCGCAGCCAAGACGGCAAACCGGAAATTCCGATCGGATTGCTGACGAACTACCCAGTCGTCCCGGCCGATTAGTCAATCGGACCAGTGTCTGAACTTGAAGCCGCACCTCAAACCTGGCGGCGATAGAACGGCAGACTGGCAAGCGTTGCGGCTTCGCGCTTGCCGCGGATGTCGATTTCCACGGCCTGACCGGGCGTTGCCGAGCCCTTGCCGATGTAGGCCATCGCGATCGACTTTTGCAGAGTGGGTGAGAACGTGCCCGAGGTCACCTGCCCGATCTCTTCGCCCTCTAGAAGGACGGCCGCTCCCTCGCGGGCGATCCGCTTCCCCTCAAGCATCAATCCGACTCGCTCGCGATGGATGCCGGCGTTCTTGAGGGTTACGAGTGCCTGTTTCCCGATGAAGTCTTTGGCATTGAGTTTGACTGCAAACGACAGCCCAGCCGTCAGAGGGTCGATGCAATCGCTCAGCTCATGGCCGTAAAGCGGCATCGCCGCCTCCAAGCGCAGCGTGTCGCGGGCACCCAGGCCGCACGCAGCCAAACCCAATTCCTTCCCGTCCGCCATCAACCGGTGCCAAACGTCCGGCCCGTCCGAGCCCGCAACCACCACCTCGAATCCGTCTTCGCCCGTGTAGCCCGTACGGCTCACCAGCGCGGGCCTCCCAAAGATCACCGCCTCGGTGGCCGAATAGTATTTCAGATCGGCGATCTCGACGTTGACGTGTGGGTGCAAAACGTCCATCGCCCGTGGGCCTTGCACCGCCAACATGAAGGTCTCGAGCGTTTGATCTTCGACGTGGGCCTCAAACGCGCCTCGGTGCTGAGCGATCCAGTCCACGATCTTGAGGCGGTTGGAAGCATTGACGACGAGGTAATAAAACGGCTCGAACCGATAGACGAGCACGTCATCGAGTACTCCGCCGGACTCGTCGACCATCAGCGAATAGCGAATGTCGCCCGGTTGCAATTTAGTGACATCATTTGTCAGGAGGTAATCGAGCAGACCGCAGGCACCGACGCCGCTGAATTTGATTCGCCCCATGTGGGCGATATCGAACAAGCCGGCAGCTTGCCGCACCGACTGATGCTCGTCGATGATCGACCGGTATTGGACCGGCATTTCCCACCCGGCGAAGTCGATCATGCGACCGCCATGCGCCACGTGCCAGGGATAACAAGCCGTTCGCAACATCGGGGGCTCCAGTTGCTACGCAACGGGGCAAATTGCGTTCCGCGCGGGGCTGGGCTGCCCGCCTTCAGGGCCTTACTTGCCGCCGCCGAGCGTCGACTTGAGGTATTCGCGGTTGAGCCGGGCGATGTTTGAGACTGAGATTCCGGCCGGACAGGCTGCTTCGCATTCCTCGGTCACCGTGCAGCCACCGAATCCTTCGCGGTCCATCTGTGCGATCATCGACACGACCCGGCTGCGCCCCTCGGGCTCTCCTTGCGGCAAGAGAGCCAAATGCGAGACCTTGGCACTCACAAACAGCATAGCCGAGGCGTTCTTGCACGCGGCGACGCACGCCCCGCAGCCGATGCAGGCCGCCGCGCTCATCGCCAGGTCCGATTCGTCCTTGGGGACGAGGATGGCATTGGCATCGGGCGCATTACCCGTGCTGACTGAAATGAAGCCGCCGGCCGTCATAATGCGATCGAAGGCCGAACGGTCGACGACCAGGTCCCGAACGACGGGAAATGCCCGTGCCCGCCAAGGCTCGATGATAATCGTGTCCCCGCTGCGAAAACGCCGCATGTGGAGCTGGCACGTCGTCGTCTCGGCATCCGGGCCATGAGCCTGGCCGTTGATCATCATGCCGCAGGCGCCGCAGATGCCCTCCCGACAGTCATGGTCGAAGGCAACCGGCTCTTGCCCGTCGTGAATCAACCGCTCGTTGAGCACGTCGAGCATTTCGAGGAATGACATGTCGGGCGAGACGTCGTCGACCTGGTAGGTTTCAAAACGCCCGCGCGTTTGTGCGTTGGGCTGCCGCCAGATCTTGAGCGTCAGTGACATTGTCCCGGACATGATTACTGGTCGCTCCGCTGTTTTTACTTGTAGCTGCGCGGTTTACTTGTAGCTGCGCTGCGCCAGGGGGATCGCTTCAAAAGTAAGCGGCTCCTTGTGGAGCACCTCGGGTTTGTCGACACCCTGAAACTCCCAGGCACCGACATAGCAGAATTTCTCATCGTCGCGCTGAGCTTCGCCGTCCGGCGTCTGATATTCCTCGCGGAAGTGCCCGCCGCACGATTCCTTGCGATTGAGCGCGTCGGTCGCCAACAGCTCGGCGAATTCGAGAAAGTCAGCCACTCGCCCGGCGTGTTCAAGGTTTTGGTTGAACGATTCGCCGGTCCCGGGAACCTTGACGTCACGCCAGAACTCGTCGCGCAGCTCACGAACCCGGGCGATCGTCGCCGTCAGCCCCGCCTCGTCGCGCGACATGCCGCAGCGTTCCCACATCGCCCGACCCAAGTCGCGGTGAATGCTGTCGACCGTGCGGTGACCTTGGATCGCTACAATCTTGTCGATCCGCCCTTTGGCGTCCGCGAGCGCCTGTGCGAAGGCCGGATGGTCGGTCGAAACCTTGGGCAGCTTCCGCGTCGCCAGGTGCTGCCCCATCGTGTATGGAATGACGAAATACCCATCGGCCAGGCCCTGCATGAGAGCGCTAGCTCCCAGGCGATTCGCGCCGTGGTCCGAGAAATTCGCCTCGCCCAGTACGAACAGGCCGGGAATCGTGCTCTCGAGGTCGTAGTCGACCCACAAGCCACCCATCGTGTAGTGGACGGCCGGGTAAATCCGCATCGGCGTCTGGTAGGGATCCTCGGCCGTGATCTTGTCGTACATCTGGAACAGGTTGCCATACTTCGCGCGGATCGTCTCAACACCGTCGCGGGCGATGGCTTCGCGGAAGTCGAGATAAACCGAGTAGCCCGTCGCACCGACGCCGAAGCCCGCGTCGCAGCGCTCCTTGACGGCGCGGGAGGCGACATCGCGCGGCACCAGGTTGCCGAAGGCCGGATAGCGCCGTTCGAGGAAATAGTCCCGATCGGCGTCGGGAATTTCGCGCGGCGCCCGCGGATCGTGTTGTTGCTTGGGCACCCAAACGCGGCCGTCGTTCCGCAAGCTCTCGCTCATCAGCGTCAGCTTCGACTGATGCTCCCCGCTGGCCGGAATGCAGGTCGGATGAATCTGCGTGTAACAGGGATTGGCGAAGTACGCCCCGCGTTTGTGGCACCGCCAGGAAGCGGTCACGTTGCAGTTCTTGGCGTTTGTCGAGAGGTAGAACACGTTGCCATAACCGCCCGTGCAGAGCACGACGGCGTCGCCCGCAAATTGTTCGTATTTCCCGGTAACGAGATCGCGCGTGACGATGCCCCGCGCCACGCCGTCGACGATCACCAGGTCGAGCATCTCGCGGCGGGGCATCAGCTTGACCTTGCCCGCGGCCACCTGCCGCAGCATCGCGCCGTAGGCGCCGAGCAAAAGTTGCTGTCCCGTCTGGCCACGGGCGTAGAAGGTTCGCGAAACCTGCGCTCCCCCAAAAGAACGATTCGCAAGCGTGCCGCCGTATTCTCGAGCGAATGGCACTCCCAGCGCGACGCAGTGGTCGATGATCAGATTGCTGATCTGAGCGAGACGATAGACGTTCGCTTCGCGGCTGCGGAAGTCGCCTCCCTTCACCGTGTCGTAAAACAGTCGCCAGACGCTGTCGCCATCGTTCGGATAGTTCTTGGCGGCGTTGATTCCGCCTTGAGCCGCGATGCTGTGAGCCCGACGGGGCGAGTCCTGCAAGCAGAACGAGAGGACGTTGTAGCCGAGTTCTCCCAGCGATGCAGCGGCCGATGCCCCAGCCAGCCCGGTGCCGACCACGATGATCGTGTATTTTCGCTTATTGGCCGGGTTTACCAGCTTCAGATCGAAGCGGTAACGATCCCATTTGTCGGCTACGGGGCCGCTAGGAATTCCGGAGTCGAGCTCGCCGGTTGCCTGAATCATCGCCGCTCGTTTCTCTCTCGATTTGCTTTCAGCCGATCGCCGCTCAGTGACCGACGCCCGTGCCTGTTGCCATCCGCGCGAAGATCACAAAACTCGCGAACCCGACCGCCATCACGCAGGCGAAGATCACCCCGACCCATTTGATCAGCGCCGCATACTTCGGATGCGTGATGCCCAGCGATTGAAACGCGCTGGCGAAGCCGTGCCACAAATGGATGCCGAGAATGATCACGCCGATGAGATAGACGCCCGACGTGAAGTTGTCCTGCAAAATGCGGATGGCTTTGTCGAACGGTTCCTCGCTCGCCGGCGTGGTAAACCAGGGCCACCTTTGCCAGGTGAACTGCAAGAGGTGAACGATCAAGAAGAAGAGCACGATCGACCCCGAAGTGAACATCCACGCTTCTGGATGCACGGGGGAACTTTTCGTGTGGGGAGCCGCGTCGAGCTTCGACACCTTGAGTTCGTACCCGTGGCCCCTCGCCGCACGGTTTTCCTGCGTCAGCTTGAGGGCCAGCAGAATGTGCGTCACGAACAGGGCGCCCAAGATGACTTCGGCGACTATCAACAGTGCCGGCTGGCTGTGCAGCGTGTGCGCGTACTTGTTGTACGCCTCGGGGCCGATGTAAAGCAGCAGATTGCCGGCCAGATGCGCGACGAGAAACCCACAGAGCAGCAGTCCCGTGAATCCCATCACGAACTTCTTCCCCACAGAGGAGGAAAGGGCTTTCACGAGCGAGCTCAAAACGGCCTCCTTCAGGGAGTTTCGAGGCGGCATCCGGCGATTTCGCCGACAGTCTTAAGCACCGGATTATAGGGCAACGAAGGCGAGATTCAATCGACTTGCAACCGTGGCGGCTGCGCGGCGCACGCGGTTCGAAAGACTCTTGGAAATTCACGCCGCCGCGCCTGCGAAAGATCGGGCGGGCGCGGGATATTGTCGACGCGCCGCGCATCTGCGAGCATTGGGGACAGATGGAACCGCCGACCGAACTACTGCCCGACACGGCTGCCTCTGCCCCCACCGAGACGCCGGTCGAAGAACTGACGTCCGCACCGACCCGCGTGTTAGGGTTTGAGCTGGGCGACATCCTGTCGTTTTGCATCCTGATCGGTTTCAGCGCCTGGCTCTGGTCGCGAGCTAGCGCCGATCTTGGCCGCGGCGCGCCCTTACTGGGAGCTGCGATCGGATTGGCGATCGCTTGCCTCGTCCGCGCGTTTTGCTAGACGCGGTTCACACGAGGACGTGGGCACGCTTGCGACATCGCCGCAACATCAACAATCGCGGATGACGCCTATTCCACTTCGTGAATGTCGTGGAGCACGCCGCGAGGAATGCAGACCGTGAGCACGGTGAGCTTGCCGACGGCCTTGTGCTTCACGCCGCGCGGGACGTAGACCACCACACCCTTGTGCAGCTCGATCTTCTCGTCGTCGAGAAACATCTCGCCGTGACCGTCGATGACGTAATAGAACTCGTCGGTCTTTTCGTGGTAGTGCAGCTTCGCGTCTTCGATTTCGACGTGGTGCACTTCAGCGGCCGCTTCGTCCTCTTCAACGACCAGGCAGCGGATCGCTCCGCAGGTTTCGGCCCACGGCTTTACGTCCGCCGGGTCGCGCCGCAGAAACGTCGTTTGGACCGTCATCGATTGCTCCCTGAGCGGGCTCGACGGCCGATTGGATTTTGCCGCAGGGAATCTGATTGAGAGCGTGACCCAAACGGCGCGGCAGCGCGGCCGCGCAGCTCGAGCTCGATCTTACTTGCCGTCCTTGCGGGCTTCTTGCACCATCTGCGCGACCCGGTCGAGTCCATCCGTCTGGATGTCGACGCCGGAAATGTCGAGCAAAGCGGCGACCGCATGCTCCATCGAGCCGTCGAAGAACGTCTTGACGATGTGCTCGAGCGCCGTCTTCCGCGCTTTGTCGCGCGATTGAGCGGGCAGGTAGACGTACCGCGCCCCTTGCTTCTTATGTTTGACATGCCCCTTGCGTTCCAGAATTCGCAACAGGCTCCGCACGCAGGAATAGCTCGGCGGATCCGGCATGTTCTCGAGCACGCCGGTCACGTCGGCCTCACCGACGCGGTACAGAGTGTCGAGAATCTGGCGCTCGCGGCGTGCCAGATACAACTGCGATTTTCGCATGGTTAATAAACCCACTTTCCGTCTCGACCCCAAGCCCGCTCCGGCAAGGTCCCAACCAATTGCCGAGTGGGGCCAAAAACTGTCAGTAAATTAGCACGTTGCACGGTAGCACGAAACGCCCCTATCAGTCAAATCTTGACCAAGGCCATTTTGAGATCCGTGCCATTCTCAAGCAACCGGCCCGAGAAACGCGCCGGCCAAAAAAAATTTTTACCAGCGTAGCGTGGTCAGGGAGGTTCGGCAAATCTTAATTGGGAAAATATTGCCCGAGCGAAAGATGTTTCCAAGCGCCCCGGCGGCCCGCGCGTATCAGTCGCTTCGCGCTCCTTTCAGAAGGTGCGGATCGTCTTGCGAGAATCGCTGGGCGGCGCGATAATGGATACATGTACAAACTTGGATGGATGTGGGCCGCTCCATCGACACCTTACGGAGTTCGCCCCCTGTCGACTGTCATGAGTCGGGCATTTGGGCTCTTTTGCGGCACTCTCGCCATCGTGCTGGCCTTCGCCGCCAGCCCGCGACTGATGCTCGGATCGGACCAGAAATCGCCCGTCCAGCAGCCAACCTTTGAGCGGGACATCCGCCCGATTCTCCGCACACACTGCCTGGACTGCCACGGCAGTCAGAACGTCCGCAAGGGCGGGCTCGACGTGCGGCTGCGTCGCTTGATGGTCAAAGGGGGCGAGTCAGGCCCGGCGATTTCCCCAGGCCATCCGGCAGACAGCTATCTGCTGGATCGCGTCAAATCGGGTGAGATGCCCCCCGGCGATCCGAAGTTGACTCCCGCGGAGATCGCTGTCTTGGAAAACTGGATTCGCGGCGGCGCCCTGACAGCACAAAAGGAGCCGGCCGATCTCAGTGGAGCGGCTCTGGTCACCGCCGAAGATCGTGAGTTTTGGTGCTTCCGGCCGATTCAACGGCCGAAGACGTCCGCGTTTGCCCCAGCCGACCGGGTTCGCACACCGATCGATGCCCTATTGTTGGTCGCACTCAAGCCCAAGCAATTGGCTTTCTCGCCGGACGCCGATCGGCGGACGCTTATTCGCCGATTGTCGCTCGACCTATTGGGGCTGCCTCCTGCGCCCGCCGAGGTCGAGGCGTTTGTGGCGGACACGTCTCCGGACGCCTACGAAAAACTCGTTGATCGGGTGCTGGCCTCGCCGCATTACGGCGAGCGCTGGGGACGCCACTGGCTCGACACAGCCGGTTACGCAGACTCCGAGGGCTTCGACGACCAGGACCTCCCGCGTCCCGAGGCATTCCACTACCGGGACTACGTCCTTCGGGCCTTCAATGCCAACAAGCCCTTCGACCAATTCGTGGCAGAACAGCTCGCGGGTGACGAGCTGCTGCCGCCCCAAAAGGGCGACCTATCGAGCGAGGCGATCGAGAAACTGAGCGCTACCGGCTTCTTACGGATGGCGGCCGACGGTACGGCCAGCTCCAACACGCCGGTCGCGGCCAACCAGAACGTCGCCGACACGCTGAAAATCGTCTCAACGTCACTCTTGGGGCTTACGGTCGGTTGTGCCCAGTGTCACGATCACCGGTACGACCCGATCCTGCAGGACGATTACTACCGCCTGCGTGCGGTCTTCGAGCCGGCGCTGAACTACAAAAACTGGCGCGTTCCTTCGCAACGGCGGGTCTCGCTCTACACCCAAGCCGATCGAGCTCGCGTGACCGCTGTGAATCAGGAAGCGTCGGCGGCCGCGACCAAAGTCGCTGAGAAGGAACAACGTTACGTCGCCGAGGCCCTCGAGAAGGAGTTGGCGAAGTTCGAGCCCTCCGTGGCCAAACAGCTCAGAGTCGCCGTCGATACGCCCGCGGCCAAGCGCACAGCCGAACAAAAGCAGTTGCTGGAACTACACCCCAATGTGAACATCTCGCCCGGTCTCTTGTCACAGTACAATCCGGCTGCCGAGGAGGATCTGAAAAAAGACCGCGCGAAAGTCGCGGCGATTCAAGCCAAAGCCCCGGTCGAGGAGTTCGTGCGAGTCGTCACCGAGAATCCGGGAGAAATTCCTCCTACATATCTCTTCAATCGAGGCGAGTTCCAACAGCCCAAACAGGAGGAAGAACCCGGCGATCTCACGGTCTGCGCAATGCCGGGTGAGACCGGCAACATTCCACGTCGCGACACAAAGTTGCCGACTTCCGGCCGACGTCTGGCTTTTGCCCGACGGCTGATGTCGGGCAAGCATCCGCTGGTTGGCCGCGTCTTGGTCAACCGGATTTGGCTGCATCACTTCGGTCGCGGGCTCGTCGCGACTCCGGCCGATTTTGGCCGGATGGGCGATCGCCCGACGAATCCGCAGCTGCTCGACTGGCTGGCCGACGAATTTGCCGCCAGCGGCTGGAATCTCAAGAAGCTCCAGCGATTGATCGTGACTTCGACGGCGTACCGGCAGAGTTCGGTCCGCACGCCGGAGCGTGACGCCGCTGATCCGGATAACCTGCTGTTGTCCCGGATGAATGTCCGTCGCCTGGATGCCGAAGTCGTCCGCGATTGCGTGTTGGCCGCGAGCGGTTCACTTTTCGACCGGATGGCTGGCCATCCGATTCCGGTGAGGGAAGACGCCGTTGGTCAGATCGTCGTCGGCGTCGAGAACAAAGTCGGCGCCAACGAGCCGGGAGCCGAGATTCCGATCGGTGCCGAACAGTTTCGCCGCAGCCTCTATATCGAGGTACGCCGCAGCCGGCCGCTGGCTCTGCTCCGCACGTTCGATCTGCCCGTGATGGAAACGAACTGCGACCGCCGCGTGCCGTCGACGTCGGCCCCGCAGGCGCTGATGCTCATGAACAGCGAGTTCGCACTGTATCAAGCGAACCGATTTGCCAAACGTCTCGTCCAGGAACGCGGTTCCGACCTGAAACTCCAAGTCGCACGGGCTTTCGAAATTGCTTTCGCCCGACCAGCCACCGCATCAGAGATCGAGGAATCAGTGGCGTTCCTTGAGCATCAAAGCGAAGAGAGTAAAGCCCTCCCGGGCACCCCTGCCCCACCGAAAAATCCCCCGAAAGGACGCGGCTCACGCCGACGCAACCCAGCGACGGCACGCCCCACCGCGGCAGACCCCGCCTTGCAACCGCTCACCGATTTTTGTCAGGCCCTCCTTTGCTCCAACGAGTTTTTGTACAGCGACTGACCCAGAACAAACTGCAAAAACCGAGAACCGGCGGGCTGACACCCGCCGCTCGCCAAACGCCTGCCCCGCTTCGCCCCGCCGAATCCCTCACCGGAAGTTGAATCCATGTTCGAGACTTTCGCTCCCGGCACACGCCGCCAGTTTCTGAGCCGCAATGCGATGGGCATCGGCAGCGTCGCCTTGGCGTGGCTGCTCAACGAAGAGCGATTGTTGGCCTCCCCGGCCAGCGTGCCGAAAAAGCCGCCCTCGTTTGATCTCAAGCCCAAAGCCCCCCATCATCCGCCGCAAGCCCGGGCGATGATCTCGCTGTTCATGCACGGTGGGCCGAGCCACATGGATCTCACCGATCCCAAGCCGCTGCTCACCAAATTCAGCGGCACCGATTACTCGGGCGAGGTCACGTACAGCTTCGTCCAGGCGGCCAGCAAGAAACTGATGGGCAGCCCGTTCCGCTTTCGCAAGCACGGCCAATGCGGCACCGAGCTTTCCGAGTTGTTGCCCCATACGGCAAAGATTGTCGACGACATCTGCCTCGTCCGCTCGATGCACACCGACATCAACGGACATGAAGCGTCGATCTGGTATCTCAATACGGGCCGAGCCCAACCGGGACGCCCCGCGTTCGGCTCGTGGCTGACGTACGGACTTGGTTCCGAGAGCCAGAATCTCCCTGCGTATGTCGCCATGCCCGACCCCGGCGGTGTGCCGGTCGACGGCGTCCGCAATTGGTCCAACGGCTGGATGACTCCACTATTTCAGGCGACGGTCGTTCGCTCCCAGGAGCCACGGATCCTGAACCTCGATCCTCCGGCCCATTTGAAAGGCAACCTGCAGCGCGAGAATCTCGACTTCTTGGCCCGGCTTAACCAACGCCACCTCCAACGACACCCGGGCGAAGCCGATTTGGAAGCCCGCATCGCCAGCTACGAGCTGGCCGCCCGCATGCAATCGGCCGCGACCGAGGCGCTCGACATCACGAAAGAGACAAAAGCCACCCACGAAATGTACGGACTCGATCAGCCCGAAACACGGGAGTACGGCACGCGGCTCTTGGTCGCCCGCCGCCTCGTCGAACGGGGCGTCAGATTCGTGCAGATCTTCATCGCCGGCCAGATCTGGGACTTACACTCAAACCTGCGCGGCGGTCTCGCCTCCTGCTGCAAAAAGACCGACCAACCGGCGGCCGCTTTGGTCACTGACCTCAAGCAGCGCGGGCTGCTCGACACAACCATCGTGCATTGGGGCGGTGAGATCGGCCGATTGCCGGTGATCCAAGGCACGGCCGATCCCACTCAAGCCGGACGCGATCACAACGGCCAGGGGTTCAGCGCCTGGTTTGCCGGCGGTGGCATGAAGCAGGGTCTGGCCTACGGAGCCACCGACGACTTCGGTCACCGCGCCGCCGTCAATCCGGTCGGCCCAAACGACTACCAGGCCACGCTGCTGCACCTCTTCGGCCTCGACCACGAACGGCTCGCCTATTACTCCAACGGCCAGGCCCACACGCTGACCGACGGTGCCAAGTGCCGAGTCGTTCGTGACATTCTCAAGCATGGCTAAGCGATCTGGCTGAGCCTTTAAGGAGCCGCGCAAGAAGTAAGCGGTGTTTTGAATTGAAAGCGGAAATCACCGCTTACTTCGTGCGCGGCTCTTTAAGAGAAGAGATCAGTTCCCGGCAGACACTCCCAGCCGGTCGAAGATGAACGCGTAGACATCGACCGTCTCAGCGATTCGTTCCGAAAGAGGCGAGTCGAGACCGTGGCCCGTATTGCCGCTCGTGCGCAAGAGGATCGGTTCGTCCGACGCGTTGGCCGCTTGTAATCGAGCGACGAACTTGCGTGATTGCATTGCATCGACTCGGGGATCGTTGGCGCCAGTCAAGAACAGCGAGGCGGGGTACCGCGTGCCGTCTTGGACGTGGTGATAAGGCGAATACGCGTAGAGCGCCTTGAACTGGGCGAGATCGTTGACCGTGCCGTACTCGGTGATGTTAAACGCCCCGTTGGGTGAAAACTCAGTCCGCAGCATGTCGTAGATCCCGACGTGGGAGACGACACATCGCATGAGGTCGGGATGTTGCGTCAAGGTTGCCCCCATCAGCAGGCCGCCGTTGCTTCCGCCTTCAATTGCCAGGTGAGCGGGCGACGTATAGTGATGGGCCATCAAATATTCTATCGCGGCCGTAAAGTCGTCGAACACGTTTTGTTTGTGCGTGAGATTGCCGGACAGGTGCCAAGCCTCGCCGTACTCGGCACCGCCGCGGATGTTGGCGATTGCATAGACGAATCCGTGCTCGAACAAAACGTGCCGCACGGCGCTGAAACCGGGAGTCATGCTAATACCGTAGCCGCCGTAACCGTAGGCAATCGTGGGGTTCTTGCCGTCTCGCTTTGTGCTTTTTGGGGAAAGGATATTAACGGGCACTTTGGTGCCATCCTTGGAAACGGCGAATTCCCGCGTCACTTCGACGTCGCTGAAATCGACCGGCGAAACCGTGGCCAAAGCTGTCTTGTCCGTGCGGTTCTCCGTCGCATGAAAATGGAAAAATGCCGGCGGCGCGACGTACGACGTGTTCCCGAAGAGGACATCATTTCCCTCGAGCTTCGCAACGTCATACACCGACGAAACGGGCAATTGCTTCGGTGCGGTCAGCGGTCGGCCGTCGAGATCGAACACCCGCAACTCTGACGGACCGCCCAATTGGTACTCGACGTACAGCCGATCAGCGGTCGGGACCACTTTTGCGCTACCGCGTTGGAAATCGGCCACGATGGCGTCGGGCCCTTGGGGAACCACGACTTTCGCGTGGCTGACATCAGGATCGGTGAGGGAAACACTCTCGATGCGGCCCCGCGGCGTCCCGGCGCGTGACACCAGATACAACCGATCGTTCGGGCCGAAGACGATCTGGACGATCTTGTCCTTGAAGTGCGTGATCTGCTTCCACGAACCGGACGGCGCTCGAAGGTAGTGCGAAAATTCCCCGCCGTCGCCGAACTGCACGGTCGCCAGGACGTAGCCGGTGCGGTCGTCGACTTCGAGCTGCGTCTCTCCCACTCGCGGAAAATCCTGCCCCAGCTCGTACTGATCAGAAGCGGTCGGCGTACCCAGCTTGTGGAAGTAAACCTGCTGATAGAAATCGAGATCGGCCGGCGGACGCTCGCCCGCACGGGGATGACGCGTGTAGAAGAAGCCGCTGCCGCTGGTCATCCACGCCAGGTCGCCGCCCGCGGTTCCCGAGTTGACGCGCGGCACAACGCCTTCCGTTTCCTTGCCCGTCGCCACGTCGAACACGTGCACGTCGCCCGACTCGGTTCCGCCGTGCGAAAGCGACACGGCAACCAAGGCGCCGTCCGCCGAGGGGACGTACCAGTCGATGGCCGTCGAGCCCTTCGCGTCGAGCGTGTCGGGATCGACCAGCACCCGCGCCTGGTCGAGCGCTTCGAGTGACGGCAACACGATCAAAAAGGCCTGTTGCTTGGGCGGCTCTCGCTTCATGGCGAAGATCTTGCCCTTGCGATACTGCACGCCGGCGTAACTGATCGTCTTGGCCTCCATGATCTGGGTCACGCGGCTGCGGAGCGCCGGCACGCCGGGCAGATGCTCGAGAAACTGCCGCGCGTAGGCGTTTTCCTTTTCGCTCCACTCCCGCACTTCCGGATCATTCCAAGTCTGAAGCCAGCGGTAGTCGTCCGTGACTTTCACGCCGTGATAGGTGTCGACCACGGGGCGTTTCGCGGCGACGGGAACCGGCGCCGAGTGATTTAAGTAGAGCAGCGCGGCCAGGCCGATACAGACGTGTGCAATTCTCATGGGGTCAATCGTCCCTTGAAGCAATGAACGGACGCAGCCAGCAGGCGATTTGATGTTCT
>Ga0210393_10001259_pt1 | contig 21434 bp, 14 predicted proteins | sample IncBWC27OmetaG_FD_160068 | JGI IMG/M metagenome (GOLD analysis project Ga0210393, IMG submission 160068) | Forest soil microbial communities from Barre Woods Harvard Forest LTER site, Petersham, Massachusetts, United States - Inc-BW-C-27-O ... | reverse complement strand
ACGCATCGAAACCTGGCGCGACGGCGGATTCACCACCGTCATCTCCGCACACAAAGGTGGGATCTTTCCCGGCCAGGCGGCGTTGCTCGACCTAGGAGGTGAACGCAACGGCGATCTCGTCGTGAAGTCACCGGTGGCGATTCCGGTTTCGTTGCAGGCACCCGGAAATTTCGCGAGTTTTCCAGGTTCGCTGATGGGCACGCTCGGCTACGTTCACCAGGTTTGGCTCGACACCGAATGGAGCGGCCACGCCGAATCGATCTACGACAAAAATCCGAAAGGCATGGCGCGGCCGCGCTACGATCGAACGGATTCCGCTCTCGCCGACGCTCTCGAAGATCACGCTGTCGTCTTGATTCCCGCGAACACGACGATTCAAATTCGGCGCTCATTTGAACTCGTCGATCTCTGGAAAGTTCCCGCCGTTCTTTATGGCGGCCAGATGAGCTACGACGTTGCCGGCGAAATCGCCGCCAAGAAATTGCCGGTGCTCGTGAATTTGAAATGGCCCGAAGCCGAGAAAGATGCCGACCCGGACAAGACTCCGACGCTGCGTACACTCCGCTTCCGCGACCTCGCGCCGTCTTCTCCCGCGGCGCTGGCGAAAGCAAATGTTAAATTTGCTTTCTACTCGGGCGGCGCAGCCAGTCCCAAAGACGTGTTGAAGGCCGCCAAGAAATCGATCGACGCTGGACTGAGCGCCGACGCGGCGATTCGCGCACTGACACTTTCGTCCGCTGAAATTTTCGGCGTGTCGGATCGTCTCGGCTCGATCGAGACCGGCAAGATCGCGAATCTCGTCATCACAGATGGCGACATCTTCGGCGAAAAGACAAAAATCAAATATGTCTTCGTGGATGGGCGCAAATACACAATCCACCAACCAGAGAAGCCGAAAGACCCGCCTAAGGGGGATCTGACCGGGAAGTGGAAGCTTTCGTTCACTTCGCCGGAAGGTCCGGATGAGGCAACGGCGGACATCTCGATGGCGAGCGACGGCACGCTGTCGGGCTCGGTCGCAAGCAAGCGCGGCACTTCCAGCATCATCGAAGGTTATCTCAGCGCGGATAAATTCAGCTTCAAGATCAACATTCCGATCGAAGACTCGCCGAGCGACGTTATTTTCTCCGGCACATTCGATGGCAAAACGATGAAAGGAAACATTCACGTGGCCAGCGTCGGCGTGGATATTGATTTCACCGGAGCAAAGCCAAACGAGAAGTCGATGAGCGCTGCCGACGCAGAATCACAGGCCGAGACGGAGAGCCCGCGATGAATAAGCGACTTGCTCTGATTCTGACGGTTTTCATTACCGGGATTGTCGCGGCGCCAATCTCTTCGCATCTGTTTGCAGCTGAACCGGCCGCGACGCCTGCTCCCGAAGCCGCGCCGATCATCCTGGTTCAAAACGCGACGATCCTTACCGTCTCGCACGGCACGATCGAACACGGCTCCATCCTTATTAAGGATGGAAAAATCGCCGAGGTCGGCGATTCCGTGAAAGCGCCGAAAGACGCGCAAGTGATCGACGCTAACGGCCAGTTCGTGATGCCCGGCATCATCGATTGCCATTCGCACATCGCCATCGACGGGAACGTCAACGAAGGCAGCATCTCGGTTTCTTCGATTGCGAACACCGCCGACGTTCTGAATCCCGAAGACGTCGACATCTATCGCGATCTGGCCGGCGGCGTCACGGTCGCGAACATCCTGCACGGCAGCGCGAACCCGATCGGTGGGCAGACCGTTGTGATCAAGCTGCGCTGGGGCCAGCCCGCTTCCAAGCTGCCGTTTGAGGGTGCGCTACCCGGCATCAAATTCGCGCTCGGCGAAAATCCGAAGCATTCCAATTTTGGCGGCCGTGGAACCGAAGCGCGCTATCCGGCAACGCGCATGGGCGTCGAGGAAACGATTCGCGGCGCATTCTCTGAAGCGCGCGACTACAAAGCAAAATGGGACGACTACAACAAGCGCAGCGCGGCAGGTGAAAAGAATCTGATCGCGCCGCGCCGCGATCTTCGTCTCGACCCGCTCGTCGAAGTGCTCGAAGGGAAGCGCTACGTCCACTCGCACTGCTACCGAGAAGATGAAATTCTGATGCTGCTGCGCGTGGCGAAAGAGTTCGGCTTCAAAGTGCGCACCCTCCAGCACGTCCTTGAAGGCTACAAAGTGGCCGACGAACTAGCGGCTGCGGGAGTCGGTGCTTCCACGTTCTCCGATTGGTGGTCGTACAAGGAAGAGGCGTGGGACGCCGTTCCGTACAATGCCGCGTTGATGACGCGCCGCGGCGTGATCGTCTCGATCAACTCCGACGATGCCGAAGAGGCGACGCACCTGAATCAGGAAGCAGCGAAGACGATCAAGTTCGGCGGCTTGTCGCGCGATGAAGCGCTCAAACTCGTCACCATCAATCCGGCGATCCAGCTTGGAATCGACAAGCGGGTGGGCACGATCGACACCGGTAAAGACGCCGACCTGGTCATCTACAATCACGATCCGCTCAGCGCTTACGCCGTCGTGCAGAAGACGCTGATCGACGGGCGAGTTCTCTTTGACCGCCAGAAAGATCTGGCCGATCGCGCGAACCTGGAGAAAGAAAAGAAAGCGCTGATCGAGAAGGAGAAGAAAGAACAGAAGGACGAGAAGAAGTCGGACACGAAGCCAGGGGACAAGAAACCAGACGAAAAGGCTAAGCCGCAGAACGATGCGGCTGCCGTTGGAGGTGCGCTGTGAAGTTCAGCCCCCTGTCGCGTATCGGCATGACGTCGGTTGTGGCATTGGCAGTCAGCGTGGTTTCACTGGCGCAGCAAGCACCAGCGACGACGTTCGCCATCACGCACGCAAAAATATTCACGTTGGCGGGTGCACCGATCGACGACGGCGTGCTGGTCATCAAAGACGGCAAAATTGCGGCCGTCGGAACCAACGTTGACGTTCCTTCCGGTGCGCAAGTGATCGACGGCAAAGGGCTGCAGGTTTATCCCGGACTTTTCGATCCGGTCACACAGATTGGCCTGAGCGAAATCTCGTCGGTAAGCGCGACGGTTGATACCACCGAAACGGGCTCGTTCAATCCCGATGCCGTTGCCGCGGATGCGGTGCTGCCGTCGAGCGAACACATTCCGGTTACGCGCGCCGCGGGCATCACGGAAGTGCTCGCCGTTCCGGCAAGCGGCGGCTTCGATTCACGCGGCTCCGCGAATCTTCTCGGCGGGCAAGCCTCCGCGATTCATCTCGCCGGATGGACCATCAGCGACATGCTGATCAAGAAGAGCGTCGCGATGGTCATCGACTGGCCGACGATCGAGGCTGAAACTTTCGATTTCGCGACGTTCTCGCGGAAGCCGCGTGCCTACGCCGACGCGAAGCAGGAATACGACAAGCAAGTCGACGAGCTTTCCGATTGGCTCGACAACGCGCGCCACTATGCCGTGGCGTGGGGCCACGGAGGTCCGGCCGAGTATCAACGCGATTTGAAATTAGAAGCGCTTGTCCCGGTGATTCGCGGCGAGCTGCCGGTGCTGGTGTTTGCCAGCCGCGTTCGCGAAATTCGAGACGCCGTCGAATTTTGCGACAAGCAGAAAATCAAGATGATCCTCGCCGGTGGGGCTGAATCCTACAAATTGAAGGATCTGCTGCGCTCGAAGTATATCCCGGTGATTTTGCAGCCGACGCTCACCGAACCGCTCGACGAAGACGATCCGTACGACCGCTCGCTGACTACCGCGGCCGAACTTGCGGATGCCCACGTTAAATTCGCGTTCGGGAGCTTCGACAATTCGTTCGCGCGCCGCCTCGGCCAGCAAGCCGCCAATGCCGTCGCGCATGGCCTCGCGTATGATGAGGCGCTCAAAGCCGTCACGATTTACCCGGCGCAGATCTTCGGCCTCTCCGATCAGCTCGGCACGCTGGAAAACGGAAAAATCGCTAACATCATTGTGACCAACGGCGATCCGCTCGAACTGACGACCGACGTTCGCTACCTCTTCATCAAGGGACAGCTCACGTCGACCGACAATAGACACAAAGCGCTCTACGAAAAGTATCTGAACAGGCCGAAAGCGAAGTAAGTCGGTCGTCGCCGAGGCTATGTAGGGCGCAGCACTGCTGCGCCTCATGTCCGCACGTTCGATCCATTGGTCTCTGTTGCGCCTCGTCCTGATAAGTGTTGATAGGCCGAAACGTTCCGCTACCCCAACCGTCCTAATCACAATAGAATCGTCCATTCGCCCACAGCTGCGAGGCAATAAATGCAGACGCTCTTGCAAGACCTTCGCTACGCATTTCGATTGCTGCTGAAGACTCCGACTTTCACCGCAATCGCGATCCTCACACTCGCACTCGGCATCGGCGCTAACACTGCGATCTTCAGCGTCGTGAACGCTGTTCTCTTGCGCCCGCTGGCGTACAAAGATCCGTCGCGACTGATCCTCGTCGCCGAAAAGAGCAGCTTCCCGGTCATCAGCACGTCGTTTCAAAATTATGTCGATTGGCGCACACAGAGCTCGTCGTTTGAATCGCTGGAAGGCACGCGCGGGACGACGATCACGCTGACCGGTTCGGGCGAGCCGCAGCGGCTCAACGCGCGCATGATGACCGCGCCAATTTTTTCGCTGCTCGGCGTGGATCCACGCGTTGGACGCACATTTCGCGCAGACGAAGATCGCGCCGGTGCGAGTCCCGTCGCGATACTGAGCTACGGCTTGTGGCAGCGCCAATTCGGCGGGGCAGCCGATGCGATCGGAAAAGCAATCGATCTCGACTCGCGGCCGTACACGATTGTCGGCGTGATGCCGGCAGGATTTGAGTTGCTCCAGCCTGCGGATGTTTTTCTGCCGTTCACGCCGTGGGCGGTCACGTTGCCAGACGATCGCAACTGGCATCCTGGCATCATCGTCATTGGCCGGCTGAAACCCGGCGTTACGCGCGAGCAAGCGGGAACGGAAATGCTCGGCATTACGAAGAGGTTGGAACAGCAATATCCCGACTACAACACGGGCACGAGCGCCGACGTTGTGCCGCTGCAAGCGCAGATGGTGCAGAACGTGCGGCCCGCGCTGATGCTGCTGCTTGGTGCAGTGACGTTTGTCTTGTTGATCTCCTGCGCGAATGTCGCGAACCTGTTGCTCGCGCGAGCTGCCGCGCGCGGGCGTGAAGTCGCGATTCGCACGTCGATGGGAGCGACGCGCGGCCGCGTGATTCGCCAACTGCTTACCGAAAGCGTGCTTCTATCGGTCGCTGGGGGTGTGCTCGGACTCTTGCTTGCGCAATGGTCGCTCGGGCCGCTGCTGAAAATCTCGGCTGGGTCGGTGCCGCAGGTGTTTGAGGTCACTCTCGATCGCTCCGTTCTTCTTTTCACGATCGTAGTCTCAGTGATCACCGGCTTGGTCTTCGGCATTGCGCCGGCGCTGCGCACTACGCGACTCGATCTGCGTGAAACACTCAACGAAGGCTCGCGTGGCTCGACCGCCGGACCGGGGCATCATCGTTTGCGCGGCACGCTGATCTGCACCGAAATTGCGCTGGCGATGTTGCTGCTGGTGGGCTCAGGTCTGCTCTTACGCAGTTTCGAGCGCATGCAGGACACGCCGATCGGTTTCCAGGCCGATCATCTTTTCGTAGCCGATCTTCCGGTTTCGCAAACGGCGTACGCCCGTCCTGAGCAGCGCTATGGCTTCTACGATCGACTGATCGATCGCGCGCAAACGCTGCCGGGAGTTCGCTCCGCAGCGGCCGCATCGTATCTTCCGGTCAGCGGAGGCGGCAGCATCATCCACTTCAACATTACGGGGCATCCGCCGAAGAGCCCGCACGAGTACGTTGCCGCGGGCTACTGTGCCGTCACCTCGAATTATTTCGAGACGCTTGGCGTTCCGCTGCTGCAAGGCCGCTATCTTTCGCGATCCGACAGCGAGCATTCGCCTTCGGTCGTTGTGATCAACTCGACGTTCGCGAAGACTTATTTTCCAAACGAAAATCCGCTCGGCCGGCGCATCCAGTTGGGGGCAACTGCCGAGAACGACGTCCCGACCATGGAAATCGTCGGCGTCGCCTCGAATGTGACGCAGGGTCTCGGCCTCGATCCGAAAGCTGAAATGTTTGTGCCGTACAAGCAGGGCGACCAACTGCTGCCCGTCTTTCAACTCTCGCTGGTGATGCGCACCGCCGCGGATCCGCGCCAGGAAGCATCGTCGCTGCGCAGCGCCGTCGCCGAGATCGATCCGAATCAGCCGATCGTGAAGGTGCGGACGATGGAAGACAACATGGCGGCGACCGTGGCGCAACCGCGATTCCGCACCTGGCTCATCGGAATCTTCGCAGCGCTCGCGTTGCTGCTTGCCGCGGTCGGCATCTACGGCGTGATGTCGTATTCGGTGACGCAGCGCACGAGCGAGATCGGGATTCGCGTCACGCTGGGCGCTCAACCAAACGACGTCTTTCGCACGGTGGTCGGCGAGGGATTGCGATACGCGCTGCTGGGCGTGGCGATCGGAGTAGCCGCCGGACTCGCGCTGACGCGCCTGCTCGCCAGCTTTCTTTACGGGATCAGCGCCTACGATCCAGCGACTTTTATTGTGGTGGCGGTGCTCCTGGTCTCCGTCTCCGCCGCCGCATCCTTCTTTCCGGCTCGCCGGGCGACCCAGGTGGATCCGATCGTCGCACTCCGCTACGAGTAGTTAATTCGACGGACAGCGAAACTTTTCTCGCAATTCTGCGTTTCAATAAGTGAACTCATGCGCATAACTCTGTCCATCGGCGTTCTACTCACCCTGGCGATCGCAGGTGCCATGCCCGTTCGCGCCCAGGATCCCGAAAAAATCATCGATCAATACATCAAAGCGCAGGGTAGCGCCAAAAACCTCGCCAAGGCGCAGACGATCTCGATCGAGGGCACGTTCACCAACGCCGCCGACGGCAAGACCGGCACGTACACCTTCGACACCAAGCTGCCCAATCGCTACTACTCCGAGCTTGTCATCGGCGACCAAAACATCGTCGAGGCGTACAACGGCAAATCGGCATGGCATCGCACGAGGAATGGCGATATCACCACGCTTGTCGGAGTTGACGGCACGCAGCTGGAAGCGGCTGGGCAGTATTACAATTCGCATCTCGTCAACGCGAAGAAGAATAAGCTCGGCGTGGCGTTTATTGGCCACGCGCAAGTTCGCGGCAAAGACGCGCTGCAGGTCGAAGTCACGACGCCTGCCGGACTGAAGCGCAGAGTCTTCTTCGATCCACAATCGCACTTGATTGTGAAGGAATCCGCTGCGATCGGTGGTATCGAGCAGGAAGTCTTCTACGATGACTATCGCCCGGCGGGCACCCTAAAACTTCCCTATAAGATCGAGCTGCATCGCGGCTCCGAAACATATCAGATCACTGTGACGCAGGCGACCGTGAATTCCACCGTCGGCGAGCGCGTCTTCGATTTCCCAAAGAAATCGCAAGTGCAGCTCCCCGACCTCAAAGCGCTCTTTAAAGAAGTCGACGACAATCAAAAAGCGATCGACAAAATCAAGGAAAACTACGCCGGCACGCGCAGCGAAGAAGAAACCGAGTACGACAAGACCGGCAAAGTCACCAAGCATGAGACGCACGAATTCACGTTCTTCTATCTCGACGGTGATGAAATCTCGACGCTCACCAAAAAAGACGGCCAGCCCTTAAGCGCGGAAGAGCAGGACAAGGAAAACAAGAAGACACAGAAGGCTATCGAGGACATTCAGAAAAGCCAGGCCAAGAAGGACGCGAAAGACGAAAAACAAAAAGAACAGGGGAAAGAGAAGAAAGACGATGATGACGACGTCGGCATCGAAACGTTCTTGCGCGCCGCTCAGTTCGTCAATCCGCGCCGCGAGCGGTTTCGCGGGCAAGACGTCCTCGTCTTCGATTTTGAGCCGAACCCTGAATTCAAGCCGCACAAGCTCACCGAAAAAGTCGTCCACGAGTTAGCAGGCGTGATCTGGGTTGACGAAAAGGCCCACGACGTCGCGCGTCTCGAAGCCTATTTCGTCGGCGATTTCCGCTTTGCCGGCGGCGTCGTCGCGAATCTGCAAAAGGGAACCAGCTTTGTGTTCGAGCAAGCCTACATCAATGATGAAGTCTGGCTTCCGACTTATGAAGAAGCCCACATTGGCGTGCGCGTTTTGATGGTGAAAGGATTTAAAGTCAACGCCGTCACGCGCTATTCCGACTACAAGAAATTCAACGTGGAAAGCGTCGCGGCCATCGGCAAACCAAAAGACGCGGCCGATCCTCCAGCCGATCCCCCGAAGCAGTAGGGGCACGGCATCGCCGTGCCCGTCTTGCAATCGAACCGTCAATTCCGCGCGTCTCATCCACAGCCGAGAAGTGTTAGCATCTTCCCGCCTTCAGGAGACCACGATGATTCGCGCATCCGTTCTTGTTCTCGCGCTCGCTCTCTTCACCGCAATCCCGGCGGCGACTCAAGCCCAATCGACAGTTACTCTCCGCGTCGCGATGGCCGGTCTCGCCCACGGCCACGCCGACGGTTTCCTCACGCACATCAAAGATCGCCACGACGTCGAACTCGTCGGCATCGCCGAACCCGACAAATCCATCTTCGATCGCTACGCCGCAAAATTTAATCTCGATCCCAAGCTCTATCACGCCGATCTCGACGAACTGCTCACCGCCACCAAGCCGCAAGCCGTCCTTGTCTACACCAACACGCACGATCACCTCCGCGCCGTCGAAATCTGCGCCAAACACAAAATTCCCGTGATGATGGAAAAGCCGCTCGCCATCAGCATCGCCGACGCGCACGCGATCGAGCGCGCCGCGAAAGCCGCCAACATCCCGGTTCTCGTCAACTACGAAACCACCTGGTATCGCAGCAATCGCGCCGCGTACGACCTCGTCCACGAAAATAAAATCGGCGAAGTCCGCAAGGTCGTCGTGCACGACGGCCACTCCGGCCCCGCAAAAATTAATGTCCAGCCCGAATTTTTTGCATGGCTCAACGATGCGAAACTCAACGGCGCCGGCGCGCTCTACGATTTTGGCTGCTATGGCGCCGATCTCATGACGTGGCTCATGGATGGCCGCCGTCCCGATTCTGTCACCGCCGTCACGCAACACTTCCAGCCCAACACCTATAAGGTCGACGACGAAGGCACAATCCTCGTCGCCTATCCGAAAGCCATCGCAATTCTACAAGCCTCGTGGAACTGGCCGTTCGATCGCAAAGATATGGAGGTCTACGGCGAAACCGGTTATGCCATCACCGTGAAGCGCGACGACGTCCGGGTGCGCCTGCCCGGCGAGCAGCAGGAAAATCTGGTGAACGCGAAGCCCATCTCCGCGCCGGACGACGACTCGATCAACTATCTCCGCGCCGTAGTCCTCGACAATCTGAAACCATCCGGCCTGAGCGCTCTCGACACAAACGTAGTTGTTACCGAAATCCTCGACTCCGCCCGCCAGTCCGCCGCGAGCGGAAAAACCATCCATCTTCACTAAATCGCGGCGGCGCAAGAGGGTGGCACAGGCACTCTCGCCTGTGCTCTTCAGTCCACACCAAAGTATATCGCTGTCATCCTGAGGCCTCCGCAGGAGGCCGAAGGATCTCAGCCTTAGCATCAGCAGCCACCTATCCGTGCAAAGCAAAAAAGCCCAGCCGCGTCTCCAACGCAACCGAGCCGAAAACCAACAATAGTGTTAGCTGCCTTCTACCGCCCCGAAACCACCATGTCCAAAACTTCTCTCACTTTCTCCACCAGCGCGCTCGGCGTAAACGGCTTCTGCAAAAATGCCACGCCCCGCTCCAACGTTCCATTCTCCGCAATCACGTTGTACGTATATCCCGACATGTAAAGCACGCGCACCGATGGTTGCCGCGCCACAACGCGCTTCGCCAATTCGCGTCCGCTGACTCCCGGCATAATCACGTCCGTCAGCAATAAATGAATCTTTCCGCTGCCGCTTGCGTCCGACGCCAAACGCTCCGCACCTTCCGCGCTCATCGCTTCGATGACGTTGTATCCGCGCTCGGCCAATACAGTGCGCGTCAGTTCGCGTAACTCCGGCTCATCCTCAACCAGCAAAATGGTCTCCCGTCCCGACAGTTCCTTTACCGGCGCCGCAGGTTTCGCTGCTCCAGCAGCAGCCGCCGACTCAACCGCCTCATCCACGCGCGGCAAATACACCTTGAACGTCGTTCCGTGATTCAGCTCGCTATAAACCCAAATATATCCGCCGCTCTGTTTCACAATGCCGTAAACGGTGGACAAGCCAAGCCCCGTCCCGCGTCCATTCTCTTTCGTCGTGTAAAACGGCTCGAAAATGTGCGCCACGGTCTCTGCGCTCATCCCAATCCCGTTGTCACTCACCGCCAGCATCACGTACTTCCCCGGTTTTACCGACGCGTGATCACGTGCGTAGCTTGCGTCCAACTCGACGCTAGCCGTCTCAACCACCAGCCGGCCGCCATTCGGCATTGCGTCCCGCGCATTCACCACTAGATTCATGATGACCTGCTCGATCTGCCCCGGATCGGCCTTGATTGCTCCGATCCCATCGTTCGCGACAGTCATCATCTCAATGTCTTCGTCCATCAATCGCCGCAGCAATTTATCGAGTCCGACGACAATCCCGTTCAAATCCAAAACCTTCGGCTGCATCACCTGTCGCCGGCTGAACGCCAGCAATTGCCGCACAAGTCCCGCCGCGCGCTCCGACGCATCCTCGATCCGCTCGACATCCGATCGCAGCTCCGGCATCCCCTTCGCGCGAATCAGCGCCAGTTCCGTGTAGCCCTTGATGATCGTCAGCAAATTGTTGAAGTCGTGCGCGATTCCGCCCGCCAGCCGCCCAACCGCTTCCATGCGCCGCGACTGCTGCAACTGCCCCTCGAGCTGCTTCTTATCCGTGATATCGACGATGATGCCTTCCATCAACGGATGCGCATCGCTGCCCGGCACGACCGCTGCGGTATCGCTTACCCAGATGACGCGTCCATCTTTTCGAACAATCCGATACTCCGCCTGGAAGCGCTCACCGCGTTTGCTCGCTTCTTCCGCAATCTCGACTAGCTTGTGATCTTCCGGATGAATGTGCTTTGTCCACTGCCGCGATTCCGCCAGCCATTCGTCCGCCGCAAAGCCAAACATCGTTTCGACCTGCGGGCTCACATACAGCCACTGCCCATCCATGCCGAGTTCCGCGATGTAGCTGATGGCGGCCACCTGCTCGATCAGCGTTTGATACTTTGTTTCCGCGTCTTGCCGGAATCTTTCCGCACGATGGCGCTCCGAGACGTCGCGTCCAATGGTCACCACGCCGCCGTCGGGCAACTTCGTAATGCTGATCTCGGTGGGCACCGGCGTGCCGTTGCGCCGGATCGTCACCGGTCCAAACCATCTTCCTTCTCGCTGCAATGTGTCTCGGATCTCGCGCTCCGCCGTCTTCACGTCGGCGGGCGAATGCACTTCCACCCAATATTGCCCGATCATCGCTTTCGGGTTCGCATGCCCAATCAGTTGCGCGTACGCCTCATTCACGTAGGTGTATTTGCCTTCGGCCGATACGATCGCCATTCCGTCCATGGCCGAATCCATCGCGAGCGTGTCGCGCCGCACCACGTCCGCGCTACGTGCCTCTCGAAACTGGCTGACCGCCAATCGCGCCGCGTAGCACAAGACCGAAATTCCAAGCAACACCAAGCCCGCGCGTCGCCACTCGGTTCCGAGTTGCGCAACCACCGACAACACAATCAGCGGCGCAATGCCAAGCATCACGTTGCGAAACGCAAGCGCGCCCAGCGATTTCCGCTTTGCAATCGCGATCTCTTGCGTCGATTGTGCCGGCTCTTGCCACCATGCCGCCCAGGTCGCGCACGCCAGGAAGGGAATGCTCCATCCAAGGTCGTACCACGTTCCCGTTTGTACCTTGTGCACGCTCTGTACGTAGTCGGCGATTCCAGCGAGCACCGCATTGAATGTCAGGAATGCCGCCAAACCGCCATAAAGCGCGCGCAAGCGCTTCGTCGGCACCATCAGGGTGACGATTGCAGCGAGCACAACAAGGCTCACGTTGATGACCTGATAGCTCCACACCATGAACGCATCGGTTGTCGCGGTTGGGCCGCCGTTCAACACCTGCACGTAGTAGAGGCCGAAAAATCCAGAGAAGAAGACGATTGCGATCTGAACGCAATCCAGCAGCGTCTCTACGTCGAATCGAGGCGAGTCTTTTTCTTTATCGAGGAAGAGCGCGATTGCGAAGAACACGCCTTGCGTGTCAAAGAGGATGCGGACGATCGAGAGCGGAGGAACCGGCTGATGCAGGAAATTTTCGTAATACATCCAGCCGAGATTCGCGACGCCCCAGGTTGCGAGGCCGAGTGAGACAACGCTCCAAAAGGGCCGAGCCAGTCCGCGCCCGCGAAGCGAGGCCCTGCAAGCCATCGCCGCGGCCAGTCCGCAGGCGAACAGTTGCAGCGTGTTCGCGATCAGGGAGCCGGTTGGTGACGTCCCGAATAGTAAGATCTCGCCGACCTGAAGTCCGGCGACAATTGCCCCGATGATTGCGAACTTGCGATACATCCAGCTCTTGCTCTCCCCAGAGTAGAGTGAAGCTGTCGTTGGTTCCGTAGGGCGCGCTTCAGCGCCACCACGATCCATCAATTAGATAGTTCCGTTTTGGGCCGACCGAACAACGTTCTAGTACCAACATCGTTAAGTCGCAAGGATATAAAGGAATCCAATGCGATTCGAACGATCTGGCCTTTATCGATGCTTGGGCTATTAAAGTTTAATATGGAAGGGAAGCGCGTAAAGCGCGATCAACGTTCGACTTACCGCAAGTCTAACCCGTGCCAATTCTTCAATTTGAACCATGATTCAGGTCAACGATTGGTTCTTGAAGGGAGTCGATCGTCAGCCCTACTTCGAAACCACAGAGCACACCACCCTGTAGCCGCGATCGTTTCCCAGATCGCGGGATTTAGATGCAAACTCACCCAGACCGAAGACAATCGGCTGCGTAGTTTCCCAGCGCCAGTTACTCTTGGACACTTTCGGGTTAGGCGTCCGCGCCACCCCGTCCAACTTGCTGCAAGATGGACTCGTGGCTCACTTGGACCAACCCGTTCGAAAAACCGCTTCAGATCCTGCGGTGCGGCAGAGCGTCTCTCTACCCTCGCGCATCGCGAAGCGAGTCCGAGCCTTGGCCGAAACCCGCCACACGACCGCCAGTCGCGTCCTGGTCGACCTGATCGAAACCGGCCTGCAAACCAAGCAAGCCCAGCACGACCGCTTCTTCGAACTGACCGACCGCCTGGCAGAAACCAGCGATCCAACCGAACGCAAGCGCCTCCAGGAAGAACTCGCCCGCATCTCCTGCTGCAAGTAACTCCCTGTCCATCACGTCTTTATATGGAGTGCGGCGGTTCAGCGCCGCTTTTCAGACGTAGCCCCGTTCCGATCAACGAGCTGACGACTCGAATCGCTCGGTCTACTTGCCTTCGAAAGGGTAGCGGTCTTGGGCTTGGACGGCAGCGGCGACTTTGCGGCGCAGGCCAATGGTGTCGACGGCACTGCGCTTGCCGAAGCGCTTGAGCACGGCGACCTGCGTCGTCAGCATGTCGCCTTCGTGGACGGCGGCGAGAGCGCGGCGCGCTTCGTGATCGAGGCGTTCGGCGGCGTCGGCGATGAATACGCGAGCGGCATCGATCATCACCGACGCGACGGATTCGCCTTTTGCGGCGGCAGCTTTCTGCGCTCGCAGCAAGCACGATTCCATCGCGTAGGTTTCCATCACGATGTTCGCGAGAGCTCCGATCAGTTCCTGCTCCTCGGCCAGTTTTTCGCGGAATTTCTGCACGGCACCGCCTGCGGCTTGCAGGAAGATTTTCTTCGCGTTGGCGACGACGCGCGCCTCGTCGGCGAGCACTCCTTCTGGCGCTTCTTCAAACGAAGGGCCGGCAAGGATTTCGTCGGCGAGTTTCATCGCAGCCGGAATTAGCGGCAGCGAGCCGGCCATCGCACGCTTCAACAACATCTGGATGATGAGCATGCGGTTGATTTCGTTAGTACCTTCAAAGATGCGATTCACGCGCGAATCGCGATAAGCGCGGCAAACGGGATAGTCTTCGTGGAATCCGTAGCCGCCGAAGATCTGCACGGCCTCGTCCACGACAAAATCGAGCATTTCGCTGCCGTAGACCTTCGCGATCGAACTTTCGATCGCGTACTCTTCGAGCACTTTCATCGTATTCGCGACCTTGTCCGCGCTGCCTGCGGATTCGGCTGACGACATCGCTGCCTCGATGTTTCCGGCGCTGCGATAGACCATCGACTCGACCGCGAAGAGCTGAATCGCCATCTCGGCCAGCTTTTCTTTCATCAATCCGAATTCGCCGATCTGCTTGCCGAATGCTTTGCGCTCTTTGGTGTACTTCGACGCGCTCGTTAGGACATGCTTCGAGCCGCCAATCGCCGATGCGCCGAGCGTGAATCGCCCGGCATTTAGAACGTTGAATGCGACGATGTGACCGCGACCGATTTCGTGCAGCACGTTTTCTTTCGGCACTTCGCAGTTCTCGAGAAAGATCGGCGTCGTCGAGCTGCCGTGAATCCCCATCTTGTGTTCTTCGTTGCCGGGCTTGCAGCCGGGAAAGGCGCGCTCCACGATGAACGCGGTGAATTTCTCGCCGTCAACTTTGGCGAAGATCACGTAGAGATCTGCGAAGCCGCCGTTCGTGATCCACATCTTCTGGCCGTTGAGTACGTAGTGCGTGCCTTCTTTGTTGAGTTCGGCGCGCGTGAGGGAATTCTGCGCGTCTGATCCTGCCTGCGGTTCCGAAAGGCAATACGCGCCGATCAGTTCGGCCGATGCCAGCTTCGGCAAATATTTTTTCTTCTGCTCTTCCGTTCCGAAATAGACGATGGGCAACGTGCCGATGCCAGCGTGCGCGCCGTGCGTCACCGCGAATCCGCCGTAAATCGAAAGCTTTTCCGTCAGCACGGTCGTGGCGATTTTGTCGAGTCCCGCGCCGCCGAATTCTTCAGGAATGCCGCCGCTCACGAGACCGACTTCCGCGGCTTTGCGGACGAGTTCCGCCATCAAGCCGGGCTTCTTGTTTTCGAGATCTTTGACGTGCGGAAGAACTTCTTTCACGACGAATTCTTCCGCCGTTTGGCCGATCAATTTCTGGTCGTCGGTGAGATCGGCGGGTGTGAACACGTCCGCCGGCGCGGGCGACTCCAGCAAAAAGCTACCGCCTTTAGCCGCTGTTCGATTCAAAGTAGCCGTGGCCATTGTCTTCCTCCACTAAATCCGCTGAATCCACTAAATCCCTGGTTCGTCGATTCCATGATACGCGCTTGGAACGTTGCTTGGCAGCTTCGGTGCTCTTGGGTGCGTTGAACGAACGTACAGTTATGCCCCGGCGCTGCCGAGCAGGCTATAGAGCAAAAGTCCCAGCACAATGGCGGTGAATACAACGTATTTCCAGTCCTTTTGGTACATGAACGCGAGGAGGGAAAACACGACGCGCGCGACAGGCGTTGCGATCAACACGAGCAGTCCCAACTGGATCAAGCCGCGCGCGCGAAATGCTTTTACATCGGCAAAAATGCCTGGGATGGAGCGTAGATCAGATGGCTCGCCGCTGAAGATGTGATAGTCAGTGACGGGAGTTTTGTGCCGCACCAAGAATAGAATTCCACCGACGAGCACAATCGATGCAGCCAAGATTACGCCTGAGCGCAGAAGGATGCCCATGATGGCATCCATCTTCTGATCGGCCTTCAGATGTTGTGCTGCTGACGTGTCGCTCATCAGATCTTTCCCGTGATTCCGCTGTAGATCATTTCGAGTGCGAGCGCGCCGATCACGGTGCTGAACACGATGCGCAGAATCCGCACGTTCGCGTTTGCGAGAACTCGGGCGCCCGTGAGCGAACCCATCAAAACGCCAATCATCACGGGCATTGCCAACCCTGGATCGATGTAGCCGCGGCTGAGATAAATGCCGGCGCTTGCTGCTGCGGTTACGCCGATCATGAAGTTCGACGTTGTCGTCGAGACTTTGAACGGCAGCTTCATCGCCTTGTCCATCGCGAGAACTTTTACTGCGCCGGAACCGATGCCGAGCAAACCTGACAAAACTCCTGCGACAAACATGAGCAGAAAGCCGAGCGGAATTCCGCTGACGTGATAACTCTCGAGTCCGTTTGCGGTTGGATAAGTGCTGTCCATTTGCAGCCATGTTGCGAGGCGATCGGGTTGCTGTTTGATGGAGTCGTGAGGTTGGGGGCGGATCGAGGTATAAGCGGAATAAATCAAAACGACGCCAAATATAATTGCGATTACATTCGCTTTTAAATAGAGCGCGAGGCCTGCGCCGGAGATCGCTCCGATCGTCGTGGCGATTTCCAAAAACATTCCGACGCGAACGTTGGAGTATCCTTCCTTTACGTAGGCGGCGGCTGCGCCGCTGGATGTTGCGATGACCGAAACCAGCGCGGCGCCGATCGCGTATTTCAGATCCACATGAAAGACAAGAGTGAGCAGCGGGACGATCACGACTCCGCCGCCGAGCCCGGTCAACGCGCCGAGAAATCCTGCGAGCAGCGATCCGACCCAGACGATCGCTGTGAACTCAAGGGTGTTCACTCCGTCGCTCCTGGCGATCCTGCTCCGTGCAGGATGCCGGACGAAACCCTATCACACTCGCTCAAAAATTCCTGCGGCGCCCATGCCGCCGCCGATGCACATCGTGACCATTCCGTATTGCGCGTTTTTTCTCTGGAGGTCTCGCGCGAGGGTCGCGGTGAGTTTTGCGCCGGTGCAGCCGAGGGGGTGGCCGAGCGCAATGGCGCCGCCGTTTGGGTTTACGCGTGATGCGTCGAGGCCGGCTTGCTGAATTACGGCGAGGGATTGGGCGGCGAAGGCTTCGTTTAGTTCGATCACTGCGACGTCGCTGAGCGAGAGTTTGGCGAGCTTGAGCGCTTTCGGTATCGCGGCGACTGGGCCCATGCCGAATTCTTCGGGTGGGACGCCGCCGGTTGCGTACGAGACGAAGCGTAGCAGCGGTTTCAAACCGAGTGCTCTAGCGCGTGTATCGCTCATCACGACGCAGGCGGCTGCGCCGTCGCTCATCGGCGAGCTGTTGCCCGCGGTCACGGTGCCAGCGACGTGAAACGCCGGCTTCAGTTTCGCGAGGATTTCCAGCGCGGTGTCAGCGCGCGGCAGCTCGTCGGCGCCGAAGACGAATGTTTGCGTTGTGGCTTTTGGCGCCGACTTCGATTTGCTTGATGTGCCGTTGTCATTTGTCGGGACCGAAGTGACTCTTACTTCGACGGGGATTGTTTCGTCGGCGAATTTGCCTTCGGCGATTGCGGCGATGGCTTTGCGGTGGGATTCGGCGGCGAATTGATCGGCTTGCTCGCGGGTGATGCCGTATTTCTTGGCGATGTTTTCGGTGCCGAGGCCCATGTTGATGTAGGCGTCGGGATAGTGGTCGACGAGCCAGGGATTCGGGGAGATCTTATTTCCACCCATGGGGACCATCGACATCGACTCTGTACCGCCGGCGATGATGACGTCGAAGGAGCCGCCGCGAATGCGTTCGGCGGCGAGAGCGATGGCTTGGAGGCCGGAAGAGCAGAAGCGGTTGATGGTCATCGCTGACGTTTCGACGGGAAGGCCGGCGCGAAGGGCGGCGATGCGGGCGACGTTCATGCCTTGCTCGCCCTCGGGCATGGCGCAGCCGAGGATGACGTCGTCGATTTCTTTGGCGTCGAGGCCGGGGACGCGAGCGAGCGCTTCTTTGATGGCGAGCGCGGCGAGGTCGTCGGGGCGCGTGGAGCGGAGGGAGCCTTTGTAGGCGCGGCCAACGGGAGTGCGAACGGCGGAGACGATTACGGCTTCAGGCATGGGTACCTCGGGAGTTCTTCAAGATGATACGGCAAGTGGGGTGAGAGGCGCGAAGGGGCCGATTCCCGATTTGGGAATCGTGGGGACCCCCACCCCTGTTTTTTCGCAAGAGTGTGATTTGAGGGGAGTTATACCGTGCAGATGCACAAGAGTGTGATTCTAAGTCGTTTAGACGATCGATGCTTCGATTTGTGCGGGCATTGAGAGGGTTGGGGGTTCGAAGACGAGAGCGAAATACCAGGATCACATCGCATGGTAGCACGGTTTGTTTACTTTGTCAATATGAATAACGCTCTAGTACTTTCGAACGACTTGGGTGATCCTTCACCGACAGACGTAGTTGCGTTTAGTGGCGTCGTACCTACAGCGATGATTCGCATATAGATAGCCGAGGCCCGCGAGCGGGTCGTAGCAGAAGCCTAGACAGACGTCTCTTAGTTCCGATGAATATGCGCGGGGGATCGATAGCCCCCACACAGAAAGATCAGTGGGATCGGCGGGTGGGTTAGGGTTTCTTTTGTTGTTGCTGTTGTTTTTCAGTTTCTTCGATGGCTTTGCGGAAGTCGGCGACGGCGGTGATGTCGGGGGATTTGAGGACGTTTTTGCCCATGGCGCGGTAGCCGACGCCGCGACCGGCGGGGAAAGTGCGGTCGGGGCCGGAGGATTCTTCGGTGGCGGCGCCGGGGCCGTAGACGATGAAGGAATCGTCGGCGACGGCGGTGCCGACTTCGGTTTGCTGCTCGGTGCGGGTGTCTTGCGGCATCGTTTGGTTGGGGGAGCCGGGGGCGCGGCCTTGTTGGCCGCCGAGGCGGATGGCGTTGTCGGTTTGCTGGACGGTGACGGGGCGGTCGTTGGTAGGGAGATTGCCGATGGTGCGATCGACGGGTTTGTTTACGCCTTTTCGGATGACGATGACGAGATCGGCGCGGCCGGGTTCCTGAACGAGTTGGAAGCGGGCCCACTTCATTAGGGCTTTTTCGACTTCGTCTTGCGCGGTCTTGTTGCCGAGCGGGTCGCTGAGCGAGGTGCCGGCGTCGGGGTCGATGATGACGCAGACGGTGCGGGCGTTCAGGACGAAGTTGGGGACTTGGGGTTTCTTCTTGGCGATGGCTGCGAGAGAGATGAAGGAGAGAAGCAGCGCTACGAGAGCAACGCGGTGGCGGATGGGCATGGGAGCCTCCGGTACGAGTTGGGTGGGTTGGGGGGAGTATACGCTGTTTCAAGTGGAGCGGGAGGAAAGAAGAATTCACCGCAGAGGGTGGGGAGTTCGCCGGTCGGACTTGGAGGGGGCGAATGTAGCGAACGTAGAGGGATGGGTGGTGTTGAATTTAAACCCCGCGATCTGGGAGGCGATCGCGGCTACAGGGTGGTCGTCGTTGTGGTGTGGTGGGTTGGTACGGCTTGTGTCTGGGGGCGGAAGGGGCTACAACGGAGGGACACTCTCGGAGCCAGTCCCCGAGCAAATGGGAGAAGGAATGCGGAAAAATGGAGTAGCGATGGTGTTGCTGGCGGTGAGTTTGGGATTGCCGCTGGCGGCTTGTCAGGATACGAAGGCGCGGCAGGAGAACGAGCAGCTCAAGGGGCAGTTGACGGATTTGCAGAAGCAGAATGCGGATTTGTCGGGGCGAGTGGATGCGCTGGCGAAGGAGAATTCGGATTTGTCGGCGGAGAATGAGAAGTTGAAGGCGCAGATTCCGCATAAGAAATCAGCTGCGAAGTCGTCGAAGAAGCGAAAGCATCGCAGCACTAGCAGCAGCTAGTTCAGGCTGAGCAGGCTGCAAACACCGCCCCTGCTGGGCGCATCGAATTGGCAGTAGTCATGAGCTACACGACTGAACCTGTGTTTCTGGAGCCGCTTCCGCCGTTGCCGGAGATGCCGCCGCCGCGCCGCTCGACTGGGGCGTGGATTCTCGGCATTTTGTTGGGGGCGACGCTTGCGGTGATTTCGATTGGGGCGTTCGTCTGGATGACGACGGGGCTTGGGCTGTTGCATGTGCTCACCACGCTGCGCGAAGGGACCAAGACGACAACGCAGATTAATGTGGATCAGCCGACTGTGGTTCGGCAGATTCAGCAGTTGCAGCGGCTGGAGACGGTGAACTATTCGCTGGACAAGATTATTTCGGGGGAGCATTCGAATCCGTATTTGCCGAAATTTTTGGTGGGGGATCGGTTGCTGCTGGTGATGCATGGGCAGGTGGTTGCGGGGATCGATCTTGCTGGGGTGCATCCTGAGGATGTGACGGTCGTGGGAGATAAGGTTTCGATTAAGCTGCCGGCGGCGGAGGTTTTTACTACGAGTCTGGATAATACGAAGACGCGGGTTTATTCGCGCGAGACGGGGTTGCTTTCGTCGACCGATCCGTTTTTGGAGAGTGAAGTGAGGGAGGAGGCGGAGAGGCAGTTGACGGAGGCGGCGTTGCAGGATGGGATTTTGGCGATGGCTGCGCAGAATGGGAAGACGACGATTGGTGGGTTGTTGCGGGGGATTGGGTTTAAAGATGTTGAGGTTCAGTGAGGGGAAGAAGTTGACAGTCGACAGTTGAAAGACGAAAGCGAAGCGAAAAATTCGCAGCCTCTGAAGGCTGAGGGTGCGGCATCCGGCCGCACTGCAGAATCCACAAAGAAATTCTAACGCAGAGGCGCAGAGGGTGCTGAGATGCGCCAAGAAAACCAGATCTTGGTGGTAGACGCCCGGGCAAGCTGGGGCGCAGCGGGCTGCACCCCTGCATTAGATGAAGCTATTTTGCGCCGGCTTTACGGATGTAGATGCCGCCGTTGAAGTTGGTGAATTGCATTTCAGGGCCGCCACCGTTGATGGAGCCACGCACGGTTTTGTCGATCTTCACTTTGTACTTGCCGCCGTGACTGCGGCCGTCTTCGACGACGGGCTGCGATGATTGCGGCGTCATGTTCACATCGAAATCGCTGAAGACGTCGCCGTTGTCGGAGCGGAGGCTGACGTTGGCTTTGAGGTCGGCGGGGAAGGTGACGTCGATGTCGCCGTTGAGCGAGCTGAAAGCCATGGGCTTTTGATTGATGCGCGTGAAGGAGACGAGGAGTTTCCCGTTGAGCGCGTGCGCGACGGCGCTGCCGGCGATTTTGTTGAGCGTGACGGAGCCGTTTATGTCGTCAACGTCGAATTCGCCATCGACGCCCGTAACTATGATGTCGCCGTCGTTGACTGCGCGGAGATGCAGCGAGGTGTGGACGGGGACCTGAATTACGAGATCGATCGGGCGCTGGATGGCGTCGGCGCCGATGTTGACCTGGTTGTTTTCCTCTTCGACGTTCAGGCCGGTGGTGGCGATGTTGAGGCGCTTAGGACCGGGACGATCGTTGTCGTCGTCGGAGTCGTCGCGGTTGCGAGGGTGTGCTTCGACGATGATGTCTTTGCCTTCGTAGGCTTTGACGGTGATGCCGCCGTTGATGAGCGAGGCTTTGACGGTGGAGGGGCGCGACGGATCGCTGAGCGTGACGACGACACGATCGCCGGAGCGCTGCTTGCCTTGTTGTTCCTCGACGGCT
>Ga0210393_10001258_pt1 | contig 21438 bp, 19 predicted proteins | sample IncBWC27OmetaG_FD_160068 | JGI IMG/M metagenome (GOLD analysis project Ga0210393, IMG submission 160068) | Forest soil microbial communities from Barre Woods Harvard Forest LTER site, Petersham, Massachusetts, United States - Inc-BW-C-27-O ... | reverse complement strand
CTCAGCTGCGTCGCGTACTTTTACTTTTGGCGAGATCTGGAGGACGTCGCGCTTGCGGACGGTTGGATCCATCAGGATGTCTTCGATGAAAGTGGGGACTTTGCCTTTTTTCTCGGTGAGCGTGGTGATGGTGAGTTTGCGCTCGGCGCGGGTGAGCGCGACGTAGAAGAGGCGGCGCTCTTCCTGGATGTGGAAGTTGCCGGCGGGCAAGTCTTCCTTCATGAGCTTGACGGGGAATTCGAACAGCGGGGAACGCTCCTTTGCGGGGAAGCATCCATGATTGACGCGGAGAAGAAAGACGTGCGGGAACTCGAGGCCTTTGGCGCCGTGGACGGTCATGAGTTGGACGGAGTCGCCGGGGGCTTCGTCGTCGAGGCAGATGGTGCCGAGGCCGGATTGCTCGAAGTAGTCGAGGTATTCGAGGAATTCGGGGAGCGATTTGGTTTCGCTTTTAGGCTCCCAGGTTTTGAGGAATTCGACGAGCTGGGTGACGTAGCGGCGCGCGCGTGGGGCGACGAGATGTGGGATTTCGAGCCAGTCGATGAGGGCGCGGAGGACGTCGATGGCCGGGCGACGCTTGAGATTTTTTCGCTGGGCGGCGATGAACTCAAGGAGATCGGCTAGCGCTTTGGGCGATGGGTCGAACGGCAAGTCGGATTGCGGAGACTGGAGCGTGTCGTAGATCGAGGTGCGCTTTTTGCGCGTGCGCTCGGCGAGGCGGACGAGGTCGACGGGCTCGAGATGCCAGGCGGGGGCCGCCAGGACGCGGGCTGCGGCGATGTCGTCGAAGGGCTTGTTGATCAGGCGGAGGTAGGCGAGGACGTCGCGGACGAGCGGGTGCTCGAGGATGGAGAGGCGCGAGATGACGAAGGGAATTTTGCGCTCGGCGAGTTCTTTGGCGAGGCGGTCGCGATGGTTATGCTGGCGATAGAGGATGGCGAAGTCGCGCCAGGGAGTGCCGGCGCGGTGGAGGCGCTCGAGTTCGCTGGCGACCCAGGTGGCTTCTTCGTCTTCGTTGCTGAGTTCGGCGATGCGGATGCGTTCGCCTTCGGCGTGCGTGGCGGAGAGGACTTTGTTGGGGAAGTCGGAGCTGACTTCGTTTTGCGCGATGACTTGGGTGGCGACGCGGAGGATGTTGGGCGTCGAGCGGTAGTTTTCGGTGAGGGTGACGCGATATTTCGTGGAGTCGCGGCCGGTCTTCCAGCCGGCGAAGCGCTCGAGGAAGAGTTTGAAGCTACCGAACGAGGCGCCGCGGAAACGGTAGATGGCTTGGTCGTTGTCGCCGACGGCGACGATGTTGCGCGGCTCGGCGGCGAGGAGATGGAGGAGCTCGAGCTGGGCGATGTTGGTGTCTTGAAATTCGTCGACGAGGATGTGTTTGAAGCGCTGCTGGAGTTTTTCGCGGAGGGCGGCGTCGTTGCGGACGAGTTCGATGGTGCGGGTGATGAGGGCGCCGAAGGAGTAGAAATTTTTTTCGCGGAGGATTTCTTCGCTGGTTTTGTAGGCGCGGGCGATTTCTTTTTGTAGGGCGACGTTTTCGACGCGCTCGGCGAAGGTGTCGTCGTCGACGAGTTTGCGGTCGGCGGCGAGATCGGCTTCGAGTTCGTCGGCGAAAGATTGAAAATCGTCGCTGGAGACGAGTTCGTCCTGGCAGCGGGAGAAAAATTTGAGGAAGTCGCCGAGGAATTGGCCGGGCTCGGCGAGGCGGCGGAATTTTTCGAGTTTGAGGCGCGCCATGTTGCGGCGGAGGAGAATCCAGTGGTCGACGTCTTCGAGGACGGCGTACTTGGCGCCGTTTTCGCGGAGGATTTCTTCGCAGAAGGCGTGGAAGGTGAAGATTTTGACGTCGCGGCCGCGTTCGCCGCAGGTTTTAACGATGCGCGACTTCATTTCGCCGGCGGCTTTTTTTGTGTAGGTAAGGGCGAGGATATTCTCCCCGCCAAGAGAAGGGTCGGATTCGAGGAGATGGCGGATGCGCTCGGTAATGACGCGGGTCTTGCCGGTGCCGGCGCCGGCGATGACGAGGAGCGGGCCGCTGCCGTGGTTGATGGCGCGGCGCTGGGCGTCGTTGAGCTTGAGGGCGGTGGATTCGAGTGGGGAGATGTCGAAAAGCGTGGGATTCACATAAATAGGTTAGCGGAAATTGGGGCGAAGAGGAAACGAAGACGGTGGAAGGGCTGTGAATGCTTGTGAAAAGTTTTGGCAAATTCGGTTGGACGAAAGAGAAGACGGGCTCGGAGGTGCCGTGCCCCTACAAGAGTTAGCGCTGGGATTTTTTGCCGGCGGCGACGTCGGCGGTAAATTGGGCGGATTGGCCGCGGGGAACGCTGAGCGATTGCCACTTGCCGGTTTTGGCGGCGGTCATATGCTTGGCGGCGAAGACGATTTGTCCGATGTGCATGGAGTAGTGGGCGACCTGGCGATTGATGGCTTGCATGACGGAGTGAGGTTCGTTGCGGATCATCACCTCGCGACCGATGTCGCTTTCCACGAGAGATTCGAGCGCGTCGAAAACGTATTTCCAGCCGGCGCCCCACATGGACATGAGTTCGTCGCGGGACTTCGGGGCGTCTTCGAATTCGGTGTCGCGATTGCGGTCGGGCTTTTCGCCGTCGGTGGTGAGGAAATTGCGCCAGCGCGAGCGCATGTTGCCGACCATGTGTTTGACGATGACAGCGATGGAGTTGGACTCGGTGTCGAGTGCGACGAAGAGATGGTCGTCGGAGCACTGCTCCATGGCGCGCTCCGCTAGTTTCTTGTATTGGCGGAAGAGTGCGAGAGAGTCCTGGACGTAGGACGTGGAAAATTGATGTGGCATACACGGATTGTGAAACGAGAGCGGAAGGGGCGCAAGAGTACGGACTGGATAGAAACGGAAATGGGGGAAGGGCGTCGATAGGGAGGGCGCATGAAGAATGTTATTGACATTTCGCCTTTTCTTCGCCTACGATGTGCGCCTAGAGTCCCCTATTTTGACCTCGGAGGAATTCGACCATGACGATTGGGCAATCGATGCTGGCGGAATTTGATCAGGAGATGAAAGGCACGCGGCAAGTGCTGGAGCGTGTGCCGGACGAGAAGTGGAATTGGAAGCCGCATGAGAAGTCGGGAACGGTGGGATGGTATGCGCTGCACATCGCGACGCTGCCGGGTTGGGCGACGATGACGATCAAGACGGATAGTCTGGATTTTGCGCCGAAGGATGGGAAGGCGCCGGAGACGCCGAAGATCGAGAATACGGCGCAGGCGTTGGCTCAGTTTGATAAGGATACGGGCGAGGCTCGTGCGGAGCTGGCGAAGGTGAGCGACGCGGATCTGCTGGCGAACTGGAGTTTGCTGATGGGCGGGCAGAATATTTTTACGATGCCGAGGATTGCGGTGTTGCGCGGGATGGTGATGAATCACCTGATTCACCATCGCGGGCAGCTGACGGTTTATTTTCGAATGCTCGATATTCCGGTGCCGGGGTTGTATGGGCCGAGCGCGGATGAGGGGCAGATGGGGAAGCCGGCGAACGCGTAGTTTCGTGACGAAGTGAGACGGATGAAGAGGGCACGGCGGTGCCGTGCCCCTACGGGAGGGCGCTGATGTCGAGGCGCCCTTTTGCGTTTCTGCGGCGGATCGGGCGTTCTCGTATAATGGTGATTCGGAGGTTTCGTCATGGAAACGCCTGTCATTTTGTCCGCTGTTCGCACACCGGTTGGGAAATTTCAGGGAGGGTTGTCGTCGTTCACGGCGCCGGAGCTGGGGGCGAAGGTGATTGCCGAAGCGGCGCGGCGGGCGGAGATTGAGACGAACCATATCGACGAGGCGATCCTGGGGAACGTGCTGCAGGCGGGGCTGGGGCAGAATCCGGCGCGGCAGGCGGCTTTGAAGGGCGGATGCGATCCGCGGGTTGCGGCGCTGACGATCAATAAAGTTTGCGGGTCGGGGCTGAAGGCGGTTGGGCTGGCGGCGCAGGCTGTGCAGCTTGGTGAGTCGGAGATTGTGGTGGCGGGTGGGATGGAGTCGATGACCAACGCGCCATATCTTTTGCCGCAGGCGCGAAGCGGGTATCGGCTGGGCGATGGCAAGCTGATCGACTCGATGATTCACGCCGGGTTGTGGGACTCTTACGAAAATTTTCATATGGGGATGACTGGCGAGTTGGTGGCGGAGAAGTATGGGATTTCGCGCGAGGAGCAGGATCGGTTCGCGTTCGAAAGCCATCAGAAGGCGATTCGGGCGCGGAAGTCGTGTTTCTTTGAGGCACAGATTCTGCCGGTCGAAGTGCCGCAGAAGAAAGGCGATCCGGTGGTGATCAAGTATGACGAATCGCCGCGCGAGGATACGTCGATGGAAGTGCTGGCGAAGTTGAAGCCGGCGTTCAAGAAGGATGGGACGGTGACGGCGGGGAATGCGCCGGGAACGAATGATGGCGCGGCAGCGTTGATTGTGACGAGTGAGCGGAATGCGCAGCGGCTCGGGAAGCAGCCGATGGCACGGATCGTGGCGCAGGCGGTGAGCGGCGTGGAGCCGAAGTGGGTGATGATGGCGCCGGTCGAGGCAGTGGAGAAGCTGCTGGCGAAGACGGGCTGGGATCGCGACAAGGATGTCGATCTGGTGGAGTTGAATGAGGCGTTTGCGGTGGCGGCGATTGCGGTGACGCGGCAACTCAAGCTGAATCCCGAGAAGGTCAACGTGAATGGCGGTGCGGTCGCGATCGGGCATCCGATTGGGGCGAGCGGGGCGCGGATTTTGGTGACGCTGCTTTATGAGTTGCAGCGACGGGATTTGAAGCGGGGGATTGCGGCGCTGTGCCTGGGCGGCGGGAATGCGGTTGCACTAGCGGTTGAACGCGTCTGACTTCGAGTTTAAGCAGCGGAGAGGCCTGAAGCACGAATCGATGAAATATTGTCCCGTTTGCGATGCCGAGTATGCCGACAGCCACGCGATGTGCAGCGTGTGCGGCATTGAACTCGTGCCGGAACAATTGCGCGGAGAACCGCTCGATGAGCGGCAGCGCAACGAGAAAATCGTGCTCGTTTGGAAAGGTGGAGACCCGCTCGCCGTAAGTGAGGTCATCCATATCTTGCGCGACGCCGGTATCCGGCATCATGTTCAGCCGACCAATGAACATCTTGTTTTCGAATTGGCGATGCCGCGGCCGAAATATGCGGTGCGCATATTTTCTTCGGATTTAGCGCGTGCGAGGGAACTCCTGTCGAATGTGCGCGAGAGCGCTCCGTTTGCGCTCGACGAACGCGTGGAGCGTGACGACGATTCGAATGACGATAGGGCTCGCGCAACCGATCGCGATTTCCAGCCAAAGGAAGCGACCACTGTTGTTTGGAGCGGTGAAGACGCGGCGCTTGCCGATCTTCTAGAAGCGTGCCTGCGCGAAAATCGGATCGGAGTGAGGCGCGAAGGGGGAGCGGGCGCGGCAACACCAGAGCCGAACCAGATTACTTTACTGGTCGCGCCGAACGCTGAAGCAGCCTCGCGCGAGATAATCCGCGAAGTGCGCGAAGCAACTCCGCCGCTGTAAGTGCCGCACGCCACTTCTCTGGTTCAATCGTCGGCTTGTCGCGGCGACTCTTCAGATTTCTCCGCGTCTTCCCATCGATGACCGCACGACGCGCATCTCCACCCTTTGATGGTGACGGGTACGGGCACACCGATCCACACGGTCGCGTAACTGACCCGCTTATCCAAGCCATCGAGCGAGACCTCGAATGATCCGCAGGACGGACACCGTGGCTGTTCGTAGTGTCCGCTTCCCTCAGCATCGAAACTTTCCGGTACACCTTGTTCGAGGAGCTTTCGGGCCTCTTCCGCGTCCTGCTCGCGTACGACGACCTTGATCCCGCCCACGGCGTTCGAGTAAAACCAATCCATCCGCACCAGGTTCGCATCGGCGAGAAAGCTTTCGATTCCAGCGGACTCGAGAATGCTTTGTGCCATCGCAGCTTGAGGCAAGTCGCGATAGCGCTGAATTGCGACCGGACTCGCGACCTCGACGCGGGAGGGGGGCGAGTCCGGCAGCTTCATTCCGCGCTTGAGCATCTCTGCGGCTAGAACTTGCCGAGCAACTGCTGTCAGCGAGTCAGGATTGGCGCCGATTTTTTCTAACTCACTGTCTTCCATACCCGCGTAAAGATTCGTCAGGCGGGCACGCTCTTTTTCCCAGTCGATCGTTCTCATAGCGTCGAGATTAGTGTTGCGGCTGAGCTTGCGGCGCCTGTTGCTGCGCCTGAGCCTGAACGCGAATCGACTGCCGCCACTTCTCGATTTCCTCGTAATGCGCATCCGTGAACGAAATGCTGGCGGGGTTCAGTGCCTCTGCGATTTTGCCTGCTGCAGCCGTCATGTTGCGTTTCTTCATCAGCGACACCTGCTCAGAACGGCTGAGCACGTCGATCGAAATGAGATAGTCGCGTGTGTTGAAGCCGTGGTTTTTGAGCAGCGCGGTGCATTGGCCGACTTGCGCGTCCATCATTTTCGCTTTTTCGGTCAACGATGCGTCGGTGTACGCAGGATCGCCGGTCAGCTGATCCCATGGCGCGCGATTTTGCTTTCGGCAGTTTGCGATGTCGCCAAAGCTGGCTGTGATTTTCTCGAACTTCGACTGATCGAGAACGAACGCCTTGATGTCTTTGGCGTCCTGATTTTCGGTGGGCTGCGCCGCCGCTTGCTGAGGTATCGCGGGGCTCGGGATTGCGGTGAAGCACGCGGCAAAAAGGACGATCGCGACCGCGGCAGCCAATCTCTTCGAAAGCTTATTCATCGAACATTCTCCCAATGCCAAGATACCAGATGGGTTTACCCCTATCGCAAGACTTCGATGCGGTGAGGTTTCATGGCGGTTGGATGGGCGGCAGAACGGCGCGGTTTCACACATCGACGGAGCGCCAATAACCGCGCCAGACTTGTGCCGGACGCTCTAACTTTCGAGCGCTGGATAGGCCGGATTAGCAGGTTCGGCTGGAGGCACAGCCCGCAACTCAAATGCGCAATTCGGGCAGTACTTATCGTCTTCCGCGACTTCCTGCTTGCACTGCGGGCAGGACGGATGCAGGTTGCACTTGCAGTTGGGGCAGTAATTGAAGCGCGCCCCGACCATCTTGCCGCATTGGGGGCATGCGTAAGGGAGCGGCTGTCGCATCAAGAAGTAAAGAATGAAGCCAATTGCAAAATACGCCGGCGAAAGGATGATGACGAGAAAAGTCCAGAGTCCCGAGCTCATTCCGCGGCGTTTCGAGTCGCGATTCACGTAGGCGATCATGAAAATGTAGCTTGCGAAGAAAAGCGACATCAACGTAACCATTCCCGCCAGTGCCAGCGTTGCTAGCGCGGGATTGTGCGCCAGTTCCGGCGGAAAGGATTGGCCATCGTTCCATTCGGGGTTTAGATTCACGACGGTGGCGATCACGAGCGCGAGAACGTAGAGAGTCGCAACAGTCCATCGCAGCCATGCCGGGACCAACCTGAACTCCTGCCAGAAGCGCAGACCCTTTTCACGCTTGCGCCGGAAGCGAATGAGTCGCATGCGCTCGCTCCAGGTTTCGTTTGGTTGTTGTGGATACTCCATCATTTCAGTCGTCTCCGCTTCTGCCACTCAAAATCGTTACAGATTCCTATTTAGGTCGATGCGTGCTGCGTTCGTTCCCGCGCTTTCGGCGAACAAGATGGCGGCCGCGATAATCGCGGGCAACGCCCACCAGACACCGAAGCCCATCTTCCACACGAGATCCGGTAATCCGGCGCGATGCCCGATCCATTCCAGGCCACGCCAAACGTATGGCGCCGTCGCCGCTCCTGCGACCCACGACGCGCCGCACATCAGATAGACAAGCCGCCAGCGCGGTTGACGAACGGAGCGCATCTCTTGCGCGCGCAGGCGCACGCGGAATTGCGTGCGCGCGGCGAGTCCGCGCGGAGCGGTTACCTGAAGCGAGAGCAGCGAGCGCAATGCCTGCTGGGTCGCTTCCACGCTCGCGCTGCACTGGCCGCATTCGCGCAAGTGAACCGTCAGCCATTCCTGCTCTGCCGGCGAGATACCTTCGACCCGTTCTTTCGCGATGAGCGATTCGGCGCGAGCGTGCGATTCATTTGTATTGTTTAGTTGCGAGTTCATGCCGCACCGCCTGCCAACAAACCCTTGAGCGCTTCCAATCCGCGATACAACCTCGATTTTACGGTTGAGATTGGTGTCGATTGAATTCTCGCGATTTCATCCAGCTGCATCTCTTCGCGGAACCTGAGTAGCAATACTTCGCGATAAGGAACCGGTAATCGATCGAGCGAAGCCTGCACGCGCTGCTCGCTTTCGCCTTGCAGGTAAACCTGCAGCGGCGATTCCGCTTTTTCGTCCGGCAAGTCGATCGGCCTTCCTTCTTCGTCCGGATCGACCATCGAATCGAGGCTGATCGCTTTTTTCTGACGCTGCCAGTCGATCACCAGATTGCGCGCGATGGTGAAGAGCCATGCTTCGAATTTGTGACGGCCGTCGTATTGGTGTCCGCGTTCGAGAACGCGAATCCACGTTTCCTGGAAAAAATCTTCGGCACGCGCGGCGTCGCTCGTGAGGTAAACCAAATAACGATAGAGACGATGCTGATATTCCTCGATCAGACGATCGAGAAGTTCGGGGTCGCGCTGGCGCAGACCTTGAATCAGCGTTTTTCTGTCGTCAGCCATCACCGGGGAGAAAAGAAATGTCGATCTTGCAGCGTCGGCGAGCGAACTGAGAGCCGACGACGTTGCGCTGAGAGCGGCCGTGCAACACACTCCACCGACTGCTGTTTGCAACCGGGTGTTTGTGAACGTGGCGTTCATTCTAAACGGTATACGAGTGGCGACGGAAAAAAGACGCAGGGCAGCTTGCCAGCTGCCGACTACAGGTTGTCCATTCCGAGTTGTAATTCTGTATGCGGTGTAACCCGTTCTTTATCAATGCGTTGCCTGACGTTGCGTAGCTTCGCCGTTGTCGTCGGGACGGCCATAGCGACTACAAATTCCAATTGATATCCACGAATTCGACAGCCGTAGTAGACTTGCCGCGAAATCTAGCGATTTTCGGTCTTCCTTTAAGGAGAAAGTCTATGTGCGCAAGTCCAGCTGCTGGCTCTTCACTGATTCTGCTGTGGGCAGGTGAAGATCCTGCGTTCTATCAGACTTTGACCGACTCGCTGAACGCGGCGGGGATTCCTTCGCGAAATATGGCGATCGGTGATGACTCGATCACGCCGGATGCGGATCCGCTGCCGATCGATTGGAAGCCGCGATTTGGATTTGAGGTCGCGGTGCTGTCGGCCGACATGACAGCGGCGCAACAAATTATGGAGAAGTTGCTCGCGCAGGAGCCGGTTGATCTCGAACTTCCCGAGCAGCCTCTCGCTACGGACGAAGAGCGGCCGTTGACAGATGAAACCGAGAGCCATCCGAAAGTCGAAATCTGGAATGGCGGAGATGACAAGGTTTCTGAATTTCTCACGGCCGCGCTGCAAGAAAACGAAATCCCGATGCACATCGAGACGCCGGATGGGCAAACGCACATTTACGTGTCTGCGGCGAACGTAGAGCGGGCGCGAGAGATCCTTCGCGAGATCACGCTCGGCCGACCACCTCAATAAAAATTTCGACGAACGCTGCTAGCTTTTGATTGTGTTCGTTGCCGCGTCCCACGTCGTCGGCGCGTGACGGAAGTACGATTCATTCGCCATGTGGCACGCGAGTGCGGCGTGATGGCCGAAGACGGCATCTTCGGTGACGGTGCCGTTGGTGCGGACCGCCTGGAAGAAATTCCAGAGATGCGGTTTTAGTTCGTCCCACGATGTTCCAGTGTAGGTGAAGCCTTCGAGCGTCGGCTCCTTGCCTGGCTTCGGATCGTTTTCCTCGTGCCATTGTTTCGCGTAGGCGGCGCGCATCGCGTTCGGAAAGCTGCCGGTGTAGTAGCTGGGCGAATCGTTCTCGCCGGTTTGCGGCGAATACTTGATGTCGTACTCGGTGACTTCGAGCGTGCCCTTCGAACCGTAGAAGCGGTATGTTTCGGGCGATGCGCCCCCGAGATTCAGGCGTAGATAAACGGGCGCTTGCAGCGATGGATATTCGTAGAGCGCCGCGTGAACGTCGGGCATGTTGCGGCCGTCTTTCCAGCGAATGATGTTGCCGAGCGCCTGAACGCGATTCGGCTGCTCGTTGATGCCGAGCATGAACATCATGCCGCTGACCAGGTGAACGAGGAGATCGCCGGCGACGCCGGTGCCGTATTCGCGCCAGCAGCGCCAGCGCGCAAAATATTTCGGTGACATGTCGGGGTCCCAAGCGCGCTTCGGCACCGTGCCTTGCCACGTTTCCCAATCGAAATTTTGCGGTGAGAGTCCGGGAGGCGTCGGATATTCCCACGCGCCGTTCGGGTCGTTGCGGCCGTAGGTGCCTTCGACGAGCGTCAGCGTGCCGATTGTCCCGTGCGCCAGAATTTCTCTTGCCTTCGCGCAAATCACGGAACTCACGCGCTGCGATCCGATTTGCACGATCTTGCCGGTTTCTTTTGCGGCCGCGACCATCTCGACACCGTCGGCGGCAGTGTGCGACATCGGCTTCTCGCAGTAGATCGGCTTGCCGGCGCGAACGGAATCGACCACGACCTGCTTGTGCCAGTGATCGGGGACGGCGGCGAGGATGCAATCGATCTCTTTATTGTCGAGGAGCTCTTTGTATTTTCGCGTGGTGAAGAGGTTTGGCCTTCCGGTAATTTCGCGCGCGAGAAGGTGACGTTCGTCGTAGAGATCAGCGGCGGCGACACATTCGCCGCCGGGAAGCGCGATAGCGTTAGAGAGGACGCCGGAGCCTTCCATGCCCACGCCGATGATGCCAAAGCGAAGACGATCGCTCGGCGGAACATTCTTGGGAAACGCGGAGGCTTCAAGGCGGTGATCGGGGAGTGCGATCGCGTTCGCGGCGGCAAGCGCGCCTGCAGTGGCAGCGGTGCGTTGGAGAAATTGACGGCGTGTGTAGTTGGATTTCATGGCAGCTGGGCTCCTGCGAGAAAGTGAAATCGTGAATACGAGTCAGTTTGGACCGCGCAAAATTGTGCCGCGACCTCGGCGAGTTGATGTACGAGGAATCGTGATGTAAGAGACATCAGGGAAGTGGACCGACGGCGACTTCCTTAAAGAAGACGATGTCGTTGTCGCTGTGATTCTGCAGGCCGATGTAGCCTTCGTCGGGGCGGCGGCCGTGTTGGGGTTCGAAATCGAATTTGCGGTCGGGCACCGGGCCGCCTTCGGTGTAGTCCGTGACGCGAACGCCGTTTACCTCGACGATCGTGCGCGCGCCGTTCAGCGTGATCACCATCGTGTTCCATTCGGGACCCGGTTTGCCGGGACGCGCGAGCGGTTTCGTCAGCGAGTAGAGCGTGCCGGTCACGTGGTATTCGTCTTCTTTCGAATCTTCAGGCTGATTGTCGATCTGGACTTCGTACCCGTAGTGGACGGGCATCCACGGTTCGCGCGGCTCGAGTGGAATGCGGATGAAAACGCCGGAGTTATCGTTGTGGTCGCGCATTTTGTAAACGACACGGATGCGGCAATTGCCAAATTTTTCTTTCGTCCAGTACAGCAAACCCATGCCGCCATGCGTGCGGATCAGTCCGTCTTCGACGGTGTCTTCGCCGGGGCCGACATGCTTCCAGCCATCGAGATTTTTGCCGTTGAAAAGCTGGCGCCACTGTTCGGCTGGTGTTGGATTCGAATGTGAGTGATTCGGAAGGGCGAGAAGAAAGACAACCGCTGCGACAGAGAGCAGGGAATTACGCGCGATCGAGCTCATCTTGGAGGCTCCTGGGTACCGGCGGGTATCCTAGACCAGCGCCGCCCACGGGGCAAATAGAAATGGAAAGGGGCGCAGTTTCCTGCGCCCCTCGTACTGATTACATCTCTTATAACGCCGGCTACTGGATCTAGTGCGCGGTGCTGCGGATCCGCATGCTGTAGAAGCTGCGGTAGACGAAGATGAAGGAGACGGCGAAGAAGACGGCCGCGAGGATGTGGGTCAGTCCTTCGCCCTGGGATGCGGTCAGTTGCACGGCGAGTTCGACGGCGAGCAGGCCGAACAGCGTCGTGAACTTGATGACCGGGTTGAGCGCGACGGAGCTGGTGTCCTTGAACGGGTCGCCGACCGTGTCGCCAACGACAGTGGCGTCGTGCAAAGGCGTGCCCTTCTGCTTCAGCTCCACTTCGACGATCTTCTTGGCGTTATCCCATGCGCCGCCGGCGTTAGCCATGAAGATCGCTTGATACAGGCCGAAGATCGCGATCGAGAAGAGATACCCGATGAAGAAGAACGGCTCGACGAACGCGAAGGCCAGCGTCGCGAAGAACACGGCGATGAAGATGTTGAGCATGCCCTTCTGCGCGTACTTCGTACAGATCTCGACGACCTTCTTGCTGTCCGACACGCTCGCAGCGACGACGCCATCGAGCTTGATGTGCGCCTTGATGAATTCCACCGCACGGTAGGCGCCTGTCGTCACCGCTTGCGTCGATGCACCGGTGAACCAGTAGATCATCGCGCCGCCGGTGATAAGGCCGAGGACGAACGGCGCGTGAAGCAGCGAGAGCTTGTTCACGTTTTCGGTGAGGCCGTGGGTCAGGGCCATGATGATCGAAAAGATCATCGTGGTCGCGCCCACGACCGCCGTCCCGATGAGCACGGGCTTGGCGGTGGCCTTAAAAGTATTGCCGGCGCCGTCGTTGGCTTCGAGCATTTCCTTGGCGCGTTCGAAATTCACGTCGATGTTGTAGTCTTTTTTCAGCTCAGACTTGATGTTGGGAACTTGTTCGATAAGCGAAAGCTCGTAGACGGACTGCGCGTTGTCGGTGACCGGGCCGTAGGAGTCGACCGCGATCGTCACCGGACCCATCCCGAGGAAGCCGAACGCGACGAGACCGAACGCGAAGACCGGTGCCGCTATCATCTGGGCGCCCAAGCCCAAGTTGCTGATGAGATAGCCGACGGCCATCAGCACGACCATGGCGAGGCCGATGTAGTAAGCCGAGAAATTGCCCGCGACGAAGCCCGACAGAATTCCGAGCGACGCGCCGCCTTCTTCGGCGGAGCTGACAACTTCCTTCACGTGGCGGGATTCGGTCGACGTGAATACCTTGACCAGTTCCGGGATGATCGCGCCTGCCAGAGTGCCGCAGGAGATGATCGTCGCCAGCTTCCACCATTGCGTGCTATCGCCGCCGAGGATCGGAATAATTTCGGCTGAGACCGCATACGTGAACGCGATCGAAACGATCGAGGTGATCCAGACGAGCGAAGTGAGGGGCGCCTCGTAGTTCATTTCATCGGCACTGCCATACTTGGCTTTGGCGATGGCGGTGTTGATGAAGTATGCAGCCGCACTGGCAACGAGCATGACGATGCGCATCACGAAGATCCAGACCAGCAACTGAACCTGCACCTTCGGATCCTTGACGCCGAGAAGAATAAAGGTGATCAGCGCGACGCCAGTGACGCCGTAGGTTTCAAAGCCGTCCGCGCTGGGTCCGACCGAGTCGCCCGCGTTGTCGCCCGTGCAGTCCGCGATAACGCCAGGATTGCGCGCGTCGTCTTCCTTGATCTTGAAGACGATCTTCATCAGGTCGGAGCCGATGTCGGCGATCTTGGTGAAAATGCCGCCCGCGATACGCAGGGCCGCAGCGCCGAGCGATTCGCCGATGGCGAAGCCGATGAAGCACGGTCCAGCGTAGTCACCGGGGATGAAGAGCAGAATTAGCAACATCATCAGCAACTCGACGCTGATGAGCATCATGCCGATGCTCATGCCGGCCTGGAGCGGCGTGTCGTAAATAGGATAGGGCTTGCCGCGAAGGCTGGCGAAAGCCGTGCGCGAGTTGGCGAACGTGTTGACGCGAATGCCGAACCAGGCGACGCCGTAGCTACCGGCGATGCCAACGAGACTGAAGAACAGAATGATGGGGAGCGTCACCGCGATCGACTTGCCGGGAACCGGAGCGAGCACGCCGAAGTACAGAATGATGACGACGGCGATGAACAACCAGAGCAGCATTAGGAATTTGCCCTGGGTGAAGAGATACGTTTTGCATGTTTCGTAGATCAGTTCGGAAACGTCGAGCATCGAGCGATGCACGGGCAAATTCTTCAACCGGCTGTAGATGATCAGGCCGAACGCCAGTCCAAAGATGCAGAAGAGGATGCCGAACAGCAGCAGTTTGTGTCCGTCGATACCGAGAAACGAAACCGAGGAGAGATCCGGAAGCTTTAGAGCCGCTTCACCGCCGGGTTCTTCCGCGGCTTGCGCAGCGAAAGACTGCACCGCCGTCAGCAGCGATAGCGTCATCGCTACCGCGGCAAATTTTGCCATTCGACATGCCAGTGACCGGGCACTTGTGAGCCAGGTGCGCATCGACACTCCTCCAGTAATCGGTACCAAAATGTAGGCGAACTGAGATCGAGTGGCCGTGAAAACGGCACACTACCCTGAGCGAACAGACCACTGCTACTAAAACTTTCGAAATTAACCTCGTTAACGCAGGACTGGAACCTGTCACCAGAACGCTGACGCCCTGACCTACCCGGCAGGACGTTTCGCAGCACGCTGGGCGTACGACGAACCGCTAAACAAAGTGTTGTTTTTATAACATTTACGCGGAAGTTGGTCAAACGAGACTGGGGCTCAAAAAGCGAACTTCCTGAGGAAAACTGACCGATCCGAGCCGCCTCTGGCTGTGTGTCAAATCGTCGCCGAACCAGCCGACGAGGCTGCCTCCTGAGTGGCCTGCATGCTACTATTCAGCGACTGCAAAGAGCCCATTCGGTTGGCTGTAGGGGAGAAGCGGGTTAGGCTGAGGCTGTACACCTTTGGTGCGGGGGATCATGAGTACTCAGGTGATTGGAGTGGCCGGCGGACCGGTCCAGGGCGGCGCTTTGGGCACCGTTGAACCCGACGGGTTGCGATATGACTGGACTCGCGACGAAGTCGCGGCGATTTACCAGACACCGCTGACCGAATTGGTTTTCCGCGCGCAAACCGTTCACCGCGCGAACCACGCTCCCGACCGCGTTCAAACCTGCCAACTGCTTTCCATCAAGACCGGCGGCTGCCCCGAAGATTGCGCCTATTGCCCCCAGAGCGCGCATTACGACGCTCCAGTTGAGCGGCAAGGCTTGCTCGACGCGCAGCACGTCATCAGCGTTGCGCGCGACGCCGCCAATCGCGGCGTAACTCGCTTCTGCATGGGCGCTGCATGGCGCCAGGCGCCCGAAGGCAAAGAGTTTGACAGTGTTCTCGAAATGGTGCGCGGCGTCTCGTCGTTGGGGATGGAAGTCTGCTGCACCCTCGGCATGCTCAACGAGGGCCAGGCCGCTAAACTTAAAGAAGCCGGCCTCACCGCCTACAACCACAACCTGGACACCTCTCCCGAGTTCTACGGCTCGATCATCACCACGCGCGTGTACGATGAGCGCTTGCGAACACTTGCAGCGGTACGCAAGGCAGGCATCACCGTCTGCTGTGGCGGAATTCTCGGCATGGGCGAGGGCGAAAACGATCGCATCGGCTTGCTGCAACAACTCGCGTCGTTAGCTCCCCATCCCGAAAGCGTTCCAATCAACATGCTCGTTCGCGTGGAAGGAACGCCTCTTGCCTCCATGCCCGCGCTCGATCCGCTGGAAATGGTTCGCGCCATCGCGACCGCACGCATTCTGATGCCGAAATCCCGCGTGCGTCTCGCCGCCGGCCGCAAACAATTGTCGCCCGAAGCCGTCACGCTCTGCTTCATGGCCGGCGCAAACTCAATTTTCGTCGGAGAGAAGTTACTGACCACACCGAATCCAGGGCCGGATGAAGACGAGCAATTGTTGCAAACCCTGGGATTGAAGCCACTCGAATCGCATGCCAACTGAATTTCACAGAGCATTCCAGCGCGACATGCAAGATGGCCTTCGCGACCTGGAAAGGCGGGAGCAGCGCCGCACACTCGTCGAGACGCCAGTGCTCTCGGGCGGCGACGGTTCGCGCGCCTCCGTGAATCTCTGCTCCAATGATTATCTCGGCTTGTCGGGGTCCGACGAACTGCGCGCTGCGGTGGCGGAAGCCGTTCAAACGGCGCCGAGAGTTGGCGGCACCGGCTCACGCCTGCTTTCCGGTCATCTGCGCGATTGGGATTCGCTCGAGCAAGAATTCGCCGCCTTCGCTGGTACCGAATCCGCGCTGTACTTCGGAAGCGGCTACGCCGCAAACGTCGGCTTACTCACTTCGATCCTCCAAAAAGACGACGTCGTCTTTTCGGACGAGCTGAATCACGCCAGCCTGATCGATGGCATGCGCCTCTCCGGCGTCCACAAAATAATTTACCGCCATCTCGATCTCAACGAACTCGAGTCCACACTCCGCAGTACGACGCGGAACCCAACCGCCCGCAAATTTGTCGTCACCGAATCCATCTTCAGCATGGGCGGCGACATCGCCAACGTCACCGAACTCGCCAATCTCTGCGCGCGCCACGGCGCCGGTCTGATCCTCGACGAAGCTCACGCCATCGGCGTCCACGGCCCCAACGGCCGCGGCATCGCCGCCGCAGCGCAACTCACCGGCGAACTCATCGCAATGACCCACACCTGCGGCAAAGCTCTCGCCAGCGCCGGCGCTTTCGTCTGCGGCAGCGCCACCCTGCGCGACCACCTCATCAATCACGCACGCACTTTCATCTTTAGCACCGCCATGCCGCCCTACATGGCCGGACAAATTCGCGCCGCCCTCCAAATCGCGCGCCGCATGGATTCCGAGCGCGCCCAACTCCTCGCGAATGCACGCCGTCTTACTACGGAACTCCGATCGCGAGGCTACGACACCGCCGCTTCGTCATCGCAAATCATCCCGATCATCGTCGGCGCCAACGACGAAGCCATCGCCGCCGCCGAATTCCTGCAAACCGAAGGCTTCGCCGTCCGCGCGATCCGCCCGCCGACCGTCCCGCAAAATCGCGCGCGCCTGCGCCTCTCGCTCACGAGCGCCATCGCTGCAACCGAGCTCGATCGACTAGCGAACTGCCTCTCATTATGGCGAACCCAGCGCATCCCGCTGGCAGCGGGGTGTTCGTGAGGAATCACTTTTTCATCACCGGCACCGACACCGGCGTCGGCAAGACGACGCTCTCCGCTCTACTCTGCGCCGCGCTCGACGCCGTCTACTGGAAGCCGATTCAAACCGGCACGCTCGAAGGCTCCGACCGCGTCACCGTGATGCGCCTCGCCGGCATCGGCACCGATCGCACGCTCGACGAGGTCTACAAATTCGTGCCACCCGTTTCCCCCGATCTGGCAGCGCGTTGGGCCGGCACCGAAATCGATCTGAACCGCATCACCTTGCCGACCAGCCTTCACAACGATTGGCTCGTCGTCGAAGGCGCCGGCGGCGTTCTCGTCCCCATCAATCAAAAGCAATTCATGCTCGACATGATGGTGAAATTCATGCTGCCCGTGATCCTCGCGGCGCGCAGCGGCGTCGGCACCATCAATCACACGCTACTCACGCTCGCCGCGCTCCATGCGGCAGAATTGCCCGTCCACGGCGTCGTGCTCATCGGCGATCAAAATCGCGAAAATCGCGAAACCATCGAACGCTTCGGCCATGTTCGCGTGATCGGCGAAATCCCGCGCCTCCCAAATTTGCATCGCACTGCGCTCATGCAAGTCTTCATGAACAATTTCGATCGCGCCGCCTTCGCCCAATAATTTCCTCGCCGAAACATTTCCTGAGACAATTTCCATCGCACCATCGAATCTATGTCCGGGCGCAGCACCCGCTGCACCCCATCTCGGCAGGATCCAAACAGTTGTCGTGATCGGTTTTCACGTTTCACACGTTGGAAGTGTCACCAATGCCCAACCCCGACTGGCTCAATCTCGATCACGTCTGGCTGCCGTACACGCAAATGAAAACGGCTGGCCTACCGGTCCCAGTTGTCTCCGCATCAGGCGTGCGACTCAAGCTTGCCGACGGCCGCGAACTCATCGACGGCATCTCGAGCTGGTGGACCGCCTGCCACGGCTACGCGCACCCGCACATTCTCAAAGCAGCGCGCGAGCAACTCGAAAAAATGTCCCACGTAATGTTCGGCGGCCTCGCCCACGAACCCGCCTATCGCCTCGCATCACGCCTTGCAGGAATGTTGCCCGCCAATTTAAACCACGTTTTCTTTAGCGAGTCCGGCTCCGTCGCCGTCGAAGTCGCCCTGAAAATGGCCGTTCAGTTCTGGCTGCACCAAGGCGAACGCCGCACAAAATTCGTCAGCTTCCGCGGCGGCTATCACGGCGACACATTCGCCACGATGGCCATCTGCGATCCCGAAGAAGGCATGCACAAACTCTTTCGCGGCGTCGTCTCGGAGCAATTCGTTGTTGACTTGCCCAACTCCAAAGAGAATCGAGTCACACTCGATCGCTTGCTGAGCGAAACCTCCAAAGAAATCGCCGCGGTCATCATCGAACCGCTCGCCCAAGGTGCCGGAGGAATGAAATTCAACGATGCCAGCGTTATCGCGGAACTAAAGAAACTTTGCGAACGCCACAACATCTTGCTGATCTTCGATGAAATCTTCACCGGCTTCGGCCGCACCGGCTCGATGTTCGCCTGCGAACAAGGCGCCGTAACCCCCGACATCATCTGCCTCGGCAAAGCTCTCACCGGCGGCACAGTCCCGCTGGCCGCGACGGTCGCGACCGACAAAATCTTCAACACATTTCTCTCCGACGACGCGGACGCAGCCCTGATGCACGGCCCAACCTACATGGCCTACCCGCTCGGCTGCGCCGCCGCCAACGCCTCGCTCGATCTCTTCGAATCCGAGCCGCGCCTGCAACAAGTCCGCGCGATCGAAACGCAACTCACCGAAGAGCTATCCCCATGCCGCGGCGCAAAAAACGTTCGCGACGTCCGCATCCGCGGCGCCATCGGCGCCGTTCAAATGAACACAACCGTAGATGCGGTAGGATTACGTGCGCGCTTCGTAGAAAAAGGCTGCTGGATCAAACCGTTCGGCGACATCATCTATCTGACGCCGCCGTTTGTAATCGAACCGAGTGATCTGTCGAGATTGACGCAAGCAATTGTCGCCGTAGTTCGTGGAAAATAACGGGCGGCGCATCGAGCGAGCGAATCACACCGGGAGGATTTGTTGCAGGGCAACCTGAGCGGTTGGAAACAAAAAGTCGTCGGATTCGCCGCCACCCTCGGTTGGCCCGGCCTCTTCATGATTTCGTTTCTCGATTCCTCCGTGCTGACGTTCCCGGTCATCAACGACCTGCTTTTGATCTCGCTCTCGATGCAAAAGCCTTCGCGCATGATCCTTTACGCGACGGCAGCCACCACTGGTTCCGTACTAGGTTGCGTGTTGCTCTATTTCCTCGCTCTCAAAGCGGGCGAAGCCGCCTTCCAGAAAAAGGCCGGCAAGCGCGCCGCAAAAATCCGTCAATTCGTCGAGGAAAACGGATTCGTTGGCATCTTGATCGCGGCACTTCTTCCGCCGCCGACTCCGTTCAAATTTTTCGTCCTCGCCGCAGGCGTGTTTCGAGTACCGCTTCGCGGCTTCATCACGGCCATCACCATCGCTCGCGTCGTCCGCTATTTTGCCGTCGGATATCTCGCGGTCCGCTACGGCTCGCAGGCGCTGCCATATCTCGCAACCCACAAACTCACCGTCATCGCCGCGCTGATCATCCTCGTCGGTATCAGTTACGCCGCTTCAAAATTCCTGATGTACGAGAAAAAAGTGCTCGAGGAAAAGCACTAGCGCCGCTTGATGTTCCGCGCCCAGACAAGTTCGTCGTTCAAGACCTTTCCATTTGCATCCAGTTCGATTCGCGCCAGGATTTCCCGTTGCGTCTCGCCGATTCCGGCATAGCGAAGGTCGCGCAGCTCAACCTCGTACCCGTCCGTAGTTTCTTCGATGTCCGCTTTTGGGAACTGCGCCGCCACCAAAAACTTCCTCGCGGCTTCCGTGCGCTGCGCCTGTTCGAGTGCCGGCGAAGGTTCCGGCTTGAACAGCGTCAATCCATTGTCGGTATCGAATTGCGAACTCGTGAAAATGCCGACGTCAGGCTCGTGCAGCGCGCGTTCGGTTTCGACGATTCCATGCCAGACAAACGGCGACGCCGCGTCGGCGTATGCCGCGACGCGATGCGGCGCTCCGGTGTCGTAACTGCGATTCTGCAATGTCCCGATTGCATTGCTGTGAAGATCGGCTCGCAATCCGACATAGAGCGCAAGAACGACGAGGCCAACGATCGCCCCGACGCGTCCGCGTCCCCCGCGCGCTTTCGCCCCGATTTCATCGGTCACGAGCCTCGTCAGTTCGGGCAAAAACAGCGCCGCAAGCAAAATCGCGATAATCCACGGATCGATGTGCGGCAGCCAGTCCAACGCAACGCGTTGCCGACTCAGCGGCCAAAAAATCATCGTGCCTTCACCCTGAGCTGCATCCAGCGCCAGATGCAACAGCCCCGCAAAAATCACCGCCGCAAGAAACGCTGCCCGCGGCGCCTTTGGTAGCGCCGGCATCCCTGCCGGCGTTTTTTCCACGCCGCCACCAACACCTTGTGAACTCGCGAAAATGTACGCCACCGCCAACACGCCGCTGACAATTAGCGAAGCCACGATCGAATGCGCATACGTCCGATGCCACTCAATAAAAGCACTCGGACTCACCATCGCACTCACGACATCGATGTTCGCTATGCTTCCCGCAACCACAATCACAGCCCACGCCCGCCACGGCGCCCGCGGCACAAACGCGCGAGCGATGACCAGCGATGCCAGACCTTGCGTTCCAACATCCATAGATTGTTTTGGGCTCAGGCGACTGCGCGAACTTTTTGCGTAACGCCATCCTGCGGAACCAGCAGCCTCAGCGCGCGCGGAACGATTTTGAATTCAATCGGCAGCCGCGCCAACGGCTCGCCGTCAACCTGCGCATAAACCGGATTACTATCCAGCGGTTCGCAAACTACCCGATCGGCCTTCCAAAAATGTACGCCGTCCGTGCCGCGCAGCTTGTTCATCCACAAGCTCGGCAGATAACTCAGATACCGAAACCCGCTCTGCGTCTCCAGCGTCATCAATTCGAACTTGTCTTCAAACAGATCCGCGTCCGTCGTGATCTTGAACGGCCCGCCGTAGTTTTTCGTTCGCCCCACGACCACCAGGGTCGAATTAACCTGCACGTTGTCTGCAATAACCCGAAAATGCGGAAATTTGTATCGCAACACTTCGCGCGCGCCCTGCCACCAATACGCAAGAATCCCAACGCGGGCCTTCAAATCCAGATCGACAGCATAAACGATCATTCCGTCCGGCCCCGCGCCCGCCACGCTCAAAAACCAGCGCTTCTTCTCAGGCTCGTTGACCGGTGTTGCAAGGCCAAGCGCGAT
>Ga0210393_10001257_pt1 | contig 21452 bp, 17 predicted proteins | sample IncBWC27OmetaG_FD_160068 | JGI IMG/M metagenome (GOLD analysis project Ga0210393, IMG submission 160068) | Forest soil microbial communities from Barre Woods Harvard Forest LTER site, Petersham, Massachusetts, United States - Inc-BW-C-27-O ... | reverse complement strand
ACGAGCCATCCCAGGAACACGGCCACGACGGGGTTCACGTAAGCGTAGGTCGAAACTTTCGACGTGGGCACGTGCTCCAGCAACCAGATGTAGGCCGTGTATCCAATCCACGAGCCGCACACTACCAGATACATCGTGGCGCCGACGCCGCGCGGGGTCCAGACAACTCGCGAGAAGTCTCCGGCAAGCCATGCGAACAGAAAGTTCCCTACGCCCGCGGCCAGCACTTGCCAGCCGGTGAAGCTGAACACGTCCATGCCCGACTGCCAGCGCTTCGAGAGCACGGAGCCCAATGCCCATGAGAACGATCCGCCGATCAGGCTCAGCGACGCCCACAGCTCGCGGTGCCCCAGCGTGGTTCTCGAAGTGAGTTCAGGATAAAAAAGAACGAACAGCCCGAGAATCCCCAACGTCAGCCCCGCTTTGCCACGCGCGGAAATGTGATGGTGGCCCAGCAACAGCGAATCGAGCACCAGAAACCACAGCGGAGTGATGGCGATAATCAGCGCGGCCAGTCCGGATGACACCGTCAGTTCCGCATAGCAGAGCGTCAGGTTGCCCCCCATCAGCAAAAGCAGGCCGACCACCGCTGCCAGCGCAATCTGACGCGGCGAATACAAGACTTTGTGCCCGGTCAGCGCGCACACCGCCAGCATCACCACTCCTGCGATGGAAAATCGCACGGCGCACAACAGCGCTGGAGGAATCGTCTGCACCCCGATGTCGATGGCCAGATACGTCGAGCCCCAGAACAGGTACACGAGTCCGAAGGCGAGAATCACCATCCACGGACTGGGGCGCGGTGCGGAGTGCATTGAGGGTGAGGACAAAGGGAATCTAAAACATATCAGACGAGACTGGCGGAGGGTTTGATTCTAAAGTTGAGCGCGGCGTCTTCGTGTCTTCAGTGGCGGATGGTTCACTTCAGCTTTTCGTATTCAGCCTTCGCTGTTTTGAGGATCGGGATGTCCGGATCGGCGTCTTTCCAAGAGGCGAAGAAATCCTGATACGTGGTTCTGGCTTTGGCATTGTCCCCCTGAAGCATATAGGCGCGAGCGAGATTGAGGCGTGCCAAGGGATATTCTGGGGAAAACCCGGCTGCACCCCGGTGATCGAGGATGCGTTGAAACTCGGCGGTGGCTTTGGCGCCATCGCGCAGTTTGAGATAAATCAGGCCCCGCAGAAAAATCGGAGTAACCCCGCCGCCGCGGGGCCCGACTCCCAGTTCGTGGGGCCGAACGGTCTCGAGCGTGCCGATCGCCTCGGAGAGCTGGTTTTTCTCGAACTGCTGAGTGGCCCTGGCTTCAGGGATTAAAAGCGACTGGAGGAAGTGGTTCTCTGGGAACTCATGTTCGACACTGCCAGAGATAGCCGCCGATTGCTGCACGTCACCGATTATTGCGAGAGTCGTCGCACCAAGGGTGCGGGCATCCGGATTATTCGAAAGCGCCTGCGCTTGCGAAAGTCTCTGGCGGGCATCCGCGGGATAGCCATACAAGGCGTCGACGTAGCCTTCGAGCGCCAGAAAATTCGCGGCTAGGTCCTTGGCGCCCGCATTTATGCTTACCTGATCGGCGCGTTGCCACAGCTCGTGCCCGGCCTTCACCTTGCCTTCGGAGTCGTGCCACGCGGCGTTGAACAAAAGCAAAAACGGCTCGAAAGCAGTGCCTTTAGCGAGCTCCAGTTCGTGCTCATGGGCGGCGCGATCGCCGCGCATGTAGGCCAGATCAGTGAGGATGAAGTGCACCGCGCTTCCGTCAGCTTTTTCGGCCACAGCCTGTTCCGCGATACTGTTGGCTTCATCGAAGCGGTTCAGGGCCTCGTACGCACCCGCCATGTTGTCATAGGCATAGCGGTCGCGGGGATTGATGCGGTGCGCCTGGCTAGCCATGTCGAGGGCTTTGTCCGGCTGTCCCAGTTCGGAGTAAGCCAACGCGGCATTGACATAGGGAGTGGTATCGCGCGGATAAGTCTGTCGCCACTGCGCATAGACCTGCAAAGCCTTTTCAGGCTCGATCGTCACTTCGGTATAGTAATGGGCCTGGATGTAGAGCTTTTCCCGCTCGCTGGTGCGATCGCGCAGTTCGTAGGCCTTTCTGACGGCTTGGGCGCCCTCCGCATCGTGGCCGGTGTTGGTGGAAGAGACGCCCAGCGTGGCCCATGCCATGGCGAAGTTCGGGTCCAGTTCCACCGCCTTCTTCAGGTGCGGAATGGCCGCGTCCTCGTCCATTTTTTGATGGTCTTGATTGCCTTGGCTGAAGGCCTGCAGCGCTTCCAGCGAGGAAGTGGTGGCTTCGTCCAGCGGCTTGGCGAACTGCTGCACCGAGGCCAGGGACTCGCCCATCTTTTGCCGCAGTTCGGATGCGGCTTTATCCAGCGATTTCAGTACTTGTTCCTTGCTGTCAGCCTCGACCTGTTCGCGGGCCAGGGTGTCTCCGGTTTCGCCATTGAGCGCGGTAAGGGTGACCACGTAGTGATCGCCCAGGCTCGCAATTGTGCCGGTGAGCATGGCTTTAATGCTCTGCCGCTGGCAAATCTCGCGGGCGACTTCATTGCTGAGGCGCTCATCCGCGGGCCGGCCCATGAGGCGCAAAGCCTCGCGAATCCTTGACTCCGGAACGATGTTCAAGTACGGGGACTGCTCCAGTTGCACGGCCAGAGCCTGTTTCAGGGTTCCGTCGAAAACCGCGTCGCCCGTGGTGTTCACGAAGTCGGCCAGCAGAACGCTGTCTTTTTCCCCCAGCTTGGCGGTTTGCCGCGAGCGCCAGTACAGGCCTGTGGCCATGAGAATGGCCAATAGCGCCAGCGCCGCCGGAACAAGAATTTTCCAGGCTTTCTTTGCTGAAGTGATTCCACTTTGCGCGGCAAGCGTTTGTGGAGTGCTTATTTGCGCGGCGCTGCTTGCGGCTGCAATCACGGAGCCGGAGGATGCGGCTGCGACTTTCGCTGAACTATGAGCGGGAGCAGGCTGCGTGGGCGCGGGCGCGGCAGGCTCTTGCGCGGCTACCGCCGATGCGGAACTCGCGGCGACGGCTCGTCCGCTATCGGTATCCCGCTTCAAGCGCTGCAGGTCGGCGCGAATGTCGGCGGCGTGCTGGTAGCGCAGGTTGCGATCTTTCTCGAGCGCCTTGTTGATCAGGTCTTCGAGCTTCGGCGGCACGTCGGGATTCAGGCGCACCGGCGACGTGGGAGCGCGGTCGAGGATGGCCTGAAACATCAGCGCCGAAGTTTCCCCCCGAAACGGCAGCATCCCGGTCGACATCTCGTAGAGCACGATGCCGAAGGAAAAAAGATCGGTGCGCGAATCGAGTTCTTTTCCCTTCGCCTGCTCCGGCGACATGTAGGCGACCGTGCCGAGCGTTGAGCCGGGGCTGGTCAGATGCTCCTCGATCACGACGCTGGTGGGCGCGGTTACTTCGGGAATTGCGCCCGCGATTCCCCCGGGAGAAGAGGCCGGGGCGGCTTTCACTTTTGCCAGGCCGAAATCGAGAATCTTGGCGTGTCCGCGCTTGGTGACGAAAATGTTGGCGGGTTTGATGTCGCGATGGACGATGCCTTCGGTGTGCGCCGCGTCCAGCGCGTCGGCGATCTCGATGCCGAGCGACAGGATCGTTTCCAACTCCATCGGACGCGCTCCGATCACGTGTTTGAGCGTCACTCCGTCCAGGAATTCCATGACCAGAAAAGCGCGGCCATCTTCCTCGCCGATGTCGTAAATCGTGCAAATGTTGGGATGATTGAGCGCAGAGGCGGCCTTGGCCTCGCGGCGGAACCGTTCGAGCGCCTGGCGATCCTGCGCCAGCTCCTCGGGCAAGAATTTCAGAGCGACAAAACGGCCCAGCCGTGTGTCCTCGGCTTTGTAGACCACGCCCATGCCGCCGCCGCCGAGCTTCTCGATGATTCGGTAGTGGGAGATGTGGTCGAGCAAGGAAGACTCCGCCCCGAGCGTTGAGCCATGCTAAGGCGCGGACCGGCGGAAGTCAAAGAATCGATCGTGTTCCCGGCTATGGAACCGAGGTTGGCTTACGAAGTTCGATTGCCCCGGGCGCGGACAGATCAATTGTGCAAGGAGCTGGTTTGCGGAAGTCGAGAACCATGTCCACCCAGCCGTCTCGTTCGTCCAGCCTCTTGGCCACGACATCCGAATTCTCGGTCAGGGTCGGAAACTTCTCCAGCGAGCGCACCCACTCGGCGGAGTTATAGACGTCCCCCGGCTTCACGGCGAGATCGTTGAGCACCCGGGCCTTGGTTTCCGCATCCACACCGAGGACCTCCACCGAGCGCAACCTGAATTGCTTCCCTTCACCGACATCGATCTCCAAATTAATGCTGTCGTTGTTCTCGTCAAATACCGTGTCGGGGACTGCCGTGAAATTGACATACCCTTCCCGGCCGTAGACGCGGCGAAGTTCCTCCAGGCCTTTGGAAATTTTCTCGCGACTAAAGATTTCACCTCGCTGTATGAGGAAAACATCACGCAGCTCTGGTTCTGAAAACGCCGTCATGTGGATGAGGCGCAAATCCCCCAGCCGGTATTGCTTGCCCTCTACAAGAACCTTGATGGCTATGTCGTATCGACCCGTGGAGTCTTCGGTTACCGGCACGGCTTTTGCTGTGACCTCAGCTTTGAAGTAACCCTCGTTCTGGTACGCAGCCCGAACCCGTTCGGAAGCTTCTTCGGCCACGCCCGTCATATCGCCTGAGATCGAACTGGTTTCGGCGCGGAGCGCCTTGGTGATCTCCTGGCGGGCTTGCGGCGGCAAGAGCGAAGCGTGACGGAAAAGCACGCGGCGTATGGGCGAAATCGGGCTTGGTGAATTGGGCTTCTCAGCCGGACAGTTTTGCCCGTACGAGGAACCGAGCAGCGCAATAAGGCAGGCAGCGGATAAGAGGCTTCTCAGCACGGCTACACCTCTCAAAACACAGATGCAAGTATATGACGATTGGTTACTCATCGGGAGTTACGCCGCACCTTGCTGCGCGGTTAGAATGGTTCAGTAATTTCCGCTGCTAGCTATGCTGAGCATTGGTTTGTGGCGCTGGTTTTGCCATTCGAGCCATGCAGGAACGAATAACCCAAGTGACGTTAGCGAAGCGCGCTAGCGCATGCCCCACCGAAAAGGAGAGCAGGATGCGTGTTCCAAGAATGCTGTGGTTTGTAGGGCTGCCGGTTCTTTGCGTCGTGGCGATTGCCTCGGGCAATAGTCCGTTTGCGGGCACGTGGAAGTTTAATCCAGCAAAATCGAAGATGGGCGCAAGCGATACGACCACAAGCGACGTGATGCGCATAAAGTCCGATGGCAAAACCATCAGTTTGATGGATGAAGAGGTCGACGCCCAGGGGGTTCATAAGATTTCAGTCAAAAATGCAGAGTTCGATGGCAAAGACTACCCGGTCCAGGGAGACCCGAACTCCGATGTAGTGGCGTATGAACTCAAGGGACCGCGCGAATTCACCGGCACGACAAAGAAGGATGGGAAGGTCACGGCGAAATATACGATCATAGTCTCCGAGGATGGACAAACCACGACGGTACAGTACACGGTCTATTCGGAAGGCAGAAAAACGGAAGGCGGCACGTCCGTTTATGACAAGCAGCCATAACAAGCCGGCTGAAGGTAGAAGGTCGGTCGAAGCCGCCCGTTTCTTTGCAAGCTCCCCGGCCGAATAGGCATCCCCTTTAACAAGGGGGTTACGCCGCACGCCGCCTACAGCTATAATGACTTAGTGATGTCCGCCGTCTGCGATGCTGCGCAACCATCCCAATTCGCGTCGTCCCCATCTGCACCTCGTTTATGCAGATGTGTCCGAGTGCTGGCTACACTGCCTGGTGTGCCCGCGGCGCTACCGGGCGAACCTGCCTTCGCGTCTGCGTCCCAGCCTCTTCGGTAGCGACTAGTCTAATCCTCCGCCTGATTCGCCTCAGCCTACGTACGCCTGAACCAGGGCGCCTGCTTCGAGGTTGCATTGACTGTCCACTGGCCACTAACCACGGGCCACAGCTTTTCGGAGGATCCTAACATGACCACTAAGACCATGACTCTCGGACCCAAGCTCAAGACCGCCCTGCCCGGGCCCAACGCCACGCGCGTGCTCGAGGGCGACACTCAGTATATTTCGCCGTCCTATACCCGTTCTTACCCGCTGGTGGCCAAGAGCGGACGCGGCATCGTCGTCACCGACGTGGACGGCAACGAGTTCTTTGATTTTTCCGCCGGCATTGCCGTGACCTCCACCGGCCATTGCCATCCCCAAGTGGTCGCTGCCATTCAGAAGCAGGCAGCCGAGTTGATCCACATGTCGGGCACTGACTTTTACTACGAGAGCATGGTGACACTGGCGGAGCGCCTGTCAAAGATCGCGCCCATGCCCGGACCGCACCGCATTTACTACGGCAATTCCGGGGCGGAGGCCGTCGAGTGCGCGCTGAAGCTGGCGCGCTACCACACCAAGCGCCAGAACATTATCGCGTTCTTCGGTGCGTTCCACGGGCGCACCATGGGCGCGGTTTCGCTGACCGCGTCGAAGCCGCAGCAGCGCCGCCGTTTCGGTCCGCTCATGCCGGGCGTGACCCACGTGCGCTATCCCGATGTGTACCGCCACACTTCGGGGGGCGCGCAGGAAGCGGACGAGTTCGCGCTGGGCTGCGCACGCTTCATCGAAGAGAAACTCTTCAAGACCACGCTGGCTCCGGAAGAAGTGGCCGCAATTTTCGTCGAGCCGGTGCAAGGTGAGGGCGGATATGTGGTCGCCCCGACCATCTTCATGCAGGAACTGCGCCGCATCTGCGACCGTCACGGAATTCTTCTCGTAGTCGACGAAGTGCAGAGCGGTATCGGCCGCACTGGAAAATGGTTTGCTGTCGAGCACACGGGCGTACATCCGGACATCGTCTGCATGGCTAAGGGCATCGCGTCGGGCATGCCGCTGGGCATCACGATGTCGCGCGCCGACGTAATGGATTGGGTCCCGGGATCGCATGCCTCCACTTTCGGCGGGAATCCGGTTTGTATTGCCTCGGCTCTGGCTACGCTCGATGTGATCGAGAACGAGCGCCTGCTCGCGAACTCGACCGCAGTGGGCGACCACATGCGCAAACGCATGGCGGACTGGCCTTCAAAGCTGAAGCTGGTGGGCGACGTACGCGGCCGCGGCCTGATGATCGGCGTCGAAATCGTGAAGGACAAAGTCACGAAGGAGTATGGCGCCGCCGATCGCGACCGCATCGTCGAGCTGGCCTTCGAGCGCGGCGTTCTGTTTCTGGGCTGCGGTCCAAGCACCATCCGGATCTGTCCGGCCTTGATCGTGACCAAGGACGAAGCCGACGTGGCTGTGGATGTGCTCGAAGACTGCATCAGGATCGTGGGCAAAGACGCGTAGGGGTCCGTGGATGCGATCTCCGGACCAGTCCCGAGAGCGAACCTGGATTGTGGGATAAACGACGGTTGTGACATCTGTCACAACCGTTTTTCATTCCCCGGCAGTAGATTTCCTCAACGACCGGCATCCACACCCGCATCGAGGACGCCTCAATCCTGTTCCCCGGCCGCCTCACCCACGCTGCCATCCGCAGCCTCGACTGGCCGGCACGGCAAACTCTGCCGCCCGACAAGAGGCCGGCGCAATCAGCGCACCGGGCGGCGTGGCGAAGGAGGGCGCTTGCTCCCATCTTCGCCGCCTGGGTTACGTGATCGTGGCCCGCAACTACCGCACTGCGCGGCACCCGGGAGAAATCGACCCGGATCGGCTGGAGTGCCGATGTGCTTGGTTTTATTGAAGTTAAGACGCGGACGTCGCGTGACCTGAAGACTCCCGACACCGCCATAAACGCCGCGAAGTAGCCGCCCTAGCGCGAGAGTACCTCCGCCGCCAGCCACCGGCGTGGCAATGGCGGTTCGACATCGTGAGCGTATACTATCGGCAGTCGTCGGCCCGCCAGCCGCAAATCGAAGTGTTTCGCAATGCCTCCCTCTCGGCGTAGAATATCGGTTTTGTTGATGGAAAGGATTCGGTAGTGCCTGAGCTGAGAAAAGATCCCATTGTGGGCCGCTGGGTGATTATTTCGACCGACCGGGCCAAGCGTCCCACCGACTTCATTCGCGAAAACATGAAGATCAAGGGAGGATTTTGCCCTTTTTGCTATGGCAACGAGGGCAAGACTCCGCCTGAGATTCAGGCTTACCGGCCGAATCAAAATGGCGGGCCCGCGCCCCAGCGCGACACCCCGGGATGGACTGTCCGGGTCGTACCCAACAAATTTCCCGCTCTCGGCATTGAAGGCACTCTGAACCGGCAGGCCGATGGCATGTTCGACCGGATGAACGGCGTGGGCGCGCACGAAGTGATCGTCGAAACCCCGGATCACGCCGCGAGCCTGGCCACGCTGCCGCCCAAGCGCATTGAAGACGTGTTGTGGACCTTCCGGGACCGCATCCTCGACCTGAAGAAAGATCGCCGGTTCAAATACATTCTGCTGTTCAAAAACCACGGGGAAGCCGCGGGAGCGTCGCTCGAGCATTCCCACTCGCAACTGATCGCGCTGCCGATTCTGCCCATCAATGTGACCCAGGAACTGGAAGGATCGAAGCAGTATTTTCTCTACAAAGAGCGCTGCGTATTTTGCGACATCATCCGGCAGGAAATGGACAGCGCCGTCCGTGTAGTGGCGGAAAACGAAGACTTCCTGACTCTGGCGCCCTATGCTCCGCGCTTTCCCTTCGAGACCTGGATTCTGCCCAAGCAGCATGAGTCGGCGTTTGAGAACTCGTCGTCGCACATGTTTGAAAACCTCGCCCGCGCACTGAAGACGCTGCTCACCAAGGCTGACCGAGTGCTCGATAATCCGCCCTACAATCTGGTAATCCACACTTCGCCGGCGCAGGAACCCACCAACGACCACTACCACTGGCACATTGAGTTCATGCCGAAGCTCACCAAGACGGCGGGGTTCGAATGGGGAACGGGTTTCTATATAAATCCAACGCCGCCCGAGGAAGCTGCGAAATTCCTGAGGGAAGTGAATGTCGAGGAGCCAGCGGCGGTTCGGGTCTGACGTCCGGAATGGTTCGCGCGGGAAAACAACCACGAAATAAAAATGGGGCGCGGCTTACGGCCGAGCCCCTTTTAAGTTGGCCGGAGAGAGAGAGGCCAAGATCACGCATCCTTACGATGGGTTCGTGAGGATGTCTGACAAGAAAAGGCTAAGGTGCCGCTGTGAGGCGTTTGTCACCAAAATGTAAAATTGCGCCGGGCGCGCAGCAGGTCAGAGCCGCGAACAGAACGGGCTGCATTTCTGGGTTGCAACAGCCCCCATCGTTGCCGCGCGACGCTGGACGTGACTTGCGCCTTTGCACCGGAAGAATGCGGCAAGGATGGAGCCAATGGCTAGGGCACCGGCGTTGGCTTAACGAGTTGACTGTGAAGCTGGTCTTGCTGCTGGCGCTGCCTCCGGCGGTGGTGACCGTGATCTTCCCGGTTTTCGCTCCCGTGGGCACCACGGCAGTCACCTGCGTGTCGGAACTCACCGTAAAGTCGGCCGCCTTCACGCCGTCAAACTTCACAATCGTCGTCTGCGTCAATCCCGTGGCGTCAATCACCACCGGAGTTCCAACCGATCCGCTGGCCGGAATGCGAATCGCCGGGCGAGGGCTGATTTTCGGCGCGTTGGGATAGGAAAAGCCAGCTGCCAATTGCTAACTGCTGGCGTTCAACTCGCGCAGGTGGGTAATGGTTTCGACGATGCGATCCGCGACGTAATCAACTTCAGCGTCGGTATTGAAGCGTCCGATACCGAAGCGGATGGAACTGTGCGCCAGTTCGTCGCTGACGCCGATCGCTCGGAGCACGTGAGAAGGCTCGATCGCTGCTGTCGTGCAGGCGGAGCCGCTGGAAAGCGCGATGTCGTTGAGCGCCATCATCAGCGCTTCGCCATCCACGTGCGCAAAGCTGAGGTTGAGGTTGCCGGCAAGCCGTTGCTCTATGGACCCGTTGATGGTGACCTCCTCGAGGCGGCTCATGATGCGGTCGCGCAAGCGGTTGCGCTTGCCGGCGAGGTGGCAGGATTCTTTCAGCATTTCTTCCTGTGCAATGGCGCAAGCCTTACCCAGGCCGACGATGCCGGGGACATTCAGCGTGCCCGAACGCATGCCGCGCTCATGTCCGCCGCCATCGAAGAGCGCGGAAAGCCGCAAACGCGGATTCTTGTTGCGCACATACAAAGCGCCCACGCCCTTGGGGCCATAGAGTTTGTGGCCCGCGATCGACATCAGATCAATGTTCTGCTTGTCGACGTGGATGGGCATTTTGCCGATGGATTGCGCCGCGTCGGTGTGAAAAATCACTCCCCGCTCGCGACACAGTCTGCCGATTTCCGCGATGGGCTGCAGCACGCCAATTTCGTTGTTCGCGGACATGATCGATACCAGGACGGTCTTGTCATCCCGGGTTTTGCCATCCCTGGTCTTGCCGTCGAGGGCGCGCTGCAAATCTTCGAGGTCGATCAGGCCATCTTTTTGCACCGGCAGGTAAGTGACGCGGTGTCCGTTTTTTCCCAGATGCTGGCAGGTGTCGAGGACGGCTTTGTGTTCGGTGACCGCGGTGATGATGTGGTCACCCTCTTCGCGATACATCGCGACCGCCCCCTTGATGGCAAGGTTGTCACTCTCGGTGGCACCCGAGGTAAAAACGATTTCTTTGGGGGTGGCGCCAATCAGTTTCGCGACGCGCTCCCGCGCGGTCTCGACGGCTTCTTCCGCGGCCCAGCCGAAGGAATGATTGCGGCTGGCAGCGTTGCCGAACTTCTCGATGAAATACGGCAGCATCTCTTCGAGCACCCGTGGATCCATGGGGGTGGTGGCGTGGTTGTCCAGGTAAATGGGGAGCTTCACCCCGGGCGGGACCGAATGCGGGGAAGTCTGGGAAGGCCGCGTTGGGGCGAGCGCCTGCGGAATCTTTGCGTCCGTGCTCATGAATAACTCTCCTGCAGCAAGTTTCAGCGATTGCCGTCGCCCATGAGTCCTATGATTGACGAGTCTACCGCCGAGTCGGGTGCAGGGCAATGCTCTGAGAAGCCTGCTCTGAGAAGCCTGGACGGAGCGGTGAGTGAGCGGTAACTATTGAAGACTGAAGGGCTTGCATGCGGCAAGTCCGGCATTCGAATTCGCTGACCTTCACACGCTGGACCCCGGTCGACATTCCGGAATGCGGAAAATTCACCGCGAATGCGCGTAAATGGGCTTGACAAGCCGTTAAGCGGGTCTAAAATACCGGAAATTCCGGCGCATTTGTGCCTCCGTCTCTATTTGTTGAGGAACCCTTCCGGATTTATGACTTCCAAGTCGCCCACTCCCCCTCAAAGCGTAGACAAGAAACCACCTTGCAAGCATCCACGTGTGCAAATTGTGAGCCGCGACGAAGACGCTGAATTCGTAGAATGCCTGGAATGCGGCGAAATCTTCGACTACAGCGAACTCAAGGACATGAGTATCGAGGAACGAGCCCAAAGCACCGACATCTGACTCCCAGTCAGCAGCAGTGACCAAGGTGACCTTTCGATTCCGCTTTCCGGTTGTTGCAGGCGGCGGACGCTGCTATTGTCCCGCCATGGGGGGCGTGTGTGTGTGTCCGCTGGTCTCCCGTCCCAATATGCCTGCCGTCGCCCTCGTTGTCGACGATTCCATGCTGATCCGCTATACGGTAAGCCGTCTTCTGGAAGAGCAGGGATTCACGGTGGAATCGGCCGGGAATGGTGTTGAGGCGCTCGAAATCCTGAATCGTGTGCGGCCGGACCTGATTGTGACCGACCTGCAGATGCCCAAGATGTCGGGTCAGGAGCTGATTGCCGCCGTCAAAAGCAAGCCGAAAACGGCGCAGATTCCCATTATCATCATCGCCAGCCAGTCCAGCAGCTCCAAAGAAGCTGAGAAGCTCGCCAACTTTTTCGTGTACAAGGACATCGACATTGAAGACCAGTTGGACAAGGCGCTGAAGGCGTTGCGCACCAAGACGCGCGCGAAAAAGCATTCTGCGACGAAATAGCAATTTGCCGCACATCCACTCGGCCCCACAAACAAGGCTCACCGCTAAAGTCGCATTCCAGCCTCAGCCGAAAAATCAGCAGGCGCAAAATCCTTTGACAGAAACTTGGGATAGGCAGCGGCGGCGATCATGGCCGCGTTGTCGGTGGAGAGCCGGAGCGACGGGAAATAAACGGGGATGCCCTCGGCGGCGGCATTGCGGTCAAAGGTTCGCCGCAGCTCGCTGTTGGCGGCCACTCCGCCGGTGACGAAGAGCGTGGCCACGTCGAAAGCCCGTGCCGCCGCCAAAGTTCTCGCCGCCAGGTCTTCCACGATGGCGCGCTGGAAGGACGCTACGAGGTCGAGGGTTTGTTTGTCGCAGCGGGCGAGGTAGTCCTCGAACCGGGGCTTGGGGATGCTTGCCACGGCCTTGCGGCGGAGTTCGATGGCGGCCTGCATGTGGTGGGACTCGACGTAGCGCAGCACGGCCGTCTTGATGCCGCTGTAAGAAAAATCGAAACGAGGACGATCGGCGCGGAGACGATCTGCGTCAGGTTCGGCGTTCGCATGAGTTCCTGCGCGACGGTCGCGATGTTTGATCTGTGCTGGAGGAAACTTTACGGCTCGGGGATCGCCGTGGGGAGCGAGGCGATCGATGATGGGGCCGCCGGGGTAGCCGAGGCCCAACAGTTTGGCAACTTTGTCGAAGGCCTCACCGGCAGCGTCGTCGCGAGTGTGGCCGACATTTTCGTAAGTCCAGCTTTCGCCCTTTTGTTCCGCCAGATACAGATGCGTGTGGCCTCCGGATACGACCAGAGCCAGCACGGGAAACTGCAACTCGTGGTTGCCCTTCTGCTGCTCTTTATTCTTATTATTATTATTCTGGCGCAGGTCGAGCAGAACCGCATGAATGTGGCCTTCGAGATGGTTCACCGCGATCAATGGCTTGTCGAGCGCGAAAGCCAGAGCCTTGGCATAGCTGATCCCGACCATCAGTGCGCCGGCGAGGCCGGGCCCCTGCGTAACGGCGATGGCGTCGACTGAAGAATAAGTATGGTTGGCTTCGGAGAGCGCTTGCCGCACGACGGGGACGATCGCGCGCAGATGCTCGCGCGAAGCCAGTTCGGGGACCACTCCGCCATAGGGCTGGTGCATCGCGATCTGCGAAGCCACCACATTCGAGACAACCTGCTCGCCCGATCGCACCACGGCGGCCGCAGTCTCGTCGCAGGAACTCTCGATCCCGAGGATGTAGGCAGAGGGCATGGTTTCTAGTTTCTAGTTTCTAGTTTCTAGTTTCCAGTTGCAAGCCGGTCCGGGTGACGCCGGCTGACGCCCAAGCCGCCAGCATGAAGTTATATGATTAGAATCCATGTCCGATTCAGTTAAACATGTCGCGCTGGCGGAATTTTCCACCGCCGGATTCTCGACGACCATCGTACAAAACCTGCGGCAGCGGGGCCATCAGGCATTCCTGGTTGGCGGATGCGTGCGCGATTTGCTGCTGGGGCGGGAACCGAAAGACTACGACGTGGCCACGAATGCTACGCCTGAACAGGTGATGACAATCTTTCCGGAGACCTATGCGGTGGGAGCGCAGTTTGGGGTGGTGCTCGTGCCCATGCCGGAGCCGCTGGCGGAGAGAGACGTTGCAAGCAACGTCTCTACGGAAAACTCTGATCGCCTGGACGTAGGCGCTTCCACTCACGCCCACGCCGTGGAGGTTGCTACCTTCCGCAGCGACATTGGCTACTCGGACGGCCGGCATCCCGACCAGGTTCGCTTCTCTCAGGATCCGCGGGAAGACGTGGCCCGGCGCGATTTTACGATCAACGGGATGCTGCTTGATCCCGTCAGTGGAGAGGTGCTCGATTTTGTCGGCGGACGCAAGGATCTGGAAGCAAAAATTGTCCGTGCGATCGGCGATCCCGAACGTCGTTTTGCTGAAGACAAACTGCGCATGCTGCGGGCGGTGCGCTTTGCCGCTCGTTTGGAATACGCGATCGAGCCGGGAACATTTGCGGCGATCCAGAAGCTGGCTGGCGAGATTAGCGCAGTCTCGCGGGAACGGGTGCGTGATGAACTCACGCGCATGCTGACCGAAGGTCATGCTCGCCGTGCCTTCCTGCTGCTCGATGAGAGTGGCTTGCTGCGTGAAGTACTGCCGGAGATTTCTGCCATGAAGGGAGTGCAACAGCCGCCGCAGTTTCATCCCGAAGGCGACGTATTCGTGCACACGCTGTTGCTTCTGGAGAACCTGACATATCCCTGTTCGCCGGCGCTGGCCTGGGGCGCGCTGCTGCATGACGTGGGCAAGCCGCCAACATTTCGCGTGGCGCCTGACCGCATCCGGTTCGATGGGCACGTTGAAGTCGGCGTGAAGATGGCGGAGGAAATCTGCAAGCGGCTGCGGTTTTCGGGCGATGATGTTGGGCAGGTGCTGGCGCTGGTGGACCATCACATGCGGTTTGGCCAGGCCACGCGCATGAGCGAGTCCACGCTGAAGAAGTTTCTGCGCATGCCGCATTTTGACCAGCACCTGGCGCTGCACCGCGCCGATTCTCTGGCCAGCCATGGCAAACTTGGCACTTATGAATTCGTGAAGGAAAAACTGGCTGCCATTCCGCCGGAGAAGATGAGGCCGGTGCCTCTGGTCAGCGGCGACGATCTGATTGCCGCAGGGCATGCGCCCGGACCGAAGTTCCGCGAAATATTGGAAGCCGTGGAAGATGCGCAACTTGAGGGTCGCCTGGGCTCGAAGGAGTCGGCGTTGGAATTCGTGAGGCGCGAGTTTCCCGCGTAGCGGAAAGTCGCGCGGCGTCGGCCGGCGCGACGGAATGCTAGAATCGGAATCCTGGCCTTCGCGAGTTGCGGATGTGAGTGGCGGATTCGGGCAGCGAATACTGGCCGAAAGGAGTTTTGCTTGGAGCAGGCTGGAGCAGGGTTGGAGAAGGTAGTCGCCGATTCTCTGCGGCGCATGCCGGCGGCCGAAGCGACTCTAACGGCATGGCCGTTGGTGTGCGGGTCGGTGGTCGCGGAACGCACTCGCGCGCTGGATTTTTCGGACGGAGTGTTGCGAGTCGAGGTAGGGGATGCTGGGTGGAGACGCGAACTGCGGGCACTGGCGCCTCGTTACGTGGCGACGATAAATCGCTACACGATCGAGAGCGTTCAGAGGATTGAGTTCGTGATTGCTTCCCCGTCGAAGTGAGTGTGCCTTCGCCAGGAGCAGAATCTGCCGTCGAGATTTCTACGACGATGGTCACTGAACATGAAAGTCACTGAAAAAGACGTTGCCTACGTCGCTGACCTGGCGAATCTGGAACTCACGGCAGAAGAGCGGGCGGGCATGGTGCGCGATCTGAATTCGATTCTGGATTACATCGGCATGCTCAATGAACTGGACACGTCGGATGTCCCGCCGATGGCGCAGGTTTCGGATCGCTATGGGGTCGATGAATCCAAGCAAGGCAGCGAGCGCTTCTCTTATGCCAGCCGCGAAGATGTGCTGGAAGGTTTGCGCAAATCGTTGCCGCAGGAAGTCGCGCTGGAAAATGCGCCGGATGCGGACGGAACTTTTTTCAGAGTGCCGAAAGTGATTGACCGATAAATGCAGAATGCAGAAGTCAGAATGCAGAGGTTAAGACGAAGTTCACTTCTGAAGTTCTTACTTTTGACTTCTGCCTTTTGGGTTTGTTCCCGTGGACCTGACTTCGCTCACCATCGACGCCGCCCGCTCCGCTGTGCAGGAGCGTAAAACCACCGCGTTCGCGGTGGCGGAGGCTCACTACGCGCGCATCCAGAAAGAAGACGGTCCGATCGGAGCCTTCCTCACCCTCTCGAAGGAGCGCGCCCTTGCGCAGGCCGATCGCATCGATCGCATGGCCGCCGAAGGAAAGATTCTTCCGCCGCTCGGCGGAGTTCCGGTCGCGATTAAAGATGTGATGAGCACGCAGGGCGTGCGCACGACTGCGGGATCGAAAATTCTCAGCAAATATATTCCGCCTTACGATTGCACCGCGGTCGCGCGCCTGGAAGCGGCGGGCGCGGTGGTGCTCGGCAAGACGAATTGCGATGAGTTCGCCATGGGATCGTCGAATGAGAACTCCGGCTTCCATCCCGTGCGCAACCCGCGCAATCTGAACCGCGTGCCGGGAGGGTCCTCGGGCGGATCGGCCGCGGCAGTGGCGTCCGACATGGCCGTGGTCGCGCTGGGATCCGATACCGGCGGATCGATTCGCCAGCCGGCTTCGTTCTGCGGGGTTGTCGGCTTGATGCCGACCTACGGCCGTGTTTCACGTTACGGGCTGATCGCGTTCGCGTCGTCGCTCGATCACATTGGGCCGCTGGCCAAGACCGTGAAGGATGCAGCGATTGTGTTGCGAACGATTGCCGGCCGCGATGCCATGGATTCCACCTCGGCCGATGTGCCCGTGCCCGACTACGTTGCCCAACTCGACAAACCGGTGCGCGGCTTGAAGCTGGGCGTGGCGAAGGAATATTTCGGCGAGGGTCTGGACGGAGAAGTGCGGCAGGCGGTGGAGGCGGCCATCGAAAAGTTGAAGGGACTGGGCTGCCAGATCGTTCCCGTTTCTCTGCCGCACACGCCATACGCGATCCCGACCTATTATTTGGTGGCGACGGCGGAGGCATCGTCGAACCTGGCGCGTTACGACGGCGTGCGTTATAGCAACCGGGCGAATGGTGTAAAGACGCTCTCGGAAATGTACCGCCGCAGCCGCGACCAAGGCTTCGGAGCGGAAGTGAAACGGCGCATCATGCTCGGCACCTACGCGCTGAGCGCCGGCTACTACGACGCCTACTATCTAAAAGCGCAGAAGGTGCGCACATTATTGACGCGCGACTTCGAAGAGGCTTTTCGCAAAGTCGATGCCATTGTCACGCCAACCAGTCCGACGGCTGCGTTTCGGCTGGGTGAAAAGTCGAACGATCCCTTGGCCATGTACCTCGCCGACATTTACACCGTGACCGCGGATCTGGCGGGCATTCCGGGGATTTCCGTTCCCTGCGGCGAGACCAAAGAGAAACTGCCGATCGGCTTGCAGATTCTCGGCAAGCATTTTGACGAGGCTACGATTTTGCGTGTGGCGCAGGCCTACGAGCAGGCGCAGAAATCGGCTCCGTGATTTAACGGTTGTGCCGTCTCAGAGCACCGAGTAGTAGCGCTCTCCGGCGCACGCGCGACACAGCAATTTTCCATCCCGCCGGACTTCCCGGCGGAAGTTGATGCCTTCGCCGCAGGCCTCACACACCACGCGCTCGCCTTTGTATCCGGGGAATTCTTCGGGCGGCAGATCGACCTTTACCCACTGCAGTGCAAACAGATCGTCATCGGAAATCTCTCGATAGGCCAGCATCTGCTGCTGGTTCTTGTCTTCGATTTCAGGATGCATCTTGCGGGCGAGAGCTTTGGAAGATTCCTTGGCCGCGATGCGGATGGCCTTGCCGCTGCTCACATCGACAAACGTGGCCGCGACTTTTCCCCAGTCGCGAAACTTCAGCCCGCGCTTGCCCAGTCGGCATCCCGTGACCACGGCAACGGCGTCGGTGGCGCAGCGGTCGATCTCGACGAACGTGACCAACCGCTTGCGATCTTTGCCTCGCGGATCGTCGATACCAAGCTTCTGTAATCCGAGCATCGCCAGGCGCACACCGAGCACCTGCCCGGCGCAAAGATGGCCGTGGGCCTGTTCCGCATCGAGAAGGTATTCGTCGAGGGATTTCATAAAAGCAGCTGTCAGCTCTCAGCTAACACCAAACACCGAAGAACCGACGCTTCTGGCGCCAGCAAACGTCGAGTCACTTCCTACGCCAGCGGATGCCGTCTTTGGTTTGTTCGATGATGATGCCCGCAGCCGTCAGCTCAGCGCGGATCGCGTCTGAGGCTTTGAAGTCACGGGTGTTGCGGGCCGCTTTCATCATGTCGATCTTCTTTTCGATGTCTGCATCCGAAAGCTGGCCGGACTGAATCGTGTCGCGGAGATTTTCGCTGACATCTTTGCCTCGGCCCTCCGTCTGTGCCCAGTCGAAGACCTTTTTCATTTTGGGGCCATCGTCATCTTTTAGCACGGCGAAAATTTCGTCAAACTTGCCGAGCGCCGCCAGCAGTGGAGCAACGTCGTCTCGCTTAATTTCGCCCGCGTCGAAAGCAGCGTTGACGCGACGGACCATTTCGAAGATCGCACCCTGTGCTTGCGCGGTGTTGAGGTCGTCCTCGAGAGCAGCTCGCATGCGGTCGGCGGTTTCGCTCGCCAGCGTCTGCATTTCCTGACCGGCGCCGGCCGGGAAATTTCCCGCGGTCAGTCGCAGACTGAAATTCCGCAAACGTTCCACGGAGACCGCGGCCTGCTTCAGCCCGTCGAAAGTAAAGTTCAACTGGTTGCGGTAAGGGACCGACGCCAACAGGTAACGAATGGAGGACGGCTTGTGCCCTTTCAGCACCAGATCGCGGAGGGTGAAGAAATTTCCCAGGCTCTTCGACATCTTCTCGCCTTCCACCAGCAGAAAGCGGGCGTGAAACCAGAAATGAGCGAAAAGCTTTCCGGTGAGCGATTCGGACTGCGCGATTTCGTTCTCGTGATGCGGGAAAATCAGATCTTCACCGCCGGCGTGAAGGTCAAAACTCTCGCCCAGCTTCTGCATCGACATCACGGAGCACTCGAGATGCCAGCCAGGGCGTCCCGGCCCAATCACCGTATCCCACGAGGCCTCATCCGGCTTCGGCGCTTTCCACAAGGCGAAGTCGCGGGCGCTGTCCTTGTCGTATTCGTCAATGTCGACGCGGGCGCCATCGAGCATACCGCCAAAATCTTTTTTCGAAAGCTTGCCATATTCCGGAAACTTCGCGATCCGGAAATAATACGAGCCGTCCTCGGTGCGGTACGCGATGCCTTTCTCCACCAGTTTCGCGACGAACTCCGCCATCTGAGGAATAAATTCCGTGGCGTGGACCAGCACCGGCTCCTCAATGCCGATCATCGCGGCATCTTCGCGGAATGCTTTCTCGTATTTCGCGGTATATTGCTGGACGCTCACGCCGTCGCGGGCGGCATTGCGGATGATTTTGTCGTCCACGTCGGTGATGTTCATCACATAGCGGACCTTGTATCCGCTCTGGCGGAAAAAACGCTGCAGAAGGTCGACTGCGATAAACGTGCGAAAGTTGCCGATATGGCCGTAGTCATACACCGTTGGCCCGCAGGCGTACATGCGGACTTCGTTGTCTACGAGCGGGCGGAATTCCTCGACCCGCGCGGACATGGTGTTGTAAAGACGGAGCGCCATAGAAGCTTTTCGGGAGGAGCGACGAACCTATGATTCTAGGGGGATATTGGAAATGCGGTCAAATGGGCGTTCGGGAGGACGAGGCTCGTTCCGGCAGGGCGTGAGCGTGTGCCCGCAACCGGTTCTGCACCAGAAGGACGTAGTGCAATGCGGAAATGATGGTGAAAATAAAAGTGGCGCGCAAGCAGACCTTACGCGTGATCCAGACCCACCGCAGGGGCCGCACCTCGAACATCAGGACGAAAAATACAGCAGCGATTTGGGAGAAAGTATTTGCCTTGCCGAAAATGCTGGGGCGGAAATCCCGCAGTCCGGCAATGGCAAACAACACGGCGCTGGCAGCCAGAATCGAAATGTCGCGGCTGAACACTACCACTGTGTATTTCCACGGAATCTTGTGCAGGATGGAGAGCACCAGAAACATCGTGCTCAGCAAGAGTTTATCGGCGATAGGATCAAGGTACTGCCCAAGCAAAGTTTGTTGATGAAGGGTGCGGGCCAGCAATCCGTCGAGTCCATCGCTGAAACCCGCGATTACGAAAACCACCAGAGCCCAGAGATAGCGGCCTTCTACCAGGTGAATCACAATGAACGGAACGAAAATCATCCGCAACAAAGTCAGCTGGTTTGGCGCCGTGAAAATCTGAGAAAGCTTCACGCTCGCCCCCGCTCGGAACCAGTTTGGGCGCCCGAATGACCTGCGTTTTTTCTCGTCTTAGCCTCGCCCGTCGATCCCAGCAAAGCGGAAGGCTTCCGGCCCGTCTTCGCCTGAAATCGCTGGGACAGGGAGGGAATGTCTCCATCTGGCAGGTCGAGTTCGATGCGATGAATGCGGTGCATAGGGAAGAAAACGACCGACGGGGTAAACGGCTCGCCGTCTTTGACCATCACGGCCAGATCATCCACCGACGATAGATCAATACCGCTGACACTCAGGCCTTCCGGGGCTAGCGCCAGAATCATTCCCCAGAATTTATCTCTGGGGTTGCTTAGAGTCACCACCACCAACGCGCCTGGCGAAAAGGGGGCGCACTCGGCGGACGAAGCCTTATCGCGAACAGACGGTAGTTTCTTCACGACGCCATGATTGTCGCCGCACTCGGCAAGGTTTGCAACCGCGGGTTTACTTCGCGGTCGTCCGAGGCAGGCATCCAGCGCAATCGGCCGCCGAGCGCGTCGAAGAAGAGAACGGAGCCGCCCTCCGGCGCTAGATTACGTCACAACGGGGACATTACTCATTCCAGCAGAGCCGAACACTCGCCGGTAGCGCTCCACTTCGGAGGGCAGACCGAGCGCCTTGGCGTAATTATCGGAAAGCTTTACGGCCGGGCGACCCTCCGCGCTCGACACCTTGCAGATCAGGCTGATGGGGTCGAATCCACTGCCGCCCTGCGGATCGCAGCCGCGGAAATCATTGGTCAGCAGGGTGCCCCACCCGGCGCTGAAGCGAATGCGGCGTCCGGGAGTCCACTTGCGGCGATCGAGAAAATCTGCCGCCGCGCGGAAATCGGCGGCGGTTGCGCCTTTCGCCATTACGCCGCCATAGTGCGCATGCAGGCCGAGTATATCGTCGACGTCGAGCGCATCGGAAGCAATGATGAGCTTGGTCGCTGGATCGCGACCGCGGGCCTTCAGCCAGGCGATGTATTCGTCCCCGGCGGCAAAGGGATTCTTACTGTCGACGCGCTGGCCGGTCCAATCTGCCGCCCATTCCGGCGCGCCTTGCAGAAACTGCGTTGTGCCAAAAGTGTCGGGCAGCATGATCCGCAATTCGCCTTCGTAGGTTCTCTGCCACATATCGAGCACGTGATATTGCGCAGCCTTCAGCGATTCGTCATCCGGCGCCAGCGCGGCCACCACCATTGGAATCTCGTGCGCGTTCGTTCCAATCGCTTCCAGATCGTGCTTGTGGGCAAGGAACGCATTCGAGGTGCCGACAAAATTTTGCCCGAGATTCGAAGCCATGGCCTCGACCACATACTCCTGCCAGAGAAAGCTGTGACGTCGCCTCGTGCCAAAATCGGCGAGCCTGAGATCGGGCACGCCGCGCAGCCGCTCAATCTTGCTCCACAGCTTCGTCTTCGCACGGGCGTACAAGATGTCGAGGCCGAACTCGCTGAGCTTTTTCAGAT
>Ga0210393_10001256_pt1 | contig 21471 bp, 32 predicted proteins | sample IncBWC27OmetaG_FD_160068 | JGI IMG/M metagenome (GOLD analysis project Ga0210393, IMG submission 160068) | Forest soil microbial communities from Barre Woods Harvard Forest LTER site, Petersham, Massachusetts, United States - Inc-BW-C-27-O ... | reverse complement strand
TCTCAACCAGGAACAGCACGACAAGGTTGTGGAGGCGGTGATGAAGGTCCGCAAACTACCGATCTACATCGACGACCGACCGGCATTGAGACTCAACCAGATTCGCGCAACTAGCCGGGTGATGAAGGCCACGCACGGCTGCGAGATGATCTGGATGGATCACTTGCACATTACCGGCAGGAACAAAAAACAGAACGAACTCGACCACCTCACGGAAATGACCGGAGGGATTCACCAGATAGCCAAGGAACTCAAAATCCCTTTCGGGGTATTGGCGCAACTCAACCGGGATTTGGAGAAAGACAACCGGCAACCACGATTGTCAGACCTACGATCATCGGGGAGCGCCGAACAGGACGGAGATTGCATCGCGTTGTTGTCACAGGTGACAGTCAAAGAGCGCGAGAAGCTACCCAGCAGGCTCAAGGAACTGGACAAAGGCGAACTGGGCAAGCTGGTGCGCGTGAACCTCGCCAAGCAGCGGGAAGGCAGTGCCGGGCCATATACGAACGTGTACCTTGCGTTTGAAAAGGAGTGGACCAAGTTCCGACCGGTGAAATATCCAGAGACCGAACAGAAACCCGACTGGCACGAAGGCCCAGCCGAACAGTAAACCCAACAGGAGAACCGACCGATGCCAACATTCAAACGAGCGCCCGAATCAGTCAACACGTTAGCAGCCTACATCCTTAACAAGTACGACACTCACAAGCTGGTGAAAGACCTCGGTGTGAAGTTCGATTATGTCATGGCGTATGCCGACCTCGACGGCGAAGGCTTCCCGACTGGGGACGCGCTGAAACACAACGGCGTGAAAGCACTGGGTATCTGTCGCATTATCCCGGTCAAACAGCGCGTGCTGGGCCGTGGAGATGCCGAGATCAGTCTGGACGGCAACTGGTGGGATGAGGCTGGACAAGAAGAACGGGCCGCGCTTCTCGACCACGAACTGCACCACATCGCCATTGCCATCGACAAACAGGGAGCGCCGAAGTACGACGACATCGGCAGGCCCAAGCTCAAGATGCGGAAGCACGATTATCAATTCGGATGGTTCTCGATCATCGCAGTGCGCCACGGACTCAACAGCCAAGAGTGCAAACAGGCATCGCAGATCATGGACGGCGCGGGACAATTCTACTGGCCACAGATCGGCAACGCTGAAAAGAAGCAACTGACCGCCGGTAAGAAACGCCGATAACATGCGGAGAACCCCACAGAGACCCACGGTTGAGTCTGGGGAGGCTTGGCCGTGGGTTTAGTTCAAGGAGAGACAAAAATGGCAACACCATCGGAACGAACAGTGAAGCTCCTGCGCAGCCTTGGATGGACAGTGGGGCGCGTGGAGATGGACATGCGGCGACCAGACCCGGAGAACCCAGGGAAGATGATGTACTGGAAACGGGATTTATGGAACGTGGCCGATTACATCTCGTTTGGACATGGCAGGGTGCTACTGGTGCAGACGACCAACTCAGGCAACTTCGCCGGGCATATCACCAAGATAAACGAGAACCCGATAACGAAGCAATGGGTCGAGAACGGTCAGGAGATTTGCATCATTGCGTGGAGACCGGAGGCCAAGACGCAGCCACGATTGGCTGCATGGGACAGATACCGTAGTGGAGATGAAGTACCATCGTTGCCGTGGCTGAACGACCAGAAAGCGATTGTCGAAGCAAATTGAGGCATTCATAGCAAAAACAAGTGAAGATTCTTCTTGCGGAACCAAGCCACTTCTGCGATAAGTAGCGCGTGAACCGTGACAGGTCATCAAACAGTAAACACTTAATCCCGTCCGTGGTGTGCCATGCCTTCGGGTTTGGCAGTCTATCCTGTCACGGTGACAACATCATGGGCGGGAGATTTGGAGACGGTATGAAAAAGTACTTCGTAAATCACAACGTAACCCAGCAAGACGAGTTCACCAATCAGCGGAAAGTCGCGGCTTTTCTAAGGAATCTCGACACCTTGTCCGGCGTAATCGTTGAAATTGGTCACCTCGAAAATGACGAATGGACATCCGGTAAAAAGATTGGTGGACAAGAGTTCTTGGCTGGCGTCCGGTGAACCTCTGCCCACAACAGGAGAATAGGAAATGAAATACGACGGTACAAATCTAGCAGCGATATTGGCAGCCCATGAAGCGTGGCTGTATGACAACTCAAAAGGCGAGAGGGCCGACCTGCGTTCCGCCAAACTGAGTTACGCCGACCTGCGTTCCGCCAAACTGAGTTACGCCGACCTGAGTTACGCCGACCTGAGTTCCGCCAAACTGAGTTACGCCGACCTGAGTTCCGCCAAACTGAGTTACGCCGACCTGCGTTCCGCCAAACTGCGTTCCGCCAAACTGAGTTACGCCGACCTGAGTTACGCCAACCTGAGTTACGCCAACCTGAGTTACGCCGACCTGAGTTCCGCCAACCTGAGTTACGCCGACCTGAGTTACGCCGACCTGAGTTCCGCCAAACTGAGTTACGCCGACCTGAGTTACGCCGACCTGAGTTACGCCGACCTGAGTTCCGCCAAACTGAGTTACGCCGACCTGAGTTCCGCCGACCTGCGTTCCGCCAAACTGAGTTCTATAAAACAAGACTTCCTCGCAGAAGTCCTGCGCCTCCCAAATGAGCTTGAGTTCCTGCGTCAGTCCATCATCGACGGCAAGATTGACGGCTCAACGTATTCAGGAACATGCGCCTGTCTCGCTGGCACGCTGGCGAAGTCCAAAGGCATCACGAATTATAATGGCGAAGCGATCAAGAACGGACTGGTATTCACCGCCGACAGTTCATCACCGCGAGAACGATTCTTCTTGGCAATCAAGAAAGGCGACACACCGAAAACCAACGGCGCATCCAAAATCGCATTGGAATGGACGGACGAAGCCATTGCGATTCGGGACAACATCCGTAAGACGATGGTGAAAGCGTGACCCTCCTCCAACAAGCCCTAGCGCAGCACGATCTGGAACTGGCCGATGATCTGGTAGAACTGGGAATGGCTGACATGCCGGTAGTGTTGTCCGATCCTGCCGACCTCAGGGAAGCGAGGGGGAGATGAACCAGTGGCGACTACGAACCAAACTGGGATTGTACGTGACACTGGGAGCGCGGGCAGCGGCGAAGTTCACGGCCAATCAAGACGAGGCACTTGTGTTCGACGAGCGTGACAACGAGGTGATGAAGCGGAACTGGTACGAGCAGCTACTTGGTCAGCCGTTGGAAGTTGAACCATGCGCGTCCTGATAGGCTTTGAGTGCAGCGGCGCAGTCAGACGTGCGTTCCGTGCACTTGGACACGAGGCATGGAGTTGTGACCTGAAACTCGCCGAGGACAACGGCGTCCAGCATATCCAAGGCAACGTGTTCGATTACTTGAACGACGGATGGGACATGGGAATCTTTCATCCGATGTGTACACGGCTGGCAAACAGCGGCGCGTTGCGGTTGTACCGTGGCGGCAAGAAGGTAAACGGCATCGAACCGGTGAAGTGGAAGGAGCTTGAGGTTGCCGCCGGACTTTTCTTGGCCCTCTGGAATTGTGGCATCCCGAAGCTGTGCCTTGAAAACCCCATCCAGCATCGTCATGCGCGGGAATTGATCGGTGTGCGACAGACCCAAAGTATCCAGCCTTTTGAGTTTGGCCACCCCGAGAGCAAGCGGACGTGCCTGTGGTTGAAGAATCTTCCGAAACTGAAACCGACGAACATTCTACCGCCGCCTGACTGCGGCTACTGGGAAAACCAGACACCCAGCGGTCAGAACAAACTCGGTGGAGACAACGTGAAACGCGCAGCCAAGCGAGCGCGAACATACCCAGGAATCGCAAACGCGATGGCCGAACAATGGGGGATTGACCCTTTACCGAACCACCCAAACCACCGGGCGCGTGGCTCACTGCCCGGCCCTTGAAAGGAAATAATTTATGACTCCCCAAGAAAAGTTCAGTGCCCAAACGCAAGTAAAGCAGCAGGTGACGGAGATCACGTCCATGGAAGGTTCGGCCATTGGGAAACTAGTGAGGGCCGCGCACAACACCATAGAGATTGCAGACGATGATGGACTGGGGGTGTGGCAGCGAGACCTAGAGTTCTACATACAACCGGCCCTCACCGAGCACGCGAATCTGGTCAAGGCGCTGGAGGTCTGCATTGAGCGGTTGGAGGCCAGCAATCCTCCAGAAGGCTGTCGAACTGAAGCTGCGATCGTACAAGCCCGCGCCGCCCTGTCCTTCAAGACCGGAGGAGGCAAGAAGTGAGAACCGTAACCGTAGAAGTGACGCAGGAGGACATTGATAAGGGGAAGGCCTACGATTGCCTTAAATGTCCGATTGCACTGGCCCTCCAACGTGCAACCGGCGGATTGAGCGTGTGGGTAAATCCCGGCACTTGGAGAATCCGAGATTACTCAATGCGATGGTGTAAGTTTTCCAGTGAAGAGGCGGCTTTCATTGAGGACTTTGATGAAGGAAGACTTGTAGAACCTTTCCACTTCACGGTAGAACTACCGGACTGACTCTTTGACCGACTCCCAAACAATCAGCACCGTAGCTCACTGTCCTGACTTTCCCCAAAATCCTGCGAGATAGCGCCCCACAACAAACCGGCGAGCACGAGGCCCGAAGGTCAGGAGAAGCGACCTCATCGGGCCTCATCCTTTTCCAGCGTTGACACCGACCAGCCGAAGTGCTACCTACTCGAGGTATGGAAGGCCTTGAGAACCAAGGGAGCAACGGGAACGGTGCACACCCACCGGAAGTGCCCGAGATAACCACCGCCTTCCAGTTAGTACGGACAGTTGAACCACCCACCGAAGTAGAGACAAAACTACTCGAAACCGACTGGCCAGAGAACGACGGCCTGAGTAAGACCGAGCGCATCGTCCTGCTGGCATACATCGAAACCAGGAACATCACGGAAGCTGGTCGCCGGGCGGGACTTAAACTCCCCTACGACTACGCCAAGCGGATACTGGAAAACGATAGAGTCCAAAAGGTGCTCAAGGGCCGATTACGCGCCAACCACATCACCATCGACCATGTACTTGGCGAACTCAGCGACCTCGCATATGCCGACATGGGAGACTTCATCCACGAGAACGGCACCCCCAACATCAGGGCGATCAAGCGCAAAGGCAAATTCGTCAAGACGTTCCAATGCAAGCTCACCAAGACCACCAGTGAGGAAGGCGTAACGGAACAGGTGTACGACGTAAAGATTGAGCTACACGACCGCCACGCCGCACTGGTAGACGTGGGCAAGACCTTCAGGATGTTCGGGAACGAGTCACAGGCGGCAGGCGAAGGCGGACAGACAGCGCAGATGATCATCAACCTCGTGGTGCTGGCGGCAGAGCAGGAGCTACCCAAGGAACTAGCGGGCCGGTTATTGATTGCCTTGGGGGAGAAAATGAAGACGGTGAAGGGGTGAGTGCCTTGGAAACCGATGTTTCATGGCAGAGGACCGCGAGAAACATTGGGGTTTTGAGAGACCGATGATTGGCAAAGCTACAAAAAGGCACCCAAAAACGCGCCTTGAGACCCGCAAATCGGCTTATAGAGCGAAATCCTGCTATGTTTCTGGATAAAACCCCCCTCAGTTAGCCACGTGAAACACACCATCGCCAGCCAAGGCGAGAGCCTCATGCAGCGTGGGCGCCAACTGCTCCCCGAGCTTCTGGACCTACCGGCAGACCCCTGCGAATTCCAAACCCAGTGCTGTGTGACCCTGGACGAACGGCAGGCAGGGAAGGTCGAGCGCCGCCCATTCCCTGACTGGTCCTACCTCAAGTACGTGACCCAGACCGTCGACCGGGAACGGTTCGTGCGGATCGACAAGAGTGGGCAAGTGCTCATCTCGTGGGCGCTCATCAGCTACTTCCTACATCAGGTACTCACGAAACGAGGGTATCGACTGGGGTACTTCTGCCAGACCCAGACCAAAGCCGAGAGGCACGTCCAGAGCCGGTTCTATCGGTTGTACCTGAGCATCCCGCCCACGTACAAGAAACCGTATGCGGCGATGAGTAACGGGCGATTCCTGGTGTACCACGACGGCGCCATGATGCCACCTACCTCATTTGTCGAACCACAGGCAGCCGAACAGGGGGACGAAGAGGCGGCGGACAAGATGCGATCAGAGACCTACACGGCGGCGCTATTCGATGAGGCAGCGTTCTACCCGAACCTACAGGAGCTAAGGGAAAGCACCCAGCCACGAGCCGGCAAGATGGTGATACCGAGCACCGCGAACGGCAATAACGACTTTAGACGGCTGGGATTCGGGAATAAGGACAAGCCCGACGAGCGATGCCTTGAGTTCCACGACATGCTGGACCGTGGCGAGGTGGAGACGGTAATGAAAGGGATGTACCAGTGGCATCGGAACGGTTACACCTGCCTGCGAATCCACTACAGCGCCCACCCCCAGCGAGACCCGGACACCGAGGAAGGCCGCGCGTGGATGCAACAGGAGCTATCAGCGTCCAGTCAGCGGTTGATCGACCGCGAACAGGAGATCAGCTACGACGTGGCGGCCGGGATGCCGGTACTGGACAGCACCAAGCTGGTCCTGAGACCGCAGGTGTACGTGCCGGGGTACCCGTTACTGAGAGGGACGGACTTCGGGTTCCGGTTCCCCTTCGCAACACTGGCCCAGATCAGGCCCAAGACGGATGAAGCGGGGAAGATCATCGGGGATAGGATGCATTTCCTGCACGAGTTCACCCTACCCAACAGCACCACGGAAGAGTTTGGGCCGGCACTAAAGGAGTTTACGGACGACCATTGCCCGAGAGCCACGGTGAAGGACTACTGCGACTTCTTCGGAGGCAACCAGCGGACGAGCCGAAACCCCAAGACCGACGTGGAGATATACAACGCCAACGGCATTTACCCCATCAGCAGCCCCGAACCGGTCAAGAAGGGCATCGAGATCATGCAAAAGCTGATCCGCATCGGGGACATGGAGATCGACCCGAACACCTGCCCGACGTTGGTTACAGCCATACGCTCAGGGGTGACACGCGGCGAGACCGGGGAGTTACCGACCGAGCGCGAGAAAGAGGGGATGCACCCGTTTATCGACGTACTGGATTCGGGAAGATACATCGTGACACACGCCTTCCGGTTCGTTAATCTCCAAAAGAGAACGGAGGACGCCGTGAGCCGACCAGCACCCATGCAACAAGCGCACCGGTTGAACAACCCCATACCGATGGGGAGAAGTGGACAGGCATCGGCAGAGGAGAGCAGTGGGGTACGGAGACCCATTGGGTTGGGGGATTGGAAGAGGACAACGAGATGACACCGATTTACTGCCCGGTATGCGGAACCAAACACGGCCAGACCGAGACATCACCGCCCACCGGACTGACGTGGCTACCCAAGCGGTGTGAGGCGTGCGTGACCTTCAGCGGGCAGAGCGACACCGAACTGGCGATCAGTATGTTGCCATTCCTACAGAAGTCACTGAACGCGGACGTTGATATTCAACCGCCAGAGCAAGCAAAAGCCGTAGCATGACCACAACCACCATCCAGCCACAAATAGGAGATACACGCATCAGGACACTCTTTGCATGGCGACCAGTTAAGGTTGGAATTCCAAAGCAAGGCCATAGATGGATTGGGTATGACCATTGTGAGCGTATCGTGCAGAAGTGGCTACAACGAGTCACAGCGGAAGAGCAACTAATCCGGCAGGGGCGCAAGCTGTGGTGGAGGCCGGTGAGATTCGCATGACCAAGCCCGTCACCCCCACCAAGCTGACCGACCCCCCGAAGTGGAGCGCAAACCAGCATGTAAATCCAGACGGCACTTACAAGCTTCCCTTCGAGGACAGATTCTGGCAATACGTTCGCAAGACGGACACTTGTTGGGAGTGGACGGCGGGCGGTCGAAAGCGCTATGGATTGTTCAATCTTGGCGGAGGTAGAGGCCAAATATCAGCGCACCGACTGAGCTACATGCTTATAAAGGGCGAGATACCAGATGGTCTAACGCTCGACCACTTGTGCCGCAACCCAAGCTGTGTGAATCCAGATCATTTGGAACCAGTCACCAGCGGAGTAAATACATTGCGCGGAGACAGTGTTACCAGTGTTAACAATCGAAAAACCCACTGCAATAGAGGACATTCTTTTTCAGGCGTAAATCTGATACTTCGACCAACAGGTGGTCGAGATTGCTTGACGTGCAGACTAGTTCGTTCACGATTGCGTAGCACCGAAGAGACATGGGAACAGGTAGAACAGAAAGTGAAGGTGCTACTTGGCACAGTATAAATCGGTTTGGGCCTCCTGCGAGCACGGGCGACGTAACCGCCGGGTGTGCGTGGAGTGTTGGGAGGCTCGTTTAAACGACCACAGCGACAAGTTTGTCTTTGAGACGCCAACGCAAGAGTGGGATGCGACAAAATCAGCGAGGCTTACGGAAGAATCCAAGGACAAGCTAGTGCAATTCGCCAGTCTGCTACAGGAGATTCCTACTGTTGAGTCACGCCTGACCGACGAAGGCAAGCGACTTCTAGAAGAAGCATCAGAAGCTATGCTTGAATCACCGGCTTGGTTAGCAGCCCAAGAGCGGAAGAACCGGTATGGCAGTCCGGTAATTGATGCCTTTATACCATTACACGACGAGCCGCTGACGTGGGAACGATTCAAGGCTGGAGTGAACCAGCTTGGACTCGGACAGATAATTTCTGAAGGCCCACCCCGCACCAAACCCATTCCCGGCATGATGAGCGTGTCGGACTACCCGTGGAGGAAGTGATGAGCGATACAAAGAGTTGGTATTTTCAACACGTAATCATGGGGCATATTGCGATGTGGGCTGTACGTCAATCGCCGTACCACAACCCCGACAAGCTTGATGAAGTTCTTGCAGCGTGGGAGAAGCGTTCGGCCCATGTGTTCGACAAGAATGGCATGGCGAAGCTGACGAATACCGAGCTTCGGTTGCTGGTCAAAGAGGGATTGATGCAGGACGAGAACTTTTTGGCGTGGAACGAGCGAAGGAACGGCAACCAAGCCCCGTTTAAGTTCACCAGTCGTTACGATGGACCGGGCGATCCTGACGACGACTTCATTGACTTGGATGCTCTGATTGGGAATGTATATCGAACCGTAAGGCAGGAGCGCGAGCGTGACGACGCCTCGTATGCCGAGTTTGAACGTAGCTGGCGTAGGAGTTGGCTAAAACGACACTGGTTCTCGTTGTGGTACAAAATAAACCCACCGAAGATCAGCACGCCGGAGACACCGACCGCATGACCCCTTCCTTCCAGGCGTGGCGAGAGAGGATGCTGAATTACCGACCAGCGACCGATACCAGAACAGATGGGCGGTACGAAGAGTTTTTGAAGCTCGGAAAATACGCCGACCCCTCGGGTTATCCAAATATCCGAAACCTCGTAACCTTGCTCTGGAGAAACGGACACCTGAGATGAGAGACGACGAGACATTCATAAATGCCACGCCAGAACAACGCGAGGCACTGCTGGCCAGAGACATCTTGATCGCCATGAACCACTCGGTAATATGTCAAACCGAAGCCGACGCAAGGATGATGGTGGAACGGGCGTACTGGCAGGCAAAGAAACTATTGGAAAAAGCGAACTAGAATGACCCCACGCCACATCACCTACCTCCGTCCACGGAACAGTCCGCTCATGGCGTTTATGCGAAAGCACAGTAGCGCACCGCTTGGCCGATACAACCGGTTCTTCGCATTGACCGACGAAGAGGCCCATCGAACAGCCAGAATCCTACGACGCTACCGGGACTTCGCGCGGTTCCTCCTCCAAAAGTAGTCCCACCAAGTTGGCACGTTTGTTGCAACGGAAGGCGGTTGTATGCACAACCGAAACCCTTACCGCCAGGAGGCACTTCCGATGTTCCGCAAGCTCATCACCGTAACCGCAGTGGCTATCGTAGCCGTTTTTGTCGCACCCAAACAGGCCAAGGCCCAGTACGCCGCGCCGCAGTTGTACCAAAAGATCGAGCGACTGGCCAAGACCAACATCTACCCTTACGTCGTCAGTCAACCGAGCATCACCATCGGCTCAACATTCACCAACGGGCCGGGCCGGGCGCTGTACTGTGTGACCGTGAAATCCAGTACGGGTATCGGGTTCACCAACCAAGTGGACTTCATCGACCAGACGGACTTGACCACCAACTCGGTAAACTACATTGGGAACACCTCCAACGTCGTGGACTGCCTCTGTATGCCGGCTAGCAGCAATGACGTGCTAGTGGTGAGCACCAACCAAAGCACCGGAGGCACCGGCGTCAGTATCATCGGCAGCTTCCGCAAACAGTAACCACTCCACTGGTACACGCCGATGAGGAACGCGACGGCCATTCTGTTGCAGGAGATCAACGAAGGCGCACGCCACTGGCACGACCAGATGAGCGCACTGGGCAGTGGAGACCTCAACGGCTCATTCGGGCGAGTGTTGGCCGACGCGGAGAACACGGAAGAGGAACTGGACAAACTGTGGCTGGAACTCAGGCGGACGAGGGCGGCCATGCAAATACCGTGGTTCAAGGACACCGATGAAGTGTTCGCGTGTCGAGAGAGCGTGTTTGACGCCATGCTGCATATCGCCCCGGTGAACTGATGGAAGGCACACCCCCAACACAGCAAGCGGCACTGGGCATCAAGGCCATGACCAACTCGGTGATGGACAGCATCCAGAAGCGGGTGATCGGTATGAGTCCGATGAGGTTGAACGAATTACAGAAGGCGGTGCAAAAAGGGATTGAGGACTACGTTGAGCTTGTCAACAAACCGCTCGCGCAATGGAAGCAGCCCGAACAGCCGGCCAATCCCGCTACCGCCACCGCAGCGAAGTAGGAAAATCCCCATCCAATGGCAAACACAACCGTCCAAGGCAGTGCCCGTGTCAGTGATTTCCCCAACCTGCGAGCGGCATTCTGGCCCAAGAAACGGAAACGCCAACCCAAGCTCAAGGGGCTGAACACGGAGAAGCAGCTGGTGAGGAAGTACTCGTGAGCATCGACACCCTCGACCGACCAGAGCCAATATTGAAAGGCAACGGTTCACGAAGTCCAGAGCGGCAAGAACAGGCGTTGGTGGACTACTGCCTTGAGCGGTACTCCGTATCTGACCAGTTTGACCGCCCCTTCAAAAACGAAGCGTGGCGACACTGGCAGCAATTCAAGAGCGTGCTACCGGAGAAATGGCCCTACTACTCCCGCTGGTTTGAACCCGAGACTCAGAACGCCTGTTACGACATTGTGGAAGGCATGATGGCGGCTACGTTCGCCCGAGAACACCCCTTCGACGTACTGGCCAACGACGATCAGGACGAGGTACAGACCGAACTCATGCGGGCCTGCATGGATTACGTGCTCCGGGAGAAGATCAACTACAAGGTGGGGACATACGACCTCGTGCAGGAGTGCGTGATTTACGGTAACGGAGTGATGAAAGATTATCTGGAACCGGAGTTGGAGGTGTACCGGGGAAACCGGATGAAGTACGCCGATAACGGTTTCGGAAGCTTTGCGGCGGGCGTCGAGGAGTCGCGGAAGTACAGCATCAGCGTGTGGCCACGGTCGAGGATCGTCAGCCGGTTCAACTGCTACCCAGCGCCCACGGGGAACAACATCCAGAACATGCCGTACTTCATCGAGCGAGTCATCGTACCGGTCAAGACCGCGCAGAAATTGGGGCAGATGTACGGCTGGAAGAACACCGATAAGTTGCAGGGGTTCATGTCCCTCGACCAGATGGAGCACCAGGCAAGGGGGACGTTCGATGAGATGTTCTGGGATTTGCGGGAGAGACTACGCGCGGTGGGGTACGATGTCATCGACTCCAGCGACGTAGGGGGCAACAACGTCGTCAAGTACACCGAACTACTGATTTACAACGAAGCGCCGGTGGTAGGGAGAGGATGCGCGAGGATGGCGGTCATTGGGGATCGGCAATGGTGCCTCAAGGCGTACCCGGAAAACCCATTCTTCCACAACCTGAAGTCGTACCATGAGATTAAGTTCGCGCCGCAAGACCCGGACTTGTGGCAGGCAGCAGGCGTACCCAAGTTGACGGAAGACATCCAGATGAAGGTCAACGCGCTCAGTAACGGGGCGGGAGACATCATCGAGCGGGCGAGAGGCGGCGGGCAGAAGATTTACGGGCCGGCAGCGGGAGTCAGGCAGAAGAGCGACCTTGACCCGTATCCGGTAGGGGCAATCGAGGTGGACGGCGACCCGGCCAACATCAAAGACCTTCAGTACCCGGACGTACCGCAAGGCTTGTGGCAGTACTTGAACGACGCCAAGGAGAGCCTGAAGAAGACCGGTGGCAGCCTCGACATGGCCGATATGACACCCGGAGCCGGTGGGGATGGTCCACAAGCCGGGGTAGGCAAGCTCAAGATGATGCTGGGAGCCGCGAGTGCCGCCAAATCGTTCCGGTGGAGACTGGCTGAGGAGACTGGTATCAGCGAAGGACTCAACATCGTCGCGCAACTCATCCAGCAGGGAGTAACCAGCGAGCAGAAGATACGGATCATCGGGGAGAACAAGGTACTCAAGAACGCCGGGTTTCAGAAGTTTGCCATTGTGACACCGGAAGACATCGCCGGACGCTGGCAGTTCCACGCGGTAGGGGCCAGCAATGCGTATGACGGACAAACGATGGCGCAACTACTCACGCAATGGGCAATGGGCGTCAGGGAGATGCCGGATGTCAGCAAGCGGCTGAAGCAGATCGACCTCGCCACCGAGATTGCCGAACTGAGCGGAGTACATAACCCGCAACGGTTCCTAATGTCGGATGAAGAGTTGCAAAGCAAGATGCAGAGCGAGCCTCCACCGATACCGCAGAAGGTGAAGGAGTCGTTGAAATATGAGAAGGCCGCGCCAGAAATCCAAAGGCAAATTGAGGCAGCGGACGGGTTCAAGCCTTCGACCTTCGGAGGCAGTTCACCGGGGGAGAAGATCGTAGCGGAGCACCTCAACAAACACGTCGCCGCGAGCATACCCAGGAGAGGGCCACCGCAGAAATGACCATCACCTTCAAGCGCGAGGTTGACCTCAAGACGACCCGGTGTTTCGAGAAGTTGTTCGAGCCGAGTCTTCGACTGTCGTTGAGTGAGAAGCGCAAGCTCATCAACAATGCGTTCGCGGTGTGGATGTTCGTAAATGGAAAGCTCGCTGGCGAAGTGTACGGCCTAGGGGCAAGCATCCTGTGGACGATGGACAAAATACCCGACATGCAACCCAACGGCTCGGACACCTACCTGTACTCCATCGCGGTACTACCAGAATTCAGGGGATTCGGATACGGCAAGGTACTTATGGCGTACTGGCTGGGACTCGTGGGCCAATACTACAAGCGGGCCATCTGGCATTCGACCAGCGAGGAGATGGTGAAGCTATCACACACCTTTGGCGCAAAGACCCATAACACACGCCGTCGCTGGTGCGGGACGAAGAAGAACGCCATCTTCACCACGCTAGACCTGTGAAACCGTTCATTCAACCCAATGACTACTCGTGCGGGGTGTACGCGCTCCGGTATTTGCTACACCTGAAAGGACTGCCATACCGCCACGTCACCCAGAAGGCATTGCAGACCGACAAGAACGGCACCCAACCGACGCGCATCATCGACTTTCTGTATACACAAAGTATCAAGACCACCGCGATTCACCACCTCACGGCCATCAACCTACCGGCACTGGTGCTCTACGAGGAAACCAAGTGGCACGATGGCCACTACGGAGTAATCGTCAGCGCAACGGAAAAGCACATCTACGTGTACGACCCCGGCGACGGCGCTATCAACCGGCACGGCAGAGCGACCTTCATGCGATTGTGGGAAAGCAAGAAGCTGGAACAGTGGGCAATCCGCTGGGCGGTGAAACTCCAATGAGCCTGCTGGCCAACAAACGCGTTTTGTTCACAGATCACGGTCTCAATTTGTGGCTGGCTGAACGATTGGCAGAGGGTTGCGCCGAACTCATCTACTTCGTCCCGTGGATAGAACCATTCCCGAACCTGAATAGGGCGCGTATCGGAGCCGGCATACCGGGCATCCGTCGCGTGGATGAGTACGAGCCGTGGCTGGACAAGGTTGACCTGATTGTGTGCCCCGATAACTACTTCGGGGAGTTTGCCGTTGACCAGCGCAAACAGGGACGGCTCGTGTGGGGCGCGGGGAGCGCGGAGAAACTGGAACTCGACCGCTGGTACGCGCGTCAGCTTCAAGATAAACTTGGTCTACCCACACCGGCCACGGAAGAGATCATCGGCACGGACGCGCTCCTGAAGTTTCTCGAAGACCCGGCCAACGAAAACAAGCACATCAAAATCAGCAAGTACCGTGGGTTATTCGAGACGTTCAAGCACGAGAGCTGGTTCACGACCCGGTTGGTCATCCAAGAGAAGATCGCCAAGCTGGGGCCGTTTCAGGAGGAGCAGATATTCCTGGCCGAAGAGGACATACCGGGACAGGAAATCGGCGTGGACACCTACAACGTCGGAGGACAATGGCCGGAGCGCGTCATGCTGGGCATTGAGGAGAAGGATTGCGGGTTCGTAGGGAGGGTGTTGCCGTACCATGAGATGCCGGAACAGACCGTGGCGGTGACAGACGGACTATCGGACTTCTTTCGGGAGAACGACGCCAGCACGTTCGTATCGCTGGAGGTACGCATTGCCGAAGATGACCGCGCGGGGTACTTGGTTGACCCGACTGTGCGAGCGCCGATACCGCCGGGGCCAGCTTACGGGCTGCTGTATAAGAATCTGCCGGACATCATCGCGCAGGGAGCCGAAGGAATCATGGAACAGCCGGACGTAGCCGGGGAATTCGTGGTCATCGCCCGGATACACTGCCAGCACGCGGCGAAAGGTTGGACAGCGGTAGAGTACCCGGACGAGTACGCCAAGAACATCCACCTATCGAGCTACTGCGTCATGGACGGCGGCAAGCATGTCATCCCGCAGGCGCATGAGAGTATCGAAATTGGCGACGTGGTGGTGGTAGGCGACGACGTGGAAGCGTTGAACGAACAGATTCAGGAAATCGCCAAGAGCATCAAGGGCCACGACATCGACGTTCAGGTACGGGCCGTCGAGGAAGCGGAGAAAACGATTGAGAATGCCGAGAAACTGGGGATCGATTTCTGGAAGAAGGTCGTCGCGTGAACGAGGGATGCTCAATGGAGGGATGCGGCGGAATCATGCTGGCGGATACCGAGAAGTGGAGGCACCCGTTGTGCATCGCGCACTTCGAGATGTTTGGAGAACCACGGCAGGAACCGAACTGGGAAGGGCTGCAACTGGCGTGCATCCACTACGGCAGACCGCGGATGTTCCGGTACACCAACACGGAGGCGCAGAAAGCATAATGCCCACCCACCGAGGATTCGCCACGCGCCAGATGTGCAAGGACATCCAGCACCCGGACGGCTCAGGAGAGAACCCCAAGCTTACTGGGGGAAGTAAAAAGGGGCATAAGGGCAAGGGGCATAAGGGCCAGTCCAAGCACGACAAAATCATGGAGAATTCAGGGTGGCCGACGATGCCGATAGGTGGGGACGGAGCGGCGTAATTGCGAGTTATAGAGTTGGCACGTTTGTTGCAACTAGAGGCGAAACAGAGAACACGGAAGGACAACGGATTTATGATTGGCGACACTCAAGCACCGGTGAACGATCAGGGCAGCATGGCGGGCAAGAAACCGCTTCCACAAAACGATTCAGTCTCATGTCCCTGCTGTGGGCAGAGCACGACCAAACAGGCACTCCAACAGAACATCGACAGCTTGCCGTCGAGCCAGCCGAATACGCCGGGGATGAGTGGTTCACCGGACAGCGGCATGGATTCGATGCCCGACGAGAGCAGCATGGCCAAGCAGTACGCATAGACATGGCGAGCATCGCGGACACCATCGAGACGGTAAGGGCCAAGCTCAAACAGACGTTTGAAGTGTGGAAACCCGCACCCAAGACCACGCCGCCGACCGGCCAGGAGTTGCAGAGCGACATCGACGACGCCAACGCGCTCTTGGAAATCATCGACAGCCGGGGGATCGACGCCATCCGGCGCAAGATGCGGCTCCACTTCGACCAGTACGACAGCTATTGCCGCAACATGGAAGCCGTCCAGCATCAGGGACCGGTAGGGACAGAGGCCAAGGGCATGGCGCGAGCGGCGGAATCCACGCTACGGATTTTCAACGACATTTTATCGGAAGGCCGCAAGGCCGAGGACACGCTGAAGGCCCGTCAGGAACAAGCCGAACGAGAGGAACAGAAACGGAAGACCCGTTCGCGCGTCCACCCGTTATCCAGTGCGACCACGAACCGGACAGATTGAACAATTTTGGTGAAGAACGCTGGCCGATACCCAGACTGCTACTCTGGCCCGTCAGCAAACCGAAGCCGAGCCAAAGGACGAAAGAATGATAGTCAGTAATGGCAGACAACATTGCAGCGCCAGCAGCACCGGCAACGGCACCAGCCGCGCAGACCCCTCCCGCTAACGGAGCGACACCTGCCAACACTGGTGGCGGTGGAGAGCAGTCGTTTGATTGGCAGAAGGAAGCGGGCGATATGTCCGTTTTCGGCACCAGAGGCGACGTAGAGGCTTTCCACAAAGACGATGCGATAGGCGACAGAGCCAGCGAACCCGACCCGTCATCGCCTGCCGATGGCCGACAACCGGGAACCGCCGAGGCAACGGACACACCCCAACCCGGTAAAGAGGGGACGCCGGCAGTACAACCCGGCGACGACATCCTGAGTGAATTCGGTCAGTTCGAGGAGAACCCGGAAACGGTGACACCCGAAGCTGGCAAGGATGGTCAACTGGCCGAACCGCTGGACACCGACGAGAAGATTGCCAAGGCGATCAACCCGGACGGTAAAACCCCAGCCGACCAGCAACTCAAAAACGCTCAATCGTTGATCGGTAAACACGGAAGGGCCGTAGGGGAACTGCGTAAGCAGCTTCAGACGTACCAGCAGGCTACCCAAGCACTCACGAAACACTACCGGTTCGTCGATACCGCGCAAGGCAAGAAGGCCATCCCGACTGCCAAAGGCGCACTCGACATCATCAACCAGGTTCCACCGGAAGAGTTTCAGCAGGAAATGGACACCTTGGGACTCATGGTAGTGCAGAAAGGTTGGAAGGGTGAAGGCTCCGACAAACTGACGGACATCGAGGAAGCCGCCAAGAGTTTGGTAGCGGGCGATGATCTCACCGTCGAGGAACGCTTGGCGACCATTCAGGGCGACCCGAAGCTCAAGGCCTTGTACGACCGGGACATCATGCAGCGGGAAATCAACCGCAGCAATCAGTCACGGGACCGGGCAATGGCCGAGGGGATGCGGAAACGGGAAGCGCAGATGCAGGCCCAGCGAGAAGCGCAAGCCGCCGACACGTTCTACAAGACCCAGTTCGAGGCGTTGAAACAGAAGCCGTACTACGCCGAACTCAAGGGGCCGTTGGTCAACTGGATCGACAAGCTCAACGAACTGGCTCCCGACATGCCCCGAGACCTCCGGTTCAAGCTCGCTTTGGGACAAGCCCAACTCAGCCGCACCAAGAGGGCCATGAAACAGTATGGTGACTTGCGGGCCAAGGCGGAACGGGAAGCCATCGCCAAGTCAATGGCGGGCGGCACGGCGACAAACGAGGGCCAACCCTTGTTCGTCGAGACTCCCGAAGGTCAGGACGCCGAACGTCAGGCACAATCCCGGAAGGCCAATACCTCGAAGGCGGAACTGGCCAAGGCTTTCGCGTAGACCGATCAGCGATTGAGAGAGACACACGCACAATTAAGGAATTACGATCATGGCAGGTATTTTAAGAGCGCAGGGTGTGGTTTCAACGGAAGGAGTGGGCTTTAGGCCGCTCGACATCTCCGATGAAATCTACAATCTGCGACCGACCAACACCCCGTTCCTCACGATGCTGATGGGATTGGGCAAGACCAAGGTGGATGACTTCCAGTACCGGATGAACATCCAGAACATCGACCCGGATTATCTCACGATTATCACGGTCAACGCCGGGGCATCAACCATCAATGTCTCAACGGGAGCTTCGGGAGACGTGGGGTACGTCCGACCGGGCTTGACCCTCATCCTGACCGTGGGCACCGCGCCATTGGTTACCGGTGTCAATTACGGCGGGGGAGTCACTGCCGGAGTGGGCGCACCCAACCCCGGCGACATTACGTTGACCAGCACCGCCGGTCTCGTCGCAGGCCAAATCCTGGAATTCGGCTCAACCGGTTCCGAGGAATTGTCCAACGGACCGACGCCGATCACACGGATCCCCGACCAGATTATGAACTTCGTGGAAACCCTCCGGGATACGTGGGGCCAGTCACGGCACGTCCAAAACACCCGGTTCTACGGCGGGCCTCGCCAACGCAAACACCGCAGCGACGCGATGTGGGAGCACAAGCGGAGCATCAATCGCGGTCTCATCCTCAACAATGGCGGCACGTTCACGCAGAACGCGCAGACTATGTACAAGAACAGCGGCCTGTTCGCGTCCATCATCACCAACAGCCATTCGTTCTCCGGCGGACACGTCACGTTCGAGGCGGTACGCGGGTTCCTCACGCAGGACACGCGGTTCATGGTCTCGGACAAACCTTGGCACCTGGTCAGCCGCAAGATGTACGAGAACATCGAGTTGATGATCAAGTCCAACACGGTGCCCACGGACTATCAGCAGACCGCCACGCTGAACATCCGGTGGTACTCACTGGCCGGCAAGAAGATTTACCTCTTGCTGGAAGACTGCTTGGGCTTGGAGAGCACGCTTCAGTACGTCAGCGCGTTGATCGACCCCGATAGCGTGGAGATCGTCACGACGGCGGACCAAGAGAGTGGAGCCAAGACGTGGATGACCGAGACGGTTATCACCAAGGCCGAGAACCCCAACCTCACGGACGGGACACTCGGCGCGATTGACACCGACTTCGGCCTCCGGGTGGACGGGGAAGCCCGCAACGCGATCTGGCTTAATGGCCAGGACGCCGTGATCGTGTAAGGAACCGACAGCACTCAAAATCAGTTAAAAGGACAGCAATAATGAAAAAGTTCATGCAAAGAGCAGGAGTCGTATTGGGTGTGGTTGGTGCCGCACTGATCATCGCCCTCGCCGTTCAACCGCAGAAGGCACAGGCCCAGTTTGGAACGCCCCGGTATGGAGCGTTCGAGACCAACCTGACCGTAGTTCCGATCCTGTTGGGGGATTCCACCGATTCAACGTCGGTGGTGTATCTGCCCAACGCGCAGGCTTTGGCATTGGAAGTCATCGTCCAAGCACCGGCCTCCGGTAATATCGGGTACACGCTGGGTGGCGTGTTCACCGCGTTATCTGCCACGACGCAGGTATCGTACACGTCGAACTCGGTGTTCACCATCCCGCTTAGTGGAGTGGGGGGGTACAACGGGGCCATCGGCCTACGGTTTACCTCGTCATCGTTGAACCCGGCAAGTTCCAATGCGTTCTTGAAGGTGATCGGCCACTACTAACCAATCGTCCGTGTTGAGAGGGTGCCGGTGTAGAGCCGGTGCCCTCTTAGCGCGACAAAGGAGAAAAAAAATGATCTTTGAAAGTCACTTCCCGAAAGTCACGATTGGCAACAACCTCCGGTTCAAACCCAAGGTCTTGAGACCCGGCGCGACCGGACGCAGTATCCGCAATTACTTTGGCATGTTGGACAGCCGCGACCCGGCCTTCCGCTCCTTACTGGGTGTCAAGAAAGACGTGAGCAACGACGAAGTTGCCAGCCGCGTGGAGAAGGAAATCATGTCCGACCCGTTATTCCGCCAGAACTACGAGGTGGACGACAACGGTAAGGCCACGGTGATTGATAACCACGCCATTGGAGCCGCCGGTATCTGGTTGGCGACTGACCGCAAAGGCACGGAAGCCGCGGTGATCGAGAAGAGCGCCATCTTGGAGCGCCTCAAGACCATGAAGGACACGGTGCTCCGCGCGATCATTGCCGATGCCGGTTTACCGGTGCCGTCCTCAGCCGGCCACGATGAACTGGTGGCGTTGGCCGAACAAGCCAGCGACCCGAACCGACCGGCCTTGGATGAAGCCGGTGGCAGCCGGGCAACACGAGTGGAAGGCCCGGCCACGCGAGTAGCGACCGTAGCCGATGAACGCAGCGGCGAAGAACAGCGACCGCAATAGGTTTGGATTCGATTAGCAGGTGACGCCGGGGCCGTCAGTATAGCCGAAGAAAGATTCGTCCAAAGGCTCAAGGCTCGAAAGCGGGTAGCACCCCGGCCAACCTGTGAATCGGTCAGAACACGAAAGAGACACAGGTTTATGAAACAACGGATATTCGCACTGGTCGCGCTGCTGATCCTGCTGTGTCTGGTGGCACGGCACACCAAGGCCCAGAACTTCGCCGGTATAGCCGGGGCGATCTACACCAATGTCACGGTAACCGGCAGCAACCCTGGCGCGTGCCAGATGATTCTGGCGAGGATACCGGATGGCGTGATCCCCAACTGCGTTACGTTCGGGGTGTTGACCAACGGCAGCACCGCGCCGGCCATGATCGTGTACGGGACCAACAACGTGACTGGAGGGGGGACACCCGTGTCTATTGGAACCGCTGTGGCGTTCTGTAGTCCCCCGCACTGGCAATTCCCGTTCTACTCGTACCTGCCATTTAGCGGGACGGCCATCGTGAGCATCGCTTTCACCTCACTGACAAACGCACCATGAAACGCACACTCGGAGTACTCATTTTCGTACTGGGCCTAGCCGTAATCGCACAGGCTGGTATCACGTTCTTGAGCGGTGGCACCGGCGGAGGAGGGACAGGCGGAGGTGGAACCGTGATCGTCACCAACTTCAGCGCCGACACCGGCTCCCTAAATCTTTTCAGTAATCAGGTGGTAAGTCTCATTGCCGGGGCGTCGCCCGTGCAGTTGACCACGCTGTATCCTACGAACCTGCAAGGCGGCACCACGGGCGGGATTAGCAATCTGGTGGTGGGCAGTACCGGGATGAAGATTGTCGGGGCCAGTGTGTCGCTCGTGAGCACCAACAACGGGTTCACGAACAGTTTCATGGTGAACTTTCAGGTGTACACGAACGGGGTGGGCACGCCGTTACAGGCATCCTTCAGCGTATTCAGCAATGGGACGGCCAATGGAGCCACGCCGATTAACGATTTGCTCTGTACCAGCGGGACGGTGGTGGACGTGAGAATAAACCTGATCGGAGCGGGGACGAACAACGTGTGCGTTACCAACATGGATTTGGTGGTCAACCAGACCGGGGCGGGGCCGCAGGGAGTGCCGGGGGCCAACGGAACCAATGCGGTCAACACTACCGGCGGACTTCTTACGGAAACGATCGGCGGGGGTACCAATGTAATTGGGCTGACGAGCAACGATGTGTTTAACGCGGTGACGGCGTTAGGGGTAAACACCAACTACT
>Ga0210393_10001255_pt1 | contig 21515 bp, 19 predicted proteins | sample IncBWC27OmetaG_FD_160068 | JGI IMG/M metagenome (GOLD analysis project Ga0210393, IMG submission 160068) | Forest soil microbial communities from Barre Woods Harvard Forest LTER site, Petersham, Massachusetts, United States - Inc-BW-C-27-O ... | reverse complement strand
AAGGCCAGGGGAAACCAGGGAGTCCCGCGGAGGCGTTTAGCGACTTTCCAAGCGGAAATTGAAATCGCGATACTCAGAGAGATCCAGAGCAGAAGTCCGACAATACCAAGTTCGATCAGCACCTGGCCGTAGCCGTTTTCGACGCCAATTCCCATGGGTGTCGCATGCATGATGCGAACCACATATTGGACACCCAGCGTGCATGTGCCGATGCCATAGCCGTAGGGCCAGCGCTCGTGCTCAAAGGCAAGCATGAAATTCCTGAAAGGATAGTCGCGCGTCCGGGCAGCAAGTTCGCTTGAGGGGCTGTCCGGAGAAAGTGTTTCGGAGTAGATGGCCAAACGGGAAGCGATCGCCTCGGGAAAGTAAGTCATCATCAGGAGCAAGCCTAGTCCTACAGCCAGAAGCGAACGCTGAATCGTGCGAATGACGCGGCGCACCTCTCCCTGTCTCCAGGGAGCGCCCCAGAGAAAAGCGGCAGCAACAACCATGGCACTGCCCGCGTTATACATAATAGGACTACGAGACGCACACATGACCGTGCCCATTGCAACCACCGCAATAGCCAGGAATGCCAAATTCCTTCCGCTCCGTCTGCGTAACAACAGATAACCGCCAAATCCAAGGGCCATTAGCCAGGATAAAACGAGAAAATTTGCAAAGCGGCCTGCACTCACGAACACGCCATTCGGGCGGTAGGCCATCAAGCCCGAGATAGGAGCTATTCGATATAGCGTGCTTAAGTCTCGAATATCTTCTTGAATGACCATGGGGTTCAGAAACTTGGGGCCGAGAATGGACTGCGCAATGCCGAGCGCCACCACAATCAAAAAGAGGACCATGTTGAAAGTGAAAAACTTGCGCAAGTCAAGGTCCGATTCAATCAAGGAGTAACCGACGAACATCAGGGGGACATAGAGAAAATATACTTTCATGCCCAGGATGCCGTAGAAAATGCTGGTCGAGGCAGGATTGAACATCTGGATGACGCCAAACCAGATAAATATCAACAGGGGGATGAGGAAGGGCGGCTTGAATTTCTTAACCAAGTGATCGCGTCGGGCAGCGAAGAATGCGATATACAGAACAATGGTGAGGACATCCTTGGTGAAAAAGATCGCCATGTTATTGCCCAGATACTTACGAAAGAGATCTTCAAAGAGAATCCAGCCAAGCAGCAGGTAGAGGCCACGCCGCCAGTCGTTGAGAATGGCAACCACGACGGCGAGTCCGACAAAAGCCATTCCGCACATAACGAGCGTGCTGATGTCACCTTCCAGAACGAGTTGGGCAGTTTCATAGGCAAGCAGGAGGACGACGCCGAAGGCAACGAGCGTCAATCCCGGACTGCGGGAGAATCGGAAGGAGGGTAGGGACCCGATCATCCGCACGGCAGGCGCTCCAGGGGAAACCGGGGCTTATACGTATCGAACATTATGGTTGGCGCCTTTGGAAGTCTTTCTTGGATGACTGTGCCGCTCAAAAATTATATGCCAGCATAGGCCAAACAGTACGACAAAATGGCACCGTAAAGAACCGTGTTTGCGGGCATTCCGGAGCCAGCCCATGTGATTATGTATGAGGGTCGCCGGAGGCTGGGACAATGCTATGAGGGGACGAGCATAGAAGAGCGGCGATCTCGCGCCACAACGAAACAGAGACCTTAAGGTGCGCTCAATGGCGACGGTGGAACGACCAAACCGGGGGATTCGGCGTCTAAACAAAATGGCGGGGTCGGCTGTCGGCCAAAGGCGAGAGAGCTGGCTCAAGTCTTTTCTTTTGCTTAACATCGAAATACAATAAGGACGAGAAGGTCCTTGATTGGACGGAGTTGCAGCGAGCAGCAAGTTATTGAGCTACCCGCCCGAAGTACAATTCAGATTGCGGCCTGGCCACGAAACATTTCGGTGTGTCCAGGCGTATTAGTGGTAGGCAGGCGAGAGGTTTGTGGGTTGGCAGTGTCCCTCCGCGCGAGTGGTTCGCAGCGGAACCGCGAAAGGCAAAGCATCATGAAGACGTGGCAAAAGGTCGGGATAGGACTCGGCGGAGCGGCCGCGCTGGGCATAATTGTACTGATCAGCGTGAACCAGGCAAATAAGGGTGTGGTGACGGTGCAGACGGCGAAAGTGGCGAAAGTAGATTCGCTGGTTTCGCAAGTGACAGCGTCGGGAGAAGTGAAGCCGACGACCTACACCAACATCACCGCACAGGGATTCGGGCGAATCACCGAAATCCTGGTGAAAGAGGGCGACCACATTAAGAAGGGCGACCGGCTGCTGCTGCAGGAAAACGTGCAGGCCAACGCCGATGTGCAGGCGCAGTCGGCGGCGATTACTTCGACGCAATCCGGAGTGCAGGCGGCTGACGCGAGCTTTACGGCGGCGAAATCGGATTTGATCCAGCAACAAGCCAACCTGGAAAAAGCCAAGCTGGATTACGATCGCGGGCAGGGGCTCTACAAGGACGGGCTGATTCCCAAGCAGGATTTCGACCAGCGGAAGACCGCGTACGATGCGGCGGTGGCGGGAGTGGATGCGTCGCGCGCGCGCATGCAGATGCAGAAGGCGCAACTGGAACAAGTGCGTTCAACTCTGGACCAGAGCAAAGCTGTGCTGGTGCGGACGAAAGACGTGTTGCAGAAGACGACTTATTTTTCGCCGATCAATGGGATTGTGAGCTACCTGCCGGTGCGGCTGGGCGAGTATGTGGTGCCGGGAATCCAGAACGCCACGGGAAGTTTCCTGATGACGCTTTCGGATATGTCGATCGTGACGTCGGAAGTGAAGGTGGACGAGACCGACATCGTAAACGTGAAAATCGGCCAGGACGCGGACGTGACGATCGATGCGATTCCGGGAAAAATATTCAAGGGCAAGGTGACGGAAATCGGCTCGCAGGCGGTTCTGCGGAGCTCCGGCCTGGCGACCACGCAAACCACGACGAGTAACCAGGAAGCAAAAGATTTCAAGGTAGTGGTAACACTGGACAGTCCTCCGGAAAATCTGCGCCCCGGCCTTTCAACGACGGCGAAAATCAGGACGGCGGAAAAGAAGGGCGTGATTGCAATTCCGATCCAGGCGCTGGCGGTCCGCTCGCGCAAAGATCTGGATGAAGCGGCGAAGAACGGGAAAAAGAACAGCAATGTAACGTTGGCCGCGCCGGCGCCGGTTACGACGGGCGATCCGAAGAAGGATGAGATTCAAGGCATCTTTGTGGTCAACGGCAAGAAGGCGACGTTTCGTCCCGTGGAAACCGGCATTTCCGGCGTGACGGACATTGAGGTCACAAAGGGACTGCAAGCGGGCGACGAAATCGTTGTCGGAAGCTACAAGGCGCTGCGCACGCTGAAGCCCGAAGCGTCAGTGAAAGTGGACAACACAGCGCCAAAGAAGATTGAAGAAAAAGAATGAGTTCGCCCGGGGATCAGGAGAAGCGGATGCCTGCAGAGATCGCAACATCGGAATCGTACCGGCAAGATCTGGTGGACGCCGGCATCGTTATTCGAACGGAAGCGCTGGCAAAGATGTATCAGATGGGCGCCGAAGAAGTGCATGCGCTGCGCGGAATCGATGTGGAAATCCGCAAGGGCGAATACGTAGCCATCATGGGGCCGTCGGGCTCCGGCAAATCCACGCTGATGAACCTGATTGGATGCCTGGATTCGCCGAGTTCCGGGCGTTATTGGCTGGCGGGACGCCTGGTGAGCGAGCTGGACGACGACGAACTGGCGTATATCCGGAACAAGGAAATCGGCTTTGTGTTTCAGACGTTCAACCTGCTGCCGCGAGCGACAGCGCTCCACAATGTGGAGCTGCCGCTGATTTACAACGGCACGCCGGCGGAAGAGCGCATCGAGCGGGCGAAAAAAGCGCTGGAGCGCGTGGACCTGGTGCCGCGGATGCATCACAAGCCAAACGAGCTTTCGGGCGGCCAGAGGCAGCGCGTGGCGATTGCCCGGGCGCTGGTGAACAATCCATCGATCGTGCTGGCGGACGAGCCGACGGGAAACCTGGACTCGAAGACCGGCGAAGAGATCATGAATCTATTCGAGAACCTGCACGGGCAGGGGAACACCATTATCCTAGTTACGCACGAAATGGATATCGCGCAGCACGCGCATCGCGTGATTTTTATTCGCGACGGAAAAATCGCTTCAGACGAAAAAGTAGTAAAGAAGTAGGCTCAGAAGCAGCTGGCAGCTCCCCGAATTCCCCGCTGATTCAACAATGATTTTTGTTTTAACGGACCGGCGACGCGTGTGAAATCTCCGCGTCGGCGAAGGTTTCCGGCACGGCCAGATAGGTGCGTGAGAGCCGGTCGTGCCAGGTCATGGCGTCTTCGTCCCACAGTGCCCAGAAAAATCCCAGGAAAAACGTACTCGCGGAAATCATGTAGCCCGCGGTGCGCCAGAAGAGTTGTTTCGCCGTGGGAGGCTCGCCGGTGAAACTTGCCACTTGCAGGCCGCGAAGCATCATTCCCGGCGTGGTGCCGCCAAAAATAGTAAAGAGACCGAAGTACTGCACGTAGACGAAGGCGAAGGTGGAAAAGCAGACGACCGCACTGAGCTTGCTCAGCGTGAATTGGCCGCCCAGAGAGCCAAATAGAGCGAGGAATCCACCATAGGCGAAGGCTAGGCAAGCGGCATCTATCAGTGCGGCGAGGCGCCGTTCGCGCAGCGTGGCGACCGGGTAGAGGTCGGAAGGCGGCTCCTCGGGAGCCTCGTGGGCTTCTTCCGGCTCTTCCGGTAATGGAGGCAGAGAGACGTCGATGAGCAGGCGTGCGTCGTCGGGTTCGGCCTTTTGCGGCGGCCGGCCGATCGCAATGGTGAATGCGAAATCATCGTTGGGATCCGGGGCTGCGGGCTTCGGATCTTCCGTTTGAACAGCCACTGCGGCCGCCGCGTGGCGGCTCTCGAAAGGGAGCTCGGTCTGCGCCTCGTTGGGGAAGGCCTTTCTGCGACGCGCACGGTAGGCCTGAAGGCGCTGGTTCAGCTCCCCGCGCCATTCCTCTTCACCCGAGGAACGCAAGGCGAGATTGCCCCGCGTGGAGGCAGGAGATTCCGCCAGGGAAGAGATTTCAGGATGGTCACAAAAATGACAGGCGCGCTCTCCCGTGGAGAGCACCGCGCCACACTGCGAGCATATTGTATTCACCGGTAGTTTTTGCGCTGCGGACGCTCATACTCCGGTGAGGAGCAGAGACGAAAATCATAGCACTGGAGGCGGCAGAGGACAGCCACAAAGTGAAAGTGATGGAGCTAAAGAGTTAGCAGGGGCAGGGCTACAGCTCGACTTGCTGGGCCAGCATCTCGCGGTTCAGGGCGATGCGGCGGCCGAGGGCTACAGCCGCAAAATGGGCGCAACCCGCGCGTTCTTCTTCGGCCCATTCGCGCACGGAGGGGGAAATCTTGGCAAAGCTCTGATCGAGAAGATTCAGGAAAGAGTAGTAGGCGCCGACAATCTGCAGGCGGGAACGGTCTTCCGGCCGGTCCGGGCACAGATGAAGGATTTGTATTACGCGGGCATAGTCCCGGCCAGCGGCCCGCGTCTGTATTCCAGTAACGTCGCGCACATCCTCGGAGATCGACGTGTGCAGGGACGAGGCCGTCAGTGACCGGCAATAAGAAACGAAAAACATCAGCAAGGTCAACAACGAGAAGGCGAGAATAAAGGCGGCCATCATCGGGGCACCGCCACAAGGCGAGCCGGGGTAAGTCGCGAATCTTCAGAGTAGCGCATGATAGTCAGCGCCCATGAGACCGGCAGGAAGCAACCGAGGATCGGGGCGAGATACTGTACGATTTCAGAGTTGGGTGCCAGATTCAGGAGGGCATAGCTGCCGGCATAGGCGCTGAAATAAAGACCCAGCGATAGAACCATCTGTACAAGACGTGTGCGGGTTTCCTGCAATTTGAGGACGGCCCCCCACAGCAGATAAGTCAGTACCAGACCAACAAAATAGAGGTTCTGAGAGAGCTCGACGGTAAACCTGGAGACGAGGCGATCTGCAGACTGCGCAACGACAGCGTAGGTGAAGCCTGCTGTCCCTAAAAGCAACAATACCGCCACGAAGCGGACGTAACGGGCCAGATTTAGTTCGGCAAACACACGAGAAGCGAGGCTTATGACGGCGACGAACAAAGCGATCGTCAGCAAGCAGTCCGTGTAGTAGTACAGATAAATGTACTCCCGTGAATCCAGCCCGTAGAAGCGGAGAACCGCCTGACGGATCAGATCCGCAAACAGGGAGAAGATCACGTAGAGATTCAGGAAGAAATATTTCAGAAAACAGGAGCGCTTCACCGAAAAAGTGATAAAGCACACCCCTGCGCCCATTCCCACAATCCAGATAACCAGTGCGATTCCGCTAGGCATTTTCCTCGCGCAATCTGGCCGGTCAGGGAATCAGACGATCAAACTGTGACCGGGCCAAATTAATTCGACGGTGGCGGCAGCTTGGGAACGGGAGAGACGCCATTGGCCATGATGACGACGGTATTGCTGTGAGCCGTCACCAAGGTCTTCAGTTCCATCGCGCCAACAAGAATGCCCAAAGCAAGAGCCAATGCGCCTAGTTTACGTGACATTTAGTGCCTCCGAGAGCGGGATTACGAACGGAGACACTCTATCCTAGATTAGGACAGTGTCAAGTACGGCACACCACGGCCCTGTGCAAAACCGTCAACGGAACACGGCCTAGTACTTTCGCCGAGCCTTCGCCCAGTGAGAGTGAGGACCGCTTCCGACAGGGGAGAGTGTAGTGTTCCAGAACGCATAGCAGCAAGGGTACCTAAGTTCCAAGTTGGATGGTACGGAAGTACTACTCGGGCCGCGAGGCGTTTATTTGCTTCGAGTTACTGGTTCAAAAATAATCGGGCTGAACCGCGTACGGATGCGCTCCTGGCACCGATAACCAGTACCGTATCTTGCAGCGGAAGCTTACAGGTGCCTGCGAAGCCGCAACTTGACACTTTCGACGGTTCATCCGTAGCATAAAGGATTGCGTTTAAGCCGGCGTAGCTCAGTGGTAGAGCGAGGGTCTCATAATCCCTAGGCCGTGGGTTCGATTCCCCCCGCCGGCACCATTGAAAGGGGAGCTCAGCTGGTCAAACACACACCCTGACGCGAAGTTCTCTCATCGCTATGTGTCTTACGCCCTTTGTAAGCCATGCCAGGCTGGCGAGCAACTCCCGGTTTCCCACAATCTGTCAGGATCGAGCCAAGCACAACGGAGAAGAACGAATTCGCGACCCGCGAGTCTTCTCTAGTTGGTTGAGCAGCTGGGCCCACTCGTTGTCCAACATGGCTTCCAGGCGTTGCTTCAATACTTTTTTTCAGTGGAAGGCATAGTCAGGCTCCTCTCGGGCGGCCTTCTAAGAGGCGCGAAGAGTCCGACACGAGCTAGCGAAACTCGCCGCGCGAGGGTGATTCTGCCCGAGTGCTGAAATACAATCAGTCATGGCTTACGACCATTCCGGAAAAGACCGCCTTGCGGCCAAAAGCTTCGCGAGCGTCTTAATTCGCGGTCCTCTCCGGATGTCTTTTTTTTCAATACTTGGCCCTCGTAACCTGCGACCGTATAGCAAACAGCTCGATCAAAAAAATGACAAATCAATCTATCGAGTTCTTGCTGTTGATACAGCTCCACTGCCGAGTCTGCTAGCCCGTATGCGCCCAGGTACTCAAGCAAAAGATCTTTTGTGAAAACCAGTGCCCACAAGACTTCGGCTAGAGGAATACCCTCTTCGCAACGTCTCTCCCCGAGCTCGTTGAATCGCTCTTGCACCGCTTGATCTGACTTCTCCCATAACCAGCGGCCGAGGTTGTGGTAGACCTCATAACATCGATTGTACATATCCTTATCTGGAACCTTGCGATACGACTCTGTTCTTGGATTGCTTCGTATCTTCTTGACGGTGCTCTGGGCGAATTCCTCCGCATGGCTTTCGATGGCTCTGATTAATCTGTCTGAAAGATGTCGATTTTGAATTGGTGACATCGCATTCAACCTTCCACACTCACCGTCCCAACGAAATCGAGAATTCTCGTCGACAAAACTTTCCTTCCGTGTTCGAAGAAGGAAATTCTGTATAAAACGGCTATGTCTGCCAACCTCCACCAAGAGCCCGGTAGAGTTGCACGAGACTCTGATACTCGTTGCCTCGCGCCTCCGCCAGGGTGAGTTCTGCGGTAAAGAGCGATCTTTGGCCATCCAGCACTTCGAGATAGGTAGTCGTGCCACCCTCGTAGCGCAGGATGGAGAGGCGGACCGACTCCGCCAAGTCACTTACAGCCTGCTCCTGGCGAACTCGCACCTCGTGCAATTTCTGATATCCGATCAGTGCGTCGGACACATCGCCGAAGGCGTGCTGAATGGCCTGCTTATAGGCGATCAAAGCCTGCTCGTGCTGCGATTCGGCCAGGTGCAGGTTTCCGCGAAGTGCACCACCCGTGAAAATGGGCTGGGTTACCTGAGCGCCGTAGGACCAGATGCTTGCTTGCGAGCTCATCATGCTGGTGAAAACGCTGCTGCGGCCAAACGCGCCACCGCCCGAACCGGTTAGCGATATTTGAGGGAAGAACGACGCCTTGGCGACGCCGATTTCCGCGTTCGCGGCAATGAGCATGTGCTCGGCTTGGTGAATATCGGGGCGTCGCTCGAGCAGCGCGGAAGGCAATCCCGGCGGCACTTCAGGAGGAAGCGGCTGCTCTGTGAGGGGGCGTCCACGCTGCACGCCTTGTGGGTACTCACCAATGAGAATACTGATGGCATTTTCCTCCTGGCCGATCAGTCTCTCGAGGTCCGGGATCTGCGCATTGGCGGTGTCGAGCACTTGCTGCGCCTGAAGCACATCCAGCCTGGTGGCGACGCCGTGGTCCACTCTGAGCGAAGTGAGTTTGACGGAGTCTTGCTGGGTCTTCACGGTGTCGCGCGTGATTTGGAGTTGGAGGTCAAGCTGCAAGAGCGTGAAGTAGTCACTCGCCACATCGCTGATGAGCGTGAGCATGACGGTACGCTGCGCATCCTCCGTTGCCAGAAGCTGGGCGCGCGCCGCTTCGGTTTCTCTGCGCAGCTTGCCGAAGAGGTCCAGCTGGAAGGCGGCATCAGCGGTGAGCGCGAAGAAATTTGATTTCGATTGAAAATTCTGCTCCTTGCCGCCTGTGAAATTGCCGTTGCCTTGCACTTGCGGGAAAAGATAGGAGCGCGTGATCGCCAATTGTGCGCGCTCGGCTTTGATGCGCTCCGTGGCCAGCTGCATGTCGTAATTCTGTTTCAAGGCGATGCGGATCAACTCCTGGAGTTGCGGGTCCTGAAAGACATGCCACCAGGGAAGGTCCGCGAAAGAAGCCGCTTGAGCTTGTGTCTGCGAACTTTCTTGTAACTCGCGGTATGCCGCGGGAGTTTGCACGGCAGGCTTACGGTACTTCGGGCCCACCATGCACCCGCCGCCAAAACTCGTTGCCAGGATAATGGAAATCAAGGGCACAAACTTCTTCATGAATCGTTTCACTGTGCGTTCCGCTCCTCGATCAGTTTGTGACCCAGCTCAATCTCCCGGCACGGGAGCAGGGGTTGCCGGGACTACAGCCGGAGCGTGTTCCTTGCCGGCGCCCGACCATTTCTCAACCAGATAAAAAATCACGGGGATAAGGAAGATCCCGATTACACTCGCGGCCAGCATGCCGCCAATCACGGCCGTCCCCATAATTTGGCGAGCTACCGAACCGGCGCCGGTGGCGATCCACAGGGGCACGCAACCCAGAATGAACGCGAACGAAGTCATTAGGATTGGCCGCAGGCGGAGCCTGGCGCCTTCGAGCGCGGCCTCCACGATAGGCCTACCCTTTTCGTGCTCTTCCTTGGCAAACTCGACAATAAGAATCGCGTTTTTGGCGGCTAAGCCGATCAGCATCACCAGCCCGATTTGCGAATACACATCAGTCTCTATCTGAACCATGTAAGCGGGATAGAACATGCCGAGCACCGTGCGACGGAGCCACAGCACCGCGAACGCACCGAATACCGCGACCGGCGTGCTCAGCAATACGCTGAATGGCAGAGACCAGCTTTCGTACAACGCCGCCAGAATCAGAAAGACAAACAACAGCGACAATCCGAAGATTGCCCAGGCTGGAACTCCTTTGCGTGCTTGTTGCTCCTGATACGACATTCCCATGTAGTCAAAGCCCATTTCGCGGGGCATAGTCTGTTTGAAGACTTCTTCCAGAGCCGCGGTGGCCTGGTCCGAGCTATAACCGGGCGCGGCACTGCCGTTGATTTGCGCGGAGCGATACTCGTTGTAGCGCATCGTGAATTCGGGGCCGGAACGCGACTCAAACTTCGTCAGCGCGGAAAGCGGAACCGGTTGGCCTCCGCTGTTGCGCACGTAGAACTGCCCAAGGTTTTGCATATTCGCCCGGTAAGGCGCTTCGGCTTCGACGTACACTTGCCAGGTACGGCCAAAATCGTTGAAGTAGTTGATGAACAGGCCACCCATGAAAGACTGAATGGTCCTGTAAACATCGCTGATGGCCACACCCTGCTTCAGCACCCGTTCCCGGTTGACCTCCAGGTACTCTTGCGGAACGCTCGGCAGAAATGAGGTGCTGACATACCCAATTTCGGGCCGTTTGCGAGCGGCGGCCATGAACTTATCCAGGTTGCCCGCCAGAAACGCAACATTTCGCCCCGCGCGGTCTTCCAGCACGAACTGAAATCCGCCCGAAGTGCCAACGCCGGGGATCGCTGGCGGCGAGAAGCTGAACGCAGTCCCTTGCGGAAGCCTGCTGAGCTGCTGGTTCAAGCGCTGCTTGATTTCTTGAAACTGTTCCGCTCGTGTTTCGCGGCTGCTCCAGGGCTTCAGCGTGACGAAAAAGAAGCCGTTGTACGTGGTCCGCACAAAGCTGAGCAAGCTGAAGCCGACCACGCTCGTGGTGTATTCGACGCCTGGCGTGTTGGCGAGGATCTCCTCAACCTGTCTCGCTGCTTCGCTGGTGCGCTCCAGCGAAGCGGCATTCGGAAGATCCATGTTGATGTACACATAGCCCTGGTCTTCATCGGGTAGGAAGCTCGAAGGCAAGCGGCTGCCAAAAAAACCGGCCGCAACGCTGAGGACCGCCAGAAGCACCATAGCAACGGCGCTCTTCCGGATCAGCCCACCACACAAACGGACATAGCCGTCCGTGGCACGCCCAAACACGCGGTTGAACCAATCAAAAAAGCGGTTGAGCAACCCTGTGTTCTGTTTCTTGGGGCGCAGCAATAGAGCCGCAAGCGCCGGGCTGAGAGTCAGCGCATTGAACGCCGAGAGCAAAACCGAAATGGCGATGGTCACGGCAAATTGCTGGTAGAGCCGCCCGGTGATGCCGGGAATAAAAGCGGTGGGTACGAATACGGCGGACAACACCAAAGCGATACCGATGACGGGACCCGAGAGTTCTGCCATTGCTTTTCGCGCTGCGTCCTTGGGACCGAGACCTTCCTCTATGTGGCGTTGGACGCCCTCGACGACGACGATCGCATCATCCACAACCAGGCCGACGGCCAGCACCAATCCGAACATCGAAAGTGTATTGATGGAGAAGCCGAAGAGCGGGAAGAAAACAAAAGTGCCCACCAGCGAGACGGGCACGGCAAGCAGCGGGATCAGAGTAGCGCGCCAGTCTTGCAGGAAGAGGTACACGACAAGAATGACCAGCACAATCGCGATGAACAGAGTTTGAACGATCTCCTTCATGCCTTCTGTCACTGCTAGTGTTTGGTCCAGCGAAATGGCGTAATCCATATCTTCTGGGAAACTCTGCTTCATCTCCGCCATCAGCTTGCGAACGCCGGCGGCGGTTTGCACGGCGTTGGAACCGGGCAACTGGTAAACGGGGATTACGATAGCGGGCTTGCCATTCAAGCGGCTGACAATGCTGTAGTCCTGTGCGCCGAGTTCGACGCGGGCTACGTCTTTCACGCGAACGATCCCGCCATCGGGTGCCTCGCGCACGATCACGTCTTCGAACTGTTCCGGGGACGTCAGGCGGCCCTGTGCAAGCACGGAATACGTGAATTGCTGGTGCGCGGGAGCTGGTTCACCACCCACCTGACCGGCAGGGTTGACCGTGTTCTGCTGTTGCACAGAATTGACGATGTCCGTGACCGTGATGCCCAGCTTCGCCAGTTTGTCAGGCTGTACCCAGAGCCTCATCGCATATTGCCCTGCGCCGAAAACCTGCGTCTGGCCGACGCCATACAGGCGCGCGATCGGGTCGTTAAGATTGATATAGGCGTAGTTGCCGAGGAACGTCGTATCGTACGTGCCCTTCGGAGAAAACAGGCCGACCAGCATGAGCGGAGCGGTCACGGACTTTTTGATCGTGACCCCATAGGTGTTAACGTCCGGAGGAAGCTGTCCAGTTGCCAGTTGCTCGCGCGACTGCGTGAGGATGAGATCGGTGTTCGGGTCGGTCTTCAGGTCGAAGTCCACCACCATGGTAGTTTGCGAATTGCCGGTGGCGTTCAGGGAGTACATGTAATTCATGTTGTCCACGCCGTTGATTTGCTGTTCGATAGGCGTGGCAACGGATTGCTCCAGGGCCTGAGCGTCCGCGCCGACGTAAGAGGCTTGCAGCTGAATTTCCGGTGGAACGATGTTCGGAAACTGCGCCACGGGCAGAGTTGCGATGGTGACCACGCCTACAATCACCATCAGGATGGCGATCACCATCGCCACGATGGGCCGCCTTATGAAAAAATTCGACATGGATCTTGATTCCTTTCGATCAAACTCAGAGCGCTCTGTGCTCGCTTCTTCGGGAAAATAGGTAAAGGGGAAAAGTCCCGGCTACGCTAGTCCTCGTGTGCAACACTCGCATTGCTTCTGTTTCGCTGCCACACTGTTCGCCTTCATTGCACTTGAAATGGCTTGGCCTGAACGACCGTGCCCGGGCGGAGAGCCTGCTGGCCTTGCGCGACAACGCGTTCACCAGGCTTCAGTCCGTCCTGGATAATCCACATGGTGCCGATGCGATCCCCAACTTTGACCGACCGGACGGCGATCTTGTCGTCTGCGCCCACAACATTCACTTGGTAGCTCCCTTGCAGATCGGTGACCGCAGCCTGAGGGATCAGTAAGGCGCCTTTCTCTGTTCGGACTACGGCGCGGACTTTGCCGTACTGTCCGGGACGAAGAAGATTGCCCGGATTGGGAAAGAGTGCCGCCAGCTGTATCGCACCAGTGTTTTGATCGACGGCGCGGCCCGCGAAGTAGAAAACGCCCTCGCGGGGATAGATTGACCCGTCAGCGAGGATGAGCTGCAGTTTCCAGCGCTGTTTGTCGGAGCCTGAAAACTGTTTCTTCAATTGGAGATAATCTTGTTCGCTGACGGTGAAGTAGTCCCTGATGGGGTCAAGCGTCGAAACGGTTGTCAGCGTTCCGCTATTCGAACTGACTAAATCGCCGACCTGCGCCTTTGCAACATCGGCGATGCCGTCGACGGGCGAAGCGATTCTGGTAAAGCCAAGGTTGAGCTTTGCCGTTTCGACGGCGGCTTCGGCGGTTTTGATTTGCGCCTTGTCTGTAGCCACGGTAGCTTTCGCTGCCAAGTAATTTTGGTTGGCATTGTCGAGGTCCTGCTGGCTCGCTGCCTGCTCCTTCGCCAAAGGTGTGTACCGCTCCACGTCGAGCTGGTTGCGGACTAGGACTGCTTCGGCGTTAGCAAGCTGCGCGGTGGCCTGCGCTAACTGTCCTTCGGTTTGGTCGAGCGCCGCCTGAAAGGGCCTTGGGTCAATCTCAAAAAGTAATTGCCCTTTCCTTACAGACGACCCTTCCTGGTAATTCCGCCGGAGCAAGTACCCCGTGACCTGTGCCTGAACATTGGCATTCACTTCTCCTGCCAACGTACCGATCCATTCGCTGTAAAGGTCAACATCCTTCTGCTCAACCTGCGCCACCGTGACTACCGGAGGGACTGCCGCTCCAGCGCCTGACGCATGTTTTGGGCGCAAGGCTCCAGTGACCAGAGCGATTACGATCAGACCAACCACTCCGCCTACCACCAGACTGTGTCTAAGAAGACTATTCATGGCCTATCTTTCGAATCGAAATTCGGCAAGCTATTTTTCTGGGTTTTTAAACAACCGCACATGTCCCGCGAAGAGAACAGTGCAGCGCGTCTGCCAAAGAGCAATGAGCTCCAACAAGGGCCGAACTTGTTGATTTGTCGTGAGATGAGGTGTGGAGCGGCAACCCGCGTAGTCAAACTGCCAAGACGGCACTGCCGCGTTTGCGGTACCGTGCCCGTTTTGTGGCACCAAATGCGCTGCGTCGGGCATCACATGGAGAAGAATCCAGACTTACTCCGGCGGTGCACAGGCTATGAGCAACCGTTCAGAAATCCTTGCAGTTCCGGTGCCTGAGACGCGGTACGAAACTCTCATTCGCGTATCGAACGCTATCGGAACGTATCGGGATCCGAAGGATCTGTTTCGCGCGCTAGTGGGGGAACTACACCGTGTCGTCCAGTTTGATCATGTCGGCGTATCTGTTTATGACGAGAAATCGAATACGTTTCAGCGGCATTTCCTCGACGCAGTGACAGAGGCAGCTATCCCTCCGGATCCGGAACTGGCCATGGAAGAATCCGACGCCTGGTGGGTCTACCAGAACCAAGAGCCTATGGTCACTTCGCTTGCAAAGCAGGATGCCCAGGTTTGCAAATTCCGGGAGATTTTGAAGAAGCATGGAATCCGCAGTGTGTGCACTCTGCCCTTAACCACAGCCCACAGCAAAGTCGGAGCGCTCACCTTTGCAAGTAAAACTGCCGATATCTATACCGCCGAAGAAGTTCACTTTCTTTCGGTGGTGGCTGAGCAGATTGCTCTCGCATTCGATAATGCGCTGCACTTTGACGCAGCGCAGGCTTCAGAACAGAAGTTGCTGAAGAAGAGCGAGCGTGTTGGACTTCTCCTTGAATTGACCAATCACTTGGTTTCCAATCTCGACTTCCGGGATCTTCTCCGAGCCGTGGTGGCGGGCACCCGCCGCGTTATGGGTTGCGATGGCGCCGGCATTACTCTTCCCGATAGGAACAATACGCACTTACGGATCTACGCAATGGATTTTCCCTTTAGCGTCGAATCCATCCAAGAGGAGAGCCTTGTTCCCTTTGACGAAGATATCTCTGGAACGGTTTTTCGCACCGGCAAACTTTGGTGTGGCAGCGTCCAGGAGGCAAGGCGACTGGGAATGAAGGACACCGCGCAAGCCGAAGTTGGAACGGTCTGCGTCCTTCCTCTCGTTAGCCGAGGCCGCGTGCTGGGAGTATTCGGAGTGGTCACATATCAGGACAATGCGTTCACCGGCGACGATATCAAGTTCCTTGCCCAAATCGCGAATCAGGTTGCCGTCGCCGTGGAGAATGCGCTCGCCTTTGGGGAGATTCGAGAACTGAAGGACAAGTTGGCCCAGGAAAAGCTGTATCTCGAAGATGAAATCCGTAGCGAAATGAATTTTGCCCAGATCGTGGGAACCAGCGCTTCCCTGCGCAAGGTCCTCAAGCGAGTGGAAACTGTTGCGCCGACCGAGTCGACGGTGCTGATTTATGGAGAAACGGGCACGGGCAAGGAACTGATTGCGCGAGGTATTCATGATTTGAGCCCGCGGCGTTCGAAGCCCTTCGTCAAGCTGAACTGCGCGGCCATTCCGACTGGCTTGCTGGAAAGTGAGCTGTTCGGACACGAAAAAGGCGCATTCACAGGAGCGATCGCGCAGCGCCTCGGCCGCTTCGAAGTGGCGAACGGCGGCACGATTTTTCTGGACGAGATCGGGGAGGTACCCCTCGAACTGCAGACCAAGCTGCTCCGTGTGTTGCAAGAGAGGGAATTCGAGCGGTTGGGAAGCTCGCGCACGCTCCGGACAGACGCGCGTTTGATTGCCGCGACGAACCGCAACCTGGAAGCGATGGTAAGCGAGCAGAAATTCCGATCCGATCTGTTTTTTCGCCTCAACGTGTTTCCGGTCCACGTGCCGCCCTTGCGAGAGCGCGAAGGGGATATTCCGCTCCTCGCGCGGCACTTCGCACAGCAATTCTCCAGGCGCATGAAAAAGGTGATTGAAACAATTCCGTCGGCGACGATGGATGCCCTATGCCGATACCATTGGCCGGGAAACATACGAGAACTGCAGAATGTGATCGAGCGCGCCGTCATTGTCTCTGGAAGTCCTGCTCTATCCGTCGATCTGGCTGATCTGAATTTTCCTAAGGCCGGCCGCGAGCTAGAAAAAGGTGTCTCCCCCAAATCGCCGGCCAACGGGGCACTTCAAGACGCCCTGGAGCAATCAGAACGTCAGCAGATCCTCAAGGCGTTAGAGCAGAGCAACTGGGTTGTGGCGGGTCCGAAAGGCGCCGCGACGCAGCTTGGAGTGAAGCGCTCCACCCTCCAGCAGAGAATTCGCAAACTCGGCATCGCCCGCCGCCCGGCCTGACCAGGCTGCACCGCAGTTTCACCCCGTTAAATTCAAAACCGTCGCCTCTTCCTGCGCTTGTCTCATGTGCCGCAAAACTGGCACCCTACCACAAATGCGGCAGTGCCACGTTGGCAGGGCGATATAAAGCAGCTTCACGCGGCGCGCCATCTCGGTACAAATCAGTAAGTTCCGAAATTTTCGCATCCCTCCGGAGTCTGGCCCCCCTCATGCATTTCTCCTGAGCATGAGGGATTCGTCATGCGAGAGATGCGAAGCCTGAACGGAGCAGTTGATTCTCAAACGCGGTCCTCACAAAAAAGCACCCCTTCTTCTTCCGTCCTGGAAATTGACTCCTGGATGTCAAGCAGGGTTCAAGCCATCTCCCCAATGGTGGAACGCCTGATGGTGCTGATTGAAGGTTCGCAATGTGTGCCGGGTGAGGAGTTTAACGTTGAGATGGCACTCCGCGAAGCTCTGACGAATGCCGTTGTGCACGGCAATCACGAACATCCCAAAGCGAAAATACAAATCCGGTGCCGCTGTTGGCCCGGCAAGGAAATCTCCATCGTCGTGACGGATCAGGGAAAAGGGTTCGACTTCGAAAGAGCAACCGATTACGGACTGATGTCGGATCCACTCTCCGAGCATGGCCGGGGTATCCATCTGATGAAGGCGTATATGGACAATGTGCATTTCGAACGGGGCGGGTCGGAAGTCCATATGCGCAAGCGGCTGCGAACTGCGTCCCGTTCATGACGCTTTAGATTTGGGCACGGGTTGAAATTGAGGGTCAAATCGGTCGGCGGACGAACGGACCACCGCCATTGGGGCAAAGAAAGCGAGCCACGCGAATGTTGCGGATCACGATCGCTGAGACGGCCACGGAACAAAGATGGACTCTCGAAGGTCGCTTGGTGCAACCGTGGGTCGGCGAGCTGAAGACCTGCTGGAAAAACAGGCACCGTTCGCAGAACGAACGAACATGCACTGTCGACCTTAGTGGTGTCACGTTCATCGACAACAGCGGGCTACGGTTCTTGCGCTCCATGTCAAAGGAGGGCACGCAATTTATCGCCACGGGTATCTATACCAAGCACGTGCTTGAACAACTGAAAGCTGGCGCAAGACTCGGTCCGTTCATTTGGTTTCTTTGGTTGTTTGCTGTGTTGCTGGCGAGTGCCATCGCCTGCTCACCGTCAATGCTAGAAAAGCCAGAAGTTGAAAAGAGAAACGCGAAACAAGAATTCGGAGCACACGTAGAGCAAAACGAAACATTGAACACGAGCACATCTGATTTTACGTACGGACCCGGAGGGACACTGTGCCGCCACTCGTAGGAGATTTCGACAAACGAGCACCAGATGTTCCTCCTGTCCGCACTGGCGCAGGAGGGGATGACTCCGCTTTGATCGCTGCCGCTAAAAGGGGAAATCCCCGGGCGTTTGAAGCATTGATCGCGCGTCACCAGCAAAGAGTTCTCGCCATCGCGCTGCGTCGTACTCGTGTTCGGCAGGACGCCGAGGATATCGTGCAGCAGAGCTTTCAAAAGGTCTTCCTCCACCTGCACCAATTTGAAGGGAGATCCTCTTTTTCCACGTGGTTAACGCGCGTCGCAATCAACGAAGCGCAAATGTTGTATCGGAAAAGTGGCAATACCCGCGAAGTGTCCATCGACGACCTGAACGAGAATGCGGTAACCGTAATTCCGCTGGAGATCGCAGATTCAGCTCCGGATCCTGAAGCTGCTTACTCAAAGCGAGAATGGAGACGAATGCTGTCCTTTGCTCTGAATGAGTTGCCGCGCAGAACACGACGAGCCATACAGTTGCGTGATCTTGACGAGCGTTCGACGGAAGAGACCGCTCGAATCATGGGAATGTCCGTTGGCGCGGTAAAGGCGCGAATATTCCAAGGAAGAAAGAGGTTGCGAAAGAGACTGGAGCACTTTGTCGGATCGGCTTGGACGTTTGGAAGGGACACTTCACGATCGATCGGTAACGCGAGGTGTATCTCGCAAAATCAGGCCGCGCGCAATGCGTACGGCTGATGAGGGATGGGAGGAGGCTCTCATGGAGACGCTTCTGCTCGCTGCGGTGTTGGCGATTTTGGGATTTCTGTGTTTCACCGGACCCGGCGGCTTCAACGGGCCCCGGCATCGTCACTGAATCGGTTGCCCGACGACGCCATTCCGTTGCTAGAGCAGTTCGCCGACCAAGCGTGCTTGCAGCGGACTCCAGTCCTCCGCCGGTATTGCGTTTCATTTGTGAGTCGGCGATACCGTCAGTCTGGCTACGAGTCCCGGCTACCCCATCGGGACTCGTGGCGCGGAGGTCTCAGAGGTTCACATGCTGGGACAAAGGGAAATTCAACGGCGAAGGGAAAGGACCCTCTTATGAGCCGAAAAGACAAGAAAAATGAAACTTTGGAGCTTCAAACAAACCCAATCAAGCCTCTAACACTGAATTCTGCCGCAAACCACGCGCCGAGTTACGAAGAACTCAGGCGCCGCGCATATGAAATCTATCTTGAGCGTGACGGCCTCGGTGGCAATGAAGTGGATGATTGGCTCCAGGCCGAAGCGGAGCTTAGAGGAAACGGGTTTGCTATGCGAGCCACAGAGGAAACAAAACGGGGAGCTTGAGATTGCACAATCGGAAAACAATTTGCGTAATTGCTGTCTCGCTGAGCGCCAGAGTCGTTCGGATGCGGTATCGGCGGAGGGTGAGAACGGGTTTATCCGCTGAACCCGATGTGAGGGTCCGATGAGCGACGCTGGACCTGGCACCTCGGGCGAGGATATCTGGCAGCCTAAAGGCAACCCTTGGATCATCGCGGCCGCGGTTTCGCTTGCGGCGTTCATGGAGGTGCTCGATACCAGCATCGCCAATGTGGCCTTGCCCCATATCGCGGGCAATCTTGGCGCCAGCAACGACGAGAGCACGTGGGTGTTGACAAGCTATCTTGTCTCGAACGCAATCGTTCTGCCGATAAGTGGATGGCTAGTCGGATGGCTTGGGCGGAAGCGTTTCTTTTTGACGTGCATCGTTTTTTTCACAGTTAGTTCTCTACTGTGCGGGATCGCTCCCAACCTGGGGCTTCTACTTCTGTTTCGAGTATTGCAAGGCGCATTCGGGGGAGGTTTGCAGCCGATGGCGCAAGCCATCCTGGGGGATACCTTTCCTCCAGAGAAGCGCGGGCTAGCCTTTGCCTTGTATGGAGTCACCGCAATCTGCGCACCCGCGATTGGTCCGACTCTGGGAGGCTGGATCACCGACAATTATTCCTGGCGCTGGATTTTTTACATCAACGTCCCCGTTGGAGCTCTGGCACTCGCTCTTGTCTATCAACTTGTGGAAGACCCACCTTATCTAGCTCGCCTGAAGAAGCAGCTATCCGGGTTCGACTTCATCGGATTTTCTCTCTTGACCCTGGGCGTCGGCGCGTTGCAGATCGCTCTCGACAAGGGACAGGAAGACGACTGGTTCGGTTCTAATTTCATCACTACGTTAGTTGTAATCGCCGCTGCGGGTCTTGTTGCTCTGGTCATTTGGGAATGGTTTCAGAAAGAGCCCATCGTGGATGTGCGTTTGTTCAAGAACTTCAATGTCGCAACAACCAACCTGATGTTCCTGATGCTTGGAGCGGCATTATTCAGCTCGACGGTGCTCATGCCGCAACTCCTGCAGACTCTTATGGGATATCCAGCACAAAAGGCAGGGATGGTGCTCTCCGCTGGCGCCCTTGTGGTGCTGGTCGTGCTACCGATGGTAGGCAAACTAACGACACGATTCCAAGCACGTCACATCATCGCCTTTGGTTGGATAGGTCTGGCCGTAAGCATGTATATTTCGAGCAAACAAGTTGATCTGCTTATGAGTTTCCGCTCCGCCACCTTATTACGTGTGTGGCAGTACATTCCTGTGGCCTTTCTATTCGTCCCACTCACGCTTGCCGGATACATAGGCCTTCCAGCGGAAAAAACCAACGCTGCCGCCGGGCTCATGAATTTCATGCGCAACATGGGTCAGAGCATCGGGACATCCGCCGTTACGACCCTCATTGCACGACGCAGCCAGTATCATCAATCCGTTCTGGCAGCACACACGTCTTCTGGCCCGTTTCACGCATCTATCACGGCTCTTGCAATGCGCCTAACGCGCGCCGGCTTAAGCGTGTATGCCGCTCAACAGCAGGCAATGGGCCGGCTGTACGCTATGGTTCAGGCTCAAGCTGCAGTTCTCTCTTACGTCGAGGTGTACTGGCTGCTTGCCTTAGCTTCGGTACTTATGTTTGCGGGCTCATTCTTTCTGAAGAGAAACGAACTGGGTAAGGGTGGGAATGTTTCGGTTCACTAGAATCTCGGTCGAAAGGTCTTCCTCTTGCCAATAACCTTTGCTCGACCAGCCAGCGCAGCTGTTGTTCTGGTGATGCTCACACTTTCGTTGCAGTGCGGGGGGATCCGCGGAAGATCGCCGATGTCATCCTGCAACTGGCGAACAGCGACGAGGTGCCCGTGCGGCTGATCCTCGGTGTCGATGCGGAAAAGCGCGTGCAAGAAGCGGAGGCTGCGCGAGCGAGCGAGGCCGAAAAATGGCGACATCTGACTGTTTCAACGGTCTTTGAAGATGGGCGCTTCGACGGCCGATTGTATCTGGAAAAAAGCGGAACCAATTCCTGAGTTGCTGAATCCCGAAAGGAACACGATTATGAGATACAGATTACTCGGCAAGAGCGGACTTCGGGTCTCCGAAGCGTCGCTAGGCACCATGACTTTTGGAGACGAGTGGGGATGGGGATCACCAAAGGCTGAAGCGCAGAAAATCTATGAGACCTACCGCGAGGCAGGCGGAAACTTCATTGACACAGCAAATTTCTACACCGGCGGCACGAGCGAGAAATTCCTGGGTGAGTTCATGCAGGGCCATCTGATTTTCGAGTCGGTTACAGGAAGGACCGTTTTAGCCTTAGGAAACCGGCGCTTTATCAATCTGAGCTAGCCCAGCTTCGGTAATCGGGACTGCTGCAATGCCCCCAGTCTGGTCCGGCCCGGAGGACTCGC
>Ga0210393_10001254_pt1 | contig 21521 bp, 18 predicted proteins | sample IncBWC27OmetaG_FD_160068 | JGI IMG/M metagenome (GOLD analysis project Ga0210393, IMG submission 160068) | Forest soil microbial communities from Barre Woods Harvard Forest LTER site, Petersham, Massachusetts, United States - Inc-BW-C-27-O ... | reverse complement strand
GGCGTCGACCGCCTGCTGCTCGTCGGGACGCTGCAACAGGCTGCTGGAGGGCAGTTTGTATCCGCCGGCCGCAATCCGCGGCATGGTCGTCTTGGGCTTGTGATCGCTATCGCCTCGTTGTGTCACTTCCGGATCCGGCGTTTCGACAGCGGCGAAGGGCAAAGACTCCGGCAGAATGCCGCCCGTCGTCGGCAACACATTGGCTGCAACTTCTGCGGGCTCGGGATCAAGCATCCGCTCGATGCCTGTGCGGCGCGGTTCGGGTGCAACCCTCGCCTGCACTGCTGGCTCGGAGGAGGAAGCCTGCCGAGATGGAATCAGTTGCGTTTTTACCAGCGGCTTTGAAACTCGACGCTTGTCCAGGTCCTTCTGCTGCTGCCGTTTGGCGCGATCTTCCTGCCAATCCTGGTAGCGGTTCCAAAGCGCAGTCACGAATGCGAAGCGCGTCGGAACCCAAAGCTGGATGGACGAGAACGAGAATGCCGTAGAAAGATATAACGCGACCGCCAGCACACTGGCGCAAACGATATAGGCGCCCGCCACGTTCAGGTAGTGAATGAGCACGTCGCCCACAACTCGTCCCAGCAGACCTTCGATCGGCACGACACGGAGCCAGCGAAAATTTCCCGGCAGCAACGCCAACAGCGCCGGGACGAACATGACCAGCCAGATTCCGCCGAGGCTCTTTGCTACGGGAGACTGAATCTTCCGCGAAACAAACCAGCGGATGCCAAGCATGAAAGGGAAGATCGGAAGCAGAAACGCTCCGATGCCGAAGAACTGGAGGGCGATATCCGAGATGATGGCTCCGACCACGCCTATCCAGTTGCGGGCAGCGTGGGTTCCCGTAAGCACGGAGGCGCTGTTCAGCGAAGGATCGAGCGGTGAATAAGATGCGAGCGCGAGGAAAAGGAGGAGCGCAGAGACGCACAACAGGAAACCGATCAGCTCATTCAGCCGCCGGTTGCCGGTGGGCACAAAGATGCTTGCCAATAGACGCATGTGAGCCGTTCTTGCACGGGCGCTAGACTACCCCGTGGCGCAAATCGGCCAGAGCCTCATCATTATGCCAAGAACCAGGGGGCGTGGGCAATGGGGGAATTCAACAGGAGTGTACAGTTGGATTACTGGCGGCCAATTCCACCTATATTAAGAGAGTAGCCATGCCACCGAAAAGTAATCGACTAGAATCCGACGAGGGAAGGGAGCGGGAGATGAGAGAGAAGAACATCGGCCCAACTTTCGATAGCTGGCTTTGCGCGGAAGGCCTCTTCGAGAAGGTCAGTGCGTCCACTGCCAATCGGATCGCCGCGCGTCGTGCCGAAGATGTAAGACGGATAAATGACGCGGCTGATGAACCGAATTCCGAGGTTGCAGACGTTCTGAAGGATCAGACTTTGGGAGAGTAGAGGCTCAGCGACGTCTCAGCGGCTGAAGCCGGCAATCATTCGTGCCTGGTATTCGGCACCAAGAGCTTATCCTGCCAACCTCGAAGCGAACACCAGCACGAGCGCTCCCAGAATGATGCGGTAGACGGCGAAGGGCGCGAAGCCGCGCTTACGCACGTAGCCCATAAACCACGCCACGGAAGCGTAGGCGACGATAAATGAGACCACGAAGCCGATGGCCAGCACGATCCATCCGTGGGCATCGATCTGCGAAACGCCGATGGGATTCGCTCCCTTGCCGCGTAGCGATTTCAGCAGGTCATAACAAGTGGCGACGACCATCGTCGGAATGGAAAGAAAGAAAGAAAACTCGAGCGCCGATGCCCGGGACATTCCTGCGAGCTGGCCGGCGGCAATGGTTGACATCGATCGCGACGTCCCCGGAAACACCGCCGAGAGAATCTGGCATGCGCCGATCCACACGGCTTGCGCCAAAGACATGCTTTCCATCTTCCATGTGTGGATGCGTCCTCCGCCCGCAGAGGGCCCGGCGGCTTCCGAACTGGAATTCATGGCGTCGACGATCCACATGACGACGCCGCCGACCAGCAGCGCCGTGCCCATGATGGTAAGACTTTCCAGATGCTTGCCGATGACTTTAGTTAGCAGAAAGGCTGGGATTGCCGTAACCACGAAGGCAACGATGGTCAGACCGAGAGGATGGGTGAGCGGTGTGCGGTCTCCACGCTCGCCGCGCGGAAAAGTCGACAGCAGCTTCGCAATGCGCTCGCGGAAGTAAACCGGCAAACAGAGAATCGCGCCCAGTTGGATCACGATCGTATACATTTTCCAGTAGCCATCCGACAGGCTGATATGCAGTAGCGCTTCGGAAATCCGCAAGTGCGCGGTAGAACTGACGGGTAGAAACTCGGTCAAGCCTTCGACAATTCCTAATATGAGTGACAGCAGGTAGTCGTTCAATCGCCCTCCGGAAGTAAGGCAACAGTATCGCAGAAAAACTTTGCGCGGTCGTTACAAGCTGAATTCGGGTGTGTGGGTCACTATTGGCCGCAATAGAAAAGAAAGCCGTCGAGCTTTGCTCGATTGGAGCCGAGGGCGGCTGTCCCCACACGAGAGCTCGCTAGAGCCGAACAACTAGTCGCTGGCGTTTCCAAACGTGGCGATGCCTTGCTGGATGTAGAAACTCAACCGTTGCGCCCGGTAAGCCCAATCGCTTTGTCCATATTGGCTGAGGATTTTCTGAGTCAGAGATAGCGCGCGGTCTTTGGATTCGGCGGCTTTTTTCTGGTTGGGTTCGTTCTTGTAGATTTCGATCAAGGCTGCGCGGCGCCAAGCGGCGTTATAGAAGGCCTCTGCCGCTGCCGGAGACTGAGGATGGTCCTTGCCGTAGTTTTCGTAGATGTCGGCTTCTTTTTCGGGACATTTAGAGATGCCTTCCCAATCACCACAGAGCTTATTTTCGAGCAGACGGAAGGCGGCAAGGTCGGACCACTTCGTGTTGGGATATTTCTTGATGACCAGCTTCATCCAGTCTTCTTTCATCTGGCCGCGCATGTAGGGGTCGCGCTCGCGCGCGGAGGGCCGGGTCATCACGTCGGAGCGTTCGATCTGCCAGCGGATATCGGCGGCGCGATACAGGGCCTCGGCGGCCAGCGGAGAGGCCGGCATCAGATCATAGACGCGATAGTAGAGACGCATCGCATCCTGTGCGGCATCGCGGCGCCCGCGTCGTCGGCTGGCCTGATCTTCGGAGTCGGCGGCTTCGCCGAAAATGATTCTGTCGCCATCCTGGGTCGTGCTTTGAACCAGCGACCGGTTCGGAATCCAGCCAGTGATAGCTTTGCCTTCCGCTTCGTCTTCGGTAGCGCCTTCCTCGTTACTCGGAGCGCGTAGAATCGCTTCCACATGAACCCAGTCGCGGCTGGTGTCGATGATGATGAGTTCGATCCCGCGCTTGGCTTCGCCGACCCGGCCAGCGTCCGAACTGGGCGCGACGCGGATGGTTTCTTCATGCACGATCGTTCCGCGAATTGCATCGGCGAAAGCTAGTTGGCTGAGGGCGAATGTGGCGAGAAGGAGAGCGCTGGCAGCGAGGGTCGGGAGCCGCTGTTTCATAGGAGCTTGGATGCTGGCAATCTGGTTCGGCTGAGGTTGCTCTGAGGATGGTCAAGCAGGATCGGGGCGATTGTCAATCTTTGGCGCAAAACAAAACGCCCCAGACTCGTTATGAGTCGTGGGACGTATGTTGATCAGCCCTCCCCCAAGTGCTGCTCAATTAGAAAGATACGGTATGGCATGAATTTGGTAAATGGCACCCTCGTGCCATAGGCCCCCACTAGAGTGCCTTTATATCTCGGTACTGCTGTTAATGCCGCCGAGGTGCAAACGAAGTCACCCCTAAGACGCCCTTCCGTCCCAGACATCAAGCTGTGGCGAGGCCGGGCTTGTTGGCAGTTCCTTCGAAATGCGCCTCGATCTCCTCCAGCGTTTTGCCTTTGGTTTCAGGAAGAAAGAATGCCGCTGTCACGAAATAGACAACCGTGCAGGCAGCAAACGCCCAGAACATCGTGGCGTACCCGTACTTACCGACCGTCGGCAGGAATACGGCGGCGATGCCGGTGGAAACGGCCTGATTGAGCAGCAAGGCGATACTCATGCCATTGGAGCGAATGCGGGTGGGCATCAGCTCAGACAGAGCCAGCCACACACATACTCCCGGGCCGACGGCGTAGAACGCCATGAACACGAAAAGAGTGATGGCCACCCTCCAGCCGCTAGCCTCGCTGGGCAGGGGCGTGATGAGGGCATTGTCGATTCGCAATGGAGCCTGGCGCGCAGCCTCGAGATCGCCGAAGGGATTAGAAAAGAACGCCACCACTTTGTTGGGGGGTACGCAGCTATCGCGGGTAATTTCGATCGGGGTTGCGGCGGTGTCGTCAGAGCGGGCGGCTTTGGTGGCGGCGCGAAAATCGCCATAGGAGTAGATAACGACCAGTGAAGTTGGCCGGCCGCCGATTTGTTGGGCAGCATTTCCGGCCGGGCTCAGCAACGTGCTGGCCAGCTTCTGGTCATACGTGAGGGTGATCCTCTGGTCGGGGGCGACCATGGACTGAACCGGGCCTCTGGAATCCACACGCAAGCGTTCCGTCTGGCGAAACAGCAGGCCGGTGCAGATCAGCGACAGAATAATGCCCGCCGTTCCGACCGAGAGCAGGAATTTCCGGCCCTTGCGATCTACCAGCATGACGCCGCCAATGGTTACCAGGAAATTCACGATAGTGAAAAGCACGTAACCCCAATGCGCTTGAACATCGGAAAGGCCGCTCTGCAAGAGAATATTCGTGTTATAGCCAATGATGGAGTTGATGCCGGTAGCCTGATTGCAGGCGAGAATCACGCAGGCCAGCGCAAATGGGATCACGTATTTTCGGCGCAGGAGCGATTCCTTGACTTTGGTCCCAGTTGAGGTCTGCAATTTCTCGGCAGCGGAGGCCTGTTCCATCTCCGCCAGTTCCGTGTCCGCCTGTTGCTTGGTCCGGGAACGAAGCAGGGCAGCGTACGCCGCGTCGCGCCTTCCGCGGCGAAACAGCCAGCGCGGGGACTCCGCCACCATAAGGCTGCCGATTACGAACAAGATGCCAGGGGGCAGCGAAACCCAGAAGATACTGCGCCAAGCGATGTCTTTAAAGGCAATGAGCCGGGCTGCGTCGCCGAGTTTCGCCACTTCGTCAACCCGGAAACTGAAATACATGCCAACGAAAGCCGCCGCCGTGATGCCGAGAGTAAGCAGCCACTGGAAGATACCCGTGCCCTTGCCGCGACTCGATGCCGACAAACACTCCGCCAGATAGAGTGGGACGACCACACCGATCAAGCCGGCGCTGACGCCCTGCAACAGGCGGCCAAGAATCAACGGTCCGTAGCCATGCGAGAGTGCAATTACTGGAATGCTGAGGACGAACAGCACACCGCTGAGCGTCATCAGAAGTTTGCGTCCCATCCAGTCGGCCAGCGCGCCCGCAAACAGAGTTGAGATCACGCTGCCGAGAAGCACCGCGGCGACCACGCTCGAAAGCTGGCCTGCATTCAATTTGGAAGTGGCCTCCAGGTAGGGATAGGCGCCGGCGATGATGCCGACGTCGACTCCATAAAGCAAGCCGCCCAAGCCTGCTACCAGCAGGAGAAAGCGGTTGTAGCCAGCTTTTTCGTGTTCAACGTTTGGCACGTGGCCATCCTTTCGCTGATTCGGAGAAGCCCGAGTCTATGCCTTAGGGCAGCACTGCCGCAAACGCCAAGCGTTGAGGTACCTGACGTTCGCTCCAAGGAGAGCCCTAGCTAGAATCTCATCGGGAGACTACAATAACGTTATTATGGCTCTCAGCAATTCTGAATCCCCCTCGGTTACTGAAATGTGCGCTCACGTAAAGCATCTTGGCTATGCGGCTTCTGGCCGCATTCGGCTTTATGGGGAGGAATTTGAAGTGGTTTCCGACCCGTTCCCAGAAGACGACGGCATCGCCGTGCACGTTAAAACCAAGCGTAACTCGACCGTTCGAGTGCTACAACTGCCCTCGACCGTTGTTCAGAGCGTCAAAAGACGAAACCCCAAGGCCGCCTAGCGACTTTCGGGCTATGCCTAAGCCTCTGTCTTCTTGGGGTGAGTGGCGAGTTGGCGCGACACTGTAATGAAAGCTTTGGCTGCGACGGAAAGCGTGCGATCGCGCCGGTAAGCCAGGCCCAACTCGCGCCAGAGTTCCGCACCTTCCAGTTCAATCAATTTTACCCGCCCAGCCGCTACTTCATCGCGGGCAAACGACGCACTGATCAGAGAAATACCGAGATCGGCTGCCACAAAACTCTTGATCATGCCTATGCTGGGTAACTCCATCCTGACCTTAAGTTCCGAGTTATATTCGCGGAAGAGTTTGTCCAGCAACCGGCGGGTGTGACCCGTCTTGGGCAAAAGTAGAGGGTGTTTTACCACCTCGCTGATGTGTGCCGCTTTCATCTTGGCGAGGGGATTCTTGGGACTTACCATCAACATCAATCGGTCGCGGAAGATCGGCTGAACCTTCAGGCTGGGCGATTGCACGGGCAAGCTGAGGATGCCCACATCCAGAGATCCATTCTCCAGCTTTTCAACAATCTTGTAGGTGAAATTGCGATAGATGCTGATTTGCACGTCGGGATAATGGCGGCAATATTCCCCAAAAACCTCGGGAAGAACGTACAGGCAGGTGGCCTCGTTGGCGCCGACCATGAGCGTTCCCCGCGGTGTTTGGCCGTGGTCGGCGACGGCGACGAGGGATTCGTCCCGCAGGCTCTTCAGTCGTAACGCGTACTCGTAGAAGATTTGACCCGCCGGCGTGAGCTTGACGGTTTTGCCGGAGCGGTCCAGAAGACGATCGCCATACTCTTGTTCGAGCTGGCGAATTTGGGCGCTGACCGCTGATTGAGAGCGAAAGACTTTCTCTCCCGCGCGCGAAAAACTTCGTTGCCGTGCAACTTCCAGAAATGTAATGAGCTGATCGAAGTCCATTATGGTTAGTCGAAGAATTATATAGGACTTTGGGCTTGTACAGTGCTCGATACTCCAAGCTAAAGCTGCTCCTTCAAGACGATTCTTCAAGGCCCGGTTCCGAAGGTCAGCGGCGATCCCGAGTCTACTTGCCGCCTTGCATTCTGGTAACGTGCGCTGCTACGGTTAGTTTGATTCATGTCCATTTCTTGCCCAGAATGTAGCGCATCGATGCCAGATACCGCCGCTTTTTGTCCGGGCTGCGGCCGCAGCATGCAATCCCCCACTCAGCCGGCAGAGCGCTTCCAAGGCAACGTCGGCGCATTGCCCGAAACGATAGCCGGAGCGCTGGCCTATTGCACGATTGTTCCGGCCATCGTCTTTCTCCTGGTCGAACCCTATAGCAAAAACCGATTTGTGCGCTTTCATTCCTTTCAATGCCTGGGCTTATGGCTGGCTGCCCTGGTGGTTGGAGCGGCGCTCAGGGTCGCAGGATTTTTACTGTTTTTTATTCCGCTCCTGGGTCACCTGACAGTGTTTTTGCTTGCCATGGTAGTGAGCCTCGGGTTCTTCGTGATTTGGGTTGTGCTGATCGTAAAAGCTCTGCAGGGAGAGATGTTCAAACTGCCGGTTATTGGAGATTTTGCGGAGCAGCAAATCACCGCGGCTTGAATCTTTTCGCCAACTTACCAATTGCTTCTACCGCCGCTTTCTGGTATTTTTCCGCGACGCTGCTCGGACAAGTTCGCGCGGCTGCTAATTGCAAACGGGGGGAATCCAATGGCGTTCTGCAATATGTGTGGGGCACAGGTTGCCGAGGGTGCGACTGTGTGCGCAGCATGCAGCGGGCGAGCGGCGGTTTTACCGGCCGCGACGGCTTCGGGACTGACCGACAATGTTGCGGGTATGCTGGCTTACGTGACCTTCATTCCGGCCATCATCTTTCTGGTGACCGAGCCTTACAACAAGAGTCGCTTCATCCGATTCCACTCCTTCCAAAGCATTTTTCTCTTTGTAGCGGTGGTGATTATTCAGGCCGCCCTGTCGTTTCTGACGGTGGTGCCATTCCTGATTTTTATCACGGCGCCTTTGCACATGCTGGTCGCGTTGGGAGCGTTGATTGTCTGGATCATTGTGCTTCTCAAGGCCAATCAGGGCCAAATGTATAAGCTGCCCGTGATCGGCGACCTGGCGGAAAAGCAGGCGGGATAGTTCTTAGCGGCCCGTAAAGGGTCACAGCGGGGCGACACAAACCGGGCCTGCACCGATCCGGTCGACGCGGGAGTGTGGATGACCACCCCTGTGGGTAGTGCTTCAGTTTGCACCCGCACCAAAGCCGCGCGGCGCTTACAAGAAAAGAATTTCAAGCTGAGGGAGGCTAATTGATGTCGCTTCCATCCGAAAGGGTATGGTTAGACATCATCTGCCTAGCGATTGCCGTTACACTCTTAGAAGGCGCGGTGACGGGCAGAGGAACCACGCGAGGACGGCCTTGGCCTGTCTCGCTTCGCCTTCGTCCGTTATTTGCCGTCGTTGGATTCGGTTTACTGGCATTTGCCATCGTCGATTTTTTCCGAAGATTTTCAAACTGGGGCACTACCCCACTGGGTGCCCCTTGACTTTCTTCCTGTAAGCTGTCATTCCTATTAGCTTTTACTTCGCACCCGAATTGCGCCGTCTGGCGGACGATGCGGGCAGCGGAAATTTTGTGGCAACCTGGGGAATGGATTGAAAGTTAAAGTTTTCTACCACGACAAATGTTTCGACGGAGCATCCTCGGCAGCACTGTTTTCCCGCTTCTACCGCGAGCGTATCCGCAGCGATGTGGACTTCGAATTTTCCGGACTGCTGCATCGCGCCGGATCGCTTTTCGATGAATCTCATTTCACGGGTGATGAAAACGCCATCGTCGACTTTAAGTATTCGAGTTCGCCGAAGATTACATGGTGGTTCGATCATCATGAAAGTGCGTTCCTCTCCACCGCCGATGCCGCTCATTTTGAGCGCGACCAGAGCAACCGCAAGTTCTACGATCCGGCCTTCAAATCCTGCACCAGTTTCATCGCCATGATCGCCGAACAGCGTTTTGGCTTTGATCCCGCCCCGCTGGCCGATCTGGTTCATTGGACAGATGTCATCGACGGCGCGCTCTATCCCGATGCGCAAACGGCTGTGGAGATGAAAGCTCCAGCGATGAAATTGACCATGGTTATCGAATCCGCCCCGGATCAGGGATTCGTTCCGAACCTGATTCCTCTGCTGGCAACCAAACCGCTGGCTGCCATTCTGGAGGAGCCCTTCATTGCTCCACTTTTGCCGCCGCTGCTCAGGCGCCACGAAATCTCGATGGAGATACTGCGACAGCGCGCCGAATGCACCGATGGCACGATTTTTTTCGACATTACCGATCAGGAACTGGAAGGCTACAACAAATTCGTCCCTTATTACCTGCATCCTGAATCCATCTACAGCGTGGGGCTCAGCAAAAGCAGCTTTCGGGTGAAGGTTTCGGTGGGATCGAACCCGTGGGCTCCGCAAGAGCCGGTCGTGAATTTGGCCAAAATTTGTGAGCGCTACGGTGGCGGAGGACACGCCCGCGTGGGTGCGATCTCATTCAACGTGAACCAGCATGCGGCCGCCATCAAAGCTTCGCGCGAAATTGTGAATGAACTTCGCGCTGCCGTTCGCGCGGGCAATCGCTGACCGCTCGGCAGTGAGCAGTGATCAGTGAGCAGTGATCAGTTGGAAGAGGGTGAAGCTGATCGGGTGGAGCTCAGCGGTTGGCGTGATATTCTGAAAATTCCCAGCGCCGCGGCATGACCACGCCTGCAACGAAACCCGGTCTCCGTCCTGCGCAGCGGCGCCTGCTGCGGCTGGTTGCTTCCTTCGAGTTCATCAAAGGCGTCTTTGTTTTCCTGATTGGCCTCACTGCCATCCTTCTCGTGCATAAAGATGCCTGGGTGATTGCCGAGAGTTTGCTGGCTCGGCTGCACATCAGCACAGACCGGCGATCGGCCCAGCTTTTTCTCGATTTTGCCGAAGACATCACGGACGCCCGCTTGTGGGCGGCGGTGCAGTTGGCATTTGCATATTCCGCCCTTCGTTTTGTCGAGGCCTACGGCCTGTGGAGGCAACGGACTTGGGCGGAATGGGTGGCCTTCGGATCCGGAACCTTGCTCATCCCGATTGAGATCCGGGAATTGATACGGGGCGTGACGCTTCTTCGTTCCACCGTCTTTGTGGGAAACCTGGTGATCGTCTCCTACATGCTTTATCTTTTGCGCACTGGACGGTTGGCCGCCAGGAATGCTTTGGCGGACTCCGAACCCCGTGCGGAAAGCGGCAAGTAGAGTCGAACGACTCTCGCCAGAGACCGTCTTTTGCAGCATAATCACCGGCGGGATTGTTCCCCGGAGGGCGTATGCGTAGCTGCCTTTGGTTCTCGTTAATCGTGATTTCGGCTTGGGGCGTGGCTTTTGCTCAGGACACAAACTTCGCTACCGGCCCGCAATATCTGATGAACTATGGCTCGCCGTTGTTCGCGCAGCCTATTTCCACTCCGTCTATGTCACTGGCCGGTCCGCTTCTGGAAGTTGGGGCCAGCAACGCTACGGGACGTCTGACTGCCGGCGCGGAAAATCAGACCATTGTACTGCCTCCTGCGGACGCTCTACCTCTGGTGGACTTCTTTTACTTCTACTACGGAACGCCCTCGCTTGACGTCATCGAGATCAGCTTCCCAAAAGGATCGCCTTCGCGAAATGATCTTCCCGCTAGCATTCTGGACACCGGAGTTTGGCAGGTAACCACGGCTGAGGGCCTCCGCGAACGCGGTTTTGGACTGACCCTGCCCGAAGCCGCAGCCTATGGAAAAGCTCGAACTCGGCACGCGGGTCGTGTTTACACCAATGCCGACATCGATCGTCTGCACACCGGGAGTTGACGCTAAGGTTTGTAGGGACTGACCGGATCGTCTGAGTGGCACAGACCCAAGCAGGCAATAACACCCGCTGCTACAATCCCTGTCCCAATGGCCCAGGGGCTGTTCAGGATGGCGCCTTTGGCGTCCAGTCCTTCGGTCGTCTTGATTGGCGGACCGCAGTGTTCGTCTCGAGTTGCCTGTTCGCCTTCCCGCACGATTACGTCGGATGATCCTGCTGGTTTAGATTTCCGGGCGGCCGCGCCGGACAAGTGGATCTTGACGTCGTTCTTGTAGGCCACGATTTTTACTTTCCCATCGACATCGGTCACATCGTATTGCGTGCGGTCCGCGCTTACGGGAATCACGGTGATGCAGTTCACCCGGACTCTCATTTGTCGCGCGGTGTTGAGTTGCAAGGTGCCATGGTCAAGGACGAGTTCGTCGCCTTCAAATTGGACGACGGTTTCCGGTTGCACCATGGCAGTGGAGCCCTCTGCATCAATTTTCGCGCTGTGCTCCTTCTGGGTTTGGATGAGATTGTCGGGAAAGATTGCGGAGGTATCGGGCGCGGGGTTGCCGTTCAGCCAGGTTCCTCCGTTACTGTAGAGCAAAGCACGGCCAGTGTCTTGTGCGAAGAGTGGCGTCGGCACAATAACGATCATCACGCCGCAAACGAGATTGCGCCATTCCAACAAACGCCCCGCCTTTTCTCCGCAACAACTTCCTTGCGCTAGGATAGCTGGCGGAATCCGCGGCGGGTATTGGCTCGCGTGATGCTCTATCCGAAGTGCGGACCTTGACCTGCATCAGGTCCAAAAACCTTGACTCGCAGGGCGCGCCCGGATATAGTTCTCTCCTCCTCCCCAAGTGAGACTGGTCCTCACGTCTGTGAATTTCTTGAGCGCCGGACTTCGCCTGCTTCTAGATCATCGGGCTCGCTCAAGGCAGAACCACTCGTCACGATGAAACCTTGAGAAGGAGGAATAACTCGTGCAACCCAAAGAACTCTCCATCCGACTGACTTCGGCATTGGCTATGTTGGCCATAGCAACGCTTATGACGGCCACGCAGGCGCACGCTCAAACTGAAACAGTACTGCATAGCTTCGGTGCCGAAAAGAAGGACGGGCAACGCCCGTTTACCGGCTTGACCGCCGACGCCTCTGGCAACCTCTACGGCACTACTTTCTATGGCGGAGCCCATGGTTACGGAACCGCGTTCAAATTAACGCCCGCAGCTGGAGGAGCTTGGACAGAGACAGTTATGCACACTTTCAATCATGACGGCCGAGATGGGATATATCCGGAGGGCAACCTCATCCTCGACTCTGCCGGAAATGTATACGGGACGGCCAGTGCGGGCGGCACGCACGGTTACGGTAGCGTGTTCGAATTGTCGGCCAGAGCGGGCGGTGGCTGGACGGAAAAGACTCTGCACAACTTTAATGTCCTGCCGGACGGTCAGAACCCATCCGCAGGGGTGGTTTTCGATGCCGCAGGTAATATCTACGGCACGACCGCCTATGGCGGTGTTCACGGCGTCAACGGAGGAACGGTGTTTGAGTTGACCCCAAACGCGACTGGGGGTTGGACTGAGAAGTCGCTGTATTCCTTCCTTTACGGTGGTACGGACGGCTACTATGTGGGTTCGGGAGTGATCCTCGATACTTTGGGAAATATTTATGGAACGACTACCAATGGCGGGCTCTACGGAGACGGGATTGTGTTCGAGCTGACGCCAAAGGCAGGCGGAAGCTCGACGGAGACAATTCTTCACAACTTCAACGGCACAGATGGCTGGTCTCCGAGCGCGGGCTTGATTCTGGATGCTTCCGGGAATCTCTACGGTTCCACCGAAGTGGGCGGCGCGAACCATGCGGGAGTAGTCTTCGAACTGTCGCGCGCTGCCGGTGGGGGGTGGTCTGAGACTCTTCTGCATACCTTCAGCGATGGTACGGATGGATTTGGGCCCGATTCCAACCTGATCTTCGACTCCCCTGGCAATCTCTACGGCACAACGGGCGGGGGAGGCGCGTACGGCCTCGGGATCGCGTTCGAACTCACGCCTTCAGCAAGTGGTGCTTGGACAGAATCGATTCTTCACACCTTTGGAATCTTCGGTGACGGAAGCGGCCCAGTAGGGTTGGTTTTCAACGCCAACGGCAACCTCTACGGCACGACCGAAATAGGCGGTGTTCACGGTCTCGGCACGGTCTTTGAGGTAACGCCGTAGACGAACCTGGATATTGCGATCATGAGTTCGTTCTAGACCCTGGCGAAGTCGATAAACCCGTGCTGGACATCGGTGCGAGTCAGTTTCACTCGTAGTTTGTCTCCCACGTCGAGGCCTTGCGCGCCTTGTGCTAATAGTCCGTCAACGTGAGGTTGCAGCGCGCGGACGAAGGTCCCTTTCGGAGTGACGCCGGTGATGATGGCGTCGAACGTTGCCCCAATTCGATTCTGCAACGCGACCGCGGCGAGACGCTTTGCCATCTCGCGTTCGACCTTGCGGGAGGCATCTTCTCTCTCAGTGCAGTGGGCGGCGATGGCGGTGAGTTCGTCATCCGAATAAGGATTGGGTAGGCTCGCGAGCACAGCTTTGATCAGACGCTGGGTCACCATGTCAGGAAATCGGCGGTTGGGAGCGGTCGAGTGAGTGTAGTCCTGGACAGCGAGGCCAAAGTGCCCCTGCGAAGGCTCGCCGGCACGCTCGAGCACATATTCTCCGGGACCAATCAATTTGATAACGGCAAGCGACAGATCAGCAAAATGATCCGGATCGGCGGCTTTTCGTTTCAGCAGAAAATCGTTGAGCGCCTTCGAATCAGGGTCGGGAGGAAGTTTGTCGCTATGCGTGGCCGCGAGTTGAACGATGCGATCCCATCGCTCCGGTTGCTTCACGATGCGCCGCAGCGATGAAACTTTTTCCAGCATTCGCGCCACCACTCCGTTGGCTGCGATCATGAAGTCTTCAATCAATTCCGTGGCGTGATTCTTCTGTTGCTTCTGCATGTCCACGACTTGATCATTCAATATAAGCGGATGGAGTTCGTCGGTCTGAAGGCTAAGCGCTCCATTTTCAAAGCGCTGGTTCTTCAGTTTCTGCGCGACCTCATCCTGCAATCGAAGCTGAGTTTGCAGATCGCTGGAAGCGGCGACCTTCGCCGGGGCTGCTCCAGCGCCTTCCAGCCATGCTCCGACGGAGTTGTACTGAAGTTGCGCGTGGTTGCGAACCAGCGCGCGGTAGACATTGCTCGAAGTGACGTGACCGGTGGAATCGACGACGAATTCGATCACGACGCTGAGGCAGTCCTGATTTTCCAGCAGGGAAGTCTTGCCGGTGGAAAGCTCCTCCGGAAGCATGGGAAAGTTGCGAACTCCGGCGTAGACCGTGGTGGTTTCTCTGGCGGCATGCTGATCGATTGCAGTTAGTTTGGGGACGAAAGCATCAACATCTGCGATGCCGACCATCACTTTCACATCGCCATTGGGCTGGCTATCGGCCACTTCGATCTGGTCCAAATCACGCGAGGTGTCATTGTCGATCGATGACCACAAAAGGTCCCGCAGATCGCGGACATCTTTCCCAGAGGCTACCTGGGGAGGATGAGCGCGCAGGTCCGCAAGCTGCTGTTGGACCGCGGCGGGGAAGTCGGGCTCAAATCCCCGTTGCCGCATGACTTCTTTTGCGATAGCTTGCAGATCGACGTGAGATGGATTGGGCATAACTCCTGGCCGGCGATAAGACTTCACCACAGAGGCACAGAGAAAAACAAAGCAATAACGAAAAACAATCAAGAGTCTTTAGAGACTGTTCTGTGTCTCTGTGGTGAAGCCCTTTATTCCGTGACCACCGCCTTCACCAGATTTCTCGGCCGGTCCACGTTATAGCCTTTTTTCGTCGCGACATGATAAGCGAAGAGTTGCAGTGGAATCACTTCAATAATCGGCAGCAACAATTCCGGAACAGCAGGGACGAAGAAGACATCATCAGCAATACTCGAAATCTCGAGATCCCCCTCGGTAGCCACCGTCACCAGCCGGCCATGTCGGGATCGAACTTCCTTCATCACTTCGAGCGTGCGGCGATAACGCAACACGGAATCGGGATCGTGATGATCGCACGTGGCCAGCACCACCACGGGAAGGCTTTCATCGACCAGCGCATTCGGCCCGTGTTTAAGCTCTCCCGCGGGGTAGCCCTCGGCGTGTGCGTAGGAAATTTCCTTGAGTTTGAGTGCGCCCTCGCGGGCAATGGCGTAGTGGACGCCGCGTCCCAGGTAAAGGAATTTTTCCGCACGGAATTGTTTCTCGGCAAATCGGTCGGCGAGATCGTCCCACGCCCGGAGATTACGATCGATGGCCTCGGGAAGCTGCAGGAGTCGCTGCAAATAGGAACGCGTGACTTCGGAGGTCATGCGGCCGCGCTTGCGCGCCAGAAACAGTGCCATCAGATACAGAACTGTGACTTGCGTGGTGAAGCTCTTCGTAGCGGGCACGGCGAGTTCGGGACCGGCTCCAGTAATCAAGGCGGCGCTGGCCTCCCGCGGGATCGTGGCGTCGGCCACGTTGGAGACGGCGATCGTCTTCACGCCGCGGGTCAGCGCCTCACGCTGCGCGGCAATGGTGTCGGCGGTCTCACCCGACTGCGTTACCACCATCACGATCGGATCCACTGCGGCGTGCGTGGAGCGGTAACAGTATTCGCTGGCATACTCCACATCGACGGCGACGCCGGAGAGATCTTCGATCATGATTTCGCCCGCCAACCCGGCGTGGCGGCTTGACCCGCTGGCGGCGATGATCAGCTTCTCGAAGGTCAGCAGCGCACTCTCAATCGCGTGAAGCGCCCCAGGGAACAGAATGTCATCCTTTAAATGCTGGTCAATGGTTTTTGCGATGGCCTGAGGCTGTTCGTAGATCTCCCGGCGCATGGCATGCGAAAAGCGATCGCTGACGGTGTCGGACTTGCCGCTGGTTGGATTCATGATGGACTGCGGCGAGGGTAAATCATTTGCCGCGTCTCCGGCAAACCTTCCCAGACAACCTCCCAGACAAAAAGATATCGGATTAACATGCTCTGCGCTAAGAACCAGCCAGCAGTTCCACGCCCAGCGTCGCCAAAGCGATATCTTCATTCGACGACAGGCCGCTGACCGCGACCGATCCAACAACCTCACCATTCTTCCAGATCGGGATTCCGCCACCCCATCCCACGTATTTCGCATCGCCGTAATAGGCAATGTCGTGACCCTTGTCCGGATGCTTGACCTTCTCGCCGATCTCCCTGGTCGGCTTGCGCTCGCGGGCCGCAGTCCAAGCCTTGTTCATGGCGATGCGAATGGAGGAGACTGGCGCGCCGTCCATGCGAGCAAAACAAATCAGGTCGCCATGTGAATCGGCAACAGCGACCGCCGCAGCCTTCTGCATCTGCGAAGCCTTGTCCACGATGAGATCGACAATCTGCCGGGCCTCGGAGTACTCGATGGTTTGAAGGGTTCTCATAGAAGATAAAGATATGACACGCCAAGGCAATAGGAATGGAGCAGACAAAATAAATGCTGGCCATTTCTGGCCAGCATGCGGAGGTGAGACTGAGCGGGCTTGGAACAATTCCCCAGCCCGTAGAGGTCTTTAGAAAATAACCTTCATAGCAAACTGAACCAAGCGCTCCGGCGAGGCAACGCCGTTTTGCACGGTACTCGTAATTACACCGAAACCGTTTCCCGTCGGAGTTCCGTTGTAACCGGTTGCTGGCACGTTGAAATACGGGTGATTGAAAATGTTGAAGAACTCTGTCCGGAACTCGATGCCGAGTCTTTCCGTAACCATGGTTCTCTTGAAAATAGCGAAGTCGAAATTGTTAATTCCCGGGCCGCGAAGAACCGCATCAACACGCGGCTCGGTTCCGAATCCCCACTGCGGAGGAGGTGCAAAGCAGGTGGTGTTGAACCAGTTGGTGATGTGGCCGCCGCCGGCTTTCAGGTCGCATCCGGGAATGACGTCGGGGCGGACATTGGCGACGCCCAGATTGCTGCCCTCCAAAGCGGTGTTCGCGCCCGCCCAGCTGATTTTTAGTGGGAAGCCGCGTTGGAAAGTGGTGATGCCATCGATGCCCCAGCCGGAGACGGCGGCGTTCGCAAGTCCGTTTAGGCTGTTTGCAAACATCTTTCCCTTCCCGAAGGGAAGGTCGAGGACGTAGCTGATAACTAACCTTTGGGAGATGTCCTGCGAGGAGAGAGACCGCTCCGCCGACAAGTGGTTCCAATCCTGAACCGATCCGACACCGCCGGTATTGCCTTCGAGCCAACTGGTCAGAGTGTCAGTATTGCTCATCAGCTTAGCATTGGTGTACGCCACGAGCATGGTACCGCCGCCCTGGAATCTCCGGGTTACGGTAGCCTGCAGGGAGTTGTAACTGCTGCCGCAGCAGCCGTAACCGTTCAAGTTTAGCCCGTTATATTCGGGATATGGCCGATCCAGCTGACCAGCAAAAATCGTGGGGCTGCTCAGCGTGGTATTGGTAGAACCCACTAGGGGATTCGGAATGAGAGTGCCGATTGTGGGAGTTACGTTTGGGTTGGCAGCGTATTGGGCGGCAGCCTGGGTTACGAAGGAATCCGGAATTTGGTCGACGTTCGTCTGATATTGCTGCAGATGAACACCGTGGGAACCTGCATACGCGACGTCCACAAAGAACCGGGCAGGAAGCTGGCGCTGTATGTCGAAATTCCATTGCTCAACATATCCGTATTTTGGACCCTCACCGCCGTAACCGTAGTACGGAGCCAGCCCGGGACTGCCGTTTGCAGCTACGAAACTCGAGAGAGTCGGGGCTGCATTACGTCCCGGCGGCGCCAAGATTCCTGCGTTGCCAAATGGACCTGACTGGGTGCAGACAAACCCGTTAGGTCCGCGTGGCGCGAACACTGGCGTTCCAGTTGGCCCAGTAAACCCGTTCAAGGTGAACCCACAGGAGGCGCCGTCCAAGCTGGACGCCGGAGTAATATACTTGTCCGTCGTCGCCGTGAAGTCGGTGGCGGCGAGATTGATCACGTCGTTGTCCGGATTGAGGGCGAATGAGACGTAGTTTGGAATGAAGAAGACACCGTAGCCGGCGCGAACAACCGTCTTTTGGTCAGGAGAGTAGACCAAGCCAATTCGTGGAGAAAATGCCTTCTTGTCGAGCGGCAAATTGTTGTCCGTCGAATTGCGTCCGGTGCCCACATACATCGCATCTCCGGGACAGGGCGATCCAGCCGTTCCGGAACAACCAGTCACAGTTGCGTTGGTGGTGAAGGGATTCCAGTAGCTCAGCCGGTTGTAGGCTTCCGACCACGTTCCGGGCAATTCATAGCGCAAGCCCAAGCTCGCAGTGAACTTCGTCGTGACGCGCCAGGTATCCTCGATGTACAAGGCGCGGTACGTCTCCTTGCCTTTAGTTTGCGCAGGCACTTGGGCTATGCCTTCGCTCTGGTTCCCGGCGAAAGTGCCCTGGTTCAGTCCCAAACCCAGCAGGAAGTCGGCGAAGGCAAATCCTGAGCCGTCCGTAGCGTTGGGAGTAATGGAGGTCCAGTTTCCTTGAAATCCGAACGCACCGCTAGCGATGTTGGTTTGGAAGTAATTATCCAGTCCAAGTTCGTATTGCCCGCCAACCTGAATGTTGTGCTTGCCACGGATCATCGTGAGTTGCGGACTTATATTGTACTGAGTGTTGTGATCTCCGATGGCACTGTTGCCTTGAGTGTGGCCAACGTCATTCGGCAAGTTAGTTTCCGGTGTCGGCGGAGTCCGCATCGTACTGGGGGGAGTGTTATAAGTTGCGGGCCAGCCAAGGGTCGTAAGGTCAAAGCCCGACAGAAGCGGCTGGCGTCCGTAGACAAATCGGCTCGCCGCGAGATTGACGTCGAGGATTGTGGTTGGCGTAAAGGTATGGTTCACGCCGATGGCGAGCAGTTTGCTGTGATATTTTTCCGCGCAGCGGTCGAGACAGAGGCCGGTACCCAAGGGATTCACCGGCAAATCGGTTAATCCGTAATAGGCAAATCTGCCGAATACGCGGGTGTTGCGGCCAACGTTCTGATCGCCGCGCGCCACAAACTCGTTGGTATTACCGCCGGCAGGCGCCGCACTCAGGTAATTATTGACCGTACCGGGCAGGTTGGCAGCGGGGTAGTATTTGCCCAGCAATATGCCGGCCGCCGTGCTGAACTCGGAGGTTGGAACAATGTTTCCCGCATAAGGCGTTCGATTTCCGGCGGCGTCGGTACTGAAAGGGTCGTAAATTTGACCGCTTGCCACTCCGCAGGTAGCAATTCCTTTTACAACTGGTCCGGTAAAGCCGCCCGGACATAGCGCCGAGAAATTACCGGTCGTCATCCCTGCCGCTGGAACGCTTGTGGTGAAAGGCGACCCTGTTCTTTGGCGGTATTGCTCCCAGCTGACGTAGAAGAACGTCTTATCCTTAACGACTGGCCCGCCCAACTGTAATCCGTACTGGTTCTGGGTCCACGGTGGAGGAGTGTTGGACTTGCCGGCAGCTAACTCCGTCCCCTTGTTGAAATATTCGTTTGCATTCAGCACTGCATTGCGGAAGTACTCGTAAGCGGAGCCGTGCCAGTTGTTGGTTCCGGACTTAGTGCTTAGGTTTACCACGCCGCCTGAGAACTTACCCCATTCGGCACCTTGATTGTTATATTGCACTTTGAATTCGCCGACGGAATCCTGAGTCGGAATGATGATGGGCAGGTTGATGTAGCCGATATTCAGGGGCTGACCGTCCAGATACTCTGCACCCTGATTCGCGAAGGATCCGCCAATCTGATAGTTGCCCCAACTGAAGGGGTTCTGGCCGACGGGCGACCCGCCCGACCCGCCCTGAGCGACGGCCGCAGGGGAAACCGTGATCAAATTGAAAATATTCCGGCCGTTCAGCGGCAAGTCGTTCGCCTTGCGCTGTTCCACCACCTGCCCTAGCGACGCGGATTCCGTTTGCAGTAGCGGGGTTTCTGCCGTCACCTCGACAACTTGACTAACCTCACCCACTTGGAGTGCGGCATCGATATGCACACTCTGTTGCACATCGACCGTGACCGGAGTCCGGACAAAGTGTTTGAATCCTTGCTTTTCTACGTCAACCCGGTACTGGCCTGCAAAGAGATTCACAAATGTAAAGAGCCCGTCACTCCCGCTGGACTCGGTACGCTTTTCCTGTGTGCCAAGGTTCGTCAGAGTAACTTTTGCGTCCGTGATCGTGGCTCCGGAAGTATCTGTGACTGCGCCGGCGATTGAACCATATGTGCTTTGGCCGAAGAGTGGGAGGGAAGTGGAAGCAAACAGGCCTATCGATAGAAACAGGCCCAAGAATATGCGGCTGGGCATAGGTGTCCCTTTCCGGTGCAGGAATTCTGGAAAAACCCCGAGGAACAATTTCCGGATTTTTGAACACAAGCGCAACCGTTGTCAAGCACAAAATGGATGATTCCCAAGTGAATAATCGTTAACCCTGGATCGGTGTTATGCTTCCTCCGTCATGCGGGCGACGATGCAGGACATCGCGAAAGACTTGAATGTTTCGGTGGTAACTGTATCGAAAGTTTTACGAAATCAGGGACGGATCAGCGATGCCACGCGCCGGCGCGTGCTGCGGCGTGCCAAGGAATTGAATTACCAAATGAACTGGGTGGCACGCAGCCTGGTCACGCGCTGCACTTTCACCATTGGATTGCTCCTGCCGGAATTCGCCCACCCATTCTTTGCTGAGATCGCCCGTGCGGTAGCGCATACTGTCCGTCCCCACGGTTATCACGTTGTGATTTCGTCGTTCGAGGAAGACCCGGAGTTGGAGGCGAGCGAGATCGATTCGCTCCTGGCACGCCAGGTGGACGGATTGATCATCGCCTCCTCTCAGTCGCCAAGACATCTGAAGGTTTTCAGGACAATACAAGAACGCAAGACACCTTATATTCTGATTGACCGTCCCATCGCGGGTCTCAGGGCTTGCTTTGTTGGAGTCGATAACCGTGCGATTGGCTATCTGGCCACCGAGCATCTCATTGAAAAGGGATGCGGCCGCATTGCGCACCTGCACGGTCCTGAAATACGAATCTCAACTGAGCGACGCGAGGGCTACCGCCGTGCGTTGGTGAAAGCGGGCTTAACTCCACATTCCCCTTACGTTGTTTCTGGAGGCCGCGGAGATAACACCGGCTACCAGGGGATGCGTCAACTACTGAAACTAAAACCGTTGCCGGACGGAGTTTTCTGTTACAACGACCCGGTGGCCATCGGTGCCATGAAAGCGATACTGGAAGCCGGGCTGAAACTGCCACAGGATATTGCAGTGGTCGGAGCGGGCAATGTTCGCTACTCGGACGTGCTGTCGGTTCCACTGACTACAATCGATCAGGGAACCTGCCGGATCGGAGCGCTCGCTGCCGAGCTTCTGCTGGCGCGAATCGGCTCGAAGCGCGCGATTCGTCCGCAAAAAATTCTGATTCCGCCTAAACTTGTGGAACGGGAATCGACACGGCGGCTGGAGTAAGGCGCATCGCTATCGGCTTCGCCCCTGAGGGAATTCTAAGTTGCTGAATATCTTGCTTCGGACCTCGTGCTTCTTGATTGTGGTTTTGGGGACGGCTACTCCCAGTGCGCCGGTTTTCACTGCCAACTTG
>Ga0210393_10001253_pt1 | contig 21522 bp, 14 predicted proteins | sample IncBWC27OmetaG_FD_160068 | JGI IMG/M metagenome (GOLD analysis project Ga0210393, IMG submission 160068) | Forest soil microbial communities from Barre Woods Harvard Forest LTER site, Petersham, Massachusetts, United States - Inc-BW-C-27-O ... | reverse complement strand
GGTGGGCCATCCGGACGCGGCGCTCCCATCGAGCATCGCGAACAGTCGATGCGTGATCGTCCCGCCTCGACGCGGCGTCTGCGTGACATCGAGCACGGGTGGCGGCGAGTCGCCGCGTCCAATGGCGTCGACCGTCGCCCCGGCTCGGCTCGCATTGCCCTGGACCAGCTGATGGACGCTCTCGGCGAGCATGAGGTCCGAGATGGCGTCGACGGTGTCCGCCAGCGTCGCGATCTGCGCCGTGAGCGTGACTTGGGTGGGGTCGCCGACGGCCGGCCACGAGACCGAGCCCCACGGGATGCTCGCTTGGCGGTCGAGGAGCGAGAGACCGTCGACCGTGTGATCGCCCGTCACGCCTTCGATCGGCGCGAACACGCGGAATGGCACAATGAACGCGTCGAGTGTGGCGGCGTGCAGCGCGCGCTCCAGTTGATAGCCGAGGAGCGCGCCGAGTGCCTGGCCCGAGCGCACGCCGTCGAGCAGATGTTGCGCCAGCCGCACGCGAGTCGAGGACAGGTCGATGGCCGCCGCGCTACTGCCGCTCTCCTGATGCGTCAGATATCCGCTGCGGAGCACGGCGGCCGTTCGGGCATGCACGGTCGACGGCGCGTGCACGTAGCCCCAGGTTACCGCCGCCGACTGCGGCCGCACGTCGTCGACCCAACCATACGCGCCCAGATACAACGTGTTCGCATTGCCGGACTCCTGGCGCAGTGCGTCGAGCCGTTGGGATGCGACCGCCGTGTACCAGGCATCGAGCCGGTGCGAGTGCAGGTCGAGGGTCTCGCGCAAGACCTGATCCAGATCGGTCGTCGCCAGAGCGGCGAGCGCGCCAAGCGCCTTCCAGAACGCCACGAATGGTGCGGGCCCGTCAGTCTTGTGCTGATTGAGATAGTCGCCGACTGCGCCGAGTCCGCCAGACAGCGTGAGCGCGAGATGATCCCATACCCGCGGCGTCGTGATTGACGGCGAGATGTCGACCAACTCCGGCTCCAACTGATCGGTTGTACTGACCGCGGAACCCAAGAGCGCGTACGCGCTCGAGGCATACTGCCTGAGGGCGGCATGCCGCGCCAGAATCCAGAGGAGCGGCACGGTGCTGCGCCCAGGTGGCGTCGTGTCGCGCAGCTGCTCCCAGGTCATGCCGCCGAACGTGGTGAGATAGTTGTCGGCGAGCGGCGCGGTCGTGAGTGGCGAGGCGACGATGGTGGACAGGAGTGCGAAGTGGCTTTCCAGGTACGTGGAGTTGCCAAGTCGCGTCGGAGTCGCGGCGGTGGCGAGAGACCCCAAGCTGCTCGTGGCCAGCGTGCCGAGCCGGGTCCACCAGGTGAGATCGATGACCTTGCCGAGGAACCGCCAGTAGTACTCGTTGAACTGTGGCCCCATCACACTGCGTCCCACGTAGCTCTCGGAGCGTGGGCTCATGCCGAGGATAGCGGTCAGGATGGCATCGGGATCGGAGCCCACGCCCACACGCGGGATCGAAGACGCCGCCGTGCGCCAGATCGGCCGCAGCGTATTGAGCAGCGCGAGGAGCGGCGCCGTCAGCGTGTCACCTTTGACGGGTTGGTATGCGGCGCTCAGGGTGACCGGGAGCACGCCGTATGGCTGGAGACCGACGCGCAGTGTCGGCCACGGTCCGCGGGCGCGCACCCAGTTGAGAAAGAATGTGTACGCCGCCGGAATAGTCGTCGTTGGATTTGGAACGGCGCCGGTGACGAGGTTCTCGAGGTAGTACTCCCACGTCGCGGGCCACAGCATGGTGTTCATCGCCGCGGGCGGGTCGTCGTGTCGTCCATCGGCGCCGGCAATGTGCGCAAAGTGCGCCGGGTCGAGACCGAGCGCCCGCGCCAATCGGTCGCCGTTGCCGCGCCCATCCGCGCTCGGCGTGAGCGCCGGTCCGCGCTCGATCGCGAAGCTCGTCGCATACGCCGGGTCGTTCGAATCGTATCCGGATTTGACGCCATTGCTGTTGTTCGTCGGCGTCCCGATGGGTAAGAGCGACACCCCGTCGGTATAGTGATGCGCGTCGAGCGCGGTCGCGAACCGCGTGGCCGCCGTCGTCGGGTCGAGTTGACTCTTGACCCCGAGGACCAACACGCGCGCGAAGCCGTTCGTCGCGAGCGTCGCCGTGAGGGGCACGCGGATACCGAGACCGAGCGTGACCGCTTGGTTGAAGTCGCGCATCCACGCGAGCGCGGGATCGGTCGCGGGATCGCCGCCCCCGGGCGATGGGCTCAGGGCCAGACCATCCGCGATGTTCGCGCCGGCAACCCGCGTGGCGTTCCCCTGGTCGTCGTACGCGCAAACAATGAACCGGTCCGGCAGCATCGCCGTCGTGCCCGGCTGCGTCCAGTCGGAGGTTTTGCTGCCGCTGGCGCCGGCGGCGGTCGAGGCGATCCAGGCCGCGCGCTCCGGGCCGAACTGTTGACACAACACTGTCCACGCCGTCGCGCTGGGATTGGCGAGAAACGCCGCACGGGCGGTCGACTCGACGGCCGTCAACGCCGGCTCGAAGCTGTCGACGTGGATGTCGTCCGGAAAGACGCGGACCCACAATTGGGGAGTCCCGTCCGCGGCCGTTCCGAAGCGCGTCTCGATGCGTACGGGAAGAAACGCGATCGGCACCTCGCCGCGCGGCGGAACCGCGAACCACTGTTGGGTGATTTCGGCCATTGTCGTTAACCCAGAAGAGCGGTCGCGAAGAATCCAACGCGCGTCGGCCGGCGGTACGTGATGAAGGCTTGCTGCGCCGCGTTGACGTTCCACGCACCGCCCTCGGGCGGCGGTGGCACGGTGAGCGGCGTGGCGACGCTGACGTGATTGTTGATCACGGTCACTTGGGCCCAGCTGAGATCGTTCCACGTTTGGATCGCGCTCGTCGGCGTCGGATCCGTGAGACCGAAGCGAGGCTGGCTCGGATGCTCGGCGAGCACGAAGTAGTATCCCGGGTTGGCCGTCGCCTGCTCCTCCGTCAGCGCGAATCCGAAGAACGTCATGTCGGGCGCGATCGTTCCGCTGAAGATCGGAAAGAGCTCGCCGCTCGCGCTGAGTCCTCTGGTACCGTTCGTGACCGCGGCGGGAATCGCGCTCACGACCGTGTTCGGGTACCGGAACAGGAGCTGGCCGCGGACGAGCAGTACGACCTGCGCCTGGTTCGCCTCGAGGTTCGCGCCCAGGTGATTCGTGCCGGCCCACGTGGCGATCGGCGGGATGTCCGGCGCGCTGCCCCAAAAATTCGCGAAGAACGTCGCCGTCGACACCACCGGATACTGGCGCCAGGCGAGCTCGCGTCGGATCTCATCGTTGAGACCGATCAGATAGGCCTCGATGAATCGCGGGTTCGTCACGAGCATCGCCGCACTGTCGGCCGGCACCGTATCGACGCCGGGGAGGAGCTGTTGCGGCGTGAGGGCCAGCGACATCGCCCGGGGGAACTGTGGAGCGCCGATCTGCGGCCGCAGTGGATCGCCGGCAGCAGGCAGTAGAAGTTGCGCGCCCCCCCGCGCCGCGAGCGTCTTCGTCGGGTCGAGCGCTGCAACGACCAGTGCCTGGACATCGGGGAGTGTCGCGGCGAGCGGTGGCAACTGGGGGGCGTCGACGATCTTGGCGGTCCGCGTACTGATGTACGTCGTGACCGCGGCCGCCGCCGCGCGAAAATTGGCCTCCATCTGGAAGAACTGCGACACAACGACCGGAAAAGCGGGCGACACGGGGAATGCCTTGGTCGTGCCTCTGAGCCACACCGGTGCCTGCGGGTCCGTCGTCCAGTTCGGCGGCGCGGCCTCGAGCAGGAGCGGCGTTGCGGTACCCGACACCGGTCTCGCGGTCGCCGCGACGCCCCACCCGGGCGCGGCCGCGACCGCGGTATTCGTGAGGAGCGCGGTCGTCGTCTGTGACGAGAGCGCGTCGAGCACCACCGTGCCGGCCGGCGCGACGAGTGGGGCGAGGACGGCGAGCGCGCGCAGCGTGCCTGGCGCTTGGTTGAGTCGCTCGACAATCTGCGACGCCGGCGCGTTCAGTGAGAAGAGCTGTCGCCCCAATGGTCCGCGGCGCCGAGTGAGTCGCCGAAAGGCCGGCGCGACGGCACCGGTTGGGATGCGACTCGCCGCGAGTTGTGCCGACAGCGTGGCGGTCGTGGCGCCGAGCGTCAGGCGCAGGCGTGAGTGGAGCGCGCTGGTGACCTGCAGGAAGCTTCCCACGCTCGCGAGCACCGTCAGGTGCTGGGCAAGCGTCGACTGCCCGACGACGCGCGCCAGCTGGAACTGTCGCAGCCGTTGATTCGCCTGCCGGAGTTGTTGAAACTGATCCCATGCCGAGGCGACGAGATCCGCGGAATCGGCGCGGACGACGGACACGCCGATGCCGGCGGCCGCCCGCATGCGCGGATCGAGATTCAGGTCGCGGAGCCACACGGGTGGCGAGCCGGCCGCGGGCACTGCGCTGACGCTCGCGGGCCACTCGCCGTACAGTGGCGGTGTGACGATCGGTTCGGGTTCGGGTGGCGGATCCAGAATGGGAATGAGCGCGTGCTCGAACTGTGTTTGCACGCCGACCGGCCACTGCGTCGAGGACATGTTGGGGGCTCTGAGCGCGCCTTCCAGGTCCAGCGCCAAGCCGGGAAAGGTCGGCATGCCGAATCCGGGCGCGCTCTCGTCCATCGGCGCCTGTCCGACACTGAGCGGCGTGGTGGGCGGGTGAATCAGAGCCGCCAGCGACTCGAAGTCACCCGCGTCTCCGGTGGAGAATTGCCAGTACGCGTACACCGGGAGCGAGAACGGCGCGGTGACGCTCGCGGTCCACGCGGGCGTGAGGTCGGTGTCGACGGCGGGGAGGTCGGGCGAGAGGCCGGCTTGCACGCCGGCGTTGTATGTCGGGACCACGCAGGCGAGGTAGCTCGTATCGCTCGCCAGTCGTCGCGGGCAGATGATGCGCGAGGTCGGATTGCTGCCGGGATCGGTCAGCGCCGCGCGGACGGCGTCGTCGTTGGCCGGAGCGGCGCCGGAGATCTGGCCGTGCGCCCACATCGCGATCTCACTCAAGTTCGGCAACTCGACGAGCGGATTGGCGGGCGCCGCGAACTGGAGCACCGGGAGGGCGCTCGGTCGCTGCGCCAGCGAGACGCCGGGCTGCACCTCGACCACGACGAGGCAGAGCCAGGGCATGAGCGTCGCGCCTGCTGGCACCGACGGCGAGAACATCCAGGGGAAGTCCGGTGTCGCGAACTCGACGGCCGGAAAGTAATTGTCCTCGAAGTTGGTCGAGTTCGGCAGCGGCTCCATGCGGACGATCGCGCGCGGATCCAGACCGGTGACCTGTCCGGGGCCGAAGAGACGCACCGTGACCGGTGTCGTGGCGGTCGTGTTCACGGTCATCCCGACTTGCAACGACACGTAGTTCTGGGTCGGCGCTGTCGTGGCGAGCGACGCGAGGCCGCTCCGTACCCACGGGATGAACCCGTAGCCTCCGGGGGCCGTCACGATGGCACCTCGTAGAGCGGCACGACTTGCAGTGTGCCGAGTGGGTTGAGATTCTGCGCCACGGCGGCCGTCAGCGCGCCGCGGGCCTGGGCGTAGGTCTGGCCCGTCGCGGCGCCGACGCTCGACAGGGCGATCTGATCGGTGGTGGCGACGACGTAGGTGAGTGGCGGCCGCACCATCGGTTGCGAGGGCCCGGCGTACCGGAGCGTGCCGCTGTTCAACAGGCCGCTCAAGATCCCGATCATGTGATTGGACGATACCGGAGTGTCGCCCGGGATCTCTCGCGGTTGCCCGCCCGGTGTGTCGATGAGGAAGGTTTCGTACTGGACGTTGCGTTCGATCGCCGCCGAGCCGGCCATCGCCTCGCCGACCGTCACCGCGCTTTGCGCAACGGTCACGCCGGCGTTGAACGATTCGAACGAAGGGCTCGATAGCTCCTCGTCGTCACTGAGATCGAGGAACTGCGCCGGCGCGAATGCATCGTTCAGTGGGACCGTCGTCGCGGTGTTCCCATCGACCGTCGTCGCGGTGATCGTGAACAGCGCATCGCCCTGGGGTGGAGCGGCACCGAATTTCGCGATGGCGAGACCGAGGGGGACGATTTTTTGATCAATGTTGAGGCTCGCGGCCGGATGGCCGAGCGCGACGCCGGTGGTGGTGGGCGTGCGGAGCGAGACGAGACCGCCCTCGCTCGTGACGAGCGACGCGCTGTAGTTGCGCGGGTCCGAGAGGGCGGCGCGCAGCGCGGCGCCGACGTCGACCGGTTGGAGTGACGGCTGGCTCGATGTATCGCCGAACGTCTCGTTGAACGATTTCGTGACGCCGAAGCCCAGCACGCTGAAGTGGACTTTTCCCGTCACGTGCCATGGGCTCGGGCCGGACATACTGCCGGAGAGATCGAGCGACATGAGATCGTCGCCGCCCGCGGTGAGCTCGACGCCGCCCGAGATGTCGGCCTCGAAATGGAACGGGCTGAATTGAATCAGCGTGTCGAAGTTGAGATAGCCGGTAATGCCGAAGCCGTCGACGCCAGCGGCCAGATCGATATTGGCGCCGATCTGGAGCGTGTTCGATGTGACGGCGAGATAGCCGGCGAGGTTGAGCTTCGCGATGCTGCCCGCCTTCATGGTCAGCGCCACCCGTGGGAGCGTCGGGAAGCTCGGGGGCGGTTGGAAGGCGGGATTGAAGCCGCCGACCGAGAACAGGAATTCCTTGCTGCTCCCGGCCCAACAGGCGCGAAGCGCCATCGCGCCCGTCAGGGGGTACTTCGAGAGGCGCGAGTCGTGAAGCACGGCGTCGAGACTGCCTTCGTCCGCGGAGAAGTCGATCGTGCCGAGGACGTCCATGTGCAACTCGAGCACGATCGCCTTCGGGTCGGGCAGCACCGCGTCGATTTCGCCCAGGAGGATCAACCGCACCGGGTCCGGCAGCGTCAGGAGCAGCCCGATGTTGATGGTGATGAGCGTCGGCGTGCCCCATCCGATCTGCGCCAACGGGCCGAAGACGTACGATCCCGATGCCGCGGGGAAGAACGTGGCGAGGTCGGTCAACACCTGAGCGGCGTTGGCGACCGCGTTCTTCGCGAACAGGAAGTTGGAAAGCGTGTGCGCCTTGAGGCCAGCCTCGAGCGCATCGATGCTCACCGTGCGGTGGACGCCGAGGAGCCCGCCGATCCCGTTGAGGGTAAACCCCGCGACGAGTTCGATCGGCGGGAAGTTCGCGTCGAGCATCGCGATGAACGAGTAGCCCGGGCCGGTCGGCAGGACCGTCGTGATGAGTCCATACGCCTGCAATTGCCACTGCTGGTACCCGAGCTGCAGCATCCCGGCGTATTGGGATTCGGCGTCGTCGTGCTCGAGGAATCCGCCGCCGGTAATTCCCGAGGTGTCGATGCCGATCCCGACGCCACTCGGGGACTTGAACCCGAACCCGAGGTCGATGTTGCCGAGGTTCCCCGGTGGGTCGGTGTCGGCCACCGGCGTGATGTAGATCGCGACGCCGACTTCCTTGATGCTCAGCTGGACCGGGCCGATCGTGGCTCCACCGGTGAGCATCGCATCGAACTCGAAGCGATCGTTCGCGCCGAGGCCGAGCGCGAACCCGATTTGTTGCAGTGTGGCGACGCTGCCGAGCGACTCTTGAACCGGAATGTTGACCTGAATCTTCGGCTGACCGCCGAGCGAGAAGCCAGTCTTGCTCGACCACTTGATCGTGAGAGACAGGGGATTCTTGGTCGGTTGATTCGCGACCGTATCCTGCATCAGGCTGTCGCCTTCACTGAAATCGATCACGATCGCCGCGGTGTCGAGGCCGATCTCGACGGTCAGCTCGAGATCGCCGTCGAGCGTGCCGCTCAATCCGAGTGTCGCGTGCGCCGCCGACAGCTCGAAGTGGCTCGAGTCGCTCGAGCCGAATGGAATCCACGGGCCCGTGGATGGCGCTTTGAACGCCATCTTGGCGGTCGCGTCGAAGTGCGCATCACCGGGCGTTGCGCGCAACACGGCTATCCCGGGATGGAACTCGGCGCGGACCGGGCGCGCGAGAAGGTCGCCGGCCAGCGTCAACGTGATCGTGTCCGTGAGTGCGATCGTGTCCGTGGCACTGCCCGTGATGACGGGCATCACGGCTACGCCATCGGCTGGGGCGACGGTCGTGGCGGTCGGCGGGATCGGGACGGCGAGGAAGGCGAGTTTGACGGAGAAGGCGACCCCACCGGCGGTCCCCGTAGGACTGAGTCCGGGCACCGACACGATGACGTTCTTGAGTGAGGCCGCCGCGGTCGAGCCCCGCGCGTAGTACTGCTCGGTCAACGTCCGGTCGGCCGGGTACACACCGGCGGGTGCGCCAAATCCACGGCACAGGATGCCAATGCTGCGCACCAACGCATCGCCATCGAACGTGGCACCCCAACCGTACACGGACTCGATCGTGTCGAGCGGCTGGTCGGCGAGCGGTCCCAGTCGATCCCAGTGCACGGTGACCTGGACGTACTCGGCCCGTCCCGTCGCGCTGTCCGCGGCGACGCGTTGCTCGGTGAACACGCCGACGAAGTGCAAGATGCCGAACAGCGGTGGGGCGTTCGAGGCGGCCGCCGTGTACACGAGATAGTCGAGCAATTCGCGCGGAAACGTGGACACGAACGCCGCCGGCCCGCCGCTCGTCGCGATCTGGCGCACGATCTTCGACGCTTGAATGAGATCGCTGGTGAGTTGTTCCAGACTCTGGGCCGAGGGGTTCGTCGCCAGCGTCGTCAGCTCACCGAGCGTCGTGGTGAGCTCGGTGACATCGGCAGCGGGCAGCGTCCAACCGAACTGCTCGAGGAACGCCGTGAATGCCGCCGGCGATGCAATGGCGGCGCGCAGCGGTTGCAGCGCGTTGGCGAAGCCCGACAGGATCTGTTTGAGGAAGCTGGACGAGCTCACGGAACGGGCCTCACAAGTTGAACGGGCCGAAGAACGGGAGGTACAAGGCGGTGTTGCCCTCGGCCTGTTCGAGGCTCACCTCGAGCGGATCGGTGAGCAGCCACGTGCCGCCGTCACCCCAATCCGCGTCCGGGTCGACGCCGTCCATCGCGGGTCCGCTGCCGCAGATGTAGTGCTTGTCGTGCGTGTACTGCCAGCGGTTCGAGTGGGGCCACGGAAATCGTGGGGGTCCGCTCTCGTCGAATCCCGCGGACACCGCCTGCCAGAACATGTCGACCTTGCCCAGCGTATACAGCTCGCGACAGACACGGCCACTGCCGTACACTCCGATCAAGTACGGCCGTCCTGGATGTAACTGCAACCACGCCGTGCGTTGGGCGCGGATCAGGTCGAAGTAGCCGACGATCCAATCGCCTTGCGTCGGGTGCGCGGCCGCGGTCATGCGTGCGTCCCAGGAAGGATCGCCGTCGATGGTGAAGTAGATGGCGGTGTGCGGCGGTTGCATGAGCTGTTGGCCGGCGAAGGCGAACGCGGCCTGGCCGTCCTCGGTTCCCGCGTGCACGTTCGGATTGAAGTACTGAATGCCGATGTGCAGCGGGTTGTGATCGGTGGCATCCGCCCAGACCGGTTCGCCGTGTGCGAGCGCGTTGACGTTTTCCCAGGTCGTGAAGAGCGGAATATTGATCTGCGACGCCGACACGGCCTCATCGCGCGTGAGGCTGGCGGCGACATTGGCGCCCGTTTTGATATAGCGGCCCAAAAACCGGAACGTCCCGCCATTCACTTGCAGGCCGATGCTGTCGGTCATGGCCGGGACGTCGACGGCGAGCATGCAGAAGTTGAGTTGATCGACCGTCGCCGGCGCATTGTTCGAGAATCCCACGTCAACGCCAGTACGGGTCGCCTGCCACGGCTGCACCGAGAGCATGTAGTCTCGCACATCCCAAGTCGCCGCCGGGGGCACTTGGATGGCATCGAGGCTATAGGCCACGTTGAGCGATGTGTTGTCGGCTTTGCGGATGCCCAGCGCGAATCGCCAGATCGCCGGAGTCGCGTCGGTGCTGAACTGGTTCCAATTCAGCACCGGATTGGGTGGCACACCACCAGCATCGGGGTTGGGCGCATCGGCCCACAGCAGGAACGGTCGATAGCCGTTCGCCGGTGGCGCCGCAATGATGGCGCTGACATGCGGATCGGGCTGCCAGGTTCCGGACGCGTCCGCCGTGTACTGACACAAAATGGCCGGCGCAAATGCCTGCACCTGCGGACCGGTGTAGCCACTCAGCGGCGCGCTGAAGCTGTACACCTTATTCGACCAACCGGCCCAGTAGTCGGTGCTCAGGGCGACGGTGGGATCGACGGCGAGCCAGACGAAGACGAGCTGTCTGGGTGGCAACTGGAGCTCGCCGTATTGGATGCACGCCGCCAGTCGCTTGCAGATGGCCTGGCCATCGATCTGCCCATACAGAAACCCCAGATTGCCGGTCGCTTGTTGCCGGTCCGGTTGGGGCGCTTGAATCGGCGTGATCAACGGCACGTTCACCACGAGGTTCTGCGGCGCGTTCGGTTGGGGGTTGGTGAGCGCGTTCGTTGCCTCGCCGTGGCCCCACAGGAAATCCATCGCCAGAAAGTTCCGGCCGGCGAAGCCGACCGGCGTGCCGTTGTTCCACGTGGTAAAGTCCGGCCACGTGATCAGGTCGAGATGCGTACCGGTCGTGCCGAACGTGTCGATGCCGACGATCATTGGGATGCCGGAGTCAAGAGGCCGCCGAAATAGTTGATGAGACCCACTCCGACATTGGCGAGGCTCTGCTCGTAGGCGATGACCTCGACGTTCAACGGATCGTGGATGCTCCACTCGCCGCCATCGCCCCACACCGCATCGGGATCGGGCGTCCCGATCCCGCCAACCGTGGAGATGTTGCCGTCGTACTGCCACCGGGTCGCGTGTGGCCAGGGCCATCGCGGCGGAATGCTTTCCGCGGTGCATTCGGACGCGGACTGCCAGAGGCCCGTCGCAATGCCCTGCTGGTAGCACACGCGAACCGTCGCGCCGCAGCCGTACACGCCGATGAGGTATGGGCGCTGCGGGTGTGTCGTGAGATACGTGGCGTACGCGGTCTGGATGCCGGTCACCCACTGCTGGATCCAACTCGCGAACGAGTCATTCATCGGATCCTGGCAATAATCGGTGGCGAAGTACACGTGGCTATAGGGCGTCTGCGTCAATGTCTCGGCGCAGTACTTGAACATGGCTGCCGCGTCCGTTTGGCCATGATTGTGCGCCGGGTTGTAGTAGTCGGCGACAGTCGGATCGATGTTGCTCGCCGCGTCCTTGTAGGGCTCGAACGTGGTGTAGACCAGGAGACCGCCGTCATTGATGGCTGTCACCTCAGCCAACGTGACACTGCTCCCGACGGTTTGCCGCACGTATCGCCCCATGGCGTAGATCGATCCTCCGGGGACAGTGAACGCCGTCGTCATCTTGCAGCCGGTGTGGACCGTGTCTTGGCGCGTGCGGTCGGGAATGGTCGCGGTGGCGAGCGCCGCCAGGTGCGTCGTGGTGTTCTGTTCGGTCAAGAGATCGTGCTTCGCGATGTTGCTGACGCTGCATTGCCATTTTTGGACGACCAACATGTAGCTCGTTGCTTGGGCTGGCGGGTCGCCGACGTCGTTCAGCGCGTCGGCGGCCAAGGTGAACGGCCAATCGTAGGGAGACGCGGTGAGGTCATTCCCGTTGCTGTCTTGGAACTGCGTCGAGAAGCGCCACATCCAGACCGGCGCCGACAGAGGGTCGTCGATCTTCGAGAAATCAACGGTGGGATTGGGTTGCTTGAACGTGGCGTCTCCATCGGGCGCATCGGCCCAAAATCCCCAGCACGTCGAGTACAGGTCGGGACGCTGCGTCGGCGCATTCTGCAGCGCGGATGACACGTTCGGGTCGATGTCGAGGTTCACCCCGGTGAAGGCGCACCGGATGCTCGGACGGAGCGGTTGGAGCTGCGGCGCGAATGTGTAGGGCGGCAACGTCGGATCGGGTATCGAGTAGGTGAAGTTCATCACCTCGTTCGCCCAGCCGCACCAATAGTCGACGCTGAAGTCCGCACCTGGATCGACGGAAAGGAAGACCTGTACGAGCTGCGATTCCGGCAGCGTCAGCTCACCGGTCAGTATGCACGAGCGGATGCGCCGGCAGAGTGCGTTCGCGTCGAGCTTGCCGTACAGGCTGCCCACCTGTCCCGTGACTTTTTGCCGAATCGGGTCAGCCGCTTGGTACGGAGCGATCAGCGGCACCAAGATGTCGAGGACCGTGAGATCGCTCGGGCTTGGTGACGAGTAGGCATTCGTCGCTTCACCATGGGCCCACAGATAATTGCCGCCGAGGAAATTGCGGCACGCGAATGCCGGCGCGTCACCGCCGCTCCACAGCTCCCATGCCGCAAAGCCAGTGGCGAAGTTGATATGTGCCGCCTGCGTGTCGATGCCGAAGGTCATAATGAGAGCGGGACGCCCTGTGTGTTAACCATCGCGCTGAATTACAAAAAGCCGACACACGCGGGACATCGGCGGATCGGTAGTTAGCCAATTTGGGCGCGCGCCGATAGGTCGTTACGACGCCGATGCATGCTGTCTCCCGGCCATGATAAGGTCCGGTCCGGTATGCATCAGCTGGTCGGGACTGGTCGTCCCAGCTCACGCGCGCCGGCGGCTCACGTCACGAGCCAGCAATCGGATGCGCTCTCGAAACCACACGTGCGGGAGCGACGCATCGAAGCGTTTGTGCCAGACGAGTGAATACGTGAACGTCGCCAGCTCGCGCGGCGCCGCGACCAGCCGGACGGGCACCTTGCCGACGTAGTTCGCCGCCAACCGGCGCGGCACCGTGAGGATCATGGACGTGCGGGACACCGCGAATACGGCGGAGCCGAGGAATGGCGTGCGGTATCCGACGCGACGCCGACGCCCGAGAGCGGCGAGCGGCTCATCGGCCGGCGGTTGCCCGCCGCGCGCGACGTCCACGACGGCGTGACGGAATTCCAGATACGACTCGAGGTCCACGCGTCGCGCCGGGAGTGGATGGTTGGCCGCGACCATGCACACGTAGTCGTCATCGAACAGTCGTTCGCTGACCAGGGTCGACCGGGTGTTCGTGACGGAAATGATCACGGCGTCGATCCGCCCCGCGGCGACGTCGTCGAAGCTGTGCCGGTCCCACATCGTCACCTCGATCGCCGCGCGCGGCGCGAGTCGTTCGAGCGTGCGGAGCAGGCGGGGTAGGAAAATGATGCTGGCGTAGTCCGTGGTCGCGACGCGGAACGTGGTCTCGCACTGCTCGGGGACGAACCGATCGCCGGCGATCGTGGCATCCAGCCGATCCACAATGTCGCGCAGCTCGGCCAGGAGCCGCTCGGCCCGCGGCGTGCGCTCGTAGGTGCGACCGCTGCGCACGAGCAACTCGTCATCGAGCGTGATGCGCAATCGATCGAGGACGCGGCTCATCGCGGGCTGGGTCATGTTGCACCGCGCCGCCGCGCGCGAGACATGCCGTTCTTCGAGCAGCACGCACAGCGGCCGTATGTCATTCAGGTTATACATGTTATAGCAATAATGCATTTTGTTTATACATCAAGCGTGGTTAGACTGATGGTCATGACATATGCCATCACTGGAATCACTGGGAAAGTCGGTGGCGCACTCGGCCGGACACTGCTCGCGGCGGGTCAGCGCGTCCGCGCTATCGTCCGTGACGCGCAGGGGGGCGACGTCTGGGCCGCCCGCGGATGCGAGGTCGCGGTCGCCGACATGGGAGACGCCTCGGCGCTGACCGCCGCATTCAAGGGGGCGACGGCGGTATTCATTCTGCCACCGCCGGAGTTCGATCCCGCGCCGGGGTATCCTGAGGCGCAGGCGGTGATCGACAGCGTCGTCGATGCGCTCGAGGCCACGAGCCCCGACAAGGTGCTCCTGCTGTCGACGATCGGCGCCGATGCCGCCTACGACAACCTGCTCTCGCAGCGCACGATGTTCGAGATCGCGCTGGCCCAGCTGCCGCTGGCGCTCACGATCTTGAGGCCCGCCTGGTTCATCGACAACGTCGCGTGGGACGTGGCATCGGCACACGACACCGGTGTCATCCACAGTTTTCTCATGCCAACGGACAGAGCGATTCCGATGGTTGCCGCACAGGACGTCGGACGGGTGGCGGCGGAGCTGTTGCAGGAAGACTGGGTGGGGACACGCGTGGTCGAGCTCGAGGGTCCACGTCGCATCTCGCCGAACGACCTGGCCGATGCGTTCGCGTGCGTGCTCGGAAGGCCGGTGCATGCGGTACCCGTGCCCCGTGAGTCATGGGAAGAGCTGTTTCGATCGCAGGGCATGAAGAACCCCGAGCCTCGGATCCGGATGCTCGACGGGTTCAATGAAGGCTGGATCGACTTTCCGGACGGTGGGCGTCAGGCGATCAAGGGCTGGATCTACCCCACCAGTGTCATCGCTGCACTTGAAATTCCAGCGAGCGCAAGCGGATGAAATCCAGGGTCGGGCACTGGGGTGACGTGCAGGTGCGCGTCGTTGAGGAACACATCGGTGTGGGAAGCGATTGGATCTTTCGCGATACCAAGCACGTCATCATTGCGCACCTGACCGGTGCCATTCGCGATATTCAGACGCGGCTCGATAGCGTCGATGTCGCGGTGCCGCCGCTCGGCCCCGACGAAGTATCCCTCTTGCCCGCCGGACGACATTATCGAGCGCAAGCGATCGGGGGCCTGGTCCGATACGCCGAGTTACGTGTCTCACCGGATGTAGACGTCGACAACGGCCAGGCACGGCTCGGACGTCGTGACGCGTCGCTCTATCGGGCGATCGAGCGGCTGGCCGATCTCGCCGGACGCACGGACGATGTGTCACACATGGCGGCACACAGTATCAGCCACTCGGTGTGCCTCCACATGCGCGAGACCTATGGCGCCGACAGTCGAGTGGGAGACGGGGAGGACGTGCCAGCACTCCCGGCGCGGGCGGTCGGACAGCTTCGATCCTACGTGCGGGCGCATCTCGATCACTTCATCACACTGGCGGCCCTGGCGGATCTCGTGGGGTTGAGCACGCATCGGCTGCTGATCGCGTTTCGCCGGACGTTTGGCACAACGCCGGCCCAGTACGTCATCGCCCAGCGAGTGGCTCGGGCGCGATGGCTGCTGGCCCATACGGCGTTCGACATTTCCACCATCGCCGGGGCGACCGGCTTTTCCAGCCATAGCCACCTGACAACGACTTTTAAGCGGCACGTCGGTGTCACACCGTGCGTGTTTCGTCGCGGGAGATTCTGAAAGCGCGCGCTCTGATCGTCCGCATATGTTCGGTGGTGGAGACCCCATCACTTCGAAGGAGCAGCGTATGATCACAGTGAAATCCCTCGGCCTCGCGGACGCGAACCTGGTGATTCAGGCGGGGATCGCGCGCGCCAAAACGATCGGCTCGCCGAGCACGATCGCTGTCGTCGATGTCGGCGGTACCGTCGTGGCGCAGGCCCGGATGGACGGCGCGTCGCTGTCGAGCGTCGCGTTGGCGTACGACAAGGCGTACACCAGCCTCTCGTGTCGGTTGCCGACGAGCACGATCACCAAGATCGCCCAGCCGGGTGGCGACTTTTACGGCATCGCCAACGGACTGGGCGGTCGCGCAATCATTTTCCCGGGCGGTATCCCGATCGAGATCGATGGCCAGGTGGTCGGCGCCGTCGGTGCGAGCGGGGGCAACGGCGCGCAGGACGAGGACGTGGCACGTGCCGCCGCGGGGGGCCTACAATGACAACCGTATTGATCACCGGCGCGGGCAGCGGACTCAACAACGGCGCCGCGTTCGAGCTCGCCAAACGCGGTTACGACGTCATCGCCTGCGTGGAAATCTATCCGCAGGTTCGCTTGCTCGAGCTTCAGGCGAAGCAGTCTGGCGTCACGCTGCGTATCGAAAAAATCGACGTCACACACGAAGGCGACCGTCGGAGAGCGATGTCGTGGGACGTCGATGTGCTCGTCAACGGTGCAGGCATCATCGAGGGCGGCGCCATCGTCGACGTCCCTGGCGCGAACATCCGCCGCCAGTTCGAGGTCAACGTCATCGGACCCGTGCTGCTGACACAAGGGATTGCCAGGAAAATGATCGCACGCCGGAGCGGCAAGATCATCTTCATGGGGTCCGTCGTCGGTATCGTGTCCGGCCCATTTGTCGGCATCTACGGCGCGTCGAAGCACGCGCTCGAGGGGATCGCGGACACGATGCGAATCGAGTTGCAAGAGTTCGGCGTCCAGGTCGCGGTCATCAATCCGGGTCCGTACCTCACCGGCTTCAACGACGCCGGTTTCTTGGCTCCGAAGGACTGGGATGATGACCCGACCGCACGCGTATTCGATTACGACAAGCTCGCCTTCCCATTTCCGCAGTTCGAGCCATCGCTCGCCTTCAGCAGCATCGTTGACGTGATCACCGGCAAATCGACGCTCTTCCGGAACGTGGTCGTACCCGACCTCGCCCAAGGCGTGCGCGAGCAGTCACTGCAGGTTTGGACCCGGAAGGCCGCGGACGGTCTCGGCACGAGACATGAGCTCGTCCAGCAATCCTATACCTTGAAACCCGAGACGCCAGCAGACGTCTGAGCGGACATCCGGCAGACATCTCCCTCCTAGCATGGCGCGTATCCCAACCTGCTAGGAGGCATGATGTACATGATCTTATCGTGGGTATTCCTGCTTGCCGACTGTGCGCCGGTGCAGGCCGCCGTCGCGCTCCAGTCGAAGACGCCCTTTCACGCGGTGGTAGGCAGGACAGGTAGCAAGGCGACCGACGAAGCCATCTGGACTGGCAGCATCATGTATACAAAGATGTCCGGGGCCTGGCTCCCAGCGCGGATGGCGCCGGAGAACGCATTGTCAGGAGTGATCGGGGGCGTCACCCATTTCAGCGCATGCCGGCGCCTGGCCGACGACGCGATTCGTGGGGAACCGATGGCTGTGTATGCCGCCAAGATGGAATCGGGCGAGCAAGTTCAGCTGTGGATCTCCGCCAAGAGCGGGTTGCTCGTGCGCGACGTCGTCGACGTGCAGGGCATCAACGTCAGCGCCGATTTCGACTACGCGAATGTGCGAGCTCCCGTGGTACGTTAAATTCGAGCTGGATGCAGCCGTACGACTTCGGCGCGCTCGCGCTCCGGCTCATGCTCGCGGCCGAGTTCTTCCCCACGGGGTGGAGCACGGCGAGGGACCCCGTTGGGCGCGGCAAGCGCGAGGGTATGCCGCCGGCATTTATGGTGTTCATCGGCGTCGCCGAGATGGCCGGCAGCGCGGGGCTGGTGTTTGGCGTGCTCGCGCGCTGGGCCGCACTCGGTTTTATCGTGATCATGGCCGGCGGCATCCAGAAGAAAGTCTTCGTCTGGCACACCGGTTTCTGGGGCAAGGACGCCTACGGCTGGCATTATGATCTGACGCTCGCTACGATGAACCTCATGATCGCGTTGAGCGGCCCTGGTCACCTCTCGCTCTATCCATAACGATGGCACACAAGACCGCGGGCATAGATCCTGGCGTCCGACCGAGTGGAGACGGCTGTGTAGAGTGCCTGGCCGCAGGCGGTTGGTGGTTGCACCTCAGGCGTTGTGCGGAGTGCGGGCACATCGGCTGCTGCGATTCATCGCCGAGCCAACATGCGAGCGCGCACAGTCGCGAGACCGGCCATCCAGTCATCGCGAGTTTCGAGCCGGGCGAGGAGTGGTTCTACGATTACCGCACGGAGGGTTTCGTCGAAGGCCCTTCGCTCGCGGCGCCGCGTTGGCACCCGGCAAACCAACCGGCGCCAGGTCCGCAGGGGAAAGTCCCCCGAGACTGGCAGTCACACCTCCATTAGTACCCCTACACCATGCCCGCGCACCGTCACTTGAGTCCCGAGCATCAGCAAACGCTGGTGGCCATCTTTCGCCATCACGACACCTCGCCCCATGTCGAGTGGGCGGATCTGCTCCATCTGATCGAGGACGTCGGCGCCGTCCATGACAAAGGACACGGCGTGTATCAGTTCATCGTCAACGGGGAGCACCACGAGTTCCAGCGTCCGACTCACGACGCGCTCACGAACGCCGAGGAGCTCGCGACGCTCAGAAAGTTTCTCGAGCGCGCGCGAATGACACCCTGACTATGTTTCATGTCGGCGACCACGTCGTTGTTCGGGGCGAGGACGAGGAAGCGATCGTTACTGCCGTCCACCCGGACTCACAGATCGAGATCGAATATCTGCACGCGTCGGCTGCCGGCGATCGGCGGAAACGCTACCACGCGCAGGCAGTCGATCTGATTAGCCGAAAGTCTTGAGGTACGTGGAGTACGGCTCGTCGGCTATCGCCGTAAACGGCAACATGTGGAGCGGGCCTCCGGCAGTCTCGACTTGCCACTGTTGCGCGCCGATCCGCTGGGCTGCTAGGAGTTGGCGACGGGTCACTGTCGGCGCCGAGTCGGTGATCGCAAACAGCACGAGCGGGCCGTAGAGGAGCGCAACGATGTCGGGATGCTGCGGGTCGACGGACTGCAGCCGCATCGTCATTGGCAAATTCACTTCGACCCGGTCGCCGGTCTTCCAGAGGCGACGAATCGAGGCGAAGCTTCCCGGGGTCGGCGCGGTCGCGCGTCGACCATTTACCGTGATCGATGCGCCATCGGCCCACTCGGGGATCCGGAACGCCAGCGCGCATTCGGTCCCCTTCGCGGCGGTCACGTCGAACTGTATCAACCCATCATAGGGGTACGCGCTCGTCTGCATCAGCGAAACCCGTTCGCCTCGCAATGTCGAAGGGATATACAAGTTGACGTACACGCCATCCGGGTCGCGGAGGTACGTGTTGATCCGATAGTCGGCCGCCACCTGGGGCAGCGTGCCGGAACAGCATGGCCAACTGGCGTCCTTGTAGAACTTGTGCCCTTTGAAGTTGTAGTCAGAGTAGTAGAAGCTCCGGCCGTCGGCCTGCAGTGGTTTCGCTCCGAGCACGGTGTTGTACATCACCCGCTCCATGCTGTCACCGTATCGGGAGTCGCGGGTCACGCGCAGCAAGTAGCGGGTCAGCTTGAAGTGCGCGTACGACCCGCATGGCGTTTCGAAGCTGTTGTGCGTCCCGGTAAGGCTGGCGGCCAGGTCAGACCCCAGCGTTTCGTTCGGACCCCAGCCGCCGGTGACAAAACTCTGCTCGGAGAGCATGGCAAAAGCATTCTTGGCTGCACGCAGATGCTTCTCGCTTCCCAACGTCAGGTATGCCTGCATGGCCGAGCTCAGCGCGTTGACATAGCTGTAGGCGTGCCTGCCAGCCAGATTGTTCTGGCCCTCGGCTAAGGGGCCAAAATACTCGTCGTCGAGATATTGCTTGCCCAGCGCGCGATATCGTTCTCCCGCGCCTCGCTGATACGCCAGGAAAAGATTTTCGGAGATCGTATAGGACTCGTCCCACGTCCACGTCTCATCGCGATTCGATCTCCAGGCTCGTCCGTGCTCGAGCGCTGCCTTTGGAAAATGCGGCAACGCCGTGTCGGTGGTGTGCTCCAAGATGGAGAGCGCATCGGGATCGCCCGCGAACTGGTGTGAGTCGATCAGCCCGCAGACCAACTTGTCGTAGCTGTAGGTGGGGAACCGGTTGTTCTCGTAGTACTCGCCGGTAATCGTCTTGGCATAGAGGCGATTCAGTCGCAGCACCTTGTCGCGGGTTGCCTGATCACCGGTGATCGCGTAACTCCGTGCCAGTGCCGATACCCACTGGCCGAAAGGACAACCCGGTGCAAAGCCGACAAAGTTGTCGGGCAGTCGAAATTCAGGATCGAAGTGATACCAGCCGCCGAGGTCATCGCCGGGGGCGGGCTGGCCGGACATCTGGCGCAAGGGCTTGAGCAGGCTGTCTTCGCTCAGTTGCATGAGCACGGCATGCGTTTCGTGCAACTGCTGCTCGTGCAGCTCACCGGTCAGCGAGACGTCGCCGTAGCCAAACTCCGACAGCGGAGCCGTCGGCCGCGTGGTGAGGCCGGCGAGCGTTCGCGGCAGACCGGCGGCGAGCAGCGATGCAGAGCAAATGAATTCTCTGCGGGTCGACATAGTGTGTCTCTATAGTATCGCAATGCAGAACCCGGCGCATGCTTAGTTTTCGGCATGCTCCTGTTCGTTCTGGCGTTCCTCGGCGGTACGCTGACGATACTCAGCCCCTGCGTCCTGCCAGTCATTCCGTTCGTGTTCGCGCAGTCCAACCGGCCCTTTCGGACAAGCGGTCTGCCGACGCTCGTCGGCATGGCCGTCACGTTCGCCGCCGTCGCGTCGGCGGCGGCGGTCGGTGGCGGCTGGGTGGTTCGCGCGAACCAGGTGGGACGCGCGGCGGCGCTGGTGCTGCTCGCGGCGTTCGGCGTCGCGTTGGTGCTCCCGGCGGTCGGTGACCGGCTGACGCGACCGTTCGTGGCGTTCGGCAGTCGTCTCCAGCAGCGGGCCGACGCGCGAACTGGCGTCGGCGGCGCACTGCTCCTAGGCGTGGCGGTGGGGTTCCTGTGGGCACCGTGTGCCGGTCCCATCCTTGGACTGATTCTGACGAGTGCCGCCCTCGGTGGCGCGAGCGCACGCACGACATTTCTCCTGCTCGCATTCGCGGCCGGCGCCGCCGTCTCACTCGGCCTCGCCACGGTGGCAGGGTCGCGCGTGTTCGCGGCGATGAAGCGTGGGCTCGGAGCCGAGGAATGGATCCGGAGGGGCCTCGGCATAGCGGTTCTCCTCGGCGTTGTGGCCGTCGCCATGGGTTGGGACACCGGGATTCTGGCGCGCCTTTCTCTGGCGAGCACAACTCCGGCTGAGCAACGTCTGGTCGATCGGCTCGCCAATGGACCCCGCGTTGATCCCGGGCCGACGGCGACTGCCGCAACTCCCGCCAACGCCGATCAGCTTCCCGATCTCTCGCCGGCCACGGGTTGGATCAATTCGCCACCGTTGACCGCGGCGGCGCTCCGTGGGCATGTCGTGCTGCTGGACGTCTGGACATACTCCTGCATCAACTGCCTGCGCACGCTGCCGTACGTCAAAGCGTGGGCGTCGCGATACGCGGCCGATGGTCTCGTCGTGATCGGTGTGCATTCGCCGGAATTCGCGTTCGAGCGCGATCCGGCGAATGTGGCCCACGCCGTGCGCGATCTGGGTGTGACGTACCCGGTCGCACTCGACAACGGATACGCCATCTGGCGCGCGCTCGACAATCACTATTGGCCGGCGCAGTATCTCATCGACTCCTCCGGGCGCATCCGATATCGGAACGCCGGCGAGGGACACGACGCCCAGATCGAACAGCAGATCCGGTCGCTGCTCGCCGAGGACGGTCATCCGCCATCGGGTGGCACCGCGGAGATCGACGCCGGAGGAGCGGAGGCCGCCGCGGCGATGCGCAGCGTCGGATCGCCAGAGACCTACGTCGGGTATCGTCGCGCCGAACGAGTGGTGTCGCCTGAAGCGATCCGACGCGATACCGCCCAGATGTACTCGGCGCCGGCCACGCTGCCACTGAACGCGTGGGGTCTCGTCGGCACGTGGACGGTCGGGCCGGAGGCGGCGGTGCTGACAAG
>Ga0210393_10001251_pt1 | contig 21540 bp, 17 predicted proteins | sample IncBWC27OmetaG_FD_160068 | JGI IMG/M metagenome (GOLD analysis project Ga0210393, IMG submission 160068) | Forest soil microbial communities from Barre Woods Harvard Forest LTER site, Petersham, Massachusetts, United States - Inc-BW-C-27-O ... | reverse complement strand
TAAGCGTGCTTGGGATTCTTGGTTTACAGGACGAAATCGCCAGGTTCTTTCTTTTCCTGCCCCGTCTATTTGTCGCGCTGTTCATTCTGTTTTTCGGCCTGCTCGCCGCCAGCTTTTTTTCCCGCGCCGCGCTGCTGGCCGCCGTGAACGCCAACCTTCCTTCCCCCCGGCTTCTGAGTGTTTCCGCTCGCACGATCATCATTGTCTTTGTCTTATCCATGGTCTTTGAGGAATTGGGAATCGCAGAACAGACTGTGCTGGTCGCTTTCGGAACCGCTTTTGGAGCCGTGATGCTTGGCCTGGCAATCGCATTCGGCACCGGCGGCAAGGACCTGGCACAGCAATTTCTGGAGAAGAGATTCGCCTTTGGAAAGAAGGACGAGGGAAAAGAAGACGAACTGTCGCCACTGTAGTGACTGCCAAGGCCGGCGCAGACGTAGCCACAAAACTTCTGCCAGGCCTGCGGTTCCGCCGTCAGCCCCGCGCGCCGTGGCATCCGTTCAGTGGCATCAGTTCAGTCCGGCCTGCGTGGCCTTAACCAGATTCGCCCCGGTCTTGGTCGCGTAGTAAATGCTGGACGCTTCGTTGAGACTGCTGTCGTTGTCCACGATGATGCCGCTTGTGCCCCCAGTTGCGGCCAGTGCGGTGCTGCTGCCACCGACGGTTGGAAAGCCACTGGTGATGTCCAGGCTCATCACACAACCGGCATTTCCGCCGCCCGCAGTGGCGATGCAATTGTTCGTAACCCCTACGAAGAGATAATCCTTCGCGAGCGTTGCGTTGTAAAACTCTGTAACCGGCGATGAATCCGCCGTGCCAGTAGCCAGAGCGGCCGTGGAAGCGTCGGCGCTACTGTTCATCACACCACTGCCGTTGAACCCGACGCTGTAGAGGGTCGGAAGGGTCCCGGAGCCCGTTCCGGCGATGTACAGCAGCGGTGTCCCCGTTCCGGTATACCAGGCTTGGTTAAAGTCTGGCTCGTAGGGCCCAGCGTAGATCGTACTTGCCGTGCCCACGGGCACGGAGACGCTGCTCGCCATGCTTGTGGGCGCTTGCACGATTAAGGCATTGGTCCCGTTGGAGTTGAAGGTAGCGTAGACCATCTGACCAATGCTATCGACGACTACGGCGTTCTCGGCCGTGTTGCCGCTGGCAAGGACTGCGCCGTAAACAACCGACGGAGACGGGCCAGTGTCTGTCACATAATCGATGCGACCGCTGCTATCGGTAAAGAAAACGTTATTCGATACCGAATCGTATACCGGAGTCGACGGAACCGCGTCGATGGCGACGCTCCAAACCAGCGTTGGCGTGGCGCTGCCGTTGAATACGTTGCTGATCTTGTACAGGTAGCCGGACCCGCTCCCGGCCGAACTGTAGGTGGTGACGTAGGCCACATCATTGGCATCATTATGCGCGTAAACGACGTAAGCCGCATTCGTGGAGCCCTGGTTCGTGGTGCCACCGTCCGGCGAAAGCAGCACGCTCTGGTCCACGGCGTTGTTGCCCCCGGCGCTTCCCGGCGCGACCGCCGCCGTCGGGCTGGTCCCGTTCGTCCCCGTGGTCCCAAGCGTCAGCACGTGGAAGTAGGAACTGTCGGTGCGATTCTCCACGTAGGCAATCTGGCTCCCATTCAGGGAGAGGACCACGGAAGCCGGCACCTGTCCGCTGCCCGAAGCGTATGCGAACATCACCGTCGGCCCGCTCATGCCGCAGTATGGAGTTGGAGTGGATGAGCCGCTATAGAGATTGTTGAATCCAACGATGTTGGCTTGTCCGCCCGACTCCGGGTTCGCCGGAACGCCGATCACAACATAATCGTTCGTGCAGTTTGGCGACGCCGTCACGTCAAACACATATTTCGCGGGAAAGCTTTGGCCCCCACCAGGAGCAGCGGTGAGAATGAACGAATCTCCCGCATTGTTATAACTGGTGTTGTCGTAAAACTCATAGCTATCGGCGCCGTTGCTGAAGAGGTTGATCTCCAGACCGCTGCCGACGAAGAGAAGCCCTTGTAAATCAATTCCAGGATCGACCGAAGGATAGAGAAGGTCGTCGTAGTTGAAGAACCCGCTTGGGCTTGTCGTTATCGCTGGCCCACCAGGATAGATCTGGTAGGAGCCAACGTCCCGGCCGGCGGTCACGGTGAGGGTGCCGGCGGTGGCGAGAAATAGGCCATCGCCATTGTCGGTGGTGTTGAGGCTGCCGTTCCCCGCGTCAGTACCATTCGTGAAGGCGAAATCGAACCGCGGCTCAAAAGCAGACGTCAAAGGAGACGCCGTCAGGGGTACGCTCCAGTCTCTGCGACTGCGCCCGTGGCGCCCACGAAAGGGACCCGGCCACCAGATTTCTGGATGGCGGATATACCAATTCTGCATCCAGCGCGGATCTGTTCGAGCCCGGGCCATCGCGGACTCATCTTTCGAGTCCGGATAGAGAACATGGTGATGTGTCCAATCGGAAACGATTCCCAGCCGAACATGGGATGGAATTTGCGTGGGAAGTTGCGGCGAAACGCGCGGTGCTGTCTGGCCCACGAGCACCTGTGCAGCCAACGCCAACACAATACCTGCAACCATACCCTTCATTTCAACTCCCCCCTATCATTCTGCAGGTGCGAAACTCCTCGAAACAAGGTTACCCGAGTACCCTCCGGGTACTCGATTCCGAGCTTGAGACCAGTCGGGGATCGCTGGATCGAGGTGCAAAGGGCTCCCGACTTGTTCTCCTTGCGGCGTACCCATGCCGAAGCGGCCTCACGATTCTCAAGCGGACCGCCGACAAACCGTGTTCCTCCGTTCATCAGGTCGTGCTTGACGACATCGACGCCGAGCTTTTCCCACTGCTCCTCGCGTGCACATTGCTGCACGAGCTTTTATCCGCTTCTGGAAATCGTGAACCAGTCGCCGGTGGGCTGTTCGGAATTACGAATGAGATGACCCTCGCGCTCCAGCCAGTTAAAGGCTTCCATCATCGTGGCAAGCCGGCCGCGATAATCCGGTTTATTAGGTGGCGGATAATGCAGGCGGGAACCTGAACAAGAATGCACAAGTAGGGATTTTGCACCCATGAACCAGTCCTCTAAGACTCAATTCCAACATCACAGACGCAACGGCAATGCAGGTTTATCGTGCCGTCGTCTCTCCCGGCCTGGTCTTCGCAAATTGGCAACAAATGCAAAAAAGCTGATGCCGACGATATCTTCCGCTCGCACAGCTCACCTCTCGATACGACCTTACGCGCTCGACGGGAATGGTTCAGACAGGTGCTTTTTTGGCCGACATCCCGTTGAACCAACCATCGCAGTCGATGGCCTTTCGCGAATGATAACGTCCTTTATCATTCACGATCTGGATTGGCCAGCGGGCAACAACTTCGACTCGTTTGCCCCATACAGCGACTATCCGCTCACTGGTTTGCACCCGCGGAATGCGCCCACAGGCATTTCTAGACCCTAGTGCGTTTCTCGTTACTTGTGCTGAATCTTCCTGCAAGCCGACCTCCGGCCTGGAATAATCTCGGGGTTTTGGCCGCCATCCGCCCGATGGGCCGCGACCGCCAATCGAACTTTAGAAATCCCGCAAGATAGGCTCATCGATCAGACGTGGCACCTCCGGGCTACGGATGCTCTCTCCTCCTCCAGATATGCCAATTCTTCCGACTTACTCGTGAGGGAAAACCCTTCGGTTTTACGCCTTGTTTAATAGAGGCGGAAACGCCGGAAAGCAAGAAACTGGGAGCACGCCGTGAAAAACTCGAAGAATCAGTCACGTTTCGCAGCCATCTTGCTCGTAACGATATGCGGTTGCATGGCAGCCTACGGGCAAATCACCCCCAGTGGCGACGCCTACACCAACACAGCTACTCCCACCACGAACCTCGGAACTAAGCCTGTGCTCGACGTGGAAAGTAGTTCGCAGACCACCTACATTCAATTCGATCTGTCGTCGATCCCCGCGGGCTACACCAGCACCAGCATCGCCAAGGCTACGCTGAAGCTCTACGTCAATGCCGTAACCACCGCCGGCAGCTTCAACGTGGACTACGTCAACGGCACCTGGTCGGAGAAGACGATCACTGCTGATCTCGCTCCCGCGCTGGGGACGACGATCGTCAGCACTGTGGCGTTGACCAGTGCGAATGTCCATGACTACGTGTTGATCGACGTTACGCCGGCCTTAGGCGCTTGGCTCGATGGAACCGAGCCGAACGACGGCATCGCGCTTGTGGCCAATAGTCCTCTCAATGCCAGCTTTGACAGCAAAGAAAACACCGCCAATAGCCATCCCGCCGAGTTGGATATTGTCTTCGCCGGAGGCGGGACCGTCTCGGGAGTGACTACCGCCAGCGGCAGCGGTCTGGCCGGCGGCGGCACCAGCGGCACGCTCGACCTGACTTTGACCCACAGTTGCGCGGCCAATCAGGTGCTGCAATGGAAGGGCAGCGCCTGGGCCTGCGCCGCGGCCGGTACCGGCACGATCACCGGCGTCACGGCAGGTGCAGGACTTCTCGGCGGTGGCAACAGCGGTACGGTCACGCTCAATCTTGATGCCACCAAGATTCCGCTGCTGGCCGCCAATAACAACTTCAGTGGTAACCAGAGCGTCACCGCCGGAGATGTAGCAATCAACAGCGGGAACTTGGACTTGCCGGGGACCTCGAGCCCAACTGCCGGGGTAATCAATCAGGGCGGAACCTATTTCATTCACACCTGTTGCGGCAATTCCGGCAATGTATTTGTTGGCAACCTGGCGGGGAATTTTGGAACCACGGGGACTCTCAACACCGCCAGTGGTACTTGGTCGCTGCACGCCAACACCACGGGAACGGGCAACACGACGAGCGGTTACCAATCGCTTGTCTCCAACACGAGCGGCAGCTACAACGCTGCCAGCGGCGAGTTGGCACTCCATTCCAACACTACAGGCGGCTTTAATACTGCAAGCGGCACGGCGGCTCTTCAGTTCAACACCACAGGCAGCTCGAATACAGCTCTAGGCGATATTGCTCTTTCGGCAAATACCACCGGTAGCGGGAACACCGCCATCGGGACAGTCGCCGGTGGCGCAAGTCCCAACAGCGCTCTGACAACCGGCAATCTGGATACCTACGTCGGTGCCTACACCAGTTCGGGCACGCAACTTAGTCTCACCAATGCAACTGCGATCGGGGCCTACGCAGAGGTCACTGCCAACAACTCCCTCGTACTCGGCAGCATAAACGGGGTAAATGGCGCCAACGCCAGCGTCAATGTGGGAATCGGCACGACCGCTCCGGCGTCCACTCTGGACGTACATGGCACGGGGAACTTCACCGGGCTAATCACTTTCGCACCCGGCCAAACCTTCCCCGGAATGGGAACCATTAGCGGCGTCAAGGCAGGTGCCGGCCTTACAGGTGGAGGTAGCAGTGGCAACGTGACGCTAAGTCTGGACACGACCAAAGTTGTGACTGGGGTCGCCGCCGGACCGGGTCTGGTCGGCGGCGGGACTGGAGGGGTCCCCAGTCTCAGCATCGACGCCAATCAGGTACCGCTGCTGAATGCCGCCAACAACAATTTCAGTGGTAACCAGAATGTGGGCGGCATCGTCAACATTATCAACAACGCGACCTATCAGCCGTTTTTTGTGCAAAGCTCAAACGGTTTTGGGACGTGGCTCCAGCTAAACAACACCAGTCCGGGCGGGCACAACTGGGCAATCCTCTCGGCCGCGGCTGCCAACGCCGAGGGCGCAGGCAATCTGGGCATCACCAATTTCACCGGCAACGGCAACATTTATCTGGAAGGCAACGTAAAGGCGAACAGCCTATCCATCAACAACGACGTTCCCATGAGCAACAACCCACACATGGTTTTCTCGGGGTTCATGGTCGGAAACCTTGGGGGACAATCCCCCGGTTATATTGTCGGCGGGTATTTCATCCCAGACCACAACATAACTGTTACCCGGGTGACGGCCTCCGCCGCAAGCAACGGTGGAGGCTGCAGTACGACCTCCCAAGCCTACCTCTTGAACTGGCCCTCCTCGACATTAATTTATGGGCTCGACCTTGGGACAGGCCTTGTCGCGGATTCCGGACCAATCTCTGTGTCAATCGCTGCTGGAACCGAGGTCTCAATCCAAGGCAGTCCCTCCAGCGGTTGCGGTCTCACCGGGCAATCGCCGTCGAATGTGTTCCTAAACGTGCAGTACGTAATGCAATAGCTGTGCGGAGTTGGGGCCTCCAGACTCGGCAGACAGGTCTGAAGGCCTCGGCCAAAGGCAATAGATGAAGGAGGATGTATGAATGGTCTCTCGTCTGAGTTCGTAACCAAGCCGGTCAGCTTGCGGTTTCTAACCGTGGTCGTGGCTCTCGCGTTAGGCGGGCTGGTGAGCAAGCCCGCCTTAGCGCAATCGACGGCGACATGGAGCGGCGGGTCGGGAAATTGGTCACCTTGTCCCAGCGAAGGCGGCAATGCGTTATGGGATACGTGTTCGACGAACGTCACTCCCAACGGCAACTTCAACGCCGTCATTAAAGGGGGACCGGTTTTTGCCACGGGCGCCTCCGTGGTCAACCTGAGCATCGCCTCGGGTTACGTTCTGAATCTGACCCCGGGCTATGTGGACATTACGGGCCCCAGCCTTTTCAACCAGGGCACGATCAACATCGGCGCCTCGAACGGGCTTGCTTTCGCTCAACCCGCCCCCACGGCGACCATCTCCGGGGCGGGCACGATCAACCTTTTGGCCTCGAGCCAACTTACGGGGTCGAACGCGGTCATCAATTCCACCAACAACATTTACGGTCAGGGATACATTGGCATGATCACATTTACCAACCAGTCGCTCATCGATGCGAACGTGTCTGGAGCTCAACTCGAACTGCTTGGAGCGGGAAGCATCACCAATACCGGCACGATCCAGGCAAGCAACGGCGCCACGCTGCTGTTGCAAGGGTCGAGCCTTGGCGTCCCGTTCAACAATAGCGGGGGCACGATTCAGGCGCTCGCCGGCTCAACAGTGATGGTCGATGCGTTTGCGATCTCAGGCGGGACCCTGGCGAGCACTGGTTCGGGGCTGTTCAGTACATTCGCGGGATCGGGCAATCCCTCGTTGAGCAATCTGACCAACAATGCGAACTATCAGATCGTCAGCGGCGGCAGTTCTACCATTGCAGGGACGATCAATAACCTGGGCACCATCCGAGCCAACGGAGGGTTATTCGTCAATGGCAGCGCAACGCTCAAGGGCGCTGGATCGGTTCCCATCGCCTACCCCGAAGGCAGCATTGTGTCACTCAGTGGCGCCACAACACTCGTCAACCAATCCACTATCGCGGGATCGGGATTTATTGGTGACGCCAACTTAGCTGTTAACAACCAGGGAACTATCAACGCAACCGATACGGCGAATCCTCTGGTCCTTTCTGGGCATGCATTCGGCAACACCGCAACGCTGGAGGCCAGCGCCGGGGGAACGCTGCAGATCCAGAACACCATCAACAACAACGGTGGAACCATTGAAGCGCTCGCCGGCTCCAAAGTGCTCGTCGATTCCAGCACGGGCATCATCAGTGGGGGGACGTTGAAAACCACTGGCACCGGCACGTTCAACACCAACAGCGGAACTCTGGATGGCACGGTCAGCCCGGTCAACAATGCGGGAATGTTCAAGGTTTCCCAGGGAAACCTCAACCTCCAAGGTACCATCAACAACACCGGTACGATTGCTCTGGACAAGAGCGGATTCTTCGTGATCCTGACCCAGCCGACCATCCTGACGGGCTCGGGGAAAGTGATCATGTCTCCGGACACATCTTTCCTTGCCAATCCTTCCACCAACACATTGACCAACGAGAGCACGATCGAGGGCGCCGGTTTTATCGGCGGCTCCGACCCGATGGGCATCACCAACAGCGGAAGCATCATTGCAAATCAAAAGACGCCGCTTGTGATCTCGCCCGACCCGACCGTCGGTCTCACCAACACGGGCAAGCTGATTGTGAACAAAGGAAGCACGCTGAACATAGAGGGCCTGTTCAACAATTTTGCCGGCACAACCTTGATGGGCGGAAGTTACCTTGTAACCGGCACACTCGAATTCCAGAATGCTAACATCGTCAACAACGCCGCCAACATCACGTTGACCGGAACCGCCGCGCAAATCCTCAACAGCTCTACCAACACCAGCGCTCTGGCGAATCTGACAGCCAACACTACGCTGGGATCCTTGTCGCTGGCGAGCGGGCAAATTCTGGCTACGGCCACAAACTTCAGCAACGCCGGGAAAACTACCGTAGGCATCGGCAGCGGATTCTCCGTGGGCGGCAGCTACACGCAGACCGCGGGCACGACCACGGTCGACGGCGCCTTGATGGCGCCATCCGGGCTGACTTTGCAGAAAGGCTCGCTATTGGGCAAGGGCACAATTGCGGCCGCGGTAACCTCAAGCGCTTCGGTCACTGCCGGGGACTCCTCCGCCAAGCCCGCAACTCTCACCATCACGGGCAGCTATACCCAAACCTCCAGTGGGGCGCTGAATATCTCGATCGCAGGTAAGGCTGCAGGTACGTTTGGCCAGGTTGCTGTCTCGAACGGAGTCAGCCTGGGGGGAACCCTCCTGATCAGGCGCATCAACAACTTCGTCCCGGCGATTGGCGACACTTTCAAAATTGTCACGGGCAGTGCGGTGAGTGGCCAATTCGCAACCGTGAAAGGAACGGGCATCAATTCCAGCGAGCACTTTGAGGTCAGCTATACGCCCACCGCGGTCACGCTCACGGTGGTTTCAGGAGCGTGAGGCGACGCGGTAAGACGACGCAAGACTCAGACTGCATCTTGGAAGTCCTGTGAGCTCGGGAGTCCGAAGACCCTGGCCCTCAATTCTTGGCTGAGGAATTTTGCGGCCGCAGAGCACGATCACAATCGGAGATGGCGCGGGTCGCTTGGGTTGGATGGCTGCAGGGGAGCGCGCTCGGGGTGACCGCGCCGGGATTTGGAATTTTGGCCCAGGCTTCCGCGCTCTTGCTGTACCATACGCGCGCTTCGCGCCATCGCTCCATGGAGGAAGGACCAGGAAGGCGGGCTGCTGCTGTGCTCGACAACTCTCCCATGCCGAAGCACGCATCAGCGATCGCATACCATGCCCGCACATTTGGTTGCGCGGCCGTCGCCAGCGGCTGAGCAATCGCCAGACCTTTGCCGTAAGCCACTTCGGCGTCTTGCCAACGGGCGAGCTTCGCGAAGGCGGTGCCAAGCCTGACGTATCCGGTCGCCGCATCGGAGCGTACGTCAGGCGCAGGTGCGACGAAACCCTCGAGGTCGTGTATACCTCTTTGATAGCTTTCCAACGCCGCCTCCGTCTTACCTGTTCCGGCCAGCGTTTCACCGAGCCAGATCTCGGTGTAACCCCTATACTGCGGTACCTGCTGGTCCGCCCGATTGCGGGCGAGAATTTCATCCTGAATTTGAATGGCTCGGTGAAACATCGCCTCTGCCTCGGCAAACCTGTTGGCGGACAAAAGGTCTTCCCCTATGGCCAAACGCGCGCCCGCGCTGTCGAGCTGCAGCGTGGCATTCTGCGGATCGGCGGTGGCCATGGGATCGATGGTTGCCAGACTCCGCTGATGCGCCTCGAGAGCCCCGGCTGGGTCCCCGTTCATAAGCAGGACGCCGCCACGAAGGCCGGTTGCGACTGCCAGCTCCCGCCGGGACCGGGCGTCATTTTGATCCTTGGCCAAGGCTTCAAACAGACCCAGCCCTATTTGAAAAAACTGCAGGGCCTCGATCCTCTGGCCAAGCTCGGTCAATCCCAACCCGAGTTCGACGGTGCAGATGGCGGCCATGTGCTGGATGCCTCTGTCCTGGGGGTTCGTCTTCAACAAATCCTGTCCAATGGCGCAGGCCTTCCTTTGAGTCTCCAGAGAGCCGGCATGATCGCCAGACTCGTCCTGAATGTTGGCGAGCACGTCGTACTCGATAGACCTCTCTCGTTCCACCTCGACGCTCGCTGGAACTTCTTTAGAGAGGCGTTCGGTAACGGCCAGCGCCTGATCAATCGGCGTGCGCGCTTCGAGCCTGCCAGCTCCCCTCAGTACTCTGGCCAGGTGTCGATCGGCAATAGCCAGGTTCAGTTGATCATCCGTGTTGTTGGGATTCGCTTTGGCTATTGTTTCCCGGAGGGCCACGGCCTTGCGCAGATTGGACAACGCGTCGTCGGTTTGCCCGAGACTCGCATCTACGGTGCTCCCTTGGACCATGCCAATTCGCAAATATCCGGCGGCAAGGTCCCTTTGCAGAGAAATGTCGCCGGCCGCCTCCTTGGACAGGCTGTCCAGATACTGCAGAGCGCGGTCGAGGAGGAGTTTGCGGGCGGGAGTCGCGCCGGGCAAGTTCTGAATCGAATCGTGAATCTCGAAAATCAGCGAGTTGGCAAGTTTCCTTACGTCGTTGAAGCGCCGGTCGGCCCTCCGCTTTTGCTGCAGCGTCATTCCCATCCCTAACAGGAGGGCAACCATGACGATGACTGCGGCGGCGATTCCGGCCTTATGCCTGCGCGCAAATTTGGAAACCCGATAAGCCACCGTATCGTTCCGCGCGCTCACAGGAAGATTTTCCAGGTGCCGTCGGATGTCTTGGGCAAATTGCTCTACCGAGCTGTAGCGCCGCTCCGGCTCTTTGCGCAGAGCCATTAGAACGATGTTGTCCACATCTCCTCTCAGCCCTCTTCTGAGTTTTTCCGCGTCGCGGGCAGTGGGCGCCGAGCTTGCAATGGCCGTCCCGCGATTGCGACCATTTTCCGATCGTCCGGCGTCTCGAACAATACTGCTCGGCTTCTTCGGCTCCATTTCACAAGCAGCCCGTGCGACTTTCTCAGCCGTGTCTCCTGCCACTTGATAAGGATGATGTCCGGTCAGCAGTTCGTACAAAACCACACCCAGCGAGTAGACATCACTGGCGGTGGTGATGGGCTCGCCGTTGATCTGCTCTGGACTGGCGTAACTGGGAGTCAGCGCCCGAAACTGCGTGAGCGTGGGCTCAAAGCCACCGTTCGCAACACTGGGATCCAACATCTTGGCGATGCCGAAATCGAGGAGTTTAGGCACACCATCTGCGGTCACCAGGATATTTCCGGGCTTGAGGTCGCGGTGGATAATCAGCCGCTGATGCGCATACTGCACAGCGGAACAGACTTGCAGGAAGAGTTTCAGCCGATCAACGGTGCCCGAACCGCGCCGGTTGCAGTACTGTCCCATGGACTCTCCCTCGATCAACTCCATGACAAAATAAGGAGCCCCTTCTGCGGTTGTGCCACCGTCGAGCAGATGCGCAATATTGGGGTGGTCGAGGCTGGCGAGAATCTGCCGCTCATTCTTGAATCGCTGCAAGACGAAACTGGAATCGGGGCCTCCGCGCACAACTTTCAGCGCCACTTCCATGCGATATTGATGGTCCGCTCGGAAGGCGCGGTAGACTTCCCCCATACCTCCGGCTCCCAGGAGTTCGACAATCTGGTAGGCCCCTAAGCGCTGGCCGAGCAGCGTTTGCCGCCACCCTTGTTTGGCGTCGCGCATTGCAGTTTGCAGCGCAGGCATATTCAGGAACTCCGCGCCAGCCTCCTGATAAGAGGCGAGAAGAGACTCAAGTTCCCGGGATAGCTCGGGATCGCTGTGGGCAATCTCCGCGAGATAGTCCTGCCGCTGCGCAGGGGAAAAGTGCAGGGCCTTGTCCAGCGCTTCCGATACTTGTTGCCAGCGCTCAGGAGTCATGGCTTTCAGTCCGGTTTATCTCCCGGTATAGCCAGGCACGAGCCACGGCCCACTCTCGTTCGATTGTGGCCGGCGAGACTTCCAGGAATTCTGACGTCTCTGCAATCGACAACCCTCCAAAGAATCTCAATTCCACGATGCGGCTCTGGCGGGGGCTCATCTGCGAGAGTTGGTTGAGCGCATCATCGAGAGCCAGCAGATCCACATCCTTGGACTTCGATAACTCCGCAGCCTCGTCCAAAGTCAGGCGGCTTCCTCCGTCCCGTTTCCCGGCCTTTCGGCTTCGTGCATGATCAACCAGGATTTCGCGCATGAGTTGCGACGCCAGAGCGAAGAAATGCCCCCTACTCTCGATGCGCACAGAACCAGGCTTCACTAAGCGCAGGTACGCCTCATGGACCAGAGCCGTGCTCTGCAAAGTGTGGTCAGACCTTTCTCCGCGGAGATGATGCTGGGCGACGCGACGCAGTTCGCCGTATACCAATGGAAGCAGGACCTGCAGCGATTCCTGGTCGCCGCCTTTCCATTTCAACAACAGCTCTGTGACCTGGTTGGGAGAGGTTTCGGACAGATCGCCCCCTTTGGGAGTTAGCGACCCCCATTCTGGATCAGAACAGTATCCCCGAGTTCCACGAAAGTCAACGCACGTGGAAAGGTTCCACGATATGACATGAGCCCGGTAAAGTACCGACTCGGCACGGGTTTTCAACTGTAGTTTAAGAGACCTAAATCGAACTGTCTCAAACGAGAAGAGGTGAAGACAATCCCCCCTGGCCGTGCTAGTCGACACGGACCATGCCATAACAAGATGAGTCCTGGAAAGTCGGCGAATGCCTACTGAAGCGGCGGCTTCGCTTGGATTAAAACCGCCCTATCGGACCAAAGCTTCCAAAACCTCTTGTGGGCTTGCCAACTCAAAATAGCGAATGATAAAGGACGCTATCGCCAATCGTGCAAGAAGTGAGGCGGCGACTGCGTTCTTCAGGCAGTGTCGCTTGCGACTGAGATTTCGAAACGATCATTAACGGCGTCCTGCAGCTTCTGTTTGCTGCCGATGTATCGCTCCGTTGTCTGGATGGAAGCGTGGCCGAGTAGAAATCGAATCTGTTCGAGTTCGCCGCTGCAATCATGGCAGAGACGGGCGCAGGTGCGACGAAGGTCGTGGGGCGCCAGGTTGGGAATGCCGGCCTGCCGGGCACATCGCTTGACCGCATACCAGACAACGTTCGCAGTCACGCTAGCCTCTTGTCGCTTTCCTACTTTCGAAACTCTCCTGAATACTCGACCTTCGCTGACCCCCGAATGCGAGAGCCATGCATCCAGCAATTGCTTCGACCATGCCGGCACCGGCACAGTTCGCAGCCGTCTTCCCTTACCGATCAAATCGACGATGACCCAGCGTCCCTCCCGCACGTGCAATTGCTCCAGCGTCAATCCGACCACTTCAGAACGCCGTAACCCACAACCGAGAAGTAACCCAACGATCGCTCCGTCCCGCCAGCCGCGCAGGTTTGTCTTCGACGCGGCATTCACAAGTTCTTGCGCCTGGCTCCGGGAGAGCCAGTTGCCGATTTTCCGCCCCAGCCGCTTTACCCCTTGAACCCTCCGGATTCCAATCGCCAGTTCTGGCGTCAGCCAGCCGCTTTCCGCGGACTCGTCCGCCAATTTCCGAATCGCTGAAAGATGCGAATTGATCGTAGAGGCGGAGAGACTGAGTCCTTCAAGGTGCGACCGGTACCGGACGACCACACCTCGATTGAACGTCAACCTAGGCTCGCTGCAGTACCAGGCTATGAACCTGTCAATGGCGAACGTGTAGCTGCGACGAGAGTGAACGGAGGCGAGCGTATTGAGCACAGCCGCCTTCGATTGTTCCAACTCAGGGATGGTCAGCGTATTGGGGCGAAGGCCATATTCAGTAGGCGTTTGAGAAACCATAGAGAGCGGCTCCTTTCGGCCGCGCCCACAGTTTTCTCCTCAATGATGTTTTCGGCCTGCACGCTCTAATCTGGGGTTATTGAAGCAAACGTCCTTTATCACACCCTTTATTCTAGTGCGATTCCACAGTATGGTCCGAGGGGAATTCGTTAACACATGACGCCGAAATGCAACAACTCAGCTATCGTTAGCACATTGACGAGCACGGAGGCCGAGTCTCAATGATCCGACGCTGCGACGACCGCGATTTTGAGCTGATCCGGGCCATCATCAACGATGGCGCGCAGGCTTATAAAGGCATCATCCCTGCAGATCGCTGGACAGAACCGTATATGTCCGCCGGGAAACTGCGCCATGAAATCGACGAGGGGGTTGTGTTCTGGGGATATGAGCAGACCGGCACGATAGCGGGAGTAATGGGCATTCAATCAGTAAAGGACGTGACGCTCATCCGGCACGCCTATGTTCGCACCTCCAGCCAGAATCGCGGCATAGGAGGACAGTTACTTTCTCATTTGCTGGGATTGGCGAATGGGCCAGTATTGATCGGCACTTGGGTAGATGCGGTTTGGGCGATTCGCTTTTACGAGAAACATGACTTTCGATTAGTCAATCGTCAACAGAAAGACCGGCTCTTGAAACAGTACTGGACCGTTCCCGAACGCCAGATTGAGACCTCCGTGGTCCTGGCCGATCCGAAGTGGCGGGAAATTCAGACAGGAGCCAGGTAGCGGCGGCAACCATGGCCTTTATTTGGAGTCCCATAACCTCTTTTATGGGGCGTAATCCTTCACCCGGAAAATGGTTTAAGGGAATTCTGCGCCACGCCAGAATCCAGACCACGCTGGATCTGAACACGCAGATGACAGGGATGAAAAGCAGGCAGCCCAAGGCGCTTATTTAGGCGCTGTAGGTCTTGGAAGTCGTTTAGTGCAGTGAATTTGTGGGACGGATTGTGGAATGTCACTCAAGGAACCATTCACGCCTAAGTGCTCTGGAATGAATGGCGGGGACGACCGGACTCGAACCCGCGGCCTCTGCCGTGACAGATAACAGAACCCGGTAACTTATTGACTCTTAACGGTACTGACGACCCGTTCTGGGCCCGACAAGGAGCACTCGGGAACAATTATCGTCCCCTATTTGTCCCCACATTGTTGGTTGGCTTTTTACAGGACGTCTGGGCGGCAACCTCTAGTCTCCTTCGAAGGTCACAGACGACTAACGGCTGGTCCCCGAAAACTTACGCAATCGTTACTTGTTGGTGACAAACCGCCAAACCTCGCGAAGATACCCTCTTCACTATAGTCGACGCGCAGACATGGGAGACAGCGAAGCCATGTCGCATCCTAGATCGTCTGCTGTTTGCCAAAATCGTTTCGAGGCTCCGCGGTTTCTTAGAGACGTACGGGGATTTGATATTCCCGAGTAGAAGCTTTCAACTTAAGATGACTGAGGCCGCCCTGTGCAGAACCAATCACGTTTCGATCTTCGCATTCTCGTTCCCAGAACTGTCGAACTGAGAAAGTCAGGCCATTCGACGCTCCAAAGATTGTCCAGGCTCGCGGCCGCATTGTCCTTGATGGCCGGATCGGTCGCCGCCACCTACGCGCAGTACAGCCCGCCAACTCCGGCCGGTTCCACACCCGTTCAAACGGTGGTCTTCAAGGGCAACACTTCGTCCAGCGGTTGGATCGAGTTCACGCCGCTCACGAACTTTGGAATCCATTTGCCCATCAAGATCAATGGTCACGATGCGATGGCATTGCTTTATGGTGGGCCTTCAAACATCGACAAGAACTTCGTCGAGTCCGCCGGCGTGGCGGCCAAGATAGAAGATGCGAGCTCGGTGAATGGAATTCAGATCCAGCTAGGGAACTTGACCCTGCAGAACGCCCGCGCGATGACAGACGATCTGCAGAAGCAGGGCTACGACGCCAAGATTCTCGGACAACCCGTACTCTTCCGGCTGGGCGAAGAGGTGTTCAATCAAGTGGTGGTGGACGTTGACTACGCCCACCATCGTGTCGCCTTTCGCGATCCTAGGGCTGTGACCAAGCCCGCGGGGGCAATCGAGGTTCCGCTGATCGAACTTGATGGCGAACGCGTGCTCCCCCTCTCAATCGATGGCGCGGCTCCGGCGCAGTTTGAGTTGGAACTGGGGAACGTCATCGGCCCGTTAATGGTCACTCCGGCCTATGCAGCGAGGCAGATGCTGCTCGCGGGTCGTCCTACCTCTAAGCGTTTGTCGGGCCGCTATTCGGAGACCGTCGTCAGTGTCGATCACTTGAGCTTCGCCGGCACCGACTTTTCGCGGGTGCCGATCGCGCTCATACCCGACACTGAACTGCCGCCGCCCTCGATCACAGGCGGCGTCGGACTGCCGCTGCTGGCCAAGTTCAGGCTGATCATCGACTACCAGCACAGCCGGCTCTATGCGATCCCCAACTCGGGAACGGCGATGACTTCCATCGAAAAAGACCGGATCGGCTTGGTGCTGGACAAGAAGGTCACCAATGGTTTTTTGGTGGCATTTGTCTCCCCAAACAGCCCGGCTGAAGCGGCGGGGTTTAAGAAAGGCGATAAGATCAGTCTGATCGACGGAAAGCCGTTTGAGGCCTGGCCTACTCAGGCGATCATAAAATTTCAAATGGCAGACTCCGGAACGGTTCACATTTTCACCATGGCGGACGGAACCGAGCGGCAGATCAAGGCGGTGGACTTTTTCTGATGGGGGGCTGGCCACCCTTTCCATTCATCCCAGCTCACGCAGGTGCCCCGTCCTTGTCGCGTCTTTTACGACAGAGCCTGCCCCGAGCTATGGTGCCTTTCTCGACGATCATGTTCTGATTCCAGACAACGGTTTGCTCCATGACAAGAAGACCTTGATCGAACGGGCTCGCACTCTCAAAGAAACCCAGATGTGCTCCGACGCCGAGTATTCCACCATGCCCTGTACGGAAAAGAAATGGCTACACTCCAGTTCTACTTCCAAGCCGTTCCGCAAAACGACTTGAGAGAGGTTGAGGGACTGCATGGCACCAATCGTGTTCAGTCGCACTCTTCCTTCATGATCGCAGTTGCTGAAGTCCACGTTGATCCGAATGATTTCCATCGTGTGGCTTCAAGATAATTGACGGGTTAGGACTGAAACCACAATTTATCAACCGGGAGCGGCCCTTCGACAGAACAATTGACAAGTAGCTCGGAATCAGATATATCTATTTCCGACTATGGACGAACGATCGGATTCGGATTTGCCCTTGTCCTCAGCGGCCTTGCACATCCTTCTCGCTCTAGCCGGGGAAGACCTGCATGGCTATGGCATCATGCAGGAAATCGCAAGGCAATCGGAGGGAATATACAAACTCGGTCCCGGCACGTTGTACGACAACCTGCGAAAGCTCATTCAGGACGGCTGGGTTCATGAATTGGGGCCACGGAGGGGAGATGATGATCCTCGCAGGCGCTATTACCGACTTACTGATGCTGGACGAAATGTCCTCAGGGCCGAGACTGCGCGACTAACGCAGGTTGTCCGCGAGGCACGCCTGCGACTGCGAATCCCAAATCCTAGGAGAGTGTGATGCTTAGGCGTCTATATCGTTGTGCCGTGCGTTTGCATCCTTCCAGCTTTCGCCGACGTTTCGGAGACGAGATGCTCCACATCTTCGACCAGCAAAAGGGAACGCTGGCTGCACTCGATGTAATGCTGGACTGTGTTTTCTCGCTGTTAAGGCAATGGACATTGCGACCACACACTGGCGTGGAGCTACCCGCCTCTCCTCTGCTGCTAAGTCCGATCGCGGATCATATTCCTTCCTTCGAGACACTCGACACCTTCCGGCCTCGCGCATCAGCAATCATTAACGGCGCGGTGCTGTCGCTGATTCTGTTCTGCATGACTGTCTTCGCAATCCGTTATAGCTGGATTCAGGTATCGAATCTGCGTATTCGTGAGATCGCGGTCGCTCCAAGCCAGCGGGGTTACTCGCGGGAAGACCCTAGTCATTCAGCTGGCACTTCAACTCGACCGCTCACTCAGGATTCTAAAGAGTCATCTGAGCGCCTGCAGGTCAATGTAATCCCCATCGAGCCGGCACGTACTCAAACTAAGGTCACGGCATCCAGCTCTCGTACTTCTGCTACGCCCGTCGGAGTGGCGATCTGGCTTCGACTTGAGCTGTACGTCGGCAAATACATCTCCAACTCCCCACCGGCGAAGATTTCGATCCAGGTCGAAGGTGACCATCTTTCGCTAACTGCCGCAGGACACCCGCACCTCGCCCTCTCGCCTTTATCTCCAACGAGGTTCGCTATCGTCGGAGCCGAAAATAGCTATGTTGACTTTACCCCTGACGATCAGGGCAGGATTCGCCTCTTGTCCTGGGATGAAGGCGGCAACGTCATCACCGCTCAACGTCACTAAACAGCCTCCAGACTCTCAGGCCGTCCCCGTGGTAGCCCCGGTCTCGCCCCAAAGTGCCGTAATCAGATGGGATGAGAAGACCGGTCTCCAGTGTACGCTCCCAGGTTTTCGACGCGCTCAAGGCGCAGAGAAATAGGAGATCGGCAATGAAGAAGGTTAGCGCTGTAGCGGCGCCGCAGAGCAGAAAAATCTCGGAATAAGCTGGGAGCTTTTCCTCATAGCCAATTACTACAGTTTCTTTGACGCAACGTCTGCACACGCGCTGATCCGGCGTGCAAGGCAGAATCCACTCTACGCGAGGAAGATTCGCTGGCAACTCCTGGCGACGCGGATGCTTGACCGACTTCTTCATCGAGCGATGCGCGGGCGCCTGCTCGCTCTCCGCCGCTCGATCATTTCACGGACGACAGGCTCAATCTCGAACAAATTGCATTTGCTCCCGTGAAAGTTTGTCTCCGCCTGCTCCATATTTCTCGATCCGCATCGGCCGGTCGCTCTTCCAGCACACGAATCCTCAGCTCCGGATACCGTAGCTTGCTCTTCAGTCGTGGGATGAGTTCCAGATCGGCTGTTTTCCCGAAGGGAATTCCGCCCAAATGGACGGGGTCGTCCAGTGACACGTCGTGGAAGTTCGTGCATCGAGGGCGCTGATGTGGTAAATAGTTCCAACCGGAGCGTGGGATGAATCCTCGGATTGTGGGCATTGCGGGGCCGCTCAATGGGATGAGCTTGGCACTCACCGATGACGAGATATCGGTGGGGAGAGAACCGTCCAACAAGCTTTGGGCTGCTGACTCCGGGATGTCTCGGCGGCATTGCGCGATCGCTAAGCAAGAGGACGGCCAGTTTCTTCTGCGCGACATGGGCGGACGGAACGGTACACGCGTCAATGGAGAAAGGATCGAAAAACACGAGCTCTGTCATCGGGATCAGATCCGCGTGGGAAATTCAACACTCGTCTTTCTGTTGGGTGATGAAGAGGCGATTGCGGAGCGAAATTCGCTGGAATTGGACGATACGACAGTAGAAGAAGATGTGATTGCATCCCTCCGTCCCGAAGATTCTACCTATCTGCATCCTGACCCTGAGCGGGTGTCAGGGCAATCGAAGGAGGAACGTTTAGCGGCAGACTTGAGTACGGTTCTTAAGATCGCCACGCACATCGGTGGGATTCGAGACGAAGAAGGTCTGCAGTGGCAGTTATTGGGAATGTTATTCGACGTCGTACCCGCGCAACGAGCCGCAATCCTGTTTTTCGATGACGCAGGAGAGATTGCAAGAAGCGCGGCCTGGGATCGCTTGCACGGACCAGAGGTTCCCGTGCGAGTCAGCCGGACCTTGCTGAAAAAGATAACCGCCGAACGAAATGGCCTTCTATTGGACAACCTCAAGCGAAGCCCCCTTGGACAAGCCGCCAGCCTACAGTCTGCCGGAGTGAAGTCCGCACTCTGTGTTCCACTGCTCCTTGCCGGTAGAGTGCGTGGGGTGATTTACCTCGATACCCGGAGCCCGGAGAACCCTTTTGATAGCGACCATCTGCATTTGGTCGCGGCAGTCGCAAGCCTGATCAGCTTAGCTTGGGCGAATGTCCGGCACTTGGAAAAATTGCGAGAAGAGAACAAGTATCTGCAGGAAGAAATCAATCTGAATCACGAGTTGGTAGGCGAGAGTCCTCGCATGCGCGCGGTCTACGAATTGATTCGGCGCGTAGCCGCGACGGACTCAACCGTTTTGATCCAGGGGGAAAGCGGAACGGGGAAAGAACTTGTGGCCCGCGCGATTCACAATTCCAGTTCCAGGGCGGATGGGCCGTTTGTCGCAGTGAATTGTGCGGCGATTACAGAAACATTGCTGGAAAGTGAATTGTTCGGCCACGAAAAGGGTGCATTCACCGGAGCTGTAGCGCAGAAGAAAGGCAGGGTCGAGCTGGCCAACGGCGGAACGCTCTTCCTCGACGAGATCGGAGAGTTTGCCGTAGCTCTGCAAGCGAAGCTCTTGCGCGTTCTGCAGGAGCGGGAGGTCGAACGCGTGGGCGGAACACGTCCGATGAAGATTGATGTTCGCTTCGTTGCCGCAACGAACCGTGGTTTGCTGCAGGCGGTGGAGGCTGGGACGTTCCGCCGCGACCTCTATCACCGGCTGAATGTTGTTTCGATCACGTTGCCGGCACTGCGAGAGCGCGCGGAGGATATTCCGCTTCTGGCGGACTATTTCGTCGCCAAAGCGAGCCGCAAGTGCCGCATACGGCCCAAGCCGATCTCGGCGGAAGTTCAGGCCTGTCTATTGAGTTATGACTGGCCGGGCAATGTGCGCGAGCTCGAACATGCCATGGAACGGGCGCTGGTGTTGGGAGCTAGCGACAAGGTTTTGCCGGAGGATCTTCCGTCCGAGATAGTCGAATCTGCTCCCGGGGAGCCAAACTCGTCAAGCTTTCAGAGTGTCGTTAAGGAGCAGAAGAGACAAGTGGTGCAGAAGGCAATGCAACAGAGCAATGGAAACTACATCGAGGCGGCGAAGCTGCTCGGCATCCATCCTAATTCATTACTGCGTCTGATTCGCAATCTGAACCTGAAAGGATCATTCCCAGAGCTGCAGCCGCCGGGGTCGGCTCGCAAATGAACCGACTCGCGAGGTACGCAAAAAATCAAAGCCGCCTGCGATGGCGGCTTTTGGGTTCCTGTTGTATGGTTGGCGCTCACTTTTGTTACATCCGTTGGATGCCGGCCTTCACGTTCGTCTTGGTTTTCATACCTGCCTCCTTTCGTAGATTTTGCTACCGCTCTAATGCTTCGTTCTGTCCTGTGTTCGTTGCGTTCTGCCGCCGCTCCTGTCGGGGTTACATCCTGTAGGTTCCGGCCTTCATATTCGTCTTGGTTTTCATGGCTGCTCTCCTTTCCTCTCAATTTGGTAGTCTCGCTCCGTCGCCCTGGGTGCTTCACCGGGTTGTTTGATGGCGCTAGCTGCTATTGCCTAGCGATGCGCAGCCCAGCCTTCACGTTCGTCTTGGTTTTCATGGCGTCCTCCTTTCGGGTCTTGAGTAATGCAAACCACAGACCAAGCCTTTGCCATCTAAAACCGGATTCTTCGGACCTCGGAAGTGGTTGAAAAGAAACGATGTCGATTTCGGCGGCTCAATAGAACCGCCCAGCCGCACACTCCCACTAACCCAACGGTTAATGGCGGCCCGCCCGACGGTTAATCCGCGAGTGGCGGGCATGAGCCATACTGGCGAATTGACTGCTTTTTCTTCTGCACTTAACATGAAGCCCCAAGATCCAAGGGCCCCGGTTGAAAGTCCTCTGCACGAAGCCAACATGATCGGCCAGACCATCTCGCACTACCGCATCGTCGAGAAGCTCGGCGGGGGCGGGATGGGTGTGGTCTATAAGGCCGAGGACACCGAACTCGGTCGTTTTGTAGCT
>Ga0210393_10001250_pt1 | contig 21552 bp, 18 predicted proteins | sample IncBWC27OmetaG_FD_160068 | JGI IMG/M metagenome (GOLD analysis project Ga0210393, IMG submission 160068) | Forest soil microbial communities from Barre Woods Harvard Forest LTER site, Petersham, Massachusetts, United States - Inc-BW-C-27-O ... | reverse complement strand
TCTCGAATTGCAGAAGACCGAAGCCCAGCAGAGCGAAAAACACCGGCAGGAAGAACTGGCTCGGCAAGCGCTCGAACGGAAAAGTGAAGAAGATGAAACTGTGGCCCTCGCCGCTGCCCAAACCTCTGTCCAAGCTTTGGAAAAGCACGTAGAGGATCTCCGTCGCCAGGCGGAACGTGTCATCAAGGCTCCCGGCGCCCAACTTAAGTCCGCCCCCTTTCACACGGCTTCGAGTTTGAAGTCCCTCGACGCAGGTAGTGAAGTTGTGATCGTTGTTGCTACTCCGTACTGGTATGGCGTGGAAACCGAAGATGGGCAGCACGGTTGGATTCACCGCGATCAACTGGAGCCGCTGCCGTGAGGCCACTCCATGTGGGGGTAGCGTGGACTTTTCTCATTTTAGGCGCTGCGATTCCAATCGCATTGGCCCAGCCCAATGATGCCCAAAGCGCCCCATACGAGCGCAAGTTTTCCCAGTCGAAGGCCGTGGTAGAGAAAGTCATTAAGCAGTTGCAAGCTTCAGCCTCGGGTCGCCTGCCGGTATTGGATGGCTTCACCCGTCCTGGTGACCTTCCCTTAGATCGCTTCCAGCGTGGCTACTACCAGTGCGAGATCCAAGTCAGTTCTACCTCCACCGGAGGAGCGCTGGTGCACGTCAGCGCCAAAATTACCGCTTGGTATGCCGATCCAGCTTCGTCAAATTCTGGATACCAGGTGCTGCCTTCCAACGGTCGATTGGAGAACGATTTTCTGGATCGCCTTTCGGACGCGCTCCGCGGCCAACAGTTAGCCTCGGCTGCCGCTACTCCCGCGGTCTCGGCGCCTTCGCGGACTGCGGTCGTGCCCTCGCAAACTAAGGACGCTCCGGACGCACCAATGCCTGCGATGTCAGCGTCGATGCCGACCAGCACTGCGCCTACAGCCCCCACGGCGAGCTCGAAGCTCGCGGCAACCGGCGCGGGTTCACCCTTCAAACCGGAGAGTGGTGTCAACGGGGACTTGGCTACGCGGAAGGCGGTCGCGGACAAACACATGGAAGAGCTGACGAAAGAGGCGAAGGGACTCGATGAAATTCTCCGTAACCAGGCCCACCCCAAGAATCTGGTGGCGGTTAAAAAGTCGAGCACTCCGGTTCTGGTGAGTCCAGTCGAAGGCGCCAAAGTTTTGTTTCTTGCCACCGCCGAAGATGAATTTGAGATTCTCGATCTCAACGCGAACTGGGTTCACATCCGAATCTCGGGGCTTTCTCGCGGATGGATTCGGCGTTCCGGGGTCGAGGTGCCGGAAACCTTCGCATCGGACGCCAAGGTTGAGAATTCCCCAGCAGCGGCAAGCGCTGAACAATTTCAAGTCAAGAACGAAGAAGTCGCGTCCTTCCCGGGGACTTGGGATCCGCTTCGAGGACAAACGGTGAAGATTGTAACGGTGCAACGCGCAAACGGAAGCACAACCAGCACCAGTTCGCAAGTAAAGTTGGATTTCACAAAATCCATGTTCCTGAAGGAGTACGCCGAGCTTTCGCAAGCATCAACCAGCACGGCTGGAGTGGTCGTGATTTTCGATTCCGAAGATGGAGGAATGGCAGCAGCGACGTTGCTTGCGCTCAGGGAATGGAAAGCCGGAACGCTTTCGGATCAAGCCTTCTGGCGGCGCTGCTTCTTCGATCCACCCGAAACGTTTACTTCTGAGACCGGTCAATAGTCGGAAGCATTCAGGCATCGCGCCAGAGAAGTCTCACCTGTTTGACTCATTCACCTTTTGAAAAAGCTGTGTCGAGGAAAGTGGATGATCGCGTCGCAAACTTTTGCGAGTCGTGCGCAGAGTTTTGCAGTGTACCAACTGAAATCCCGCGCTGGAGAAGGATTCTACTTGACACTAACATTGACGAGTGCAAAAATCCGTCCACTCTTCACTGTTGTTTTTTCTTACATCTCTCGTGATTGCGGAGATGGTTTTGTTGCGGGGAGGAGATGGCGTTTTTTGCAAATTCGATTCCCCCGTTATCGCAGCCAAGCTGTTCGTTGAAGTTCAGCGCCGGAGAAAATCAGTGGACCCGACCTGCGGTTGCAGGAAACACATTAGAAACCAGGGTTCCGACTTCCGGTTTACCTCAGCCAACCGAAACCACTAAACAAAACGGAGGAGATAAACACAATGTGTAAGAAGACGTTACTGACGTTGACCGTGCTGGCGCTCGCCAGCCTGACCGCTTTTGCCGCCAGCAAAGACGGAATTGTACTAAGCAAAGACGGAAGAATGGTGATTGCCACGAGGCCTACCAAGTCGACCGCGCAGAGGCCTCCCTCTGATGAGGGCTTGGTGAAGATCTATGACAGTATCGGCACCGCGTACCCGAAGGGCACGTATTGGTGCTGCGAGGGCGCCACAATCTTTGGGCCGACCGCCATATCAGGGGAACCTGAGTATTGGGAGGCAGGCGCTTTCACTCCGACCGCCAATCACACTGTCACCAAGGTCGAAGTTGCCGTAGGTTATGTTGAAGGGTTCAACGGATTGGTCGTTAGCCTCTATTCCGACGCTAGCGGCATACCGGGCAAAGCCATTAAGTCTTGGAACGTGACCAACCTGCCTAACTTCGGAAGCTGCTGCGCTACCGTGGCGGCGCATGACGTGGCCGGCGTTCCAATCTCAGCCAACACGCAGTACTGGATCGTTGTGAAGACGAACAACAAATCGTCAAATACCTTCGCCGCTTGGAACGTCGAAGACGTCGACCAGGTGGACTCCGAACTCACTGCCTTCTGGTGCTCAGATGACAAGGGCGGTTCGTGCGGAAGTGACAATGACGTATGGGTTGCCGGCCAAGCCATACCGGGGCACGCGTTTGCCGTGCTAGGAAGCAACTAATCGCTCGTCATTAGCGCAGTGTCGACTGCGCGTTGTGATTTCAAAAAATGCCGGCGTCCGCGTGATTCAGGACGCCGGCTTTTTTGTTTTTGACCGAATAATTTGCCTCGTCAGCCATTCAGCGATGCAGAAAAGTGTTGCACACCGTGCGCAGAAAGTTGCAACTCATCGCCCGAAATCCGCGCGAGACTTGGATTCTCCTTGACATGGTCCTTGGGGTATGTAAGATTTCTCCCGCTTTCGGTTCTCAACTTTCCACCGACTTCTGCAAGTTGGGAGCTGATTCCAGCCACGGGGTAGGACCCGGACTTTTGCCGACCATCGACACCGGGGAGGATTCCAGTGGACTTACTGCGGCAGGAGGCAGTGCAAACGCCACGGATTCCGACCCAGGGTTTCAAGTAAGCCTGATCTGAACCAACCAAAAACTGGAGGAGATAAATGGTTAAGTCACCACTCGTACGCGTACTACTTTGCCTGGCTGTGTTGGCGCTCATCGGCGTCACCGCGCTGGCATTAGGAACCAAGCAGAACTTCGTTACACTCGACGGCGGCAGAAAAGTAATCGCGACCAAAGCGCCGTCCGTCGTCACGCCGCGCGACATTCGGTCGGACGCGGGTCTCAAGACAATTGCCGGCAACATCAGCACCTACCCATACGGCGTGTTTTTCTGCTGCTTTGGTAATACCATTTCTGGCGGCGGATCGGACTTCCTCAGTACCCAATTCTGGGAAGCCATTCCGTTCACCCCAACAGCCGATGCCACTGTAACCCGCGTCGAAGTTTCGGTGGGTACATTTGGCGGATCAGACGCGGGTCCATTTCAGATTCAACTCCTGGCTGACAACAATAACTCGCCTGGAGATGCCATTAAGACGTTCGATGTCAAGACTGAGCCTACCTATGGATCTTGCTGCACTCTTGATGTAGGCAACGACAAGGCTGGCATTCCCGTCACAGCAGGCACGCAATATTGGATTGCCGTTACCACTTCCAAAAAGCAAACTACCCTCGCAGGTGGATGGGCTTTCAACAGCACTGACATGAGATCGCACGAGGTCGCAAGCTGGTGCTCACCAACAGACACATACTGCAGCGACGGCGGAAAGTGGACCGTCGGTCAAAGCGGCGATCCGCTGCCCGCCTACGGCGTTTTAGGACACTGAGACAGTATCAAAACTGCTTCGGTTTTAAATTAGTGTCGTAAAGCGCGAACCGTAACCGCTGGCGCCAGGCCTTTGAAAGGGCTTGGCGTCTTTTTTTGTCCGCATCGCTTGCGGTATTTTGCGATCAGGCCCCGTTCTCGTCTTGCGCAAAACTTCCTTCCTGCGGGCCGGTAAGAGCCTTGCCTCCTTCTCTTCGAGTTATCGCTGTTGAGCTTTAACGCGTCACGCCATCCTTCCCGCCACCTTCGCTGTCAGGCCTTCGATTTTTTCGCGTCGAAGGGACCCTAATGGAAATCGCTGAACAGACGATAGGTCACTAGAGGGACATTATCCTTGGCGATCTGGACGCTCGCTCGCCCACGGGAATCCCGAAACTGGAAAGGAAAGGCAGCGATGAGTGACAGCGACATCGTCCAGGATTTTCTGGTAGAGAGTTACGAGAATCTGGACCGGCTGGATCGGGAATTGGTCGGGTTAGAGAAGAACCCTCAGGATCGCGACGCGCTGGGCAGCGTGTTTCGCACCATTCACACCATCAAAGGTACCTGCGGCTTCCTGGGTTTCAATAAATTGGAAAAGGTGGCCCATGTCGGAGAGAACCTGCTGACTCGGCTGCGGGACGGCCAGCTTACGCTCAACCAGGAACTGACGACCGCATTATTGAGCATGGTGGACGCGGTCCGGCAGATGTTGGGCTGTATCGAGGCAAGCGGGGCAGAAGGAGAGCGCGACGATACTAAGCTGATCGCCACTCTCACCCGCCTGCAGCAGTTGCCCGAATCGCCAGCCAAAAGCCCGAGCACGCCTGTGCCAGACGCCGCGATCGAAACCGCTGCACCGCCCTCCTCGATCGGCGACATCCTGATGCAGCAGGCCGGAGTTACGCAGGACGAAATCCAGCGCGCCGCCCAGACGCAAAAGGAAGGCGATCCCCGCCGCTTGGGCGAGATTCTGGTGGAGCAAGGCGCGGTGCGGCCGGCCGACATCGTGGATGCGCTGCGCGTCCAGTCTTCGCGAGCCCACGCTGCGGCCTCGGATAGCACGGTCCGGGTGGATGTTGGGTTGCTGGACAAAGTAATGAATCTGGTGGGGGAACTGGTGCTGGCCCGGAACCAGATCCTGCAATTCGCCAACCGCATGAAGGACACGAGCTTTCTGGCTGTCTCCCAACGCCTCAACCTGATCACCACTGAATTGCAGGCGGGAGTTATGAAGACCCGGATGCAGCCCATCGGAAACATCTGGGGTCAGTTCCCGCGTACCGTGCGCGACGTAGCACTGGGTTGCGGCAAGGAAGTGGGAATCGAGATGGAGGGCCAGGAAACCGAACTGGACAAAACCATTATCGAGGCGATTAAGGATCCACTCACTCATTTGGTGCGCAATTCTGTCGACCATGGCATCGAACTTCCCACAGATCGCGTCCGGGTCGGAAAGAGTCGAAGTGGACGTTTGATCCTGCGCGCCTTTCATGAAGGCGGACAGGTCAATATCGAGATCAGCGACGATGGCGCGGGCCTGAACGTCGAGCGCATTCGCAAGAAGGCGGTCGAACGCGGGTTGATTACCGCCGAGCAATCGGCGCGTATGCCGGAGCGGGAGATCTTCAATCTGATCTTCCTGCCCGGATTTTCCACGGCGGAAAAGGTGACCAACGTCTCGGGCCGGGGCGTGGGCATGGATGTGGTCAAGACCAACGTCGAGAAGATCGGCGGTACGGTGGATGTTCAGTCGTTCCTGGGGCGAGGCACGACCGTGCGGGTAAAGATTCCGTTGACCCTGGCTATCATACCGGCTCTGGTCGTAACCAGCGGCGGGGATCGCTACGCGATCCCCCAGGTGAGCTTGCTCGAACTGGTGAGGCTCAAGGCCGACCATGTCAGCAAGGGTATCGAATTGGTTCATGGCGCGCCCGTCTACCGGCTGCGCGGACGTCTGCTGCCTCTGGTGTATCTCAGTCGTGAACTGAAACTGGCCGCGCCACGTTCCGCGACGAAAAGCGACGGCTCCATCAACATCGTGGTTGTACAAGCCGATGAGCGGCGATTTGGGCTGGTGGTCGACCAGATCAACGATACCGAAGAAATCGTGGTCAAGCCTCTGCGCAAACAACTCAAGACGGTGAAGACTTTTGCCGGCTCGAGCATCATGGGAGACGGCAAAGTGGCGCTCATTTTGGACGTACTGGGATTAGCGCAGCGCGCCAGCGTGGTCACGGAAACTCGAGATCGCTCGTTGACGGAAAAAGTTGCAGACTCCTCAACAGCAGTCGAAAAGCAAACCTTCTTGCTGTTCGCGGGACCGGGTGATTCCCGCATGGCCATCCCCCTGAACACGCTAGCGCGCCTAGAGGAGTTTCCCGTAGCGCAAGTGGAAATGTCAGGCAGCCAGTGGGTGACGCAGTACCGCGGGCAGATCCTGCCTTTGATTCGCCTGAGTGTGGTGATGGAAGAGCGGCGCAATAAACTGCGCGCCCTGCAAGCTCCGCCCACGCTGGATCCCGGACCAATTCAGGTCTTGGTGCTGCAGCATGAGGGGCGGTCCTTCGGCCTGGTCGTGGAACGGATTCTGGATATCGTCGAAGACCGGGCGGACGTGAGGTCGCCAGCGACCCGGGCAGCGGTTCTCTATTCGGTCGTGATCGGGGACCGGGTGACGGAACTCCTGAATATTCCGGCAATTCTGCGCAGTGTGGACGTGACCGCAATGCGGCCCGGCCCGGTGCCGAGAGCGACGGAGGTTGCGAACTAAACCATGGGCCACACTTCACAGTTCTGCACTTTCTATCTGGACAAGCTGCTGTTCGGAGTTGAGTTGAAAGGCGTGCAGGAGGTCATCCGTTCGTTGGAGATGACCAAGGTGCCGCTGGCGCCGGAGGTAGTCAGCGGACTGATCAACCTGCGCGGCCAGATTGTCACCGCCGTCGATCTCCGGCGGAGGTTGGAACTGGAGCCCGCACCACCGGACATGCAGCCCATGAACGTCGTGGTGCGATCGGAGGACGGCGCTGTCAGCCTGTTGGTGGATGAAATTGGCGATGTAGTTGAAGTCGATGAATCCAGCTTCGAACCGCCTCCGGAAACTCTGCGAAGCTCGGTCCGCTCGATGATCGTAGGAGTCCACAAACTGAACGACCGGCTGATGCATGTGCTGGACATAGAAAAGGCCTGTCACATGATCGAAACGGACGAAACCCTGGCAGTGAGCCGATAGCGGTGCGCCCCTGGAGCGTCGTGATTTTGAATTTGGAAATTCTGAGGACAAGCAAAAATGAGAGTCTCGCTGAGAACGAAACTAGGCTTGGGCTTCAGCGTGATCCTCGCCTTGACGGCCTTTGCTTCACGTCGAGTGGACTAGAAGTATGGGGGCGCACGCCGGGGCATAACCGCGCGGGACGGTAGCGAATCGAGCATGCAACAACGAGGGTGCACTCGGATATCCGCCGGTCAGTGATCGCTGATGCCGGTATGCTTTTCAGCCGATGAAGCCTTTAGCAGTGAGTGCGGTTAAGTCGAGTCGCCGACTAAGAGATCTGTATCGGAGAAGACATGAACAGGTTGAGTTTGAAGATGAAATTGGGCGCAGGGTTTGGCATGCTGATGGCGCTCATGATGGTTATGGGGATCTGCGGCTACCGGGGTTCGTTGGCCTCTGCCAAGCTGGCTGAGGATGCAGACCTCTCCGCGAAAAAGAAAGAATTGACCCTGGGAGTCGAAAGCGCGCTTGAGATGCAGACCAACGGGGTCCGCGGCTTCCTGGTGACCGGCAAAGAGGAGATGCTAGCCCGGGACGAGGAAGGCAAGACCGGCTTCAAGCAGGATATGGATGAACTGGACAAACTCCTCAAACTTCCCGAAGCCAGGAAGTTGTTCGGCACCATTCAAGAAATCTACGGACAATATCGCCCCCTTCTTGACAAGCAGATCGAACTGCGGCGCGAGAACAAGATCGCGGAGATTGCTCCGCTGATCCTGTCGCCAGAGGTTGCGGCCGTGCGCAGCGGCATCCGTAAAGCGGTGACCCAACTGGTGGAAATCGAAGATAAGGTTCAGAAAGAAGCCAGCGACAAACGGGCCAGCAACGACGCCGCAAACGAAACTTTAATGCTGAGCTTGGTAGTTGTGGGCGCAGTAATCGGAATTCTGGTCGCAGTCTCAATCACGCGTTCCATCGCAGGCGCAATTTCGAAGATGGTGGCGATGATGGAAGAGATTGCGAAAAATAATCTTACCGTCCACGATCTTGGAATCACTTCCCAAGACGAGATTGGACGCGCCAGCGTCGCCCTGAACCGTATGAAGAACAATCTTCACACGGTGATTCAGTCCATCGCCGATTCGGCGCTTCACGTCGGCAGTGCCAGCGAAGAACTGAATACCACCAGCCAGCAGATCACGGCCAACTCAGAGGAAACCTCGGCTCAGGCCGATGTAGTTTCGAAGGCCGCCCATGCGGTCAGCCAGAATTTGCAGACGGTCGCAACTGGCGCGGAAGAGATGGGCGCGAGCATCAAAGAGATCGCTAAAAACGCTACTGAGGCTGCCAGAGTTGCAACCTCCGCCGTCAAGGTCGCGGAGACCACGACCGCCACCGTCTCCAAGCTGGGCGAATCTTCCAATGAGATTGGTCAGGTCATTAAAGTCATCACTTCCATTGCGCAGCAGACCAACCTGCTGGCCTTGAACGCCACCATTGAAGCTGCCCGTGCTGGCGAAGCCGGCAAGGGTTTTGCGGTGGTCGCCAACGAAGTAAAAGAACTGGCCAAGGAAACAGCCCGCGCCACGGAAGACATCAGTCTCAAGATCGAGGCCATTCAGAGTGATACCAAAGCTGCGGTGGATGCCATCGCTTCGATTAGCGGCGTGATCAACCAGATCAACGACATCTCAGGCACCATTGCCACCGCGGTGGAAGAACAGAACGCAACTACAAACGAGATGTCACGCAACGTGACCGAAGCGGCAAACGGCAGCGGAGAGATCACGAGTAACATCGGAGGCGTGGCAGACGCGGCGCAGAGCACGACGCGTGGAGCTACCGATACCCAGAAGGCGTCGCAGCAACTGGTGGAAACGTCGGCGCAACTGCGACACCTGGTGGAACAGTTCAAGCTCAACCAGGGCAACCGCCACAACGAAGGCACTGCGACTGATCTGACGCAGAAGAAAGCGGCCCGCGCGGGTGCGTAAGAATGCTTAGCCGAAGCAGCGGGCCGACTGAGCAATCAAGTTGCGGACAGGATCGCTGAGGAGTACGGAGAGAAGCGCAATGCAATGGACAATTAAAAAACGCTTAGCTGCCCTGACCTTCAGCGGGCTGATATTTGTCGCTGCCGTGAGTGCGACCGGCTATTGGGGCATCACGTCGGTCGAGCAAGCTACCACTCAAGTGACAGCTACCAGCATGGCGATTCGCAGTCACATCGAAGCCGGCATTTTTAATGACATGACCTGGGCAGATATTTCCGCGATCTTTGCGAAGAAGGGGCAAGAGCAGCAAGATAGCGTGGACAATCTGGCCGTTCACTCCAAAATGTTGGCTCAAGGCATCGCCACGGCACGAGAGTCAGCCACCGACCCCGCCATTCAATCAGCGTTAGATGACGAGGGCCGTCTGGTTCAACAGTATCTGAGCGCTGCTGATGCGCTCTCCAAAGACATGGTGCGTGATCCATCCAAAGTTGATTCCGGTGCGTGTTACCAGCTCTACCAAAACGTTCAGCAGAAAATCGAAGACAGCAGTGATCAATTAGCGCAAAGCGGAAAGCAGGCGGTCATCAATGCAACCAGCAAAGCCAAGCGAGCCACACGCGCCATGTTTGCGATGTGCGGGTTTTCGCTGTTGCTCTTATTGGTGGTTGGCACGTGGGTCGCGTTCAGTATCACCCGCCCGCTAGACTCCTTTTCCGTCAAATTCAGGGCGATGGCGGAAGCCAACGACTTGACCGCTCGAGTGGATGAGGAACGTCAGGATGAGATTGGACGACTGGGTAAATGTTTGAATCTGTTTGTCGAAAAAGTCCACGACCTCTTGACCCAAATCGCCTCCAGCGCCCAGCACGTGTCCAGTGCGAGCGAGGAACTCAGCGCCACCAGCCAGCAGATCACGGCCAACTCCGAGGAAACCTCCGCGCAGGCCGACGTGGTTTCTAACGCCACGCAGAAGGTCAGCCAGAACCTGCAGACAGTCGCGACAGGTGCGGAAGAGATGGGAGTCAGCATCAAGGATATCGCCAAAAACGCTACAGAGGCCGCCAAGGTCGCAACCTCGGCGGTCAAAGTCGCCGAGACTGCCACTGCAACCGTGTTCAAGCTCGGAGATTCCTCGGCCGAGATTGGCCAGGTGATCAAAGTCATCACCTCGATTGCGCAGCAGACCAACCTGTTGGCCCTGAACGCGACCATTGAAGCGGCGCGTGCGGGAGAGGCCGGCAAAGGGTTTGCCGTAGTGGCCAATGAAGTAAAGGAACTGGCCAAGGAAACCGCAAAAGCCACGGAAGATATCAGCAACAAAATTGAAGCGATCCAGAGCGACACCAAAGCGGCGGTGGATGCGATCGCATCGATCAGTGGAGTGATCAATCAGATCAGCGATATTTCGAGCACGATTGCCACGGCGGTGGAGGAGCAGAACGCGACCACGAATGAGATGTCACGCAATGTGGCGGAAGCGGCGCAGGGCAGCGGAGAGATCACCAGCAACATCGCGGGCGTTGCGGAAGCGGCGCAAAGCACCTCGCGAGGATCTGCCGATACCCAGAAGGCAGCGCAGGAACTGGTGCAGATGTCGGCGCAACTGCGCACCTTAGTTGCACAATTCAATCTCGGCGCCAGTGACGACGAAACCGGCGCAACGCCCAACCAACCGGGGTTGAGCAAGGCGGTCCATGCAGGTGCGTGAGATCGGCGCGGACATGGTCTGGCTGATTGCGCGGCTTGATCGAGTGCCTGCGATCGCGCTCCACTCGCCGACAGCATCGCTGGTGAAACAGATATACACGAATTGATATGGCACCCATTCGCATCCTCGTCGTCGACGATTCGATCGTGATCCGCAAACTGCTCTCCGGCACTTTGTCGGGGGACCGCGCGCTTGAGGTCGTTGCCACGGCCAGCGACGGGCACATTGCGCTGGCCAAGATTCCGCAATTCAAGCCCGACCTGATTACGCTCGACATCGAAATGCCGGTGATGGATGGTTTGGTAACCCTTGCGGCGGTGCGCAAACTGTATCCCAAGCTGCCCGTCATCATGTTCAGCACGCTCACCGAGCATGGTGCCGCGGCAACCCTCGATGCGCTCGCCTTGGGAGCATCGGACTACGCCACGAAACCCAGCAACACCGGCAGTCCAGCTGTCGCGATCGAACGCATTCGCGCCGAACTCATTCCCAAGATCAAAGCCCTGTGCGGTACGGCGGCACTGAAACTCATGCCGCTGCCCGGATCTCGTCCGGCGCTGAAGGTTCGGATAAAGTCCAACCCGCGAATCGAAATTGTGGCCATCGGAACGTCGACGGGTGGTCCGAATGCATTGGCGGAAGTGTTGCCGCGGATTCCGACCGACTTTCCCGTTCCCATCGTTGTAGTGCAACACATGCCGCCCATTTTCACCCGCTTGCTGGCGGAACGCCTTGCCAACAAATCCGCAATTCCCGTGGAAGAGGGCAGTGCCGGGGCGATTCTCGAACCCGGACATGCCTGGATTGCGCCCGGAAATTTCCATATGAAGGTCATACGTGCAGGTTTACATTCGCGCCTGAATTTGAATCAGGGACCAGCGGAAAACTCCTGCCGCCCCGCGGTCGATGTGCTGTTTCGTTCTGTGGCCGTGGCGTACGGCGCAAATGTGCTGGGAGTCGTAATGACCGGCATGGGTGCGGATGGCGTGCTCGGAGCGCAAGACATTCGCGACGCCGGCGGAGTCGTCATTATCCAGGACGAGAATTCTTCCGTAGTGTGGGGTATGCCAGGGCTGGTACACGCATCGGGACTCGCGGACGCTGCCTATCCGCTGGATCAGTTGGCGCCGGAAATCACGCGCCGTGTACTGCAGAGCCGCGCTTCTCAATACATCGTTGGGATGAAAAGCGCAACGCCGCTGGAACGGACCGCAAAATGACCATCGTGACTCAACCCGTACTGGCGCCTCTGGTAGCGAATAAAGCCGAGGTCGTGGATCCCGTGTACCGGCAAATCCGCGACTTGGTGTACAAGGTTTCGGGAATCTACAAAGCGGAAGACAAACTCTATCTCTTGGCCGATGGCTGCGGGCGCCGAATGAAACACCTGGGGTCTCGGACCCCACGCGATTATTGGGACCAGCTGACGGCGCAGCCCAGCCGCGATGGAGAATTGCGGCAACTGCTGAACGAAATCACCATTGGCGAAACTTGCCTGTTCCGCAGCCAGCCCCAGCTTGACGCGTTGAGGAAAGTCATCCTGCCAGAGATCGTTGGAGAGAGAGTCAAGCAGACTACGAAGAGATTGCGCATTTGGAGTGCGGGCTGCTCTACCGGCGAGGAATCCTACACCCTCGCCATGAACATGCTGGAGGAAAAGGATCGCCTACTCCAAGGCTGGACTGTGGAGATTCTCGCCACCGACCTCAACGACCGTTCCGTCGAAACTGCCAAAGCCGGAATCTATGGCGACTACGCAGTGCGCAACACAACGGAGTACTACAAGCGGAAATACTTTGTCACCATCGATGAAAAGAAACTACAGGTACGCCCGGAGGTAAAAAAGCTGATCACTTTCAGCCGGCTGAACCTGCAGGATGATTCCAAAATGCTTTTCATGAAGGGTATGGACCTGATTTTCTGTTGCAACGTGCTGATTTATTTTGACGGCGTCTCGAAGTCGAAGGTGATCAATCATTTTTTCACCAACCTTAATTTTGGCGGGTACTTTTTTCTTGGAACTTCGGAATCGCTGATGAAATTGAACGAGCAGTTTCACCTGGTCCATTTTCCTGGGACCATCGCGTACTGGAAGCCATCCCTGAAAAGTGGCAAGCTATGACCGCATCCCTTACCGCGAACATTCGTGAGCGCGTGCAGCAGATCGAAACCATGCCCGCCATTCCGGCCGTGTTCGTGCCCTTGCTGAAGTTGCTGAGTGCTTCGGCGGAGGACGCGAACGTGGACGAGGTCGTCCGTCTGGTGTCTTATGACAACACCGTGGCTGCACAATGCCTGCGAGTGGCGGCTTCGCCTTTGTTCGGCATGGCGCAGCCGCCGAAGTCCATCAAAGCGGCAGTAATCAGCCTGGGTCTGCGGCGGGTCGAAACCATTCTTCTGACCTGCTGCATGGGGCAGGCGCTCCCGGCCATGAAGTGGGTGCTGGATCCAGCCATTTTCTGGAGACACTCCCTGGGCTGCGCCCTGGTATGCCGCAAGTTCAGCGAGAAATTGGCGACTGCCGACCATGAGAAGGCCTACATGGCGGGATTGCTGCACGACATCGGATTCATGGTGAACTGCCTGGTTTTCCCTGAGGAATTCGCCACGGCGATGGAGTGCGCCTGCCGCGAGGAGATTCCGCTGGGCGACGCGGAACTTGCGACCATGGGATTTACCCATTGCGAGACCGGGCGGGCACTGGCGGAAAAATGGAAGCTGGCGGATGACGTAATCGATGTGATCGCGCACCATCATGTCGTCGCACAAAGCCAAAAGGCACAGCCGCTGGCGGCGTTGGTTCACCTGAGCGACCTTCTCTGCCGCATGCGCAACCTGGGTTACGGATACTACGAGCGGCACAAGGTAGACCTGGTATCCGATCCGGCATGGGCCATCCTTCTGCAACAACACCGCGATCTTGAGGGAGTGGACCTGGCACGATTTACCTTCGAACTGGATGAAGCAGTCGAAGAAATTCAAGCGCTGGTTTCCACGGTGTTCGGCTCAGCATCACTGCGGAGCTGATTCTTGTTTCGCGCTGATTTCCATCAGAGCTCGCTCAGCCCCGTATCTGGAGGCGAATAAAAAAGGGTGCGCCTTCAAACAACAGCCTGAGATCAAGGACAGCAGAATTGCCCAGAGAGTGCGTACTATAGTTCTTGCCCGTAATTACGATAGGCACCGACAGCATGCAGCCGTCGCCCAGTCCTGGAATCTTGTTCTTAAAGTTGCCAGCCACCATGTTGCAGACTTCACCGAGCGCGTCCGACACCTCGCGGCTTCCGTCGACAGCTTGCACGCCAAGCATCTTGGAGGCCATGAGCGTGGCCGACTTGGCCCCACAAGAAACTGTGAGTGTGCCGCACAGTTTTCCGGCCAACCCCACAATGGAAGTTGTATCGCAGAAGCCATCTAACCCAGGCTCCGGCACTGCCAATCGGCAACCCAGCATCATCTCGAAGACTTCGCGCGCGGCCAATTCCATTGTTGAAAGCCACTCTCCGTAATTGTTGTTCGCGGCAGGCGCCTTGTTTAACTGCTCCATGGTTGAGCCGGCAGAATGATTCGTGTTCATAGGTCTGCTTCGGGATCTATCGGCACGGGAGTGGCAGGACTTGAGATGGCGCGGGAGCCAGCGAGAGTCGCACTGCTTGGGCTCGCCGGTCGAACACCGATCGTGTTTGGTTACGCCTCGGTGACCCGGTGATCCGGTGAAGGGCTGATGATTGAGACCAAGCTGCTCTGCTCCGAAGTGTGCAGCCCACACTCCGTCTTGTTGAAACCCGACCAACGGCCGGCTCGAGCGTTTTCTCCAGGTTGCACACTTCTCGTGCAATGCGTGCAGCCAATACTGGGATAGCCTCGATCATGCAGAGCGTTGTAGGGAAGGTCGTGGTCATGGATGTAGCGCCACACTTTTCCGGTGGTCCAATCGGCAAGTGGGTTGATCTTGACCAGATGGAACTTCGTGTCCCATTCCACCTTGAGAGCGCCAGCTCGGGCCGGGGTCTGCTCGCGACGAATGCTGGTAACCCATGCTCTCAAATCCGACAGCTTCTTGCGGAGTGGTTCAACCTTTCTAAGATTGCAGCAAGCGTCCGGATCGCGGCCCCAGAGCGCAGGACCGTAGGAACGTTCCTGATCGTCGGGTGTGAGCGCGGACGTAAGTTTCTCCACTTTCATCCCGTATCGCTTCTCAATTTGCTCCATCAGGCGATAGGTCTCGGGGAACAAAAAATCGGTGTCGAGCGTGAAGATGCGGAAAGCCGGTTGTACTTTCCTGGCAATGTCAATGAGGACAACTCCTTCAGGACCAAAACCCGATGCAATTTCGACGTAGCCACCGAAGGTGACGAACGCCCAGCGCAACAAATCTTCAGGACTCCACTGCTCCACCAATTGACGAAGTCTTTCTACTCCCTCTTTCATGCTCCCTGCTCCTTTTCTCCGAGTCCGGCGATCGATCTGCGTGAAGGTTCTGAATCTGTGTGCATCACCAAAGAGGGTTCATTCGAAGGCCAGCAGGCTTCGGCCTCTTCGAACGACAGACGATTACCCGCATGGCGTAGAACTTCTCCAATCAGGAGCAGCGTCGGGGCGGGCAACCGTGGCGCATCCTTCAAGCCCTGTAAGTCGGTCGAAAAGATTTGTTCTTCCGGCGTCGTTGCGCGCGAAACGATCGCACAAGGCGTTTCAGCCGGCAGGCCAGCGGCACGGAGCTTGCGAGCAATTTCCGAATAGCGATGTCCCGGCATGTAGATCGCGACCGTCGCGCCCAGCGAAACCAGGGCGCGCCAATTGGTCAGATCGACTCCGCTGGCCGAATGTCCTGTCAGAAAGACCAGGGCGTGCGAAGATTGGCGATGGGTCAGGGGAATTTGCGCCGTCGATGCAGCCCCGAGCGCGGCGGTTATGCCAGGAACAATCTCGAAATCAATGCCGGCTTTACGCAGCGCCGCAATCTCTTCGCCAACACGCCCAAAGATGAGCGGATCGCCACCTTTGAGCCGCACCACCTGCAATCCCGATGCAGCTAGAGTGACCATGAAAAAGTTGATCTCCTCTTGGCTGATGCTCTTTTTCCCGCAGCGCTTGCCAACGTTGCGCACCTGGGCGTGGGCCGGAGCAAACTGGAGTATCTGCGCGCTGACCAAGTCGTCATGGAGTACAACATCCGCGTGTTTCAACACGCGAGCGGCTTTGAGCGTGAGCAATTCCGGATCGCCGGGTCCAGCGCCCACGAGATAGACCTTGCCTGTCATACCGCAGCACCTCTTTTATTAGTGCTCGATTCGGTTGCCAGCGCGGCCTCAAATGCCTCGATGCTCGCCAGCGATTGCAGCAGGTTGCGCTTACGTTCGGGATCAAGACTGCTGGCCAGAACTTTTCGCCGAGTTTCCCCGAGTTCCGCCACCCAATGGGCATAACCCGGCCCGAACTGGCGTTCCAGTTGTTGCCGGATTTTCTGCGCCAGCGACGGACTCTGGCCCGAAGTCGAAATTGCAATCTGCAGGTCGCCGCGCTGCACCACCGCCGGATAATAAAAATCGCACTGCTCGGGAACATCGACCACGTTGCACAGGATGCGACGGGATCGTGCCTCGCCAAATACGAACTCATTCAGATCGCGGGAAGATGTGGCCACAACAACCAGGAAGACTTTGTCCAAATCCGACAAAAGAAAATCGCGCTCTTCAAGAACGATTTGGCCGACCCGGGCCCACTCGCGCACGGCTTCGCTCGCTTTGTGCGCGACAACGCGAATCTTGGCTCCGGTCGGCAACAGCCCGCGAATTTTGGGCTCGCCAATTTGTCCCGCACCGACAACGAGCACTTGGCGGCCATCCAACTTCACGAACATCGGAAATAGACTTTTCATCGCATTTCACCTCTAGCCTATGACTAGCCTTCGATTCCGTGCGGCACGCGCCCCGGCGACAGATCGCGAGGAACCGCCTCTATGATTTCGCCCGCCAGAAACGCCCTCAGTTCGCTATCGCCATGGCGCGCGAAAAACTGCCGCAAGTTCTCACCGCTGAAGCGATCGAGCGAATAACGGCGCAGCAGACGCTCAATTGCGTCCGGCACTTCGCTGGCCAGGCAGCGATAGCCCACCGGTCGCGCGATCGACTGATGCAGGCCAACCGCGCCGCCCAGGCAGAAGTAGTACGCGTCCAACATGCGGTCGCCGACTTTCAACTTTTTGCCCTCGATTCCAATGTCGGCGATCCAATGCTGGCCGCAACTGTTGGGGCATCCCGTCACATGCAGCTTCAAGTGCTGCTCGAAACCGGGAAGCCGCTCTTCGAGTTCCTCAACCAGCCATCGCGAAAAGCTTTTGGTCTCAGTGATGGCGAGTTTGCAAAACTCGGTGCCGCTGCAGGCGACGACACCACGCCAGAACGGCGAGCCGCCCACTCGCAATCCGATTGCATCCAGTTCTTTCGCCAACGATTCCGCTTGCAACTGCGGTACATTCACGACCAGCAGGTTTTGCATGTTTGTGGTTCGCAACTCGCCGCTGGCGAATCGATCGGCGAGATCGGCGGCATTGCGCATTTGCTCCGCCGTGATTCGCCCGCGCAGAACTGACGCTCCCACGTAGCAATAGCCGGGCTGTTTTTGTGCATGGATACCGATATGATCGCGGTACACGTCAACAGGTGCATACTCCTCGGCAGACGGATCCAGACGAAATCCGATTCGTTGCTCAACTTCTTTCTGGAAGTCATCGGCGGTCCAGCCGTGCCTCAGGAACAAAAACTTGAGCCGTGCCCGTTCGCGATGCTCGCGCAACTCGCTCGACTCGCGGAACAGTTCGGCGACACCTTTGATAACGGGTTCAACCTGGTTCCAGCGAACGAACGCGTTCAAGCGGGCCGCGAGATGAGGCTCGGCCGAGAGTCCGCCGGCTACGCGCAACGAGAATCCGGTTTCGGATTTTCCGTTCAGAGTGCGCGTGATCGCAGTCAGCCCAACATCATTAATCTCCGGATAGGCGCACCAAACGCGGCAACCGGTGATCGAAATTTTGAACTTTCGCGGCAGGTTGTAGAAGTCGGGATTTCCTGCAAGCATCTGGGTCGCTGCAAGGGCGAGCGGCGACGCATCGCAGATTTCGTCGGCATCAACGCCCGCCACCGGGCAGCCGGTGACGTTCCGCGTGACATCGCCGCAAGCTCCCATGGTGTTCAGGCCGCACTGCCACAACGCCTCAAGAATCTCGGGAAGCGCTTCAATAGTCACCCAGTGAAGCTGGATATTTTGGCGCACGGTCAAATCAGCAATGCCGCGAGCATGACGCTTAGCCAGTTCAGCGATGGTTCGCAGCTGAGACGAATTCAGAATGCCGTTCGGAATGCGGATGCGAAGCATGAAGCACGGCAACGCCTTGCCTTCGCCGCCTTTTCCGCCGACCACACCTGCGCCGTCTCCCTGGGTGTAAACGCCCCACCAGCGGAAGTAGGTGCCCAACCATTCGGGCGGAATAGAAGCAAAGCCGGTGCGCGCGAAGCCTCGAATCTCGTCGAGCGCCTGCCAGGGATTTTTCTCCCGCTTCAGGCGCTCGACTCGTTGTGCCTTCGTTTCTTGTGCAGCTTCAGTTTGTGTCATAAAAAGAAAAAACCCACCGCCAGCTTCCTACTGGCGGTGGGTTCGATTAGTGCTGGAACTAAAAACGTTCTAGGTCAGCAACCTCCCGGCGCCAGAAGACACGACTGCGCAACAACAAGTACAACAGAACATGCAGTCGAAACTCTTCTGGTACGGGTCTGACATTATGCTTGCCATTCTAGAGGTCGCTTAAGCAACTGTCAAAAATAACTTCTGTTCAAGACAGATGCAACTATCCAGCGAAGCGGTGCAAATAAATTTATCGCGACACCTCGATTGCCCCAGGCCCTTGTTGCAGGGCGGTCATTTCCTTTCGCGCCGCATCTGCGCGTGGGCCGGATTGCTCTTCCGAGAGGAAGACTCGCAATTCAGCCAAAGCATCCAGCGGACGACTTTCTTGCTCGAAGATGCGCGCCGCAACGTAGTGAACAACGGCATGTACTCCGCGTGCCGTGGAATGAGCTTTGCGGCACGTCGCAAGAGCCTGTTCGTAGTGGTGGTTCAGCAGTTCCATGTTGGCCAATGCGCCCAGTATTTGGGCATCGGATGGGTCGATGGCAGTGGCCTTATTCAACAGAACTTCGGCTTGGGGAAAGTCTCGATCCACAATCGCTATGCGGGCCAAATTGAGGTAGGCCGCGGCGAAATGATCGTTTAGGCTAATCGCTTTCTGCAAGGCCTCAAGGTTCCGAGCCCGATCACCAAGGTGGCCATAGGCCACTCCCAGGTTGTTGTAAGCCTGGGCGTATCGCGGATAGATCGCAATCGCCTTATTCAGTCGTTCGATCGCTTTCTGCCAGTTTCCCTTGGTCACGGACTGGTTAGCTTTGTCGAACTCCTTCCGGGCGTTTTCCGGAATATTTAGATCCACCACCGCGACCAGCGGACTGGCCGGCCCAGTGGGACCGATGGGATTCACAAGCCCGGCATGTTTGATGTTTACCTCAACATCCTGGTGGCCGGTGGAATCAAAGTCGAATGTTCCGCTGTCCGATTGTTCGATTCCCGTACCAGAAACGGCTACGTGGTAACTTCCCGCCGCCACATTTCCGAAATACACTTCGCACTCTGCATTGGTCAAATCCTGCGCGACGTGGGCGCCGGAGATACTCATCAGCGAAACATTTGCTCGAAAGTCGCAACTGTGACCGTCGCTAGAGATCACACGAACTCTGATGCCGGTCCGGTCGAGCGAGTCGAGGTGGGATTGAGCGTGGATGCAGGGCACAACAAAAAAGGTCAAGAGAACGAGCACACGGCGCATGGTGGCTGCCTCCGCGGAGGGGTGGCATCGGAACTAGCTCGCGTAGAACCGGGAGCGCGTTCGATGCTTGCGCCATAAGACGAGCCATGAAAAGAATCGTTAGCTCGATATATCGTGTCGCGATAAAAGTTACAAATCAGCGAGGAGCTTTTGAAGCTGCTCTCTGACAACACATCGCCAGACAAGATTTGTCTCGACTGACTTGTTGCCAGTGCCCATGATGTGAGCTTGTCGACGTACGCAGTTTTTGATCGTAGTGTGCGGTGCGAAACTCCTCCGCAAGGGAAGCAAGCGGTTTCTCGAAGCGGTCGTTGCCGGTGAACTTGATCGATCGGTTGCGTCGAGCAAGGCTCGTTCCGTTGGCCCATGCTTGCGGGAACTTCTCTAATCCATTGATTGATGCAATGTCCCTTGCTTCGGAGGCAGTCGCTGGCACGGACGAAATCTTTAGTTCGTGATCTGTCGTGACCTACAAACTACGTCGTGCAATTTGATAATGTTTATAATTAGCGCAGAGTGTCCTTTTCTCTCCCCTTTTGTTTCGCGACTTCATCTAAATTGAGATCTTGGATTACGTGCAGGAACTAGACAAATCCCGGCCCGGTTTGCAGGACCTCCTGAACAAACCCATTCGCGACATCGGTCTAACCATCGAAGGGTCGCCGCTGCAGCGCTTGGTGCAACAGTTGTATCGTGAGCTCGAACAAAAAGGTTTGACGAGATTCCGCCCGCTCTGCTATCTCACCGATGAATGGGGCTGTCCGTCGGGAGAGCCGGTGATCGGTATTCCTTTTTATCTCGCGAACCCGGACCTGGCTCATCTCGAAAAAGAAATGAATGACCTCGAGGATACTCGCGAGGCCATGATGTATCTTCGCCACGAAGCCGGGCACGCCTTCAACTACGCCTACAAACTTCACCGGACTCCGGAATGGAAGCAGCTTTTTGGTCCGTTTCGCCGCCCCTATCACGACAATTACCGGCCCATTCCGTTCTCGCGAAACTTTGTGCGCCACTTGGCGGGTTGGTATGCGCAGAAGCATCCCGACGAAGATTTCGCCGAAACCTTCGCCGTATGGCTCACTCCGCGTTCTGCCTGGCGCAAGCGCTATCGCGGTTGGGGCGCGATGGCGAAGCTGCAGTATATGAACCGGATTGCCAGAAAGCTGGGCAGCGCAGATCCGGTTCGCCGCCGAGGACAAACCGACATTACCGTCGACGAAATGGAAACCACAGTCGCCGAGTTTTACCAGCGAACTAACGATGACGTTCCGCTCGCTGACTTGGCCCTGGATACCGACTTGCGCGACATTTTCGATGCATCCAAACGTCGCAAAACAGCGAGGCCCGCGGGCGAATTCCTGCGTGCCCAACGAAAGGCAGTAGTCGATAAAGTTGCCTATTGGACCGGAGCTCAGCGTCCGCTGATCAAGAAACTGATCGAGGTAATCGAGAAAAGAATCGATGAACTCGGTCTATTTGCCGACAGCGCCCGCGAGCCCGAGCACTTGATTCAGATCACGGTCTATGTGACGGCTCTGGCCATGAATTACATGGCGCGAGGAAAGTTCGTGCATCCATGATTCTTGTAAATCAGAAGTCTGAAATGAGAATGAAGATTTATTCTGGTGGAAGCTGGAGGCCGCAATGACCAGCGCGAAGCTGAAGGTCGCCGTGCTTTATGACGTCTGGGAAGACGAGACGGCGGCAGCCGAGGTCGTCGCAGAAGAAAAGACTTC
>Ga0210393_10001249_pt1 | contig 21567 bp, 40 predicted proteins | sample IncBWC27OmetaG_FD_160068 | JGI IMG/M metagenome (GOLD analysis project Ga0210393, IMG submission 160068) | Forest soil microbial communities from Barre Woods Harvard Forest LTER site, Petersham, Massachusetts, United States - Inc-BW-C-27-O ... | reverse complement strand
CCCTTATTACTCAATTCGAGCATCGCCGCGTGCATTTCGGCTAACTTCCTATATGTTCTTTGTGTGTCGATGTCATACAGTACTACCGCGCGAATTTTTTGCGGTTTAGGCTTCGCTCGTTTCGAGCGTGTCTTCCGGGCGTTGCTCATAGTCGGATCTTTCCACGAATTTAGCGTTAATGCCAGACAATTCTGCCTGACAGATTTTTAGGAATTCGCACCGGGTGCAGGTGTATGTCATGTTGCGGGGGAACTGTTTCGCGGTGCGAATCGCCTCAGCGGAGTGAATGAACTCATCCACCACGGTCTTGGTCATCTCCTTTGAGGGGATCGGCAGCGGCACACGAGCGTAGAACCGATCCGGCGGCCGTTTCGCTAACTCGCGCAAGTACGGCTCGTATGCATCCGCATCAAGGTCGTTGTCCTTGATGGCCTTGCGGTAGGTGTATTCGTCCGTGTCGAGGTCCTTGCGCCGGGTGAGTTGGCCGCCCTTCAGCACCTCGGGGATGGTAGGCGCCTTGGTGCGGATGTAGTCCCAGATGATGCCGTCGACACGGTCAGCGGCTTTGCATTCCCGGTTCCAGGCTTCCGCGTACAAGAGCAGTTGCGCGTTGCTGAACCGCTCCTCGGCGGTGGGTATCACACGGTGGGTCTTGCGGTCCACTAGCCAACGTCGCTTTTTATCGATCACGCGCAAATCGTAGTGACCCTCAAACTCAATTTTGGGGGTAAGTTGTGTGCGTACCAAGCCTTCCGTATTCAACACTTTCCAGTCGTTGTCGCGGTAGGTCCGCACGTACCCTCGGTAGATGCGCCAGATGTCGCTGAGGAAATTCTCACCGTAGAACTCGCGCTCTGACTCAAACAGCTTGCTGTATTTGATGTCGTAATCCCAAAACACCGCAATCGCGGCGCCCTCGTTCTTTACATCGCGCGCGGCCAGCATCTCGTGCAGGATCGTACCGCGGAACATCGCGGCGGGTTTGCGCTTCGCCTGGAGGTTACGGTTGTAGGCGTAGTCGTAGCGCTTATTGCACGAGCGCCACGCCTTCACCTTGCTGAAGCCGGTTTTAAACATCCGGGTCGCCTTTCGGTGGCGGCGCCGTAATCCAGTTCAGCCACACGGACGCAGCCAGCGCGGGTTTTGGGGGCGCGGGGGTGTTTTGGTTCTTCCGGCGCTCGCGGTCCTTGCGGCGCAGCTCCTCACCATGCTTCGCCCGGTAGAGCCGATTGCGCTCTGCCTTGAGATCGTCACTCATGAGTAGGTTACGTCGCGGATCTGGTCGAACACGCGCTTGAGTGCCTCGCGCTCTAACCGCCCTTCGGGCTGATCAGGACCGCGCAAGCGCACGGCCTGTGACTTCTCTCGCAACAGCTCTTTCAACGCGTCGAAGGATTCGCGATCGAAACTTATCGGCACGATCATATACCCGAAACCGTCGTCATCTCGGATCACGGAACACCTCGCCTTTGCCCCACGGTCCAACGTTGACGTCAACGACCATCGGGACTGCCATTTTGATCTTGAAGGTTTTCAGAAGCTTCGGCCGCTCCATTATTTTTCGCACGCGGGGCAATGTGTCGTCCTCACAGCCTTTGCGGACCAGCCCCAGAAGGGCGTCGTGATGCTCGCCACAGAGTTTAAACCTGTCCTTGTCGATTGTCTCGTTAATTTCGCACATCGCGGCCGCTTTCCAATCGCCGATCGTGCCTTGCACAGGGGCGTTGACGGCTTGGCGCTCCGCCTCCATGCGCGCTAGTTTATCGCTACTTTGAATGGCAGGCAGCCGGCGCACGCGACCGAACATATTGGTCACGCAGCCGTCGATTCGTGCGATTTTCTTGCAGCGATTGTGCCAGGGCTCCAAGCCGGGGTACACCTCAAAAAACCCGGTACGGAAAGCGTGCGCCTGGGCGTAGGTGCAATACCAGTCATAATCAACTTTGGCTTTTTCTATAAACGTGTTTTCGTACATTCCGTAAAGGAACCCGAATCCGACCCTTTTAGCGTTAGTTCGGGCTTCCTTCCACCCCTTCCAAGCCTCCGCGCATTTCTCCACCCCCACAACTCGCATGGCCTCTAGAGATTGTGTGAGGTTCGGGCGGATGCGGCGTACTTTGGGGTTACTCGTGGAGCGGGCCAACAATGCGCCCATCTCAAGAGCAGCGGTTGCGTACTCTGGCATGTGCCCCGCGCCTACGAGGAATAGCACGGTGTTCCAGTGCACGTCGCGCCCTTGACGGTAGATGTCGATAAGCGTCGTATCGCCGGACATCTCCGCCGCGATGCGCAGCTCAGCCTGCGACAAGTCCATCGCGACGAATTCCCAGTCGTAGGCGTCGTCGACTGAAACGATAGAGCGTATCTCGGGGTCTGTAGGGATGGAGTGGAACCGAGAAGCAAAGCGTCCCGTCGTAGTCCCATGCTGTTTGTAGCTGAAGTAGATGCGGTTAGCGATAATGTATTGCTTCCACCCTTCCAGGTAAGTGCCGAGCAACTTATCTAACTCTCGATAGCGCAGCAACTCGTCGATGATGGGGTGCTTGCCTTTCAAGTCAACAATCGCCGCCTCGCTGGTGGAGGGCGCACCGGTCGGGGTCTTCATCTGCACAGGCAACTTCAACTCATCGAACAGAATGCGCCCTACCTGCTGTGGGGAGTTCCAATTGATCTTCTCCGCTGCGTGTTCGTTAAGCTGTTCTTCTGAGACATCGCGCGCCATCGCGACTTGCGTCTCCATCTGCGCGTATTTCTGGTGGTCGATGGGCAACCCTTCTGCCTCGATCGACTCCAGCGCCCGCGAGGACGGCATTACCAGCTCGTAGAATAGCCGGCGCATGGGGGCATTGGTGCGTAGCCGCGCCGCGAATTTGTACGACAGGTGCAGCGTATTCCACGCGTCGCGGCCGTTGTACTGCCAGTACTTATTTCGATTCTCGACGTCCTCCATCAACTTTCGCCACGCTTTATCGTCCTCGCTGATCTTCAGTTCTTTCGGGAGGTCGTATTCGGGGCAGTCAAGCTCAACGCGGGCGACGTACTTGAGGTCGTGGTCTTGATTCTCATCACCCACATAGTGCGCCAGCATGGCGTCGAAGTCATAGGCCAGCGAAACGGCATAAGCTCTTTTGAGTGCCCCGGAATCGTACTTGCCGTGGAACACGCACGCCCACTTGCCCTTTGCTTTGCGCGCCAACACCCGAAATATCGCGGCTTGGGCTTGCCAGTTTTGGTCATAAAATCCTCCGGGCATCTCTAGCGGGATGACCCATGAACAGTCGGGCAACGCGAAGGCGATACAGCGCACTTTGAAATCCGGCTTGCGCAGGAACAGCCCGTTGGTCTCGGTGTCGTAGGCGAAGTCCTCCGCGTCCTCAAACGCCTCCAGGAACTCTTTCAGAATCGACCGATCCGTGACGACGCGGTACTTGAACGCGTCTTGTGTGGCTCCTAGCGTGCCGTCGATCTGGCGCTTCAGGCGTGCGAAGTCCTGTTGAATCACCTGCAGCTTGGAGGGGTCGCGGAAGGTCGCCGCGGGGTGAAAACTCGGACAAACAATGCGACCGTCCTTCTCGATCATCTGCCCGTGCGCGGTGCTGACTTTGGCCTTTGCCAGCGCCTTCGTCGCGGGTGAGCCGAGCGGCACGATGTACTTCGGATCGACGAGCTTTATTTCCGCGTCCAGATACGGCTTGCAAGCCTTGATCTCCTTGGCGGTCGGCTCGCGGTTGTCCGGTGAAATGCACCTAACGAGATTAGTGTAGCGCACGGTGCGCATGTCGATGTCAGCCTTCGCGAGCTGCCCCTTCAGGATATACCCCGATGGGCCGATGAACGGGCGTCCCTGTTGGTCTTCCTTGTGCCCTGGATTTTGTCCAACAACAAGAATATCCGCGTCTTTTGGACCATCACCGTCAACGCACACGGTATGCGCGAACGCGTGGAGTCCGCACGCTTTGCAGTTAGCATTCCTCATTGCGGAGGGTGACAAACGGGGCAAAGCGCCTCGTTGTGTTGCTTGCCTTCACGATGCAGCATCGCGATTCGGCTAGCGATAAGCGCGTCGGCTTCTTCCTCGTTACACAGGGTACCGACGGACTCACCCGCTGTGGGCAAGTCGCACTCTTCCAAGTCGTCCGGGTCTATACCAAACACCTGCCGGTCGAAGTCGATCAAGTTGAACCGGCCTGTGACGTCCACCGTCACCGTCCCGTTTTCGTTAATCGAATGCATCGTGACGCGCTGGCGGGTGGATTTCATTCGATACAGCTTGTCGGGGCGGAGCCGCTCAGCGATCCCTTTGACGACTGCGGGACGCGAGTCGACCCACTCCTGCCACGCGGCTTCGTCCAACTCAAATACTTTTGCCATTATAACCCCCGCAAGCCTTACAGTTAGCGTTTCTCACTAATCATTCCGCCAGTAAGTCACACCGTCGTCGCATTGGTAGCCTGTTTTGCTGGGGGTCGTCGTAGTTATGACAGCAACCCCGCCAGAATTGTTATTACCCAACACCGGGCCTACACCAGTCGAAGTGCTACTAGATTCCCGGCCGACTACTTTGCAGTGATGCGTGACGCTAAAAACGTCCCACTCGCGTTGCTCGGTTACCGTAGCCCAGATAAACAGCGCTATTAGTGCAGCACCGCCGGTACATATTGCGGTGATTACCCAATCAAACTCACCTCGTTGGTATCTCATAACCCACCCAACCCTTCATCCCGTGCGGTGTTGATTTCAGCCATTCTCGCATGTCCGTCCGCCTCTTTGTAGCGATCCGGGTGAAACTTCGCGGCCAGCCTGCGGTACGCTTTTTTGATTTCAGCCTTACTTGCACTGGCTGGTACACCTAGAGTTACATGCCATGCTTGTTTGTTAGCGTTGTTGCGCGGAGGTGGGTTGGCGTTGGCCCAGTCTGCGCCAAAAAAAGTGTCCTTGAAGCTGGCGCCGAACAAATCTTCCGCTGTCTGGCGGAAACGATCCTCAAACCATTGCTCACTATTCATCTTGGCGTGCGCGCGGCGTTGCTCCTCCTCGCGCTTCGGCCCTTCGTATTCGTCCTCTTCCCACTGCTTGCGGGCTTTTTCGCGTTTGCTCTCCACGTGCGAGTAGACACCCCCCGCGTTGCGACGCTCCTGCAATTCCTTCAGGCGCAGCACGGTGTCTTGGAGTACCCGCTTTTCCATCCGCGTCGCGATGTTCTCGAAGGGTGTCTCAGCGGCTTTTTTCAACTTCTCCGTCCAGTGCGCCATGAGGGTGTCGATTGAGGACCCCATACGCTCCTCTTTCGAAACCCACTGCTCCTCGCGGTTGCGCTGGCTCAACCACGCTGACAGCTCCTCGATGAGCTGCTCGAACATCCACTGCGGCTTGGGCTGCCCCTCGATCCAATCGCCGGGGCATTCCGCGCGGGTGAAGATCAGCTCTACCGCGAACTCCTCCGCTTCCGGGTCTAGGGTGCGCCGGTCGGCATGGATGTGCTTGATCGCGTGCAGTGCGAGCAGCAGCTCGTGCAGCGTCGGGCGTCGTCCCACGTCGGTCATTTTGGCGGTTTCTCCTGGCCGGCCTTGATGCGGTCAAAAATCTCTTCACGATGCACCGGGGTGTCCTTCGGCGCGGTGACCCCAAAGCGAACCTGCCCGTGGCGCACTCCCAGAACCACGATAGTAACATCGTCCCCGATCATGATTTTTTCAGCCACGCGCCTTGTAAGTATCAACACCGCTATTCTCCTTGAATCAGTTTATATCTTGTGTACCGTTTGTATACGATTGCTCTAGCTTTTCCTGACACCGAAGAAACTCGTTTCGCCAGCCGTCCGCGGTGGCGCGGTTTTCCTGAGCTACTTTCGCATTGCGGAGGCTGACTTCAACCTGTAGGTCATAGAGACCTTTCCAAGCTGCGGCGGTTTTAACCCATTCTTCTACGTTCTGCCGTAGATATTGAATCTTCCGCGTGTATTGGACCAGCCGATACGCCAACACGAGGTTGCTGAGCGCGATAATGATCAAGCTAGCCAGCGTAAAATTGTCCATCCGTTATTTTCCTTTCCTCACGTCCCGCAGCGCGGCCAGATAGCCGTCTGCCCAAGCCTTTTGCGCAATCGTCTCCGCATCGATATGCGAGAACGGCGCGCGGCCCACATCTAACCCGGCTATTTTGTCCGTGTCCAACAACAAGGCGCGGGCATACGTGAACGCGCGGCCTTTGGTCTTGGCGCGCTCCTGCGCCGTCTGCAGCGGGGTCGCCATGGCTTTGCGCTCTTTGAGGGTCTGCACTACTTCTGGCAGCGCACGCATGCGATGTTTCATGTCAGTTCCGTCCTATGCGAGAGGCGCAGCGCGTCCGGTGTCACCGGGGTACTTCCAAGCCCTGGTCCGAGGGGGTCGGACTGTGCTCTTAGACTGTTTTACGCTGCGCCTCTGCAACTAAACTTTTTTCCGGTTGCATAGTAGGTTACGGCGGCGGTCTGCATAACCTTCGAGCAGCCGCTTCATTTTGTGCTGACTAAGATCGCAAAGGCGGATCTTTCCCATGTTGACGGTAGACAGCAACAAAGCTTCCTGAAAAGTATGTCGGCGTAGCCAGCACTTTGTATGCCAGAACACCGAAATAACTGAGGACGGCGCCATGATCATCAAGCGACTGTCGCCTATTCCATCGCACCCTGCACAGGAAGTTAGGTGTCGGACGTCGCGAGCCCGTAACACCCCCTCGGGTAGGTTATCCATTAAAGTGGTTTTCATATTAGTTAACCCTGCGGCTTCAGGGTGGACCAGATGCGCACGCCGGGTATTTTGATGGCCCCTTTAGTAACGTTTACCGCATTGCGTATAGCTGACTCGTCCACCGTCAGGTAAGCCCTAGGTAGTTGCAACGGGTCAGCCACCTCGAACAGCCAGCGCTCGCGCAGTTGAATACCCGAGACCTTCGGAATGTCCGTCTCGATGGTCGGCGCTTGGATACTCTCGGCGCGCGCTTCCAACACGACCGCACGGGCGTGATTGCCGTCATCCGTGGCGCGCTCCGCCTTATCTAACAGTTTTTGCCGGGCAGCTTCCGCCGCGTCATCCGCTTCCTGCTGCTTGGCGATTGCGATGTTGCGTTGCTCCAGCGCATACACGCCCATCTTGCCGCTCACGGTTTTCTTGGCTTGGTCGAGCACCTTGAGCGGCGGATTGAACAGCGCCTGTACGGCCTTGGTCAGCTTCGCCAGCGGGTCCCACACCTCCGCCTTGCGCGCCTCGACCTCTTTCTCGCGCTGGGTGAGGTTCTGCAGCACGACGGCGGCTTCCTCATACTCTACTGCAGTCGTGACCTCGATTGCCTGCGCCTGGGCCAGCATGCGCTTGGCGGAGTTCGATAGCTCAGGGTCCGCCTGGGGAACAATGAGACTCACGCTGCTCGGAGCGGGCTCTTTCTTGAGAATTTTTTTAGCGGCCACGTTCGTTACTCCTAAAGCACAGTCCAGTGTTGATTAAAGTCGGAGCGACCCATCGATATCTGTCTGTGGTCGTATTCCACGGTGATATCCACCGCCCACTCACGGATGAGGGCTAGTTTGCTGTACACCACCTCAGTGACGATGCCAAACGCAAATGGGTCAGTGCGTTGTTGTACTTTCATGCCCACCACAGGGCCATTCAAGTACGTCCACGAGAGGCGTACGGAAGGGCTGCTCCAATCACAGCCGCGAAACGTAAACCGCGCATCGTGGCACCAACGCAGCCAGACAGCGAATGCAAAAGCATATCCTGACATGTCAGTTGTTCTCCACAATTGGGCCACAGTGACAGTGCTGGGGCTTCATCGCGTCGCAGCTTGTGCACCACGGGGTCGGATCGACTTCTTCCGCCAGTTCATAAGTGCATACCTCGCCGTCGTCATCCGTGAGATAGTACCGGCCATCCTGCAGATAGTCGGGTATACCCCGGGCGTGGTTGAATTCCTTCAGGCACCGGGCTTCGTTTGCGTGGAGGGAATTCGCCGCAATTTCACTCTCCGCGTCACATAAAGCGACTTGACTGGTACAGGGTGATACGCCTTCCCCGTAGTGTATTTTGATAATATCCATACTGGCTCTTTTGTACGGCCCTCGGTAGTTATTCATGTCAGTTTCTCCTTAAAGAGGCGGGTGTCGGTCCCCGCCCCGTGGTGAGTCGTGGGTTACGCAACCAGCTTGAGGATCTTGCCGCCCTCACGCTCCAGGAGAACCCGCTCGTCTTGGTACGGGATGCTGCGGGCGTACCCAGTGACACCTGTTGCTGCGTCCCACAGGGTCTCGATCGGTCGGCCCTCATCGGCCAAGTGCGCCGCCTTGATCGCAGCCGTCTGGCCCTTGCTGAATCGCGCGTTGAGGAAGTTAGTTACATCATCCGGGGTGCCGCCACCGCCGCCAATCTTGTAGCTCATTGCGTGTTCGATGGCCGTGCGTACACCGGCTGTGGAGCTGTTAGCGTAGTCTTGGAGCGCCGGCAACGCCTGATCAACCCAACGCTCGGGGGCGCGGCTGGTGTGGCGAATGGTGATCTCCTCATAGCCTTGCGCGCCCCACACGATGCGGTTGCAGCAAACATAATCGAACAGGAAGGTCGCGATCCCGAATTTGCATTTGCCAACTTCGGAGTTCCACACAAAGAACCCACGTGAGAGCTGCCCCGTCTTGCCGTCGCGACGGTTCGGGATCTCAATGCGGTGCTCCTCGTCCGCCAGAAACACGAACATGTCGCGGTCTGAGGCGTAGAGCGTCGTGTTCTCTTTGGTCACCGCGACACGCTTGCCGAACTCGCCGGGGACCTTGAACGCACCGGTCAGGCCATCCCCGAAGCGTTGCACCAGCGCGCGGGTGATGGAGGCGTTCCAGATGCGGCCGTAGTCGGGGCCGGTGACGGCTTTGATCTGAGGCGCGCCGCCGTTCTTGTAGAGCAGCACGCCGATATCCTCGACCGAGCGCGTGGTGAGGCCATAATTGATGCAATCAGCGGCGAGCGGGGCCGGAAGGTCGCGGATGTAGCCGGCCGGGGCGCCCGCACGTTGGGCGAGCTGGCCGAATGCCCAGTGAGTCGGAGCCACCGCGGCACCTGAGGGGCCTACCAGCATCATCGCGTTGCTGTCGCCTTCGACGGGGGCTGCGTGAATCGACTTGGTGTCGAGGGTCATCGCCTTGGAGCACGCCTTGATGTTCTGGCAGTGCGCGTCGAGGTCCGTCAAAGAGACGAAACGCTCGTCCGAGGGGCGGGTGCTCCACTGGTGGGAAGCCTGCATGAGAGTCGTGGTCATGGTCGTTTTCCTAAGTGCCCACATCGCGGGGGCGTCGCTGGTGCCTGTTGGCATCTGATTGCGTCCGCTTGTGGGCAGGCGCAATCGAGTTGACTACAGGAACTTAGAAAGGTGATCTATCGCAGCTTGCCATAGCTCAGCCGCTCCAAAATAACCCGTCGCTTGAGCGATATCGCGCTCTTTGGTCATTCGGGCAATTTCATGTTTCATGCGGGGCGTCCTTAGTGCTGCGTGTGCGTCGTTTCGATGGGTAGGAGCTTATCAGAGGTTTCATAGCCGCGCAACCTCTTTTTTTATTCCCCCGGCTGTGCTAGGTTTCGCACCTATGAAACCACAAAGCAAGACTCCGCTGCAACGACGCCTGGAGGCGTTCATTAAAGAGCACAACGGAGTGCAGGCAGCCGCCGCAGCCTTGGGGGTGAATCGCACCTACTTGTGGAAACTGCGGCACGGGCGCCATACGACCCCGAGCGATAAGCTATTGGAAAAGCTCGGGTTCAAGCGCGTTGAGAAGCTGGTCTCGATCTAGGGGAAAGCTGTGGATAACCCGACCGGGTTTCCCCGAGCCTTGACGGCGCAAGCGTCGCGGGACTAGCGTCCGCGCGGGGTTTAACAAAATTGAAAGGGATGACCCGCCACGCCACTGACAGAAACGGGCGGGCTCCCTTGACGCACAAGGCCGGAACACTCAATGCGAAAAATATCCGATCCACGGGTAGGACGTCAATCACATTCGGATTCGGGAGTCAATGGGGAATCGCCCGCGATTCGAGCGGCTTTAGCGGTTGCGGCGGATTACCCGGTTTTCCCTTGCTCCGTGTTCCCCCCGGATAAGTTCGGCAAGCGCAGGAAGGAGCCGCTCACGCGCCACGGGTTCAAAGACGCGAGCCAGGATGCGGCGATCATCGCCAAGTGGTGGCGGGAGTGGCCGGATGCCTACATCGGCGTTCCTACGGGCTCAGCGTCGGGCCTGCTGGTGGTCGATATCGACCCGCAGGGGAGACCTTGGTTTGAGGCGAACCGCGGCCAGCTAGGGGACTACCAAACGCGCCAGACGCCTCGGGGTAAGCACCTGCTGTATCAGTACCCCGAAGGGGTGGAGATTGCCTCCCCCCAAGGCTGCCCCGTTCCGGGAGTCGATGTGCGGGGCCAAGGGGGTTACATGCTGTGGTGGCCCACCTTGGAAGAGGTCGGCAAGCCGGGACCGCTGCCCGCGTGGTTATGTAAAGCACTCAAAAAGCGCGCCGTTCGTAAGTTGAACGGACACGCGCACGGTAGCCCCGCGGAGGATTGGGATATCGAGCGGGGACGCCTTATTGAGATTCTGCCGAAGTTGGACCCGGATTGCCCCCATGATGAATGGCGCGAGGTGTTATCCGCGATTAGCCATGCGAGTGGGGGGAGCAAAGATGGTGAGAACCTCGCGGTGGCTTACTCGCGCGGGGATTACTGGAGTCACCCGGCGAGCAGTTTCCCCAGTGAGTTGGAAGTCAGGAAGAAATACCGCTCGTTTAAAAACGAAAAAGAAACCAACACGACAATCGCAACCCTATTCAAGCGGGTAAAAGATGCGGGGGGCAAGGTACCCGCCGGCAGACCGGAAAATAAAAAACTGAACGGAGCTGCGCGCATCGTCACGCAATTGGCATCCGCTATTGGGATGAAGCCGGTTGACTGGTTGTGGAAAGAGTATCTTGCCCGCGGCATGTTGCATTTGATTGCCGGAGATGGCGGGCACGCCAAATCTACGGTTGCATTGAGCTGGTTGGCTACGATTACCAAAGGTGGCGCGTGGCCGGATGGGACGCGGTGCGAGCATCGCGGACAGGCGCTCATCTGGTCGGGGGAGGATGCGACAGCGCAAACCATCGTCCCCCGGTTAACCGCAGCTCGGGCGGATCTGGATAAAGTCAGCATCATCACAGGCGCCGTAGAGGCAGGGAAGCAACGGGACTTCGATCCCGCACGCGACTTGCAGGACTTACGCAGACATGCCCGTAGCCTGCCCCATCTGCGGATGATTGTCGTGGACCCGATCATCTGCGTGGTCGATGGTGACTCCAACCTCGGCAATGAAGTGAGGCGTAGTCTGGCGCCCCTGTGTGCTTTAGGGGAAGAATTGGGAGTCATGATCCTGGGGGTGCATCACTTCACCAAGAACACGGAAGGCAAGGCGCCGCTTGCGCGAGTTACCGGCTCACTGGCCTTTGGTGGATTGGCCCGCATGGTGTTCGCAGTGGTGCGGGACAGACAGGATGAAGAACACGACAGCCGCATTGTCGTGCGCGCTAAATCAAACATCGGGCCAGATGGCGACGGTTTCAGGTACCGCATACAGCCCATCAAGCTATTCAATCAACAACGGGAGCTGATACAGACGACTAAAATAGACTGGCGTGAGGGGGTGGTAGGACGCGCGGACGAGCTGTTGGCTGCGGCAGAAGAAAACAATGGCCAACCCAAACTAGAACAGGCCAAGTCGTTCCTGGCCCATGTGCTAGCGGATGGCCCTCAGACGTATCTGTACATCGGCAAGCGGGCACAGAGCGCGCAGATTAACGGTAGAACGCTGTTACGCGCTAAGACGATGTTGAAGGTGGAGTCTGTAAAGGATGGCGGGCGGGGTTTTGGCTGGAGTTGGGCGCTTCCTGAGCATTTAGTAGATATTAACGCTAAAAAGGTGGATATTGACGCTAAAGAGGTTCAAAGGATGCCTCAAAGATGACCAACCATGGTCACCTTTGAATTAGCGCTAATTGAGTGTTTTATGCGCATAATCCGGTCAAAGGCTCCCAGGGCACCCTGGTTTGGCAACCTTTGAGGTTTTTTGATATAAAGTGTCGTGATTAATAGTGTTTTCAAAGATAGCCAACTATGGTCTTCTTTGAATGGTTTCCTTTGAGGGTTTTATGCAGACCAACATCAAAGGATGCCATTTGGCCATGTATACGCGCGAGGTAATTCGTATGTTACGGGTGAGTACTAAGCTGGGATTGTGTTCAAAATGCTGCCGCGATGTGAAGATTGTCCACTTCGAGACGCTGGAGAGTAAGTTCAGTTTATGCGATGATTGTTGGGGGGAGTTTTGGGTTGCCTGCGCTGCTATGGACAAGGGCGCGTTCACCTCGTGGGAACTAGTCGCTACTCCGGTACGTGTGGCTAAACGGTCTGGTGAGCCAACATGACACTTGATGAACTGATCGAGAAGCTGCCCGCGATTCGCGCCGAGCTGGGCAGCGGCCGGGTGCCGGTGTTCCTATGCGCCCACGGCGGCAGCGGTGAATGCGACGTGGCGGTCGCTGCCGCGAATCCCACCACGGGCGACCCAGAAGTGTGGCTGCAGGAGAAGGTATGAAAGACTGTCGCGGGTTGGATGAGGTTTGCAACAACGCGGAGCAGCTAGACCGGCTGCGCGAGGTGCTGAAAGCTGCACGGGAGAAACTGGTACTGTACCGCGAGACTGTGGGCTGGGAGAAGTGGGACCGCGAAAGTTACATCGAACTCCTACGGCGCATCGACGAGGCGCTCAAGTGAGTAAACTTATTAACCAACACTTGTTGCGCGACCTGGAGACCGGGTGCGAGGATCGCGCCGCGATTTATGGCATCGTGGCTCAGGCGATTGTGTGCGCCAACCTGCAGATGACGCAAGGCACCACCACAGATGACTTCGTCGAGGCGATGGGCCTGTTGCAGGCACTGTTGCGGAGGGCTTCCACATGAGCGATCCAGACTTCGGCGCGGACCACCTCCTGGAGCACGGTGGCACCTTGACCGTGCGCGGCACCACGGCTTCCTTGCTGGCGTATGCGGTCGAGATCACCGACCCACAGCGTGCGGCCAAGTGGGATGCGATGCTCTCAGGGTGCAAATACCGCCGCTGCGCCATGGGCGTGCAACCCAAACGCCGGAAGGTATGTTAGGGTGGTGGGGGCTATACGCCACCTCGGTAACCGCGGGCTGGGGCGAGCGTGAAACCGCGACGGTAACGGTGCTACTCATGCATTTGTGAGTTCGTGGCCCGCTGGCGGTGCGGGGTCACTCCCCGCCGCCAGCTCACTGTGTTAGGCTGACCCTCGCCCGTCGCGACGCGGATACCGCCTTGAGGAGTCTGTCTGCACCCTCACCGCCGCGCGCGCGGGCACCCTTTGCCAAATTGCCAAGCTGTGTGGTACCTTCGGCCGCGTTGACCGTAAGGTGCGCCCTTGGCCCCCGCTCGAAAGATCCCTAAGCCGCGAAAACGAGGTCTGAAGCGTGTAACCCGTCGCCTGAAGTCGCAGCCCGATCGCAGCACCCCGCCGCCGTCCCCTGCCGATAAACCCAAGCTGTATACCTACGACCTGTCGGAAAGTATCTGCACGCGGTTGTCGAACGGGGAAACCGGCACCTCGGTATGCCGCGATCCGAAAATGCCCACCTGGGCCACGCTGCAACGATGGCGACGCCAGCACGCAGACTTCGACAAGCGCTACCGGATCGCGCGGGAAGCCTGCTGTGAGTACTTCGCGGATGACATTGTCGACATCGCGGACGATGCGGTGAACGATTACGTGACGCGGCTGAATGGCAGCCGGGTGTTCGATCGGGAGAACTTCGAGCGTAGCCGCCTGCGGGTGGACACGCGCAAGTGGACCGTGTCGAAGATCCTGCGGCATGTGTATGGCGACAAGAGCGAGGTGGACCTGCGCACGCCTGACGGACTCAACGTCAAGGTGGAGGAGCGCAACGCGTTGATCGATGCCCTGTGCAAGTTAGTGTCGCCGAAGGCTGACGGTAAGACGAAACCGGAAGGCAAGCATGAAGAAGCCCGTGAGCGTTGACTACGAGTTGTGTAGGTCGTGTGGGATGCCTTGGCATCCTCCCGCGTTGTGCTACGCCTATAGATCGTTAGACGTTAATACCATCGAGACGATTGCCGCCCGTATTTTCAACTTTTTCTTTGACGAGCCGGATATCTCGACTTGGGAAGGCGAGGGCGGCCGATGAGCGTCTTGCGTTGGCTCGGGGAGCTGGTGTTGGGCTTCGCGCTGGGCTGCCTGCTGGCGTGGACCGTGATGCATCACTATTACGGGGCGTGGTGTTTGCCGTGAGTCAACACACGATGTTGGTTATTTTGGGGGTAGCTATCGCAGTGTGGCTCGTCGTGTACCTCATGCGTAAAAGCTGGGCGATTTACCGCGCGTTGCGCGTCGTCACGCGCCGGGAGCCGCGATGATCTATCGCGACCACGATCACGCCGAGTTCGAGTACCGCCTGACGCAGGCACTGCGCATCGCGTTGGAGGGCAACACCGCGCTCGTGATCGTGCCGACCAACGCGCACCGGCAACCCGCGCTCAACACCTTAGGTTCCCTGGTGGGCAACGAGCATCCGCTCAAGCACGCGCTGCGCGCGACGGGGGATGCGCTCGTGATCGAGGGCACGCGCGGGCAGGTGCGCATTTATCCTGCCGATCACATCACGTATGATTTCAAGAACAAGCGGTTGCTGGATTACCCGCAGGGCACGCCGACATTCCTACACCCGGACGTGGAGCAGTCGGTATGAGCACCGCAGCCCTCCGGTTTTTGACCGTTGGTTTAGAGTCGGTGACTTGCTACAAATGCGGCTGCCTGTTTGCGGTAGAGGCGAGCGTGCGCCAGCGCTGGCAGCGCGAGGGCATCTCGTTTTATTGCCCCAATGGGCATGTGCAAAGTTATGCAGAAACGGATGTCCAGCGGTTGCAAAAACAACTGGACGCGGAGAAAAAGACTTCCGCTCGATTGTTGCAGGAGAAGACCTTCGCGCAGAACAACGCCGCTGCCGAGCGCGCCGCGCGGGAGAAAACCGAGCGGCGCCTCACCGCGACCAAATCCGCCAAGACGCGCATGGCGAACCGCATCAAGCACGGGGTGTGCCCGTGTTGTCACCGCACCGTCTCGCAACTCGCACGCCACATGGCAACTCAACATCCACAGTTCAACAAGGCAGCGGACGCGGTATGAAGGCAGACAAGGTCATTTACTACTGCGATCAGTGCGGCGTGCGGCTGACACCCCCCACCGCGGACACGCACCAGTGCCCCGGCCCCAACCCCGCGCGACATGAGGGCTTGCACTGCCCCACCTGCCAGTGCAACAAGCTGCGCCCGGTAGTGCCCATGCCGGAGAACCCGCGCTCGCGCAGTTGGCACAAGGACGCACCCGATGGGCCGCTCAAATGAGTTACCTCGATGACTTCCTGGCCAAAGGCGACAACGCCCCGCGCACGCCTCCGGCTGAGCAGCGCCGTAATCTAGCCAACGCGAAAGCGCGTGAGGCGGAAGGCAACGCGTACGACCCGCACTACCATGCCCCATACGGTAAAGACTCCGCCGTTGCGTACACTCCAACCCGTAAGGAAAAGTCGTGATTAACGGGATTCCTTTGCGCATCGTAGAGACAACCGCCGCGTGTACTTACGAGCGTGTCAAGACGTACCCGAAGCGTCGCGCCAAGAACGCCTCCCACCTGCGTCGCATGAACAACAAGTGGCTGCGTCGCTATGGCATGCGCGGGGTGCCGCAGGCGTACATGCTCGGAGGTGAGACTCTCGTGGTGCACCCGATGCTCGCGCTGGAGTATCGACGCGCCCTCAAAGAGGTATTCCGCCCCGGCGCGGTCTACCCGGAAGACGAATTGTTGGATAATTTCATATGCTAATCCTAGATTGCGAGATCAAGAAAGCCATTCTCGGGCGCGGCGAGACCCCGATTCCCGGTATCGAGTATTGTCAAGGTTGGAAGGATTTCGAAGGCATGGGAATTAGCGTTGTCTGCACGTATGACACCGAGAGTCATCTGACGCGCGTCTTTCTGGAGGAGGACTTTGCCGAGCTGAGTGATTACATCGAGGGGAAACCCACCGCAGGCTTCAACACCAAGCGCTTTGATCTGCCGCTGCTGGCACAGCACGGCATCGTGGATGCCTCGGGCCATGTGGAGCAGCACTACGACATCCTGGAGCAGATATGGGTCGCGCAGGGATTCAACCCCGACAAGTTCAACCCTGAGACGCACGGCGGCTGGGGACTCGATGCGGTCTGTCAAGCCACTCTCGGCATCGCCAAGACCGGCCACGGCGCACTGGCGCCTGTGTGGTGGCAGCAGGGCCGGCGCGGCAAGGTGATCGATTATTGTCTGAACGATGTATGGATGGAGGGCTCACTGCTGAACCACATCATCCAACACGGCTACGTGCTGGCGGCAGACAAGCCGCGCGTGCACTTGTCCGGTTGGGCGACCCGATATACCTCCGACCCGATCATCAACGAATTGATCGAGGAGCCGCAGGTGCCTAAGGCGGCGGAGGAAGGGCCGGTCGGCACCCGCCCCGCGCAGTTCTACCCGAACCTCGAACAGCCCGAGCCGCAGTCAGCTCCGTCTGAGCGCTCACCGGGCGGACTTGGGATCATCCGATGAAACAAACATCCCTACTCGTCGCTATCATTCTCGTGCTCAGTGCGGGCATCGTTGTTGGCATGTCGCGCCCTGCGTACGCCGCCAAGCAACGCGTCGTGTGGACGCCCCCCACACAGAACAGCGACGGCACCCCCCTCACGGATCTGACCGGCTACCGTATCGAGTGGGGCACCTGCACGTCAACCGGGGCGTTCGGCACCTATCAGGCCGGGATGAACGTGGTGGGCGCATCCGTCACCTCCGCCTGGATCTACCCCACGGGCATGAAAGGCACCGTGTGCGTGCGCATCTTCTCGATCAATTCCAAGAACGTCACCTCTGTCCCGGCGTATGCCTCTGGTCCCTCGCCTCCCGTTCTTTCTCAACCGACCCCCTAGCATGGCGATCAAAACGGCAGTCACCGTCGCGTACCTTACCGAGGGGGAAGCCCTCGAAATCGCTAACCAGGTGGTTGAGGGCGCGCGGGTGGTTGCTTGCGTTATCGTGGCGCAGGGACACCCTGCCAAAGAGCCTGTCTGTTACATTGTCGTCCCCACTCAACGTCCCCTAGTTAGGAGTTAGTCTCGTGTCAAAGACCGTCCCGCTCAAAGACTTCGGCATCCCTATTCCCACCCCGGCGCCCGACCCGACCGATCATCTGATCGTGTACTACGGACCTTCCCCGCTCGTCCCGTCCTACACCCAGGCGGCCCGTATCGATGCGGGTCCGGTCTCGGCCCTCACCACGAAATCGGTCGGCACCCCTCCTGTGGCCTACTGGGACGATCCGATCGCGACCGAGCTGCCCGGAGGCTTAGGGAACGGCTCCTACGACTTCGTGTTCACCCTCATGGACGCGCAGGGCAACGAGGGGGATTTCTCACCGTCGATCACGGCAACGGTCGACACCGCGGTCCCTCCTACACTGGGCCAGCCTGTTCAGCTTTCCTGAAATGGCTGGTCTGTCGGTGGCCCGCGCGTTGGCGCGTCAACTGCAAGGTGTGTAAGCACTGCGGGTGTTGATATGCATACTCGCGCCTGTTTCGTGTACCGCTATGCAGAGTATCTGGTCGGGGCGGACAGGCGCGGGTTATGTACATGTGGGTTGGAGCAAAAGAATGGACGATGGGGTAGCGCTATTTTCGACAGCTCACCCGGTACGCCCGTGGTACCGGCGGCTGTGGAGTTGGTTATTCCATCGTCCGCTCACCCGGCTCTCTCCAAAGAGTCTGGAAACGATAATGATTGACCCTGCGTTGCATGCGGCAGCACCGGGGGGTTACTTGTGTGCGGACTGTACGATGTGCAAGGAAGCCTGCCCGACGTGTTATAAATCGTGGTGGCAGCGGCGTCACCCAACGTACAACAACTGTGAGTGCGCTATGAGCGATAACGATATCGAACAAGAGATCCAGGACAAGGGCCTCACCTCACCGCGCGTGACGCTGGCGCACGTCGAGAGCTGCATCGCGTACGAGTGGTATCTAACGGGGGATGCAATTCCGAAGGTCGCGACCCCCGTGTTGGGTCCGGCGTACCTGGCGCCGTTAGGTGGGGAGGCGCTCAAGTGCCTCACCCTGTGCGTGCTGGTGCTCAAGAACGGCTTCACCGTCACGGGCGAATCCTCCTGTGCATCGCCTGAGAACTTTGATGCGGAAGTGGGGCGCAAGCTGGCCCGCGAGAACGCCGTACGCAAAATCTGGTCACTGGAGGGTTATTTGCTGAAAGAGCGGTTGTACAACGATGCGCAAGTCAAGGCCTCCGCGTGAGTCCGCTGCAAACCAAGGCGCAGCGATTAGGCGCCCGCAAGCTGCGGGTACGCAACGGTAAGCGTACCCGCCGCGCGCTCGTGCGGATGCGCCACGTCAAGGCGCGCGATGCGTTCTTCCGCTGGGCGCGGCAAACGGACAACTTGTTAGCTACCCGGATGAAGACGTTTTGGCGCTCGATTGCTTGGCACGAGTGGCACTTGAGAGGGTGTCCGTGACCAAAGCCGCGACGCCCCCGGATACCAACATCGGCGTGCCCATGCCCACGGTGGCGATCCCGGATGCGTACCACCTGATCGCTTATTACGGCCCTACGCCTCTCGTCCCATCGCTCACTCAACAAGCCCGCATTGACTTGGGGCTGGCGACGGGGGTTCCCACCCAGATGGTCAAGGGCAACGCGTACTACGTGTGCACGATGGCGCAGTACCTGCCCGCCAATCTGCCCGCGGGCTCTTATGACTTTGCGTTCACCTTCATGGATGCCAACAACAACGAAAGCGGCTTCTCGGCGCTGACCACCTTGGTGCTCGCAGGCACCGCGCCGTTGCCCCCTGGAGCGCCCGTACCGTTATGACCCGCCGCAACGGCATCGACTCGCTGGATGCGGAAATCGCAAGCCGCGCCCGCTCCAAACGCTATTACGACCTGTGCGAGGAGCGCATCGAGTACACCCCGTTGCTCGACGTGCGCGATGCGCCGATTTACTTTCAGCTCTCCAAAACGACGCTGGAGATGGCCGCGCGCGATGTGGGGCCGGCATGGTGCTATCAGCTCTACGTGCACAGCTCGCGCCTCTTCCAGGCGCGCAATATCGTCTACGCGATCGTGGCCCATGTGAAGTCGAACCCGTTCGCGCCTTATATCAACATCATCGAGAACACCGCTCTTGATGAGGGCGAGTGGATCTTGGAAGCTAACAACAAGCTGGTGGGGAGTGCGCCATGAGTGATCGAGCTAAAGAGGCCTGCAACTGTGACCACCAGTGCGAATTCCACCGTTTCAAGGCACGCGCGGTGGGCGAGGGGGATACCTGCCTGTTGATGACCCGCAACATGGCGACGATGACGGAGACGATATACTTGATGTCGCCAGCGGAGTCTGCCGAATGGTGCAAGTGGTTCGACGCCAACCATATAGATCTGGAAAAATTCGAAAGCCTGCTGTTGTCGGGTAAAACGTTGCAGCAGGCTCGGGAGGCCATGTCGTGAGTTTGAAGCCACACATCTGTAAAATCTCAGGGTACGGTAAGGTATGGTATGCCTTTAGAGGTAGGGCACACCGGGATAAGTGTGTGGAGGAGTTACGCTTGGGCGTATCCGAGTCTAAGCGTCGTCACGATGCGTCGACGTGGGGGCTTACTTTTACCGACGCGTTGCGGAGGGCATTACTGCAATGACCCTCTTGATGCGCGTGATCTTCTGGATACTGCTCGTCTCGCTAGTCAACATGACGGCTTGGGTGCTGGCCGACAAGGAGCCCTCCTGCCGGTGGATGGGCTGGATCTGGTACATCACCGCGCAGTTCATCATGTGCTTTTTCATGGTGTTGGGGTGGGGACTGCTGATTCCGTTTTGCCTCACGCACGCATGGAACACGCGTCTTGCTCTTTCGATCAAAGACCCCCGGCGACGGATTGATGTTTGGGACTGGATGCCGCTCAACTACGTCTATGGCAACCCCGAGGATGGGGTCAGCGGACAGTGCGCCCTCGTCGGTAATGCGGACAACACCGCGCTCGTGCCGTACATGCCGAATGCGCCTGCGTGGTGGCGCGCGTACCTGTGGTGCGGCTGGCGTAACTCGTGCGACGCCCTCAAGTACCGCTTCGCGTGGCCCAATGGCCCTTGCGCCACGATCCTGGGGCACAAAGTGGGCTGGTTCGATTATGCAGGTCGGAGGTTGCCCGTTTTATGACCGCCCCGGTGGACCGCAGTGTGGGGTTATCGGACCTTGCGGCACGCGTGCAAGCGGGTCCCACCGCGCGCCGTGCGCGCTTAACTAAAGAGGTATGGCGCGCAGTGCCGGACTTCCCGTTCTACTCAGTGAGTAATTTGGGTAGAGTAAAGTCGCGGCGACCGTGGAGGGATGGCAAAGCAGAGCGGTTTCTATCCCCGCGGGAGCATTGGCATAAAAATGGGTATATCACTTGTCTTAGTGTTGTGTTGTCTAACGATGAGAATCCGCGTCGCGTCTGTAATATCGGTTCGTTAGTTTTAGAAGCGTTTGTTGGCCCGCGCCCAACTGGGCAAGAGACGTGTCACGGAGACGGGGACCCAACCAACAACCGGCAGTATAATTTACGCTGGGATACCCGCAAAGGTAACATCTCAGACTGTATTAATCATTGTAGGTTTTATTTTAATGCGGGGCGCGCCAAAGGTAGCTCGCATGCGCGGTCTAAACTGACGGAGGACACCGTAAGGCAAGCTAGAAAGCTTTCTGCTGGGGGCATTTCGAATGTGCAGATCATGCGTCTGTTGCAGCTCAACGTGGCGCAAACAACCCTAGGTAAGGCTATTCGTGGTTTGAAGTGGGCGCACGTTCATGGTTGATAGAAGCGTCGATTTACGCAGTTTACGCGACAGGGTAGAGGCGGCACCAGCGCGTAGTAAGTCAACTTGCAAAAATCCCGAGTGCCAGTCGGGCTTGACCCCCGGCCTCGTCGCGGCCGGGGGCGGCGCCAAGGGCCAGCCGATCTTTGGCTCAGGCGGAGTCGGTGCGAAGCGCCTCATGCGCTGGGGCTGGGTGCCGTGTCTGGTGTGCAACAAATCGGATGATCAGCGCAAAGCGGGCACGCAGTACCGCGAGCTGAACCTGTCGGACGGGGAGATCGCGCGCCGCGCGCAACTGGCCAGCACCAAGTCTTCCTACATGCCGCAGGAGCGGGAGACGCTCCGCAAGCCAGGCTTCACGCCGCCACCCCACCGCAACGAGGAAAGCGACAAGAAGCTCAACGAGCTGTTGGAAGCCAACAAGCAGCTGAACGAGCGCTTAGGGGAAGTGCTCAAGCAGAACGCGAGCATGACGGACACGCTGTCGCGCCTCACCATGCAGGTTGCCGCGTTGCTGGAGGATAACGCTAAATTGCGTGCTGCTCAGC
>Ga0210393_10001246_pt1 | contig 21574 bp, 42 predicted proteins | sample IncBWC27OmetaG_FD_160068 | JGI IMG/M metagenome (GOLD analysis project Ga0210393, IMG submission 160068) | Forest soil microbial communities from Barre Woods Harvard Forest LTER site, Petersham, Massachusetts, United States - Inc-BW-C-27-O ... | reverse complement strand
CTCTTCCCCGGCCCGGCTTGCTATGGAATGCTGGCCCGGCTTGCCGTGGAATACCGGCCCGACATCACGTGGAATCCTGGCCCGGCATGCTGTGGAATCTGCACTCGCTCTTATATGGTTCCCTCGACAGATCGATGACCTCACCTACGGTGCGTGGTACAGGGGGTATCAGATCGACTCTCACACTCCGGGTGCTCTCATTGCAGCGATGGGATGGCTCTTGTTACTTCTGTTTGCGTCAGCCCTCTTCTTGGCGCACCACTCTGGGAGGTGAACACTCATCTGCGTCGAACGTCTAACAATCGCTGGAGCGGGCCGTGCTCGGTTGTGTCGCCGCGGGCGCGGAAAGGGATTGTGCGCCGCGGCTCCAATCGGGCGCCTGCGCGCGGCCGCTCAGCTTTGCCGTTAGTCGGCAGTCAGAATGGGGAGCGTCACCTTCATCTTGATCCCTGGCGCGGGTGGCAGCCCATGCCATTGGCATCTGGTTGCGGCGAGGCTCGAGCAGCGCGGGCACGAGGCCGTCCCCGTGGCACTTCCAGCGGCCGACAACACGGCCGGCCTGCCAGAGTACGCAGACGCCGTTATCCGCGTGATCGGCAATCGAGAGCCACGCCGCGTCGTCCTTGTTGCGCAATCGCTGGCCGGTTTCATTGCGCCTCTCGTCTGCGAACAGGTTCCCGTCGCATCGCTGGTGTTGGTCAACGCCATGATCCCGAAGCCCGGCGAACGTCCCGGCGAATGGTGGACGAATACGCGCCACGATGAGGCCAAGCGCGAACAGAACCGCCGCGACGGCCGTTCGGCCGAGGCTCCCTTTGATCCCCTCCTTGAGTTCTTTCATGACGTGCCCCAGCCGATAATCGACGCAGCCTGGGCCCAGGGCGAGCCACGCCAGTCCGAGACCATATTCGGCTCGCCGTGCACTTTCGAGATCTGGCCGGCGGCGGTCACGCGCGTTGTCATTGCGCGTGATGACCGGTTCTTTCCAGCCGAATTCCAACGACGCGTGGCTCGGGAGCGCCTCGGTATCTCAGGAGACGAGATGCGCGGTGGGCATCTTGCCGCGCTCAGTCAGCCGGACGAACTGACAGCCCGACTAGTAACCTATGCCGCGCGACAGCACGATGGCGCCGCCTAACCATCGGGGGGGCCGTGAGGCGCGGTAGTATCGCCGCGGGCGCTGGAAGACAGTGTGCACCCGCGGCTCTGATTGGGCGCTTCTATGCGGCCCCTCAACTTCACCGTTAGGCATCGCGCAGGCGCACACACTTCAGGAGAGCTCATGTTTGACCACGTCAAATTCGGAGTCAGCGACTATGCAGCGAGCAAAGCGTTTTTCCTCAAGGCGCTCGAACCGCTCGGCGTAGCTGTTGTTTCGGAGGGCGCGCCGACGTACGGTGTCGAGCTTAGCGCAAAAGGTCCGGCTTCATTGTGCATCTGTCAAACCGAGGAGAAGCCTGCCCATCTTCACTTGGCGTTCACGGCCGAGAATCACCAGCAAGTCGAAGCTTTCTATCGCGCGGCTCTGGAGGCGGGTGGCAAAGACAATGGTGCACCTGGTCTGCGCCCGCACTACCACGCGAACTACTATGCGGCTTTCGTCATTGGTCCGGACGGGCACAACATCGAAGTGGTTTGCCACGAACCCGAGGCCTAACAATCGTTGGAGGGGTCCGTGAAGCGCCTCTGGGTTGGCGCCTCGGGCGGTAAGAGATTGTGCGCCCTCGGCGCAATCAGGCGTGGGTGCCCGGCCCCTCAACTTCACCGTTAGACGCCTGCCTCTCCCATGCTCGAGGTTGTTGAAGTTCTATTCAGCCTTCTGAACCTGCTGAGCACGTGGCGCTTCTGCCTGGCTGCCGCAATCGGCGCGATCGCTGCTCTGTTCGCGTTCTTCTGGCTTCAGGATCCACTTCTGGGACTGAGCGCCGCAGCTGCGCTTCTAGTCGTCTTTTCGTGGTTAGGCTACCGTTGGCAGCGCACGGTCGAGGTGCGTCGGCGGCAGTCGTCTCACAATCGTTGGAGCGGTCCGTGAGAGTCCTCTGTAGGTGCGCCGCGAGCGCTAGAAGAAATTGTGCGCTCGCGTCGCACTGGACGCGCTTCTGGGCGGCCCCTCAACTTCACCGTTAGAGCGCGGGGTGGTGGTGGTGGGCCCTTGCCGTAGCCACGCTCTGTAGCTACACTCAGGCATATTCGCTTGGGCCGAGGCGAAACGACGCGCCAACCTGAAAAAGCACGGCATCGCTTTCGCGATGCTGAGAAGATCTTCCGCGGGTTTACTCTCACTGCTGAAGATATCCGCGAGGCCTATGGTAAGCGCCGATTCCTCACCTTGGGTCTGCTGCAGGACCAGGTCGTGTCCGTTACGCATACTGAGCGTCGTGAAGACATTCGCATAATTTCCATTCGCAAGGCCACAAGATCATGAAGCGCGCTACTACTTCTCGCAGATCTTCGACCGACCTCCGTCGAGTTCGAAAGATGATTGACACCGACGTTGTGCGCGACGGTGATGCGCCGGAGTGGACTCCCGAGATGTTCGCTCGCGCCGTCGCGCGCAAGGGCCTGAAGGCTGTTCCAAAGAAGGCACTTCTTTCGTTGCGCATTGATTCCGACGTTATCGAATGGTTCAAGAAGCAGGGTGCCGGGTATCAGTCGAGGATGAATGCGCTATTGCGCGCCTATATGGAAGCGCACAAGTGATCCTGCGCTCTAACAATCGTTGGAGGGGCCGTGAGGCGTGGTCTGTTTAGCACCGCGGGCGCCTGGGGACAGTGTGCGGCGCTCATCCGACGCTTCTGCGCGGCCCCTCAACTTCACCGTTAGGCGCCCCGCCGCGTGCCAAGCTCAGCTCAGTGCCGGTTTACCTGGCCGAAGTTCGCTCTTAACGCCCGTGCTAATTGTTTCTCGGCCACGCCAGGAGAGGCAGTTGCACTCGGTCACCTTTCTCCACCTCGATCTGCTGTCCTCAAGCGTGAATTTACCCGCTGGTGTCAACAGAGCAGCGCAAATTCAGTACCGTGCGACGCCCGTTTTCCATTTAGCAATTCAAGGCTGTAACTCAAATGTTTACACTCATTCTTACCTTATTTGTACTTGCGCCCGGATGTTCAGGGCCTAACTGTATTGGTTATTCGACTATCGCGACTGTTCCTGGGTTCGAGTCGTTTGGGCTCTGCGATCGAGCCGGAACCGATTGGCTACAAGCAATGAAGCAACCGGCGAGCACCAAGTATGTTTGCGTACAGCTTAAGCAACCCAAGTCATGACCGGTTCTTGAGAGCTTCCCGCAACCTCGACTTATGACGGCGCCTAACAATCGTTGGAGGGGACCGTGAACGGCTTACGGGTACGCGCCGCGGGCGCTGGAAGACAGCGTGCGCCCGCGGCGCTCATGTGGGGCTTCTGTGCGGCCCCTCAACTTCACCGTTAGACGGAGGAACAGGAGACAGCCCAATGCCAAACATCAATTCTTCCCGCGACGTAATCATCAGGACTAGGAATTGGCAGCAGGCAGTGCGTTTCTACGAAGAGGTGCTCGGGTTCGCGGTCTCAAGTCGCACAGAGGCAATGGTGGGCTTTGAAACCGGCGCGTTTCGCCTGTACGTGGAGGCAGGCGAGCCTCACGGGCCGGTATTTGATTTTCTCGCAGCAGATATTCAGGCGACGAAGGCGCAACTCATTTCGGTAGGGTGTGTACTGCTTGAAGAAGACCCGAATCTCCCGCGTTGTTACCTTCGTGATCCGTTCGGGGTTGTGTTCAATCTGGGCCGAGCGCCAGCGCCGTCCCAATGAAACGGTTCGGGTATCCAGGTGGGAGAGTCTGCTGCGCAACAGCAGATTGGCCTAAGGTTGCATTGCCTCTCGCCTGGAGTAGTGTGCGTCGTGAGTCTCGACAAACTCGTGGGGAGACCATGTATAAGAAGTTGCTTGGCATCGCCCCGCTCGCGCTTCTCACACTCAGCGGTTTCGCCGTGGCGGATACCGCTGCGCAGCACGAGGTGCTCGTGAGCGCAGCTGCTGTTAAATGGGGTCCGCCGCCGCCGATGTTTCCGGCGGGCGCGAGGTTCGCAGTGATCGATGGGGATCCGACCGCCAAAGGTCTGGTCACGGTGCGCTTCCAAATGCCCGCGGGCTACAAGATCGCGCCGCACTGGCACCCGGCGGATGAGCACATCACGGTCCTATCCGGGACGTTCGGCGTCGGGATGGGCGATACGTTCGACATCGCTCACGGCAAGACGTTGAGAGCGGGCGGCTTTGCAGTGGCACCTGCGACTATGCATCACTATGCGTGGACGAAGACCGGAGCGACTATTCAGGTACACCTGATCGGACCGTTTGCCCTCACGTACGTGAACCCCGCCGACGATCCAAGCCAGAACGCGAAGAAGTAACGGCTGCGGGTTGTGCTGTGCACGACGTCTGAGAATCGTTGGTGGGGGCCGTGATGCGCCTGTGGTTGTCCGCCACGGGCGCTGGCCGTTAGGCCGCCTGTGTCCATCGTAGTAGTCGTCGCAGTGTTGATCGCAGCCGGGGTCGTCTTTGTTGCGCTCAGTAAGCGTCGCAGACCGTCGGTGATTCATTCTCCTCGGCTTGGGATTCTGAACCTAAAAGGCGAGGCCGCTGAACAGCTGATCGCGGCGGACATGGACGCGCTCATACCCGTACTGGGGAGCCCCGTGCGCGGCTCAACGGCCTCACCCTTCTGCGACGTACTGTTCATCTATTGCGACATAGGCCCTGACGGCCGAATTGGTAACTTTCCTGGAACCCTCCGTGACCTGATCCACACGCTGCACGCACCCCTAGTGGTGGTCGCCTCCGAAAACTCCAGCGACGCTTACATATCAACCACGAAAGGGCAAAGCCGCGGCCGCGCGAATCTTGTGATGACACTCTCGCGCCGGGGCGGCGCATTTCCGGCATTCTTTGCTCGACTATTTACTGACATGAAACGCGGGGTTTCGATGCCAGTAGCGTGGATCAAACTCGCGCCCCAGAGCCCCGTCAAAGAGCAGGAGAATCTGCCATCGACTATCTTCGCCTGTGAGGCGGGGCAAATGGTGTTCGGATAAGGCGGCCTCGTGCTGCCGAATACGTCCCGCGCCTGAGGAGGGAACATGACGCTCAGCAAGAATGCCCGGGTCGCAGGGCTCCTATACCTATTGGGGTCGCTGTTCGGCATCGTGCGGCTGCTATACGTTCCCAAGAAATTGTTCGTGTACGGGAACGCGGCAGCGACGGCCAACAACATCGCGGGGCACGAGTCGCTGTTTCGCTTCGGTATTGTCAGCTATCTGCTCTGCGGCGTTCTATGGATCTTTGTCACGCTGGCTCTTTATCGGTTGCTCAAGGGAGTAAACCAGGCTCTCGCTGTGCTGATGGTGTTCCTTGGCAGCGTGGTGGTCGTACCGATCTTCTTCGTCAACACGGTCAATGACGCAGCCGCCCTGCTGCTTGTTCGCGGAGGCGGTTATCTATCCGTCTTTGACAAGCCGCAGCGTGACGCCCTCGCACGGCTATTCCTGGACCTGCATCACCAGCTTGACCTAGCCAACGAGATCTTTTGGGGCCTATGGCTCATTCCCTTCGGGCTGTTGGTTTACAGGTCGCATTTCCTACCCCGCATCTTGGGCGTTTGGCTGATCATCGCCTGCTTCGGCTATCTGGCTCTCAGCCTGACCGGGTTGCTGTTTCCCGATTACGAAGACCAGGTCTCGCACATCGCCCAACCACTCTTGCTGGCAGAGCTTGCGATTATGCTGTGGCTCTTGATCATGGGCGCCACCGAGAAGCCCCGGGTCGTCTGAATTAGGAAGGCGCTATAGTTCGTTTGCGACACCGCCGACTATAATCGTCGGAGGGGGCCGTGATGCGCTTGTGGTTGGGCTCCACGGGCGCCAGAAGACATTGTGCGGCCGCGGCGCCTCGCCGGCATAGGTGCCCGGCCCCTCAACTTCACCGTTAGTCCGCACAGACAGGCTGTCGTATCGTTGGGGCACTCGTGGCCATTGGAGCTGACGCATGGATCCCTGGCAGGTCGGACTTATCGCCGCGACTGTTAGTCTGTGTCTTTCACTTCCGCGTCTGTGGTACACACGCGGTGGCGGTGACCACGGACAGATCGCCCGGGTAGAACGCAAACTGGATCTAATCCTGAAACACTTAGGATTGGAGACCAAGCTTAGCGTCGAAACACCGGCGCGCGTGCAGGAGCTAGCACTAATGGGCCGGAAAATCGAGGCCATAAAGGTGCTACGTGAAACCAACCCATGGATGGGCCTTAAGGAAGCAAAAGACTATGTTGAGCGCCTCATTGGGCACCAGTAAACCGCGCTGCGGCCTAACAATCGTTGGATGGAGAGGGCCGGTGTTGCGCTGGTGGCGCTTGTTGAGCTCAGCAGGCCGGCCCCTCAACTTCACCGTTAGGCGCCCCCGCATGGTTCGCGCTCTTCGGCGTCTCTATAGTTCGCGTGTGGTAGTTGGTTTAAGCGCAGGCCTGATCGGTGGGTGCGTAGAGCTCCCGGGGATTTATTACGACGTGTTGTTTAGTGAGCGGCCGTCCGAGAGCGATTGCGTCAACCTGACAGACGCGCTGACCGCAAAGTTAAATCTACAGTTACAGCCGAGTCCGTATCAATGCGCCGTGACGCTCGACAATGACGGGCGCAAGCCTGCACGAAATGTGGTTATTTTCGCGTCCTTTCGTCGGGGACGCATCCTAGTGGAGATTAACGAATTGCGTTTCGGGAGCCCGACAGTGCCGTCACCGAGCACCCAACAGTTCGCGCAGCAAGTCATGCAGATCGTTCATGAGCAGTTTCCCGCGGCTCAGCTTGTGCGCTTCAGAGCAATGCGGGGACCAATCGCCCCATAGGGAACCGCCATGGCTGCGGGTGCGCCCAACAATCGTTGGAGGGCCGCGAACGGTCGGTGATTGCTCTGATCGAGCCTCGGCGCGCGACCCCTCAACTTCACCGTTAGGTGTCCAATGAGCACTATGGTCTCTTCTCACGTGTTTTGGTTTGTTGCGCTTACCTGTGCCGCCGGCGTCGCGTCTGCTCAGACCCCGCCGGACCCCGCCTTGATAGATATGGCAGCGAAATTAGAATCCGGACAGTCTATCGTTAGGGGTGACTCGAAAGTCACCCTTCAGCAACACGATGCGAGCACCAAGGCAAGTAGTTGTGTCAGTTTTTAGTCGGACTCCTACAGTCCATTCGAGGGCATTACACCCGATATTCGCTCGTCATTTGCATCCTTTCGAGGACGGGAACAAGTAATGATTCAATTGAGAGGCCGCGTGCATCATCTAACCGCAGGAGCACCCACATGAGGTTGAATACTTTGATTCGGTTCCTCGCCGGAGCCTTGTTGTTCGGCATTGGTGTCGCGACGGGCCAGCTTGCGCAAACTTCAACCGACTCACCGCAGCGCGTGGAGCAGAAGCGGACCGACCTAACGGGTGCGCCTGGCATGGAAGTCATTGCTTCTGTGGCTGAGTACAAGCCAGGTGATTCCATACGTCTGCACATCCACCACGGCGTAGAGGCCGCATATGTCCTGCAGGGCGCCAGCGTGCAACTCCCGGGAAAAGATCCGATGGCTCTGGCCACCGGGACTGCGATCTTGAACCTCCGCGACGTGAAACATGCTGGCTTCAAGGTGGTTGGGGATACGTCGCTCAAGCTGTTCACGGTTCACATCGTCGACAAGGGTAAACCGTTGTACGACTACGTGCAGTAGCGCAGCGTGCCCGTCAGCGACGGACCAGGATCTTGGAGGGAGCCGTGATGCGCTTGTGGTTGGCCACCTCGCCGGTATGGGTGCCCGGCCCCTCAACTTCACCGTCAGAGCTCACGCAGGGCATCACTACCGTGATTGTCTCCCATGTTTCAGAGCGAGGGCTTTCCACATGAATTACGTACGACTTGGTCTTGCCTCGGTCGGGGCGTTTGTTGCGTACATGGCTATCGGCGCACTCACATTTGCCGCACTACCGTTCCTCAGGAAGGAGTTCTTGAAGTATCCGGCGGTATACCGCTCGCATGAAGGACAAATGAGCCATTTCCCAATAGCAATGGTGGCGATGCTGTTGTCCATAGTTGTGCTTACCGTCCTATACGCGAAACTCTACAGAGACGGGTCGGGAGTAGCCCAGGGCGCGAGTTTTGGAGCATTGATTGGGCTATTTGTCGTTGGCGCGTTTGTGCTGCACAACTATGCAAACCTCAACATTGGCTTAAGGCTCACGACATTTTCGGCGATCGCATATTTCATAGAATGGTGCGTAGTTGGAATCGTGATCGGATTGCTGTACAAGCCTGCTGCCTAGTACCATGCCGCGGTGATCGTCTAGGTGACGTCCGGCAAACATCGGACTTCTGCTGCATGATTTGGTCAGTCAGACCAAGGGCCTAAATGCGGCACTCTTGGAGAAGGAGGCGGCGGATCATCTACGATCACCGTGACGATGACGCCTAACAATCGTTGGAGTAAGTCGTGAGGCGCGGCAGTGTCGTCTCGGGCGCTGGAAATTGTGTGCCCTCGGCGCCATCGGGCGCTTCTGTGCGGCCCGTCAACCTCACCGTTAGGCATCGGCAATCCCATAACTACTCTCATCGCTAGACAAGGGGGCAATGTGACAAAGCGAGTATCGCGAATTGCACCGTGGCAAGCCGGCAAGCTCTTTGCGCTCATCTACTTCTTCCTCAGTTTGCTGTTTGTCATTCCACTGGTGCTCGTCAGCGCCCTTGTGCCAATTCCGGCTGGGCCAGGGCATCGACTGGGCACAGGCTTTCTTATATTTGTTCCATTTCTGTACGCATTGGCTGGACTGATATTCGTTCCCTTAGGCTGCTGGATATACAACATGGCAGCGAAGGTTGTTGGCGGCTTACAGGTATCGGTAACGGACGATGCTGATACCTAACAATCGTTGGAGGCGGCCGTGACACGGAGGTGGTTGTGCGCCGCGGGCGCGGGAAGACAGTGTGCGTCCGCGGCGCTGAGCGGGCCTGAGCGCTCGGCCCCTCAACTTCACCGTTAGGTGCTCCTTGAACGGCACGCGCGGTTCTTGCGGCCACGCTCGGAGGGAGCGATGGCACCACTGAGGCACATGCAATGACTTACGGCTCCGATGGTAAAACCCCGTCAGTGTGGATTCGGGTTGTAGGGATGATTGGCGCCGTGTACATCGTTGTGTACGGCGCTATGGGCTTGTGGCGTGACGACCTATTGGTGTCCTTATCGAAATCCAGCAGCAACGGCGTGCACCTTCACGGACCTCTCGCTTGGCTATGTTTTGCTGGATTCGTGATGTTTTCCATCGGACTCGTTGGCCTTGTCGCACCGGAGTTTGGCGATGCCGAATACGATATTGCCGCGCGTCGGCGCCGATTCGGCCCGATACTGCTGGTCGGGCTGGCGTTCTACGTTGGTTCGACGGTAATTGCTGGCTTGCGGTCGTGAACGAGCGCCTAACCCTCTCTTGGAGCCGGCCGTGAGGCGTGGGTGGGTGCGCGCCGCGAGCGCGCTTCGCTATTTTGCGCTCGCGCCGCGCTGGATGCGCCTGCGCGCGACGGCTCAAAGCTCCTCGTTAGACGTCGCAAACACACTATGCTCCAACTTGGTTGCACTTCGGAGGCTCAAATGAAGAGAGTCATAGGTATCGGAGGAATCTTCTTCCACGCGAACGACCCTGTCGCACTGCGAGCTTGGTACAAGCAGCACCTCGGAATCGACGTCCAGGAATGGGGAGGCACGGCGTTCACGTGGGCCGACGCATCGGGCAATCCGACAAACGGAACGACCGTGTGGTCCATCGGCGCCGCTGATGGTGAGCACTTCGCACCCAGCAAGGCGACCTTCATGATCAACTATCGAGTCGAGGACTTGGCCGCTTTGCTTCAAGCACTGCGCAAAGAAGGCTGCAGGGTGCTTGAAAAGACAGACGACTCCGAGTACGGGAAGTTCGGTTGGGTCATGGATCCTGAGGGCAACAAGGTCGAACTTTGGCAGCCACCTCCGGGACAGTGAGTTCCATGCCTGACAACCAAATGCCGCCGCCTAACAGTCGTTGGAGGGAGTCGTGAAAGGCGGTAGTCTCGCTGCGGGCGCCGGAAGACAGTGTCTGCCCGCGGCGCTGATCGGGCGCTTCTGGGCGGCCCCTCCGCTTCACCGTTAGGCGGCGTAGACACTCCCCTGCACCTGCGGGCGCGACACGATGGCACACGTAACCGACCGCTCTCATTTTCAGCCCCAGGGCTGGCACACGGTAACACCGAGACTCATCGTTTCCGATGCGGAACATCTTGTTGCTTTCGTCAAACAGGTTTTCAGTGCCTGCGGAGACTACAGGCCCGATGTGCCAACGGAGCTGCGAATTGGTGACTCTATAGTCATGATTAGCGATGCCGGGATCCGCGATCCGATGCTCTCGTGTCTTTACGTATACGTCGACAACGCTGACGAAACATGGCGACGCGCGGTAGCAGCGGGAGCATGCTCGATCGAAACGCCGTCGGACATGCCTTACGGTGACCGCCGTGCAATGGTGAAGGATCAGTGGGGGAACACCTGGCAGATTGCCACACGGCTGAAGGGGTGCGGCTCCGGCTAACGCCCGGTTGGAGCGGTAGCAACAGCGTGCGCCCGCGGCGCTCGTCGGGCGCGGTGGTCGGCAGCTCAGCTTCACGTTAGCTGCCGCAGATCACTGGATGCTTCTGTAGAAACGTTTACGTTGAGGTGTTTCCATGCGCTGGCTGTACCTCGTTTCCGCTGTCATTGGCGCTGTCTTGCCGTATTCGCAGTTCCTCCCGTGGCTGGCGGCGCATGGTTTGGACTTGCGGCTGTTCCTCGCAGAGCTATTTTCCGGCCGCGTAAGCGCATTCTTCGCGTTCGATGTGCTCGTGTCAGCAGTGGTTGTGCTTTTCTTTATCCGCCGCGAAGGCGCAGCGCGTAAAATCCCGGCGCTGTGGCTGCCCATAGCAGCTACGTGCCTGGTTGGCGTCAGTTGCGGGTTGCCCCTTTTCCTCTACCTGCGTGAACGCGAGCTTGTCCACGACACCTAACAATGGTTGGAGGGACGGTGAGAGTTGGCAGTGTCGCCGCGGGCGCTGAAAGACAGTGTGCCCCGCGGCTCCGATCGAGCGCCTGTGCCCGGCCGCTCAACTTCACCGTTAGGCGGCATCACCAATGACAAGCAGTGCCACTGGACGCGCGAGCCATGCATTGCCATGGCTGGTGGCTTTGTACGCCGCGGCGAGTCTCTTGCACTTCGTCCACAACGCGGAGCATCTGGCGCACTATCCAAACCTGCCGAGGTCATGGTCGCGCGTTGACGTCTACCTCGCCTGGTGCGTCGTGACGACGCTCGGGATCGTCGGGTATGTGCTTTACCTGCGTGGAAATCGCCGGGTCGGGCTGTCGTTCTTAGCCCTATACGCCATTCTCGGCTTCGCTGGCCTCCTTCATTACACTCGCGCGCCCTTTGCACACCACTCTTCGATGATGAACATCACGATTTGTACAGAGGTCGCTGCCGCGGCCGCGCTCTTAGTGGATGTGCTGATCCTGGCGGCGGGGAGGGATAGGCCCAGTGCCGTCTAACAATCGTTGGAGGGGCCGTGAGGGTCGGTAGTGTCGCCGCGGGCGCTGCAAGACAATGTGCACCCGCGGCTCCGATCGGGCGCCCGTGCCCGGCCCCTCAACTTCACCGTCAGGTGGCTGCCGCTGGACCCTGCCACCGAGCAAAGCAGCGAGGAACGTTGTGTCGAAACTAAGTGTCAAGAGCTTCGCGACTTCCATCGACGGTTACGGTGCTGGATCCAACCAAGATCTCCAGAATCCGCTCGGCGTCAGGGGCACGGAATTGATGGAGTGGTTCTTCCACACACGCGTATGGCGCAAGATGCACGGCTTTGATGACGGAGAGACCGGAGTCGATAACTCGATCGCGGAGCAAGGCTTCGCCGGAATCGGTGCCTGGATTCTTGGACGCAACATGTTCGGTCCTGTCCGCGGGCCATGGCTGGACGACAGCTGGAAGGGCTGGTGGGGCGACGAGCCGCCATATCACACGCCGGTGTTTGTGCTGACGCATCACCCGCGGGCGCCGCTCAGGATGGCGGGAGGTACGGAGTTTCGCTTTGTCACCGAAGGCATTCACGCCGCTTTGGAGCAGGCGACTGTCGCAGCAAACGGCCGCGACGTCCGCGTGGGTGGCGGCGTATCCACGATTCGGGAGTATCTGCGCGCCGGCCTGATTGACGAGCTGCATCTCGCTATCCAACCTGTCTTGCTTGGTTCCGGAGAGCATCTCTTGAACGACATTGATATGAGTGCTTTGGGGTATGAATGCGTCAAGTACGTCGCGGGCGAACGTGCCGCTCACGTTTTCCTGCACAAACGTGCGTAACCCGTCCGGCTCGTTGGGTGAGCCACTTAACCCCACGCTGGAGCGGGCCGTGATCGGTTTGTGGTTGTGCGCCGAGCGCCTGCGGATAGTGTGCGCCCGCGGCGCTCATCGGGCGCTTCTGGGTGGCCGCTCAATTTCACGTTAGACGCCCCGGATCAGCCTATGCGCGCTGTCATCTGCCTGCTCGTCCTCTCAATCGCTGTGCTTGCGCACGCCGCCGACTCCATGTCCGTGGAGGGTCGGAAGATCGACTATCTGATAGCCTCGATTGAGACGTTGCAGGGTGCTCAATTCATACGCAATGGCACCGCCTATGACGCGAAGCAGGCCGCGGACCACCTACGTCTGAAACTTCGGACCGCCGGGTCTCGGGTTGTGACAGCCGAGGACTTCATCCGGCTCTGCGCCTCTGTTTCATCGGTCTCCGGAATTCCTTACCAGATCAGGTTCGCTGACGGGCGCGTAGTCTCGTCGCAGGCCTACCTGAGACAGAAGCTCGCTGAGCTCGAGCGCTGAGAGTGCGGGCTTCCACTGGTGCGCTCCCGAGCAGGCTTCCATGCCGATCAGGCACGGCGGTAGCTGCGCTGCCAGCTCGCCGAGCTTCGCCCGCGAGAGGCCGCGCCGCAGTACCCCTGCGCCATTTGCATCAACGCCGTGCAGCGAGAAGGTGCTCTTTGCCAGGTCGATTCCAAGCGTAGAAACTGGATTCATGGGACTTCCCCTTTCGCAAGGATGGATCTCGCAACCCAATCCTGGCACCCGGGTCACTTCGGGACGGGGGAGTCCCTTACATTCGCCAGGCCGCACCCGGGAGTAACCCATGCGCAAGCTCGTCTCAAGTGGTAGCCCTTATGAGGCAAGAGTTGGCTTTTCGCGGGCGGTGCGCGCCGGCGCGGTTGTCGCTGTCGCGGGTACCGCACCCCTTGGAACAGATGGCAGCACTGTAGGCCGGGGCGACGCGGCTGCGCAGGCGCGTCGCTGCCTCGCCATTATCGCGGCTGCCCTCGAAGGCGCAGGCGCCTCGCTGCGCCATGTGGTGCGAACGAGGATTCTGCTCACGCGCATTGAGGACTGGCCGGTGGTGGCCAGTGTTCACGGGGAGTATTTTCGGAACATACGGCCAGCGTGCACCGTGGTACAGGTCTCGGGCCTTATTGATCGGGACTGGCTGGTTGAGATCGAGGCTGATGCCGTGGTCGATGACGACCCGGGTGCGGCCCAGGAATCGTTGGAGGCGGCCGAGATGCATGAGGGGTTTGGCGCCGGGGGCGCGGGAAGACAGCGTGCGCTCGCCTCGCCGGGTGGACGCTTGTGCGCGGTCCCTCAACTTCACCGTTAGGCGCTTTTTGGACACGTCATCTCTTCTTTGGGGGTTGCTGTTCGGCTCGATCGGGCTTGGCTTTTTCGCGTACGGCAGACGGCAGAAGAGGGCCGTACCAGTGGCCTGCGGCGTTGCCCTGATGATCTTCCCGTATTTCGTCTCCAACACTATTCTGCTCGTCATACTGGGGCTAGCGCTTATGGCTATCCCATACTTTGTCAGAGTGTGACAGCGCGCCTGACAATCGTCGGAGCGGGCCGTGATGCGTGAGCAGTTCGGCGTGGTCGTCCGGCCGCTCAAATTCAGCGCTAGGCCGCATTTCAAAAGGCCGTGGCACCATGAGCAGTTGTGCGCCGACGGCGGTCGAAGGCACTATGCGTCGGCGGCGCTTGTCAGGCCGCGGTGTCCGGCCCCTCAACTTCACCGTTAGACGGCATGCCCAGCTCCTACCCGAGCGACGCTGATGGCGACGCACTGCGCAACGTCGCGGAGAGCGGCGCGGACATGTCACGTCCAATGGTCATCGACTTCTCGGTCGAAGTGCCGGATGAGCGCACGGCTCGTCGCGTCGCTGAAGTTGTTGCGGCTCACGGATTTGATCCGTCAATCTCCGAAGACGATGACTCGGGCTCCTGGAGCGTGTCCTGCTCGAAGTCGATGCTCGCCACTTACGAAGGTGTGGTTGCAGTCCGGGTCGAGCTCAATGAGCTGTTGAGTCCTCACGGAGGCATCTGCGACGGGTGGGGTACCTTTGGAAATTCGCAGCCATGAACGCTTGCGTCAGGCCGTCTGACAATCGTTGCAGCGGGCCGTGATGCGCTTGGGGTTTAGCGCCGCCGGCGCGGAAAGACGGCGTTTGTTCGGCGCTCCTGTGCGGGCGCTCAACTTCACCGCTAACAGGCAGCCGTGCGGCCTCGGTGGTTAGCTGACGCGCTGAGCGGCAAGGTCGCGCTGTCGCGCGCCTTCTGGGTCTACGGCCTGGGCATATCCGTTGTGTACTCCCTCATCGGGTTGTTCATCGACATACAAAACCCGCGTGGCGTCACCGTTTACCTGCTGGTAGGTGCTGCTGTAGGGGTATTGCAGACCATAGTTCTCTGGCGATGTGCCTATAACTCTCGATCCAGATTTCTGGGCAGGCTCGTTCGCACCGCGACGGTTTTCGGCTTGATCATGGTGGCGGTGATGCTTTATGTGTTGCTCACCAATCCGGACTTGCTGCTGTCGCCTAACAATCGTTGGAGCGGTCCGTGATGCGCGGGTGGTCGTGCGGCGCGGGCGTGGGGAGCCAGTGTGCGTCCGCGGCGCTGATCGGGCCTCGGCGCCAGGGCCGCAGTATGAGCAAATGGCGGTTCGCGGTAGCCCTCCCGTTTCTTACCTCGTTCAGCGGCTGCATCGAGGTAACCACGTATGTCTCGCCCTCTGCGTCGGGCACGGTAATTGACGCCGCCTCTCAAAAGCCCGTTCAGGGAGCTGCGATCTCGGTGGACGGCCACCCGGGCTTGTTTGCGCAGACGAACGCCGACGGGCAATTCCTCCTGGTGCCCGCTACACGCAAGACACGCATTTTCGTGCTCGCTCCTTACGAATCACATCTGCCTAGCGGCACCCTGGTTGTTTCCGCCGACGGCTATGCTTCGCAGGAAATAGTTGTGAAGGGCAGCGCTAACTCGCTCCTCGTCTCTCTAAACAGGGTTCGCTAATGTGGGGCACCCGGTTCATCCTGGTAAGGGGCAATGCGGGCAATAGTGATAATGCGTCCCAGGCGTCGCCTGGAGCAGACCGTGAAGCGTCTGTGGTTGCCTGCCGCGGGCGCTGCAAGACAACGTGCGCCCGCGGCGCTTGTCGGACTGTGGCGCCTGCCCGCTCAAGCTCACGGTCAAGCTTCGGCGGTTGTGAAGCTCAGCGGATTTGAAGCAGGGCAGTTAGGAGCAGACGTGGATCCCTTCGTTCGGGCGCTGCTATGACACACGGTTTCGATATTCAATTCTGTGGAAACCTCGAGGCCTGTCGAACCGAGGCAAGAATCCTGCGACCGTCGACTCAACCTGACGACGCCCTCGTCGCTCTGGTGTATGAGACGTCGCACGGACTCATCGTCAGCTACTTTGGTTCGGCCGTCGCGAATCCCACATTGCCCGGGCTGGATGCCGCGATTGCGGAGGCTCGATCAGAACTGCTGCACTACTTGAACCGCCGGGGCGAGAACCCGCCGAAGGGCATTACGCGCCCAGGTCTTTCATTGTGGCTCACGGAACGGGACGATGAGACGGTCATGGGGATACCACTCAAGTGAGGCCGACGTCTGGTAATCGTTGGAGCGGACCGTGAGGCGTGCGTGGTTGTGCTCCTCGTCGGCGGCGTCTGCACCGCATGGTTGTGCGCCGCGAGCGCCGGAAGACGGTCTGCGCTCGGGGGGCGAGCCCCGTCTTCCGGGCTCACCCGCATCGGCGGCCCACAAACACTAGCGCAGGTTGACGAGCCGACGAGGATCAACCCCGGAGATGTCAAGGTATGTCACGCGAGGCTTTGGCGTGCCGATATGCCTGTTCGTTCGCGCCTCATGGCTGCGAGCTCGGTTGGCACCGGTGCCTCCCGTGACGCCACGCGCAAGCGTCACAACCTCCGCTCGATGCCGTGCCAGAACAACAAAGGTCGAGTATACGAGCGATGCCGCGAGCGCCATGCCTATGTCAACGAGTAGGAATTTCATAGTGACACCCGTCACGGATGGCGTACGAACCCACTCTGGTGACGGCCAGCCCCGGCGACAGCCCTCGGGCGAGGGAGGGCACGCATGAATTCAGATGGGGGTCAGGTACTCAATTGGGGGATTGCACTGGCAGCTCGGTGCCCGGCGTTTCCGGCGAGTCCTCCGGGCGGCCGCGCACAGTTCACCGTCAGGCGACAACGGCGACGCGTGCGCAGCCATTTTGGCCCGTCTGGTTGACAGCGACACCTCTCCAATACGGTTAACGTTCAAACAGACACTTTTCAAAACTATGGCTAAAGCATATTGGATTTCTGCGTACCGCTCGGTACGTGATCAGGACGCTCTCGCGGCGTACGCCAAGCTCGCTGGCCCAGCGCTTCAAGCCGCGGGCGGCCGTTTCCTGGCGCGTGGGTTGCCTGCGCGCGTCTATGAGGATGGGCTTGAGCAACGCCTCGTCCTCATTGAGTTTGACAGCGTGGCGCAAGCGATCGCTGCGCATGACAGTGCTGCGTATCAGCAGGCACTGCGCGTACTTGGGAACGCCGTTGATCGGGACTTGCGCATTGTCGGAGGTGTCGAATGACCATCAGTCTGCAAGCAATGACTCAAGATCACGGCCTGCGGCTGCCGCCTCACAATCGTTGCAGCAGGGCCGTGAAGGACGCTAGCGTCGCCGTGGGTGCGGGTGCTCACGATACCCGCGCCTGTGCTGTGAGGCGCCTGGACGCGGCCGCTCAGCCTCTGCGCTAGATCTCGATATGCGCATCACTCCGGCCCCTCCGGCTCTTCGAAGGTGGCGCCTCTGGGTCGGGGCGGTTCTCGTCGCAGAGATCTGTTGGTTCGCGCTCCTGCGTCCGCGGATCGCTGGAAACTTTGGCGCGGTTCTTACATTGACGCTGCTTCCTCTGACGGCCGTCGGATACGTTTACCTGATGGCAGCTGTTTCCGCGTACCTTGCTGACCGAGACTGGGAATTTCGCTTTCGCCAGATGATCGTCATCATGCTCGGGCTCAGCGTTGGGTGTTTCGTATTCGCGCTGCTATGGCTCGCGAAGGTGCATTTTGAAGGTGAGCTGCGCTGAGGATAATGCGGTATGAGATTTACCAATCGCTGGGATGGGCCGTGATGCGCAGGTGGTTGCGCGCTGGCGGCGCCGCAAAACACTGTCCGCCCGCGGCGCGAGTCAGATGGCAGCGGAGGCCACCATGATTTCGAGGCAGTGGCGCGGTTTGGCTCACTCAACCCAGGCGCAGAACTACGTGAAACACCTTCGCGCTGAAACCTTTCCTGCACTGCGCAAGCTCCCTGGATTCGTCAGCGCCGCAATCCTCTCCCGCCGCCTCGGTAATGGAGTCGAATTCCTTGTCGTCACCCAGTGGGATTCATTGGACGCCATTGCTCGCTTTGCGGGTGCAGACCCGGAAGCAGCGGTAGTGCCCGCCCCGGCCGCGGCAATGATGATTGAGTATGATCGGCGCGTCAGACACTTCGAGGTCATCGAGTGACGCTGCCGGTAAGTCCGCACCGGAGAGAAACCGCTATGCACCATTCCCGTCTCTGCGCCGTGCTGATCGACTGCAAGACGTCCAACGTGGACCAGGCTGCGCACTTCTGGGGCGAGGCACTCGGTCGGGCGGTGGACTTGAAGCACGCGGGCAGCCGCGGCAACTACCGCATGCTGCAGACCCCGCCCGACGAGGCCATCGTGCAGATCCAGCGCGTGGACCACGAGAGTCGTGTCCACATTGACATTGAGAGCGACGACATTCCGGCCGAGGTGGCCCGCCTGGAGAAGCTGGGTGCCAAGGTGGTGGATCGCCTGGAGCGTTGGACAGTGATGCAGGCGCCCACTGGCCAGCGGTTCTGCGTCGTCAGGGTGCAGCGTCCCGGCTTCCCGAAGAACGCCAATCGTTGGGACTGAAGCACCACAGGGCACTCGTATGCCGAAGACCGTCAATGGTGCCGACTAGCAATCGCCGCAGCGGGCCGTGACGCCTGGGCGGCAGGGTATCGCTGGTGCAGGTGCTGCGAACGCAACGGCTCATCCTGCGGCATCTGGAGGTCAGCGATGCGCCGTTCATTCTGCGACTCTTGAACGAGCCGTCCTGGTTGCAGAACATCGGGGACAAGGGCGTGCGGACAGTGGCTGATGCGGAGCGTTACATCGAGACCGGTCCGGTCGAGATGTACGGGCGTCTGGGATTTGGCCTGTACCTCGTTTGCCTGAAGGACAAAGACGAGCCAATTGGCATGTGTGGTTTCTTGAAGCGGGAAACGCTGGATGACGTAGATCTCGGGTTCGCGCTGCTGCCGTCGTTTTGGGGTAACGGGTATGCCTGCGAATCGGCCGCAGCGGTGATGTCCTACGGAAGGAGCGCGTTCGGTCTGGTCCGCATTGTCGCTATCATTTCCCCGAGGAATGACGCCTCGCGCCGGGTACTCGAGAAGCTTGGATTCACGCTTGAACGGACAGTTTGCCTGGCCACAGGCGCCGAAGAGCTGCTGCTTTTCGGTGCCGCGACCTGACAGCTGTCGGAGCGAACCGCGAGGCGCGCGTGGTTGAACGCCACGAGCGCTGCAGGACGGCGAGCGCCCGCGGCTGGTCCGGCCGTGGCGGACGGCCGCGCAGCTTGACTACTAGGAGTCGCCAATGCCTGCGTTCGTAGCCCTGCTGCGCGGCGTCAATGTCGGCAAAGGCAAGCGTGTACCGATGGGCGAGCTGCGGGCCCTGCTCTGCGCGCTAGGCTATACAGGCGTGGCTACCCTGCTCAACAGCGGCAACGCCGTCTTCCGTGCCGCGCGCGGCACGCCCGCGAAGCACTCGAGCGACATTGCTGCCGCGATCTCCACTCGACTCAAGGTTGAGGTGCCGGTCATCGTCAAGTCCGCAGGCGAACTGGCAGCCATCATCGCGGAGAATCCGATCCAGCCGGGAGCGAATCAGCATCCACGCTTTCTCGTGGCGTTCGTTCAAGACACCAGAGCGCTGGCGGGTCTCGCCGCCATCGAGCCGCTCGTGGTGCCTCCCGAGCGCTTTGCCATGGGCAAGCATGCCGCGTACCTCCTGTGCGCCGCTGGCATCCTGGAAAGCAAGGCCGGGGTATCTCTCCTCGGCAAGGGGGGTAAGTCGGCTACCACGAGAAACTGGGCCACCGTGCTCAAGCTGCACGCTCTGGCAAATGAAGCCGACGCCTGATCCTGCATCTCGGCCGGACCTGCCCAAGCAAGTGCGTCTGCTGCGTTTGTCGGCGGCGGATGCCTGGCTCTGTGCGGGTGTGGCATCGCCGTCGGGGCGAAGCGATTGCCTGGTGGACTTCGCAAACCGTCCACCTGACACTGGTTGACACGGGGAGTCACATGAAAGCATTGGCCGGACTTGCGACTGTGGTGGTTCTCATGACCGTGTCCCCGCCTGGCCGCGCAGAGGACACGCCCGAGAGCGCCGTGGAGCAGGCGGCGCGCAACTGGCTCGGCCTGGTGGATGCCGGTGACTATGCGCAGAGCTGGGTCATGTCGGCCGACTACTTTCAGAGCTCCCTCGAGCAGTGGCAATGGGTGGCGAGGGTGTCCGCGGTGCGTCGTTCCGTTGGAGCACTGAAGCGGCGTAGCGTATCGTCGCTCACGTTTGGGCACTCACCGGCCGACGGTCCGGATGGGGAGCACTCGGTCATTCAGTTCGCGACCAGATTCAGGAAGAAGCCCGCGGCAACGGAAACGCTGGCGCTGATGAAGGACCCCGACGGGCGCTGGCGCGTCAGCGGTTACTACATCAAATGAGGGCGCCCGACGACCGGTGCGTCCGCGCCTTCGTCCCGGCAGTGAGCTTCAGCCGACCACTACCTCGCTGATCTGGATCACCGGCGACAGGTCGGTGTACTTGGGTATGTCGGCCATGATCTCCTTGGCATGCGGGCCGAAACCAGCCTGGAAGCTTTCCAGGGAATCGCAGAACAGGTGGCACATGGCGACATAGGTCGCCGGTGCATCCGGCGTGGCGCCGGCAATACCCTTGTCGACGGTGTAGTACTTGCACTTGTCACCCATGCGCGCCTTCACCAGCGGCATGTGCTTGTCGCGGTAGTATTCGTGGTTGAATCTTGCGCCCCGTGTATTGGGATACATCACGCTTACCTTGATCATGTGCTCGTCTCCCGGTGTCAGCCTGCGGACCGGACTGCGGAAGCGATCGTGCACCATTGCCGCGCGTGGATGCAAAAGGTTCGCGCGACTGGCGCCGGACGCCACCCTCAGGCAGCGCGTCGTCAACGAGCTGCGCGCAGCCGGGGGAGTTTCGCGCGGCGCGTGATCGCCCGCGGCGGGCAAGGGCGGAAGCAGCGCTTGCTTTTGCTTGCCGCTGCCGCGGCGTAAGATGCGCAGCGGATTTACCGACGCAGCGTTCCACGCCTTTGCCGCAGGAAACAGCATTGTTTGCAGCGACCTGATACTCATCCTCTCGATGCGCCTGGCACGAGCCGGCGATACCCTATGTCGAGACCCTATAAGGAGCGGACCATGACACTGCGAGCTCTCTTCCCGGCGCTGATCAGTGCGATGGCGATCGGTTGCGCTGCGCAGCCCGCGACCGCCCCGGCGCCGCGCGACGCCACGCTCATCGGCGGGGACAATGCGGGGATGCACGTGCTCATCAAGCGGGTCGACGACGGCGAGATACTCTGGGCCCACCAGGGAGTCCTTGGCACCCGGATAACGATCACTGCGGGTCAGCATCGCGTCGGGGTCATGTGCGAGGGCGGTGCGGGTTTTCTTCCTGGAGAGGTCACCATTGACGTGCAGCCGGGACGCACTTATGACCTGGTCGCCTCGGCTTCCCCGGGTGCGAAGAGCTGCGAGGTGTCGGCTACGATGCGCGGCTCGCCCGGTACGTAACGAGTCGGGCGTTCGCGCGAGTCGAGGATGTCATGGCTGCGACCCCTGGCGAGGATTTCCGGCTGACGAAGATCACCGAGCTGTGTGCCGCACTGCCCGAGACGGTGCGCGCGGTACGCGGTGACCACGCGGATTTCCGTGTGCGCCAGAAGGTCTTTGCCTATTTCCTCAACAATCACCACGGCGACGGGATCGTCTCGGTGTGCTGCAAATCGCAACTGGGCGAGAACGTCG